>JGI26088J50261_1000196_pt1 | contig 36766 bp, 34 predicted proteins | sample SaaInl1SG_22_DNA_FD_50261 | JGI IMG/M metagenome (IMG submission 50261)
ATCTGATTGCCGAAATTAGACGCAATCTAAAACCGCTTGGACGTCAGGCAGAGGTAGCAAGAAGTGCTCAAGAAATTGCGGCGCTCGCTAGAGAGACAAAGTCCAAGCTGCTCACTCTTCAGATAACCGAACTTCAAGTCCAGTTAGAGAACGCCTCAAAGTCTGAAAATGAGCGCAAAGCAGAGGCTTCCTATGCCCTTCAGCAGCTAGGTGCGACCAGAACCGGAATTCAGGAAATTGAGTCCGAGCTCAGTTCGCAGGAATTTGACCAGGCCCGGAACACACTCTTTGCATTTGAGGCAGCCGAGCAGCGACTTCGAAACCTCCAAAATCTAGCCTCGCAGCGAATTAGCTTGCTGCAGGATGCCAAGTCCGAGCAATCGGATGAAGAGATCAGTCAGCTGACCGCTGAGCTGTTGCTGGTTGAGACTGAGGCGACCGAAATTGACCAGCAGATTCGCCTGAGCATCGAAAACTTAGGCCAGCTGGAAGCACAACGGCAGCAAGCTTCAGAAGAGCTAAACAGCTTTGACGCAAACGTGATTCGTCAGCGGGCGGAGCTCGAGGCAAAAACCAACGGTCGTAATCAATTGCAGGGCGATATCAACCTTCAGCAATCACGCATCGAGTCCATGGGCCAGCAGCGCGAGAAGCTTGCCGGCAGCATTACTGAGGCTCAAGCGCGCATTTCAGAAATTGAGTTGCAACAGCAGGCAATGACCCAGGGCAACCTTTCAACCTCAGACGATGGACTGCGGCAGAAATATGAAAAGTCGCAGCAAGCCGAAGCTTCAGCTCGCAAGTTAGTTGACCAGGCCAGGCAGGAGCTCCACGATGCAGAGCGCGAGCGAGATTCGTTGGCGGCGCGGCATGTGGCGCTTGGTTTGACTCTTGAGCAAGCCGATGGCGGCGGCGAGATCATCAAGGCAAAGCTTGCCGGCATCAAGGGACTGCTTGCCAAGAGCATCAGCATTGAATCGGGATATGAAAAAGCAATTTCAGTGGCTCTTGGTGCACTTTCGGATGCGGTTGCCGTTGAGACCAGGGCTCAGGCAATTGAGGGAATTAGGTTTCTAAAGACCAAGGAAATGGGCCGAGCTGAGTTCCTGGTAACAGGTGGCGCAGCCAGCAAGGGCGAAGCAGCCAGTGTCGCCGGGCTTCCAAACGCCAGCACCCTGGTGCAGGCACCAGCTTCAGTGCTGGCGCTGCTTGCAAACTTCCATGTGGCAAAGAGTCTGGATGAGGCCGAGGCAGCGCTGGCAAAGAACCCAGAGATCACAGTGATTACAACAGACGGTGATTTGCTATCGGAGTATTCGATCCTTGGTGGCGGTCAAAAGCAGCCGTCAAAACTTGAGCTCAGCGCTGAGCGAGATTTGGCTGCGAGAGCGATTGAAAAGCTTGCCAGGGAGATTGAGAAGCTGACCCAGAAGTTGGCCAGCGCTGAAGCAAGCTCAGGCTCAGCTAGCGAGGCTGTGAAAACAAGCCTTGCCGAACTGCAGCAGCACGATGCACTATTGGCCGCTAGCGCGGAGCGCGCTGGTCGCCTGATTGCGCAGGTTGAATCAGCTAAAGCCGAAATTGCTCGATTCGAAGTCGAGCGGGAGGCGCTCGACGCTCAGGAACTGGCAGCAGCAACCGAGCTTGCGAGGCTGACGCAAGAACTCAGTGCGATGCCGGAGCCCGAAACGGTAGAGGTTTCAGCTACACGACGTTCGGAGCTAGCTGAGAGCCTAGATCGGGCACGTCAGCAGGAGCTTGAGGTTCGTATTCAAAGCGGCACCCTGTCCGAGCGCAAGCTGGCTACCGACAAATCTGTCGCGGTTCTTAAAGGCAGGCTGGCTGAGGCAAAAGCCAGCCTGGAGCGGACCAAAGAGGCCATGAAGTCCAGGCAGGCTGAGCTTCAATCGGCTAAGGACGCGCTTGAAAAGCTGCCAGCTGTGATCAAGTTGACAGAGACGCTTGCAGGATCGGTTCGAGTGACCCTGAGGGACCTCGAGGCCAAGCGGAGTCAGCGCACCGAGCGCTTAGCGACGCTGAGGTCTCAGGCAGTTGAGCTGGAGCAGCGCTACTCAACCCTGACTGCCTCAGTACACGAGGTCGAATTGCAAAACCACGAGCTAAAAATTAGTCTCGCCAACCTCACTGAGCGAGTCGAGGCCGAGCTGTCACTCACGGTCGAACAGCTCCTTAGTGAACAGCTCGAAATCAACGAAACCAGAGAAGATTTGCAGCGGTCGCTGCGCCAAGCAGAAACCAAGCTAAATCAGCTGGGTGCATTCAACCCGCTGGCACTGGAAGAGTTCTCGGCTCTTGAAGAGCGACACAAGTACCTAACCGATCAGCTTGCAGACCTTACTGACGCCAGGGCAGACCTGGCTGGAATCATCAGGGACCTAGACGGGAAAATGCAGCACATTTTCGACGCTGCCTTCGAGGACACCAAGAAAGAATTTGAGAAGATTTTCCCAGTGCTGTTCCCGGGCGGAACTGGCTCATTAAGCTTGACCGACTCTGACAATCTGCTCGAGACCGGCATTGAAGTTTCAGTGAAGCCGGTCGGTAAGCGAATCGAGAGAATGTCTTTGCTCTCAGGCGGTGAGCGTTCATTGGCTGCGGTCGCGCTATTGATTTCTATCTTCAAAGCCCGTCCAAGCCCGTTCTATGTGCTCGATGAAGTTGAGGCAGCCCTAGATGACTCCAACCTAGGACGACTCTTGGAAGTTATTAAGTCGCTTCGTGAGAGCTCTCAGTTGATAGTCGTGACCCACCAAAAGCGCACCATGGAAATCGCTGATGCGCTCTATGGGGTTTCCATGAGGCAAGACGGCATTACCCAGGTGGTTGGTCAAAAGCTAGAGGCAGCCAGCTGATGTTTAAGTTCCTAAAACGCCTCCGGACCTCAAAACAAGAGTCCACAACCCAGGCTGAGCCGGAACTCGTAGCCGAGCCACCAGTAGTTGCCGAGCAGGCTCCTTCGACAGTCATTGAGTCGCCGGTGAAACCGGTTGAGCCAGCAGAAGTAGCTGTACCTGAGCCAGAGGTTCATGTGGAGGCGGCAGAACCAGAACCAGAGCCAGAACCAGAACCAGAGGCGAAAGCTCCGGAGTCTGCCAGAGTGCCAGTGGCTGAGGTGGAGGCAGAGTTGGTCGCGGTTGAGCTTCCAAAGCGCTCGCTCGGAACCGGCATCAGGTCTTTGTTTAGTGAAAATTTCGATGTTGATGACCTGGAGGACATTTTGATCCTTGCGGACTTCGGGGTTGAGACGTCCGAAGAAATTACAAATCAGTTGAAGTCGGTAGCTCAAAAGCAGGGGGCAACCTCAGACGCTGAGCTGCGGCTGCTTTTGAAAGACTTGCTCGTTGAAAGATTGAGTAGAAACGACTCTTCTTTGAACCTAGATGACGGCAAGCTTCCGTATGTGATTCTGGTCGTTGGAGTCAACGGGGCCGGAAAGACCACCACGATCGGCAAGTTGGCCAGGTGGCTCAAAGATGGTGACTGGGAAGTTGTGCTGGGCGCCGCTGACACCTTCCGTGCAGCCGCGGTTGAGCAGCTTGCAACCTGGGCCGAACGAGCCGGAGCGCGGCTAGTGAAGCCCGCTAAGGAAGGCGCTGATCCAGCAGCGGTCGCCTACCAAACAGTTGAACTGGCGATCCAAGCCGAGGCTGACATCGCAATCATCGACACCGCCGGCAGACTGCAGAATAAGAAGGACCTGATGGATGAGCTTGGCAAAATTCGCCGAGCTGTTGAAAAGCAGACGAAAATCTCCGAGGTCTTGCTAGTAATCGATGCGACCAACGGGCAGAATGCGATGAGTCAGGCAAAGGCGTTCGCTGAGGTTGCAGAGGTGACCGGAATAGTTATGACCAAATTGGACGGCACTGCAAAGGGAGGAATTCTCTATGCATTGCAGAAAGAGCTTGATTTGCCAATTAAGCTCGTTGGTGTGGGCGAGCAGGTCAATGACTTTGCATTTTTCTCTCCGGAGGAATTCGCCAAGGGCCTGGTAGCAAGAAAATAGGAGTTTGATTGTTCGGCAATTTATCGGATCGCTTATCTGACACGTTTAAGAACCTGCGCGGCAAGGGCAGGCTGTCCGATAGCGACATCGATGCAACCCTGAGGGACATCCGCAGGGCTTTGCTGGAGGCCGATGTGGCGCTTGAGGTCGTAAAGGACTTCATCGCGGCCATTCGTGAGCGCGCCCTCGGCGACGAGGTGTCTAAGGCGCTGAACCCCGCTCAGCAGGTGGTGCAGATTGTCAATGAGGAATTGACTAAGATTCTGGGCTCCGAAAACCACAAACTGCAGTTTGCAAAATCTCCGCCAACCGTGATCATGCTCGCCGGATTGCAGGGGTCCGGTAAAACAACGCTTGCCGGCAAGCTGGCCAAGTGGCTAAAGGATCAAAACCAAACTCCAATTTTGGTTGCTGCCGACCTGCAGCGACCAAATGCCGTAACGCAGTTGCAGGTGCTTGGTGAAAAAGTCGGCGTCCCAGTGTTCTCACCGGAACCTGGTAACGGCGTCGGCGATCCGGTTGACGTTGCCAAAAAGGCCATTGCTCACGCTAAAAAGTCGCAATTTTCGGTCGTCATCGTCGACACTGCGGGACGCCTGGGTGTCGATGAAGAGATGATGCAGCAGGCAATCGGCATTCGTGATGCCGTTAGTCCTGATGAGGTTCTGTTTGTGGTGGACTCCATGCTCGGTCAGGATGCGGTGAACGTTGCCAAGGCATTCAAGGATGGCGTGGGAGTAACGGGCGTGGTCTTGACCAAGCTTGACGGAGATTCGCGCGGAGGTGCCGCGCTCTCGGTTGCCAATGTGACCGGAGCACCGATTCTTTTTAGCTCCACCGGAGAAGGCCTGGATGCGTTCGAACCGTTCTATCCAGATCGGATGGCGAGTCGAATCCTGGATATGGGTGACGTCATCAGCCTGATCGAACAGGCTCAACGCACTTTTGACCAGGAAGAGTCACAGAAGCTTGCCGACAAGATAGCCAACGAAGAGTTCACTCTGCAGGACTTTTTGGAGCAGATGCAGCAGCTTCGCAAGATGGGCAACATGAAAAACTTGCTCGGCATGCTTCCTGGTGCCGGAAAGATGAAGCAACAGCTTGAAGACTTTGATGAGTCTGAAATTTCACGCACTGAAGCCATAATTCGCTCGATGACCCCGATTGAGCGCAACATGCCCAAGGTCCTGAATGGCTCTCGACGGCTCCGAATTGCCAGGGGCTCTGGAACCAGCGTCAATGAAGTCAATCAGCTGGTCAATCGCTTCGAGCAGGCTGCAAAGGTCATGAAGACCATGTCCAAGGGTGGGATGCCAAATATCCCGGGCACCAACCCCGTCCAAATGGGCGGTGCCGTTGGCGGCGGTTACATTGGCGGAAAAAAGAAGGACAAGAAAAAGAAGGGCTCCAAGTCCGGAAATCCGGCCAAGCGGGCCGCTGAAAATCAAGGGTTGAGCTTCAATGCGGAGCCAGAAACAAAATCAGGCAGCGCATTTGGCATACAGAACTAGCAAAAGCTGCGGTTTTCTGGCAGACTTAGCTACTTCGAGCGTCTCGACCCTCTATCTGGGCGTAATCGAAAAACCTTGAGAAACCTCCGAGTGTAACCCCACGCTCACGGTGGAAACTCGCCCCAGCAACTCACAGGAGAATTGTGGCCGTAAAGATCCGCCTACAGCGCATTGGAAAAAAGCGCACCCCGCACTACCGCATTGTGGTAGCCGACTCTCGTACTCACCGAAACGGTCGAGTCATCGAGGAGATCGGTCGTTATGTTCCAACCAACGACCCATCGATTATTGAGATTAGCTCGGAAAGAGCACAGTACTGGCTTTCTGTTGGCGCTCAGCCAACCGAGCAGGCCAAGGTCCTACTTACCCTGTCTGGCGACATCGCCAACGAAAAGGGCGAGAAGGTCAACACCATCAAGCCACAGCCGGAGAAGGTTCCTTTCACTCCTGACAGCAAGAAGAAGTCAGTTCTTCTGCCAAAGGTAGAGAAGAAGGCTCCAGCCGAAGAGGCACCTGCAGAGAAGGCAGTACCTGCTGCAGAGGCAGCACCTGCTGCAGAGGCAGCTCCAGCGACCGAAGAAGCTCCAGCAGCCGAGGAGACTCCAGCTGCCGAGGTAGCTGTTGAAGCTCCAGCGGCGGATGCAGTAGCTGAAGAGGCACCTGCTGAAGAGGCACCTGCTGAAGAGGCACCTGCTGAAGAAGCTGCCGCTGAAGAGCCAAAGGCCGAATAGTTATGTTGCAGGCGACCCTCCAGTTTCTCGTTCGTTCCATCGTCAATAACCCTGACGATGCCACCGTTGCTACTCGCAAGGTTGGACCGAACGATCTTCTGGAGGTCCGCGTGCACCCAGACGACCTAGGTCGCGTTATCGGNAAAAACGGCCGAACTGCAACCGCCCTCAGGACGGTTGTAAATGCGCTAGCCGGAGGCAAGCGCGTCCGCGTAGACGTGGTGGATACAGATTTCTAGTTCCACCGAGCTCCGCGTGGGCCGCCTGCTCAAAGCACACGGCCTCAAAGGCGCAATCAAATTAGAGCTTTACACTGACAGTCCAAACCAGCGATTTGCCGCAGGCTCTGTCCTCAAGCTTCAGGTCCCCGAAGACTCTGACTGGTTCGGTAAGCACATCACAGTCAAAGAACTTCGCTGGTACAACAGCTCCCCAGTTCTTTTCATCGAGGGTATTGATGACCGCGACCAGGCCGAAGGCCTAATCCGCGCGATTTTGCTGGTAGATCAGCCGCTAGACGAGCTTCCAGCAGAACCAGAAGCCTGGTTTGACCACCAACTGACCGGACTCAAGGTAATTCGAGCTGGAATTGAAATTGGTTCTGTTGTTCGCGTGGATCACATGCCTGCCCAGGATCTTCTAGCCATAAAGACCGCGGAAACCGAAGTGTTACTGCCGTTTATCAAGAGCTTCGTGCCTAGAGTTGACCTGGAAGCTGGGCTGGTAGAAATTACCCCACCAGGTGGACTTTTTGAGGACGTGAGCGAGGCTGTCGATGAAGATTGACGCGGTCAGTATTTTCCCTGACTTCTTCGATGTTCTAGACATCTCGCTGCTTGGCAAAGCCCGTGATCAGGGCCTGATTGAATTTCAAGCTCACGACTTGCGCAAGTGGACCAGCGACAAGCACAAGACTGTGGATGACTCACCCTATGGCGGCGGCGCCGGAATGGTCATGAAGCCCGAGCCTTGGGGCGAGGCCTTCGATGAGCTGATTGGCAAAGAGCAAAAGCCGGTCGTTATCTTCACAACACCTGCCGGGATTCCGTTCACGCAGGAGCTTGCTGTCGAATTATCAAAAAAGCCGCATCTGCTTTTTGCCTGCGGGAGGTACGAGGGTATTGACCAGCGAGTAGTCGACTACGCAGCGGGCGAAACTGAGGTGCTCGAGGTTTCGATTGGCGATTACGTCCTAAATGGCGGCGAAGTGGCTGCCGTTGCCATGATTGAGGCGATTTGTCGGCTCATTCCTGGCATGATCGGCAACAGTGAATCTCTGGCCGAAGAATCTCATAACTCTGGTTTGTTGGAGTACCCGAGTTACACCAAGCCCGCTAGCTGGAGGTCACTCCAAGTCCCTGACGTGCTGCTATCTGGTCATCATGCTGAAATCGAAAAGTGGAGGCACCAGCAATCACTTCTAAGAACTGGCAAAAACCGGCCAGATTTACTCGACGATTAGTTGCCATTGTGCCCAGCCTGTGGCAGACTTTCTAGTCGAGCCCAAACATCTCTGCCGCAGGGGAGCTGGGCCCAACAAATTATTAGACACTAGCCATTTTGACCTGCGCGCAAAAGGAAAGAAATAAAAATGAACATTCTTGATGAACTAGATGCAAAGTCTCTTCGCACCGATATCCCAGACTTCCGTGCCGGTGACACCGTAAAGGTTCACGTAAAGATCATTGAGGGTAACCGCAGCCGTGTTCAGGTTTTCCAGGGAATCGTTATTCGCCGTTCAGGTGACAGCGTTCGCGAGACCTTCACCGTGCGTAAAGTTTCTTTCCAGGTTGGTGTAGAGCGTACCTTCCCAGTCCACAGCCCAGTTCTTGAAATGATCGAGCTGGTATCACGTGGCGATGTGCGACGCGCAAAGCTTTACTACTTGCGCAATCTTCGCGGCAAGGCTGCAAAGATTCGCGAAAAGCGCGACAACGTTTAACATCCACTAAAGATGTCACTTGGCGGAGGATCTAGGCCTAGACGGTCTGGGGTCTTAAGCCTGTTCAGACGAAAGCTCCGCAGAGCCAGGAANAATTGGTTTCTAGCTTTTCTAGTCGATTTTGTTGCAATCGTTGGCGCTGCGCTTNTCCTGTCTGTCCTTATCAAGGCTTTTCTGGTGCGGTCCTTCTTCATACCCTCCGGGTCAATGCTTGAAACACTCCAGATCAACGATCGAATAATCGTGAATGTTTTGGTGCCGGAAGTAATTCCAGTCCAACATGGCGACATTGTTGTATTCAAGGACCCAGGTGGTTGGCTTGGGGTCGCTCCTACTCAGCAGAAGGAACCGCTGCAGGAATTCAGCGATTTCGTGCTTGGGACATTTGGCATTACTGCCCCTGACTCAGCAGAACATTTGGTAAAGCGGGTAATCGGCCTTCCAGGAGACGTGGTCACCTGTTGCAATGCCGATGGTCAGCTGCTGGTAAACGGCCAAGCTATTGACGAGGTCTACATAAGAGCAGGCGCCAGCCCATCCGACATTGAATTCTCAGTTACCGTGCCGGAGGGTCATCTTTGGGTCATGGGCGATAATCGCGGAAACTCAACTGATTCCAGATATCATCAGGACCTTCCAACCGGCGGCTTTGTTTCACTGGACGTTGTTGTGGGCAGGGCAATCCTGATTAGCTGGCCGGTAGAAAACTGGACATATCTGGATAATCATCAGGATGTCTTTAGTGACGTACCCAAGCCTTGATCTAGAGCGGGAGCTGCTGGCAAATTACCGGTTTGTAATCGGTATCGATGAGGTCGGCCGGGGAGCCCTTGCAGGGCCTGTGGCCGTCGGTGCTTTTGCTCTTAGCTCGGACGGACTGGATTTCATGCCCAGCACTCTGCGGGATTCAAAGCTGGTGCCTGAACCCAAGCGAAAGCCGCTGGCTGTTGAGGTGGCAACTTGGGGAACGGCCCGCGTTGGCTTTAGCTCGGTTCAAGTAATCGAGCAAAAGGGCATCAACAGCGCCCTGAGGCTTGCGGCGCTCGACTCGCTGTCAGGCTTTGAGCTACAGGACACTATCGTGCTGCTGGACGGAAGCCACAACTGGCTTGGTGACTGCGGAGCCGAAGTTGTTGTCAGAGTAAAGGCCGACCGAGATTGTGGCAGTGTCGCCGGAGCCGCAATCAGCGCAAAAGTGGCAAGGGATGAACTCATGACTTCGCTGTCGAAAGATTTCCCCGATTACGGCTGGGACTCAAATAAGGGCTATGCCGCTCCAAGCCACATCAAGGCCCTGCAATCGATGGGTCCAAGCCAGCACCACCGTTTGAGTTGGCTAACAAAAATTCTTGGAGACCAGACAGCTCTGTTTTGAGGGTTAGGATTTATGCATTATGGACGACAACGATTTCGAAGACTACGACAGGGACGCTGAGCTCGCTCTCTATCGCGAGTACCGAGATGTCGTAAAAATGTTCCGCTTCGTTATTGAAACCGAGCGCAGGTTCTATCTTGCCAATGAGGTTGAGCTGAAGCGGGTCGACACCGCAACTGATTTCTACTTCGAGCTTGCGATGACAGACGTTTGGGTTTGGGATATTTACCGGACCGATCGCTTCGTAAAGCAGGTCAAAGTCATGACGTTCAAGGACGTGAACGTCGAGGAAATCGGCAGCCAGGAAATTGAGATTCCTGAAGAGTTAGCAGTTGGCGATCAGCCCTAGTTACTAACAGCTCAAGCAATAGCCCCAAGTAATCGGGTTCAAGTTTGCGACCCTCTCCTAAAACGAGAGGTGATTATGAAACTCGATACTGACCAACTTGAAACCATCCGCTACTCGATGCTCTCAGAGCCCGGGGATGCACTGGCTCATTTGCTCTTCGAGCAATTCGGTTCCAGCGTGAGCATGAAACTGACTGAGCCTAAAGCGCTGAGAACAGTCACGGATTTCCTGCTCGAGTTCCATCCAGAAAAACTAAGCAATTTGCCCGGCCTTATTGAGCGATTCGAATTTCGAAGCGCACTTATTGACCTCGAAGCCACCATCAACAAAGCCATGCGTTGGGGTGCTAGGCCGGTATTTTTTTGTGAGCTACCCGGCCTGGCAAATCGACTTGCTGACCTTGGCGATCACGCACCGTATTTGGTTTGGGTAGCTGGAGACCCAGCCGCACTGGAGCTGGACTATGCCGGTGTTGTCGGCACCAGAACTCCAACTCCAACCGGGCTCAACAACACTTCCAAACTTGTTCGAATGCTGAACAAGCCCGTGGTTTCCGGCGGAGCCAAGGGAATAGACGCTGCAAGTCATCGGTCGGCACTGGATGCAGGATTGCCAACGATTGCATTCATGGCCGGAGGAATCGACCGAGCATATCCTTTGGAGAACTGGTCGCTGTTTCATGAGTTGGTGCGCTCTGGTGGGGCACTGGTGTCCGAACTAGCGCCTGGAACTGCTCCCAGCCGATTTCGCTTTCTGCAGCGGAACCGGCTTATCGCAGCGACTTCAAGCGAGCTCTATGTGGTGCAGGCTGCCTATCGGTCGGGATCCAGGAACACCGCAAATGCTGCGCGGATGCTTGGTCGGGAGGTCTACGCAGTTCCAGGGGCATGGTCTGACCGCGCCTGCCAGGGCACAAATGCCATGATTCAGGAGGGATTAGCCAAAGCCTTTCATTTAGACCTTCGCCAAAGGTTTGACCCGGAAGATTCCAGAAGAAGAGTGGAGGATGCGATCAGAAATGGGGCTAAGACAAGCATCGAAATTGCCGCAGAATCGGGACTGCGATTACAGGTTGTGGAGCAGGTCGCTAAGGCAATTGAGCTTGATGGGCACCCAGTGCCAGCTGCCCAGTTNTGACCGCAGGTTAGGCGACACAGCGCTTAGGTTTTACAAGGGCGCGTTAGTTGCCTCGAGATNGAAATTCGAGATTAGGGTTTTGTTATGGANCTCACCGACGAACTGACCGGCTACGGCAGGTGGTTGAGCTCCCGCGGAACCAGCCCCAATACTCAAAAGGCATATCTTTCTGATGTCCGCGACTACCTAGAATTCCAAAAGGCAACCAAGGCTGAACTCAATCTTGAGTCGCTGAGAGCTTGGCTCTACAAGCAATCTGAAGCAGGGTCAACCAAAAGCACACTCGCCAGAAAAACGTCTTCCATCAAAGTATTCACCGGCTGGCTAGTGGATGAGGGCAAAATTGATTCCGACCCTGGGCTGCGACTCCGCTCTCCTAAATTGGACCGGCCGCTGCCTAAAGTTGCCTCCGAGAAGTCGCTTTCAGAGCTGTTCGAGCGACTCTCGGCAGCTCCTTCCAAGGACAACCCGCAAGGGCTAATGGCTCGCCTTGTAATGGAGCTGCTCTATGCCACTGGCATGCGAGTTAGCGAACTTCGAGGCCTGGATCTGACTGACATCGACCATTCCAGGCAGTTGCTGAAAGTCACCGGCAAGGGTGATAAGCAACGAATGCTGCCCTTCGGGCAAAGCGCCAAGGACGCCTTGGATGATTGGTTGCGCTCTGGCAGGCCGGTCCTAGCCGCAGAGCATTCACCGGATTCACTGCTGCTGACTTCACGCGGTCGTCGGGTTGGCGTTAGGCAGCTTTACGATTTGGTAGCCAAGCAACTAGCGACCACCTCAACCGGATCAGCTGGGCCCCACACACTTCGCCATTCAGCCGCAACTCACTTACTGGACCATGGCGCTGACCTTAGGGCGGTTCAGGAGATACTCGGGCATGCGTCGCTTGGTACCACACAGATTTACACGCACGTATCGGTGGAGCGGCTCCGATCGTCATTTGAGCAGGCCCACCCCAGGGCCTAGAGCTTCAAAACACTCGGCTCCAAGGTGCCAAGAAAGAGTTCGGGGTTTAGGTAACCAAATTCGGACCGAACCGACATGTGGACGCATTTCTGACAGTGTTCGGAAAAGCTGTCATGGGTTGTGCAGCGAGTGCCAACTGGCTGGCTACCGGAAACATGCTGCCCCGGACTAACTACTGAGCACACTTGCTCAAAGCTGACGAGCAACCCAGCGTTCGTCCGAAACGTCACAACACTTCTGTCCACGACGATTCCCTCAAAAGTTACAACTCCGCCAACCGGAGCCAATATCGGCTGGTCATCATTGACCACAAAATCAAGCCCTCGGTGTCCAGAGCCTTTAGCGGTGACAGGGGCAATGAAACTTCTCTCAACCTCGAAATACGGAACTGGCTCTGCCCAAATTTCCGGAACTGAAAGAGCAGTTTCGCCGATCGAAACCAAGAGAGCCAAGAGTGTGAAAATTTTCATCATGGCAAAAGCTTTGCTGACGTCGGCTTCATGGTCGGTTTAGCCGCTTATGGGCTAGCAAAAGTCCCAGATTGCTTGGTATGCTTATAAGACGTCGAAAGCCTTTTGGTTTTTGGCGAATTCGCGTGTTCCAATCACTTTGACAACTCGGTCCTAGCAATAGGTGCTGTCAAAAGGAATGCCAGGGATTTGACCGACCGGTTGAATCATAAAACTGAGTGGATGCCTTGCGCATCCAAGAGGAGGGCCAATTGGCCATGATCACAATGCGTCAGCTACTAGACGCGGGAGTTCACTTCGGGCACCAGACTCGTCGTTGGAACCCAAAGATGAAGCGGTTCATTCTTACTGACCGCTCCGGTATCTACATCATCGACCTGCAGCAGTCTGTAACCCAGATTGACCAGGCCTACAACTTCGTGAAGGACATCGTTGCTAACGGTGGATCGATCATGTTCGTTGGAACCAAGAAGCAGGCCCAGGAAGTTATTTCCGTTGAGGCCAAGCGCGTCGGTCAGCCATACATCAACCAGCGTTGGTTGGGTGGACTGCTAACAAACTTCAACACCGTCAACAAGCGAATCCAGCGACTAAAGGAGCTGGACACCATGGACTTCGATGACGCCAGCAAGTCAAGCTTCACCAAGAAAGAGCTTTTGATCTTCCGTCGCGAGCGCGACAAGCTAGAGAAGTCACTTGGTGGTATTCGCAACATGAGCAAGACCCCAAGTGCNNTNTGGGTTGTTGACACCATCAAGGAGCACCTTGCAATTACTGAGGCCAAGAAGCTTGGAATCCCAGTTATCGCAATCCTTGACACCAACTGTGACCCAGAGGACGTAACCATTGGAATCCCTGGAAACGATGACGCGATTCGCTCCATCGAAATCCTTACCAAGGTAATTGCTGACGCTGCTGCAGACGGCATGATTGCCCGTCACAGCAAGGGCGAAGAGCAGGCTGAGCCACTAGCTGAGTGGGAGCGCGAGCTTCTAGAGCAGGGCTCCGAGGCTAGCGCGCCAGAGTCAGACGAGGCGAAGGCTGCTGCACCTGCAAAGAAGGCTGCTCCAAAGGCAGCCGACAAGAAGCCAGCGGCAAAGAAGACCGAAAAGGCTGAAGCGGCGCCTGAGGCTGCCGCTGAGACCCCAGCTGCTGAGGCTGAGGCAGACAAGAAGGACGCATAATGGCTAACTACACAGCTCAAGACGTAAAGGCGCTTCGCGAGAAGTCTGGCGCCGGAATGATGGACTGCAAGGGTGCTTTGGATGAAGCAAACGGCGACATCGAGAAGGCTTTTGAAGTGCTAAGGCTCAAGGGCCTAAAGGGTGTTTCAAAGCGTGAGGGTCGCACCACTTCAAATGGACTAGTTGTTTCCCGAATCTCTGGCGAGACCGGACTGCTAATCGAATTGGCTTGTGAGACTGACTTCGTTGCCAAGGCAGAGAACTTTGTAGCTCTTGCAGATCAGGTTGCTGATGCAATCTCAGCAGCCGGCGCAACAACCGTTGAGGAAGCACTTGCTGCTCCGCTTGACGGCGCCACCGTAGCTGACTCAATCACTGACAAGGCAGCGATCATGGGGGAGAAGGTGGAGCTTCGCAAGGTTGAGGTCATCTCCGCTCCTGGAATCGACGCTTACCTGCACCGCACCAGCAAGGACCTACCTCCTCAGGTTGGCGTTTTGCTTGGCTACGAGGGGTCAGACGCAGAGACTGCTCACGACATCGCGGTTCACATCGCAGCTTTCAGCCCTGTGTATCTTTCACGTGAAGATGTCCCAGAGCAGGTCGTCACTCAGGAGCGCGAAATCGCCGCTGAGACCGCTCGCAACGAGGGCAAGCCAGAGGCTGCATTAGACAAGATCGTTGAGGGTCGCGTGACCGGTTTCTTCAAGGAAACCTGTTTGCTAGACCAGGCATTCGCCAAGGACTCAAAGCAAAGCGTCGCTCAGGTTGCTAAGGCAGCTGGACTGACCATCACTGGTTTCACCAGATTGCGCGTTGGCGTTTAGTTCAAAAAAAGTGGGCGGGCTCGGTCTTTGACCGGGCCCGTTTCCTTTTTCGCTCTAGTATTGGTAGCGAACCGTGCGATTGTTGGAGGACTAGTTGGAGACCAAAAAAAGAAGAGTTCTTCTCAAAATATCGGGTGAGGCATTTGGTGCCGGAGGCCTGGGCGTAAACCCAGACGTTGTATCTGAAATCGCAAAGAAAATTGCTGAGGCTTCTGCGAGCGTTGAAATCGCCATTGTGGTCGGAGGTGGCAACTTTTTCCGCGGAGCCGAGCTTTCAAACCGAGGCATGGATCGCGGTCGCGCCGACTACATGGGAATGCTCGGAACCGTCATGAACGCCCTCGCACTTCAAGACTTTATTGAGCAGGCCGGAGCCGACGTTAGGGTCCAGACCGCCATCTCAATGGCGCAGGTTGCCGAACCATATCTTCCGCTCCGCGCAATTAGGCACCTGGAGAAGGGCCGCATAGTGATTTTTGGAGCGGGCGCTGGCTTGCCCTATTTCTCCACCGACACCGTCGCCGCGCAGCGTGCGCTTGAGATTGACGCTGATGAGGTGCTGGTTGCAAAAAACGGCGTCGACGGAGTTTACTCCTCGGACCCTCGGGTGAATCCAGATGCGAAGAAGCTGGTCGAGATCAGCTATCAGGATGCCTTGGTGCAGGGCCTGAAAGTTGTGGATTCAACAGCGTTCTCGCTCTGCATGGACAACAAAATGCCGATGCGAGTGTTCGGCATGGACGATATTTCTCAGGCCCTATTGGGTGAAGATGTTGGCACTAGGGTTCAGGCCTAGGTCAGAAGGAGCAAGGAAATGATTAGCGAAATTATGGCGGGCGCCAAGGAAAAGATGGAGAAGGCGCTCGAGGCCACCAAGGATGACTTTGCTTCGGTGAGAACCGGGCGGGCTAACCCGGCTATGTTCCAGAAGGTCATGGTGGATTACTACGGAACCATGACCCCGATCTCACAGCTAGGTTCGATTCAGAACCCAGAGGCGCGCTCGATCATCATCAACCCATACGACAAGAGCGCACTGCCTGCCATCGAGAAGGCGCTGAGCGCAATGCCAAACCTGGGTGCTCAGCCCAACAGCGACGGCGAAATCATCAGGATCAATCTTCCCGAGCTAACCGAGGAGCGCCGTAAGGAATACGTGAAGCTCACTCGCGACAAGGCAGAGCACGGCCGAGTTTCAGTGCGAAGCATCAGGCGCGGAGCCAAGGACGCTTTAGAGGCAGTCAAAAAAGATGGTGGTGCTGGTGAAGACGAGGTGGACAGGGCTGAGAAAGAACTCGAGGCGCTGACCAAGACTCACACTGACCGCATCGACGAGGCCTTGAAGAACAAAGAAGCTGAGCTGCTAGAGGTCTAAGTGGAAAGCGCCAAGACTAGAACCCTGGGACCGCGATTAGCGGTCGGTTTCAGCCTTGGCGGTGTGTTTCTGCTGTCACTTCTGCATCCGCTCGCTTTTACCCTGCTGGTTGCCCTGGCATCGGGGTTTGCAGCTGCTGAACTAGCTCGAGCCATGAGGCAAGCCGGCTGGCATGTCCCAAGGCTTATTGCTGCCCTGGCGCCTGCAATCTTGATTGCAACCTACCTTTTTGGGGCCATGGGTCAGTGGCTGGGTTTCCTGGTCGCCTTCGGAGCTCTCGTGGCCTGGCGAATTTTGACGCTTTTAGTTCAGTCAACAAGGCAAAGCGCGAAGCAAACGCTTCGTGATTTCGGCGGAACCGCATTTGTGCTGGTTTATGTGCCGGTGCTGCTGAGCTTTGCAATTCAACTTGTGGACATTCCGGGTGGACGAGCCTTTGTTCTTGGAATGGTCCTTACGGTGGTCGCAATCGACACCTTCGGCTACCTGATTGGCCGATTCTTCGGTAAAACCAAGCTCTCCCCCGAAATCAGTCCGAAAAAGACCTGGGAGGGGCTAGGGGCATCAATAGTCGGAGCAATTGTCGGCGGGCAGCTGTTGGTGCTGTTGACGCCTGCCTCATTTTGGTTCGGCTTACTGTTTGGGGCAGCGATTCTGATGAGTTCAGTGCTTGGCGACCTGTCTGAGTCACTTCTCAAGCGCGACTTGAACGTGAAAGACATGGGGACAGTCCTTCCGGGACATGGAGGGGTTTTGGATCGCATTGACTCACTTATTCCGTCGTCATTTGTTGCATTCCTGCTAAGTCAGATGGTGTTCTGAGAATGTTTGCACTGAATCATGAAGGTGTTGCCGGTTATGACCCGGCCCAAGTCGACGTGTTCATGGGCAGAGTGGAAACACAATTTCGTGAACCGCAGCGCAATCTAGTGACCTCGTCCATGGTGACCTCAGTCAGATTCGCACTAGTTCCTGGTGGNTATCAGGTAAAGGCAGTGGACAACACGCTTGCTAAGTTGGCCGACACTCTGGAAACCAGGGAGATTAGTCACCGCATTAGACGCGGTGGCAAAGCCCGGCTAGCAGCAGAGCTTCGAGCAGCAACCAAGGCAATTTCGGAGGTCTTGAAGGTCGGCGCTGTAGAGAGCTTCAGCATTGAGCGACGCGGCTACCGAAAATCAAACGTGAAGTCGCTGATTGCGGCCATGGCCGTCGTGCGCGGAGAGTTGATTGCGCCCGAAGCCTTTGAAGTGCGAACCCGCGAGCTCGGTCGTGCTAGATCTGGGTTCTCTAGGGCGGAAGTAGATGATTTCTGTTCACTGGTTGCTAGCGCCACGAACAAGCAGAACGCTCTGAGCTGATTGCTCGAACGCTAAAGCCCCAATAGGCTTAGAGGTCGCAAGGAGCAAAATTGGCCAAACACAGATCACAAGGGTTACGCCCCCGGATTAGTTCCGGCTTGGGCTTTGTCTTTGTCTCTTCGCTGGTCATGCTCACCGCCGTCGATCCCTACTCTGGAGCCTTCGCTTCCTCGGAAAGCCTGCAAAGCTTTGATCGCGACATGACTTACCAAAAGCTAACCGTGCAGCCAATCGCCGGCCAGGACTTCGAGCGTGGATTATTTGAGTTGGTCGATGGTGCCAATGCGGTTCGACTGGTCGTAAAAAATGCGGCCTACCCAGAGCCAGGAACAGCAAAGGCATTCGCGCTTGAACAGGTTTCGGCCAAGGGCTGGGAGTTCGCCCAGTACTCGTGCCTAGTGAAGCTCTGGGAGCGTGAAAGCAATTGGCGCTGGAGCGCGACCAATAAGTCTTCCGGAGCCTATGGCATCCCGCAGTCGCTGCCTGCTAGCAAGATGGCCTCGGCTGGAGCAGACTGGCGCACCAACCCAGAAACTCAAATTAGGTGGGGCATCAGTTACATCGATGGTCGCTACAGTTCCCCGTGTGCAGCTCTAGCTCACTCTGATGAGCACAACTGGTACTAATGGTTGCAAAAAGACCACGCCGAAATGCCCCGAAGCGGGAGTACCGGGAACTGGATCTAAATCTAGTTCGCACCTCACTTCCGAAAGTTGAATTCAAACGAGGCAATGAGTTCCAGGTGCAGCAGACCTCGGGCACCAATGCAGAGGCCGGAAAGAGTTGGCTTTGCCCAGTCTGCAGAATAGAAATTGAACCGGGTCTGACCCACACAGTTGCCTGGGACCTTCATCGCGGTGTTGAAACCAGACGTCATTTTCACAATCACTGCTGGAAGCTATTTGATGGGATGCTGACCTAATGGAAGAGATCAGATCTGGAACAATCCTGCCTGGCATCCGAGAGGACATCGAGCTTCACACTAGCGACGGCCTGACCTTGGTTGGTGAGCTAGCACTGCCGGCAGAGTCTGCGCCGGCAGTGACACTGATTACTCTGCACCCGCTTCCAACCCACGGTGGGTTTATGGATTCACACATCCTGCGCAAGGCGGCCAACCGACTACCTGCAATGATCGCGGCGGCGGTACTCAGGTTCAATACCCGAGGAACCACTTCGCCCAGAGGCACCTCACAGGGAAGCTTTGATGGTGGCGTCGGCGAGGCGGCAGATGTTGCCGCCGCAATCAAGTTTTGCGCGGACCGGGGGCTTCCAAAGCCTTGGTTAGTTGGCTGGTCCTTTGGCACTGAACTGGCGATCAAGTACGGGCCAGACCATGACATCCTCGGGGCAATCCTGCTGTCTCCGCCGCTTCATCGCGCAACGAAGCAGGACCTAGCCAGGTGGAATGATTTTGATAGGCCGCTAGTGGCGCTTGTTCCTGAGCTAGATGAGTTCTTGCCGCCAGCAGAGGCGGCGGCTGGGTTTGCGATTGTTCCCAAAGCTCAGGTAATTGCGTTCCCCGATGAGAAGCACCTGTGGGTTGGAGAGCGCGCTACCAGGTCGGTATTAGATCAAATTGCCGAGATTACGGTTCCCGGCTCGGCGCCACTTCCGACTAGCTTTTAGCGAAGCTGCTGCTTAGGCATCCAAACTTCACGAACGATCAATAGCGTTGAAGCTGCCACTGGGATTGCAATAACAGCACCCAAAACTCCCATGAGCGTGCCACCCATCAATGCGGCGATCACAACAAGTGCAGCTGGGACCGATACTGCTCGCTTCATCACCCTGGGGGCAATGATGTATGCCTCAAGCTGAAGATAGATGGCGTAGTAAATAACCACCACAAGCGCCAACTGCGGACCTTCAATCAAAGTCACCAGCGTCACAATGATCGCTGAGGAGATCGGTCCAACCAGTGGAATTAGCGAAACCGTGAAGGCCACCAGCACCAACAGCAAGGCAAACGGAGCGCCAATGATTGACAGGAAGATGAACAAGACTGTGGCGTGAATCGCGCTCACCGAAGCCTGACCCATAACCCAGCGGCCCACTGAATAGGCAATCTGGTCGGTTAGCTTTCTGAATCGCTCACGCTTAGATGCCGAAGTGAGAAGTGCCAGGTAGTCCTTCATCGACTCCAGTGAAGCCATGAAGTAAAGGGTCAAAATTACGACAATCACGATGCCGACTACACCGGTTAGAACACCAATTCCAACCTGCAGCACGCCACCTAAAAGCCCGGGCCAGTTATTTGAGTCAGTGATGAATGCCAAACTTGAATCAGTTGCTGCGGTTATGGTTCCGCCTAGCTGCTGATCCCACTGTGCAATCAGCTCGGTGGTGACCAGGGTGGAGGCAATTTCCGGCACCTGTTGGATTAGCTTGGTAGCTTCCGAAACTGCGGTCGGGACTATCGCCCAAATAACCAATCCCACAAACCCTAGAAAGCCAACGACAACAATGCCGACCGCAACTGGCCTTGGAATCTTGCGCTTGGTCAGCGAGCGCACCACCGGATCAAGGCCGAGCGCCAGAAATAGCGCGATCGCTATGTAGGTCAAGATGGTGGCTGTCTGGCTGATTGCAGCGCCAATGACGATTGCGGTCAGAACTCCAATGCCACCGGTCAAACCGAGCTGGAAAGAGTTAACAACCCGAGCCCTCTGCTCCATTTAGTCCTCCAGCTGATCGATGCTGCTTAACAAGCTACGCAATTTCTTGAGATAAAGCTCGCTTGACTCGACCCTATTCTCAATTTCATTCACTCGAACCTTGGCTGCCTTTTCCGTTTCGAGTGCCTTTTGTCTGGCTAGCGCCAGGGTCTCGGTGGCCTCTAGGTCAGCCTTATGGGCGATCGCCTCTGCTTGCTTTCGCGCCTCTTGAAGAATGCGACCCTGAGCTTGAGAGGCCTCCATCTCGAGCGCTTGGATCTCAAGGCGAATTGTTGAGATTGTCTTTTTTAGGCTCGACAGGTCCTTTTTGGCAGATTCCAAGTAGCCCTGTGTCTCGGCAACGGCTTTGTTGTGGAGGTCGAGGTATTCCTCTTCTGCCTTTTTGCGCCTGGTCGCCAGCTGAGCTTCCAATTCGGCCACTGCTAATTCCTTGGCCCCGTTTTCAATTCCTAGCTTGTCGAGGGTCGCATACTCCTGAGACGCAACCTTGGAGGCCAGCTCTGCCTTTACCTTTTCAACTTCTCGCTTAGCCGTGGTCTTGATTGCAGCAACCTCAGTTGCGGCCTGGCCTCTGATGCGCGCAACCTCAAGCTCAGCACTCTGGATGCGCTCCTTGGCCTCGCTTCGAGAGTTTGCGGTTAGTAGTTCGGCCTCGTGTTTGGCCGCAGCAAACTGTCGCGCGGCTCTGCGCTCGGCCGCTCCCCTTTGTTCTTGGTACTGCTGCTCAGCATTTTCCAGAAGCTTGGCCGCCTGGTCGTTGGCCTCTGCCAACAGTGCCGCGGCCTGGCTGCTCGCGGCTTCCTCTAGTTCCCGGGCGGAGTTCTCAGCTCTAATCAACAACTCGGCGGCCTCTGCGCCAAGGCTTGCAAAGTTTGGCGCGGTGGTGCTGTCAAGCTTTCGTTGGGTTTGCTCCAGGTTCGACCGGGTCTCCTTTAGTTCCTCAGCTGTGTCGGCGTATTGTTCGCGCAGTCGGACCAGCTCTGAGTTAAGGGCTTTGAGTTCGCGCTCGACCGCTTCCGGGTCATAGCCTCGCTTGGAGGTCTCAAAGCGATTAAATGCAGTGGACAAGATCGATCCTTGGTTGAGCGGTAAACTTTTCGGACTTGCCAATTCTACTCGGAGCTTGAATATATGCGTTTTTGGATTGCTCTTTTGATCTTCGTATCAGGGCTGACCTCTAGTGCTGTCGGGTTTGTCAACCAACTCGAGAATCAACCGATTGACGTTATCAACGCATCCGGATCTCTTACCAAGCCCACCAGCTACGTGATGATTCCCAACTCGGTGCTCAGCGCCTACCAGGGGGAGACCTCGGTATTTGCAATTGGCGACGGGGCCATTTTTATGTCCTCCGCAAGACAGTCTGACTTGGTCGCCTGGTTGGGCGATGCTCCCTATGTCGAGCTCAGGCTGAATGTCGATGCGACAAATAAGAAAGTCAGTCTGGCAGAGATTGAGCGACCAGGTCAGGGCACTCCGGCTGATCCGGTTGGGTCTGATATTTGGAAGTACGAGCTCAGCTCCAATGGCACCGCACTGCTTCCGGTGACTGTGGACAATGAGATTGCAATTTTGATTGCCTCGACCGGGGTCGATCTGGCGCCAAGAACGGTTCGGGTCAGCTGGGACCTAGGTGAGGTTGCAGCCGCAGTGGCCCCAATCACCCTGATCGGCATTGGTTTGATGCTGGTTGGAGCACTTTTTGGCATCTATGCCGCAATTCATTACGGCCGAAAGTTCCGAAGCCGCCGAAACAAGAGGGGCCCGCGAAAGCCCAAGCCAATTAGAGCTCGAGGCACAAAGTCCCAGGCTGGCCCAGCTCCACTTACTGGCCGAAGGGCACACCGAGCACTCAAGACAGCGGCAGTCGCGGGCACNATCTCGCTGCTGACTGGCTGTGTCCCAAACTATGAAAACCCGATTGTTTCACCNTCGCCGTTGGACCAGCCGGGGATTCTCACTGCATCCTTAGACAGAAACCAGCTGGATAAAATCCTTGATGATCTGGACCAGGTGGTTTCGACCGCAGACCTGTCACTAGACCGGGAGTCACTGGAGGTTCGAATGGCCGGACCAGCTCTAGAAATGAGGCGAGCGGCTTACGCTCTGGCGGCCAAGACAACCGATGACCCGCTCGATGGTCCGGCTCCATTGACGCTTTCGCCTATTCAGTTGTTTCTTCCCAGTGCCACCGACACCTGGCCCCGCACCGCCATGGTGATTGCCGGCGATGGCGAGCTGGTGATGATGTTGCTAAGGCAAGACAGCCCGAGGGATCAATACAAGCTTTACCAGTATTCCAACTTGTTGCCTGGCATCACGTTTCCAGAGGTCCCAGCTGAGTCGGTTGGTGCCAACGCACTCAAGGCCGATAACAAGTTCCTGTCAATGGATCCGGCAAGCCTGGTAGAGGGCCTAGGCAATCTTCTGAACCAGGGTGAGAATTCGCCCTGGACACTCCTGATTGACCCGGATAACCAATATGTGTCAGAGGTTTCATCAGTTCAGCTTGGCCTGCAAGAAACTCTCAGCAATGCAAACCTTGATTTCAAGCACCAGCTGGCAGCAACCGAGCCGGTTCTGCTCGCAAACTCCGAGGGTGGCGCATTGGTTGCTCTGTACATGATCGACACCTACACGATTATTCCTAAGGAGCCGGGGGATGCGGTAGCAATTACTGGCGATGAGGCAGTTCTCTTGGGAACAGGCGGCAGTGCCACTGGAATCGAGACCAGCTACGGCGCTATGTTGCTATTCAATGTGCCAGCGGCCGGTTCTGATGCCAGGGCTAGCTTGCTGGGCGCGAGCCAGCAACTACTTTCTGCAATAACCTTGGGTGGATAATGAGCAATTTCGGAGCAATGGATTTGTCTGGCCTCACGCAAAAGGACCAGAAGGTGCCGAATCAGGCAGTAGCGGACTGGCTTGTCAACGGTGATGAGGCAACGCTCAGGGCTTACCTGGCGCTTTCTGAGGCCACACCTGTTTTGATGCTGGTCACTGACCAGTCGGAGGCATCCACGCGGCTCAGGGCCGTTGTCTATGAAGTAATTCAGGCCAGCGCTGGGCGATTTGCGGGCATCGAAATTAGTATCGAGCAACAGCCTCAAATAGCGCAGGCCGTGGCAGTTCAGCAGGCTCCTGCGATGCTGGCAATTCTCGCTGGTCAACCGGCCCCTCTGTTTCAAGGGGAGGCAACCAAGGACCAGCTACTAAATGTCCTCACTCAAGTGCTCCAGATGGCAGCCGAGAAGAAAATTACTTCCCAGGTCAGCGTGGGTGCAGTACCTGAAGCCCCAAAAAAGTCATTACCCCCTGAGCATCAGGCTGCTGTGGCGGCGATCGATTCGGGAGACCTTGAAAAAGCCCTCGGTCTCTATCAGAAGCTCATTGTTGAATACCCAAATGATTCCGAAGCCCAGGCGGGTCTTGCACAAGTCAAGTTCATGATTCGACTTGCCAAGTCAGGTCTGGGGGATGGCAATGGCCTAGAGGCATTGCTTGTTTCAGCCGACCAGCTCTTGGTTNCTGGTCAGGTCGAGCAAGCCCTGACGAGCCTCTTGGAAAGATTCGNAGTCGACTTTGAAAATCGCGAAGCAATNAGAGAGCGCTTACTGGAGCTATTCGTCTTGATTGGCAATGCTGAACCCGCAGTGCTTGAGGCTAGAAAAAAGCTCGCCACACTTATGTTCTAGCCCTGTTGCAGCCAGACCACTGCCAAAGGGGGTACGCGAAGCGACAGAGACTGCGAGTGGCCATGAGATGCAACCTCATCGGTTTGAATTGCACTGGGATTACCGACACCTGAACCGCCATATTCTGAATGATCAGTGTTGAAAAGCTCGTTCCACTCTCCAGAGGCTGGAACCCCGACTCTGAACTCTTCGTGAGCCGTAGGGGCGAAATTCGCAATCACGAGACAGGATCGGCCCGAGGAGTCCTTGCGGATAAAGCTCAAAATATTCTGATCGGCATTGCCTCCGTCAATCCACTGGAATCCTTCGGGTTCATGGTCGAGCTCCCAGAGCGCCGCGCTGGCAATGTAGTGCCGGTTCATGTCTGAGACCATTTTTTGCATTCCCTGGTGCTCAAAGTGGTCTAGAAGCCACCAATCGAGCTCTCGGGATTCGCCCCACTCACTGATTTGAGCAAACTCCTGACCCATGAACAGCAGCTTCTTGCCGGGGTGAGACCACATAAACCCCAGATAGGCGCGCATGTTGGCTCGCTTTTGCCAATCGTCTCCCGGCATCTTGCTCAGCAGTGAACCTTTGCCATGGACGACTTCGTCGTGGCTAATTGGCAGGATAAATTTTTCGTCGTATGCGTATAGCAGTGAGAAGGTCAGCTCGTTGTGATGGTATTTGCGGTGGATGGGTTCGTGCTGGATGTATTCCAAGCTGTCGTGCATCCAACCCATGTTCCATTTGAAGCCAAAGCCCAAGCCGTTCTGGTCGGTTGGGCTAGAAACACCAGCAAATGCCGTGGACTCCTCAGCAATCATCATTATTCCTGGATTTTTGCGGTATGCCGTTGCGTTCGTTTCCTTGATGAATTCGATGGCATCCAGATTCTCTCGTCCGCCATGAACGTTCGGGAGCCATTGCCCGTCTTCGCGACTGTAATCAAGGTAAAGCATTGACGCTACGGCATCTACTCGAAGGCCATCCACGTGGAACTCTTCGAGCCAATAGGAAGCGTTTGCGACAAGGAAATTCCTGACTTCATTCCGACCGAAATTGAACACATGCGTGCCCCAGTCCGGGTGGTCACCCCTTCTGGGGTCGGCGTCTTCATAAAGCGCCTCGCCATCGAATTTAGCCAGTGCCCATTCGTCCTTGGGGAAGTGCGCCGGTACCCAGTCCAATATTACGCCAATTCCTGCCTGATGGAGCTGATCAATCAGGTACTTCAGATCGTCTGGAGATCCGAACCTCGAGGTTGGTGCATAGTAACCTGTGACCTGATATCCCCAGCTGCCACCAAAAGGGTGTTCGGCCAGAGGCATGAACTCTACATGGGTGAATCCAAGATGCTTGACGTGGCCAATTAGGTCCTGAGCAATGGTTCTATAGTTTTTCCCACTGCGCCAAGAGCCCAGATGTAGCTCATAAATGGACATTGGTGCCCGCAACGGATCTGTGGCAAGCCGGTTATCAAGCCACTGCTGGTCATTCCAGCTGTAGTTGCTTTGCGTTACCACCGTGGCAGTGTTGGGAGGGATTTCAAATTGATTACCCATGGGATCGATCTTTGTGAGCCACTGATTATCGCGAGTGCATATTTCGTATTTGTAGAGTGCTCCAGCTGAGACTCCCGGAATTAGCAGCTCCCAAACCCCGCTGGACCCCATAGACCTCATCTGATAGCAGGTCCCATCCCAGCCGTTGAAATCACCCACAACACGAACTGCCTTGGCATTTGGGGCCCACACTGCAAACCGAGCTCCGGAGGTGTCCCCTAGAGCATCTTTGCTCGTCACCAGCTCAGAGCCCAGTGCTTTCCAAAGGTTCTCGTGACGACCCTCCGAAATCAGATGTAAGTCCATTTCCCCAATTGTCGGCTTGAAGCTATAGGGGTCAACCGCAATCCAGTCCGGAGCGTTGTCATAGCTGGCGATAATTCGATAGGCGCCGGGAGCCTTACCGGTGCCTCGCATCTCCCAGATACCGCGATGCACGTGCTCCAGGCTGAACTTCTTGGTTTTAGTTTTCAGAACGACGGTTTCGGCAAGTGGTCGAAGAACTCGAACCACCCAAGCTTTTCCCTCCGAGTGCAGCCCAAGTACCGAGTGCGGGTCGTGGTACTCACCCTTACTGACGGTGTCCAGTGTCTCTAAATTCGGATTCATGGGATCACTCTCAGTATGTGGGCTGGTTCGTCAAAGGAATCAAGCTTGACGTAGTTGCGAGCCCCCCATTCGAACCTTTTGCCGGTGATCATATCCTCAACCATGAAAGCCTCAGGAAGGTTTAGTTTTTCTAGGTCAATCAAGACCATGGTTTCTCTTACGGACCTTGGGTCGGTATTCACAACGACGATTACTGTGTTGGGAGTACCTTGGTTAAATTCTGCTTCAAGCGATTTTGAATAAACCAGGATTTCAGGGTCCTCGCTATCATGAAGAATTAGGTTTCGGAGCTGTCTGATGGCTGGATTCTGTCGGCGTATTTGATTGAGCAGTGCGATCCTGGGAGCTAAACTCTTGTCTCTGTCGGCAGCTCCCTCGAAATCGCGAAACTTTATTTCAAACTTCTCGTTGTCAATTGCTTCTTCGGCGCCTGGTCTTGCGACAGCCTCATAAAGCTCGTAACCTGCGTACATGCCCCAACTAGCGCCCGCGGTGGCGGCGATTGTTGCTCGAATCTTAAAGGCCGGATGGCCGCCAAATTGCAAATAAGAAGTCAGGATGTCCGGAGTATTTACCCACAGGTTTGGCCGGAAATAGTCAGCCGACACTTGCGAAAGTTCCCTTAGGTAATCTTCTAGCTCACTTTTGTTATTCCTCCATGTGAAGTATGTGTAGGACTGCTGGAAGCCAACTTTCCCCAATGCTGCCATCATTGCTGGTCTCGTGAACGCCTCGGCAAGGAAGATCACACTGGAGTCAAAATCTTGAATCTCGGCAATTAGCTTCTGCCAAAAGTTTGCTGGCTTGGTGTGGGGGTTATCCACTCGGAAAATTCTTACTCCCAGGCCAATCCATTTTTTGAGGATTGACAACACTTCGGCTCGAATCCCCTCTGGATCGTCGTCAAAGTAGATCGGATAAATGTCTTGATACTTCTTCGGAGGATTCTCTGCATAGGCAATGCTTCCATCGGCAAGCTGTTTGAACCAATTTGGGTGCTGGGTCACCCACGGGTGATCGGGTGATGCCTGCAGTGCAAGGTCCAGTGCAACCTCGATACCTAGCTTGTTTGCGGCAGCAACGAAGGTCTTGAAGTCCTTTTCAGTACCCAAATCTGGATGGATTGTGTCGTGACCACCCTTTTCACTGCCAATGGCCCAGGGTGATCCTGGATCGTTCTCGGTCGCCGTAAGGGTGTTGTTTGGACCTTTGCGGTGGGTCTTCCCAATTGGGTGAATCGGGGGCAAGTACAGAACCTCAAAGCCCATTTCACTGACACGCTTCAGGGAGGCCTTAGCAGTTTTAAAATTGCCCGAAGTCCAACTGTCTGGTCCAGTTTTTTTGGCACCCTCACTTCGTGGAAAGAATTCGTACCAGCTGGCAGATCCGGCAGCTACCCGCTCACAGAGAATTTCGATTCTCGGCGACAATGTCTCCAAGTGATGGCTCGGGTTCCGGCGGGCCAGGTCCACCAGTCCAAGTTCAAGTGCTCGCCGAAATCGCATCAGCGGCTCGATTGACGCGTCTGCGAAAAGCTTGTCTATCGCCCCAAATGCCTTTTGGTCAGGCTTTCCGCTGGATTTGGAAATTTCACGCAGCAGTCTCGAGCCCTCCAGAAGCATGAGCTCGCTGTCAACTCCGGCTTCAAGTTTGATTTCGGTGTCGTGCAACCAGGTACCGAATCGGTCGTCATAGGCAGAGATTTGGTAACTCCAAATTCCGACGTCATCGAGTTGATGCCTCACAAGCCAGCTGTCTGACCCCATCGAGCCGGGCGTCATCGTTTTTCTGATGACCTGCCCCGTTGGTGATGTAAGTAAAAGATCCACTCCTAGCTGATCATGACCTTCGCGAGTTGCTGTGGCTCCGAACTCGAGCACCTCGGACGAGAAAGCTTTGACCGGAAACCTTCCATCGTCCACCTGAGGCCAGGTCCTTAAAATTGGAAACCGACCGATGTCAAAATTTGAGCTACTCATGCTCACAATTTAGTCAGGTTTTGGCAGCTCCGTTTGAAAAGAATCCGGATAGTTAGCGAACCGCAAATATCTGCATCGAAGCCTCTGCCATGCGAAGGGAAGAACCTGGGGCAAACAGGAGACCGGTTTCCGGAGGCAATTCCCGTGCCGAGTCCCAGAGTAATTCGAAGTTTGAAACCTGGCTAGGAGCAGGGAGCTTCAAGTTCTTAACGATTTCCGAACCGTTGAAGACAGTGAGGATCCCCTGCTTTGTTCCATCATTCATTAGGTGATAGTTCAGGCGCTGCAAAGTCCGGCGCTCAGGATTGTGCCAATCATCAATGCTCATCTGATCGCCCTGAACGGAGAACCAAAGCATCTGGTCGTGATCCGGCGTCGGTTCATCCAATTTTGTAAAGCTTCGTGGGCGCAGCGCTGGGTAGGTCTTGCGCAGCTGTATCAAGTGCGCAACTTGACGATAGAAGTTATCTTTGTCTGGGTCCGGTTCATAGTCCTGCCAAGTGATGACGTTGTCTTGACAGTAGGGGTTATTGTTTCCGCCTTGGGTTTTGAGCCGCTCGTCACCGGCTGTGATCATCGGAACACCCGCGCTGGTCAGCAGTGTTCCGAGCAGATTTCGGGCAGCCTTGCGTCTGCTGAACAGAATTGAATTGTCGTTGGTTTCGCCTTCATGGCCGTGGTTGAAGCTTTGATTGTCTCCTGCGCCATCCCGACTGGCCTCACCATTGGCTAGGTTGTGTTTTTGATTGTAGGTAACCAGGTCCCAGAGGCTGAATCCGTCATGTGCCGTGATGAAGTTCACCGCCCCCTGCGGGGAGCCTTCGCTGAAAATATCTTGCGAGCCAGATATGCGGCCCGCTAGCTCTTGAACGCCATTTTCATGTGCGCCAAGAGACCTAGCTCTCGAAATGTCCGTCAGCCAGAATTTTCTCACCGAATCTCTGAACCTGTCGTTCCATTCTGGGAATCCGGGTGGGAAGTTGCCAGTTTGCCAGCCGCCCATTCCAACATCCCATGGCTCCACAATCAGCTTCGCTTGGGAAATGATCGGATCAGCTTTCATGGCAAGCAGGACAGGGTGGCTGGGGTCAAAGTGGTTTCGTTCATCTCTGGCAATGGTTGTGGCAAGGTCAAAACGAAAGCCATCCACCTGCATTTCGGTCGACCAGTAACGCAGCGAGTCGAGCATCAATTGCTGAACCATCGGATTGCCAAAATTCAGAGAATTACCGCAGCCGGTGGTGTCGTGGTAGTTACCCTCGTCATCTTGACGGTAGTAATTCGAATTGTCCAGGCCGCGGTAGGAGTGCGTAAGACCCTTGCCACCACCTTCTGCCGTGTGGTTGTAAACGACGTCCAGGATTACCTCTATGCCGGCTCGGTGAAGTTCACGAATTGAGGTTTTTAGTTCATTAAGAATCGCAACCGGGCTTTCTGCAACGGCTCCGGGCGACGAGTAACGAAGGTGAGGAGCAAAGTAATTTATTGAGTTATAGCCCCAGTAATTGATCAGGCCAAGGCTTACAAGTCTGGGCTCGGAAATAAAAGCATGAATCGGCAAGAGCTCAATTGCTGTAATGCCGAGGTTTTTCAGATAGTCGATTGTCGCTGGGTGGGAGAGCGCGGCGTAAGATCCTCGAATTTCCTCCGGAATAGCGGGGTTGAGTCGAGTCAGGCCACGAAGATGGGCCTCGTAAATTATTGACTCCGATAAAGCAATTCCGGGCTTTGCGACTCCTTGCCAGTCAAATTCATCGTTGACCGCCGCGCAATGATAATTTTGCGGTCCGTGCTTCACTAGTGCTTTGGCATAGGGGTCAAGCAGGTTGCGCTCAGGATTAAATGCGTGCCTGGGGCCTGCTGGGCCATTTGCTCTAAGGACATAGTTGACGCCAGCTGTTAGGCGATCATCAGCTCCCGACCAGATGCCACCCTCGCCCAGCTCAAGGTCAATCTCATGGTCAACAACCGAAGCGTCGTCGCTATTTAGGAGCAGAAGTTTTACTTCGGTCGCGCTCTCGGACCAGACGTTTACAATCCCACCACCATCAAGCAGGTTCAGGCCAAGCTTTGGATTCAGGGGTGTTGCCCTGGTTTCTGTCGGCTCGCTCACCGGGGAAATCCTAATGCCTCAAACCTACTTTCACTGGTGCAGGGATAGGCTTGTCGCATGTCTGTATTTCTCGATCACGCCTCGACCTCTGGCCTTCGAGACAGCGCCCGCTTGGCTCTCTCGGCGGCATTAGAGCTCGTGGGAAACCCGTCCAGTGTTCACAGCCACGGTCGCACAACGAGGGAGCTGCTAGAGGCAGCGCGGGATCAAATTGCGGAGGCTTGCGGCGCCAACAGGTCAGAAATAATCTTCAACGCTGGTGGCACCGAGGGCGATAACCACGCCATAAAGGGCATCTACTGGAAACAGAACCAGCAGGATCCAACCCGACGCGTCATCATCACCTCTCCGACTGAACACCATGCTGTGCTCGATCCAGTTTCTTGGCTTGCGGCCAATCAGGGCGCTGAAGTGCACTACGTAAAGCTCCTTAGAAATGGCATGCTTGATTTTGCCGATTTAGAGCGCTTGATTGACCAGCACTCCTCTCAAATTGCCCTGATTAGCCTGATGTGGGTGAATAACGAAACTGGAGTAATCACCGATATTCCCAGGGTGACTGAGCTGGCTTCAAAACATTCAATTCCAGTCCATAGCGATGCCGTTGCTGCCTTGGGTCACGTGCCAATCAATTTTGCTGAGAGTGGCCTTACCGCAATGAGCCTTTCGGGTCATAAGGTGGGCGCTCCAATTGGGGTGGGTGCATTGGTCGTTGCCAGAAGTGCCAAACCGGCATCGCTTGTTCACGGGGGAGGGCAAGAGCGAAGCCTTCGGTCAGGGACCATGAATTACCCGCTTGCCGTCAGTTTTGCAGCAGCAGCAGCTGAATCGACGGAGCAGCTGGTATCAGAGATGCAGCGGCTCAGGTCTCTAAGGGATTATCTCGAGGTCAAGGTTGAAAAGATTGTCCCTAGTGTGATTTTCACCTCGGGTCAAGCGATTCGAGCTGATTACAACTCGCACATGATATTTCCTGGCACTCAATCTGACGCGCTGCTGTTTCTGCTTGACCAGGAAGGGATATGCGTTTCAGCCGGATCAGCCTGTCAAGCTGGAGTACTGGGCCCCTCTCATGTGCTAACGGGAATGGGCTACTCGCCAGAGTTGGCCTCCGCCTGCATTCGAGTCACCTTGGGCGTAACAAGCACAAAAGCGGATGTCGAAAAATTCTTGGTTGCGCTTGCGAAGATCTACCCGATTGCGCTCCAGGCAACGCCTGCATAATTCCTTGATACAAATTAGACTTGCCTAATGCGTGTATTGGCAGCTATGAGCGGTGGAGTGGATTCCGCGGTTGCGGCTGCCCGGGCTGTTGAGATGGGGCATGAGGTAATCGGCGTCCACCTAGCCCTTTCGAGAATGCCGGGAACCCTTAGAACTGGATCACGCGGCTGCTGCACAATCGAGGACTCAATGGACGCCCAACGAGCGGCCAATAAGCTCGGAATCCCCTTCTATGTTTGGGATTTCTCGGAGCGATTCAAGCTGGATGTAGTAGATGACTTCATAGCCGAGTACCAGGCCGGTAGAACTCCTAACCCATGCATGCGCTGTAATGAGCGCATCAAGTTTGCAGCGCTTTTAGAGCGAGGCCTGTCACTTGGTTTCGATGCAGTCTGCACCGGTCACTACGCCTCCATAGTGGACGATGGCGCCGGAAACCTAGAGCTTCACCGCTCGCTGGCAATGGCCAAGGACCAGAGCTATGTTCTTGGAGTGCTAAATGCCAAGCAGCTGGAGCATTCCATGTTCCCGTTGGGAGCAACCGCATCTAAGGACCTGATTCGTCAGGAGGCCAGAGACCGCGGCCTTAGCGTTGCCAATAAGCCAGACAGCTATGACATCTGCTTTATCCCAGAGGGTGACACCCGGGATTGGCTGAAAGACTTTGTTCCAACCGACCCGGGAAAGATCGTCGACACCGAAGGTAATGAGCTTGGCGAACATGACGGTCACGTTGGTTTCACAATCGGTCAACGCAAGGGGCTAAGAATTGGCAAGCCCGCCGCAGACGGGAAGCCCAGATATGTGCTTGAGATTCGACCAAAGACCAAAGAAGTTGTTGTCGGTCCAGAAGCTGCACTAGAGATTGCTGAGCTTTCCGGCGCTCGCTACACGTGGTGTGGAAAGTCTCCGGAGGCTCCCGAGCAGGAATTTGCCTGTGAGGTGCAGGTCAGGGCCCACGGAGACACCGTCAAGGCCCTAGCAGCCGTGGTTGATGGCGAACTAAGGATCACTCTGGTTGAGCCGCTCTACGGCGTTGCTACCGGTCAAACAGCAGTTGTCTACCTTGGAACCAGAGTTCTCGGGCAAATGACCATCGACAGCACCCGCAGCAAGGTCACCTCAGGTGTCTAATGACCTGGAGCGCATCGACGAGCTAAAGATGCTAATCGAGCGTTACCGTCACGCTTATTACACGGAAGACCAATCCCTGGTCTCAGACATGGAATATGACCAGCTGGAGCAGGAACTAAAAAAGCTCGAGCAGCTTCACCCAGAGACAGTCCTTGATTCCCCAACGCTAACCGTGGGCGGTTCGGCCGGAAGTGTGTTTGATCCGGTTCAACACGGCGAACCAATGATGAGCCTGGATAACGTCTTTGATGAAACGGAATTCTTGGCCTGGGCCGAACGGGTTGGTGGCGGACCGTTTCTTTGTGAACCCAAGATCGACGGCCTTGCCGTTTCACTTACCTATGAGCGCGGCGTTCTGACCCGAGCTGCAACCAGAGGTGATGGTGAAACCGGCGAAGACATCACTCAAAACGCGATGACGATGGCGACAATTCCGCATCGGCTCAAGGGTGTCAATCACCCCGAGTTGGTTGAAGTGCGCGGTGAGGTGTTTTTTGGCATCGAAGATTTCGCGAAGCTGAATGCTGGAATTATCGAGCAGGGTGGCAAGCCATTCGCAAATCCTCGAAACAGCGCATCGGGTTCACTTCGGCAAAAAGACCCTGCAGTCACTAGGTCCCGGCCACTGAAGATGCTGGTGCATGGATTTGGGGTTTGGCGACCAGAGACCACGAGTCAGAGCGAGGTCTACGCACTGCTCAAAAGCTGGGAACTACCGACAACCGAGAAATTTTCTGTGGTTGCCACAGCTTCTGAAGCCCTGGCCTTTATTTCGAATCTAAATCAAGCACGCGCCAAGATTGAACACGAGATTGACGGGGTCGTAATCAAGGTTGATCAGCTATCCAGGCAGCGCGAACTGGGCTTTACCTCGCGAGCCCCTCGTTGGGCGATTGCCTATAAATATCCACCGGAGCAGGTAAACACCAAACTGCTGGACATAAAGGTCTCAATTGGTCGCACCGGCCGAGCCACCCCATTTGCGGTCCTAGCACCGGTGCTGGTTGCCGGCAGCGAAGTCGAATTTGCAACGCTTCACAATCAGGATCAGGTTGCCGCAAAGGGCGTGCTGATTGGTGACACCGTCGTGTTGCGCAAGGCCGGAGATGTTATCCCCGAGATATTGGGTCCGGTTGTGGGACTCAGAGACGGCTCGGAACGAGCCTTCTTAATGCCTGAATTCTGCCCCGAGTGCAGCGCGAAATTGGAGCCGGCATCGGTCGGTGACGTTGACTTGCGATGCACAAATTCCAGAAGTTGTCCTGCTCAGCTGCGGGAGCGAATTGCATACATCGGTTCTCGGGCTGCCCTAGACATTGAAGCGCTCGGATATGTCAGCGCGAGTGCTCTGACCAACCCACTGGAGCCAGCGGTTGCTCCCGTGAAATCCGAAGCGGATCTGTTTTCGCTAACGCTTGAAGATCTATTGCCGATTAGGTCCTTGGTTCTTGATCCGGACACCGGCCTTCCCAAGCATGACGCCGAGGGCAACCCGAAAGTGGTCGACTACTTCCGAAAGAAGGATGGTCAGCCAGCCGAAATCGCACTAAAACTTCTTGCCAACCTAGAGAAGGCAAAAACTCGTCCACTTTGGCGACTGTTGGTGGCGCTTTCAATTCGTCACGTTGGTCCGGTGGCCGCAAGGGCACTTGCTGACAGATTTGGATCAACAAGAGCCATATTCGAAGCCACTGAAGAGGAACTCTCGGCAGTTGATGGAGTGGGCCCAGGGCTAGCTGCATCCATAATCTCCTGGCATCAAGAGTCCTGGCACCGCGAGATCCTGGAGCGCTGGCAAGAAGCCGGAGTGGTTCTGGAGATCCCTGGGCATCAGCCACCTGATCAATCCCAATCAACCGGCGTCTTTGCCGGGATGTCGATTGTCGTAACCGGATCGATGGAGTCCATGACCAGGGATCAGATTGAAGAGCTGATAATCGAAAACGGTGGCAAGGCAGCATCCTCGGTGTCCAAGAAGACCAGCTTCCTAGTTGCTGGCCCCGGTGCCGGCTCAAAGCTTGAAAAAGCAACCGCGCTCTCGGTTGAAGTCCTGAGTGAACAGCAATTCTTTGAGAAATTGGCCGCTTCGCAGAACTAGACTTAGCTAAACACCGCCGTTAGACGAATTGAGAAATTGCATGTCTGAAATAACTCCCGATTTGGTTCGCCATCTCGCCTCTTTGGCCAGGATNCTGGTCACCGATGAAGAGGTCGATCAACTTGCCGGTGAGCTGGCCGTAATTGTTGACTCAGTTGCCATGGTGAACCAGGCNGTTTCTGGTGACGTGGTCGCTACCAGCCACCCGATNCCAATGGTGAACGTCTACCGCGANGATGTAATTTTGCCTTCATTGACTCAAGAGCAGGCGCTATCTGGCGCTCCAGAGAGTGCTGACGGCAGATTCAAGGTAAACGCGATTTTGGATGAGGACTAATCATGACTGACATCACATCATCCACAGCCGCTGAGCTGGCGACGCTAATTCAGACCAAAAAGGCCTCATCGGTTGAGATCACGACCGCGTTCTTGGACCGCATGGAATCACTGAATGCCAAAACCAATTCCTACCTCCACATCGATCGATCAAACGCCCTAGAGCAGGCGGAGCGCGCAGATCAGCAATTGGCCGCTGGCAATGCCAGCTCGCCGTTGCATGGTGTGCCAATTGCGGTCAAGGACAACCTAACTACCACTGATGCTCCAACAACCTCCGGCTCCAAGATTCTTGAGGGCTGGATTCCGCCATATGACGCGACCGTTGTCACCAAGTTGCGTCAGGCAGCAATGCCAATTCTCGGCAAAACCAACCTTGATGAATTCGCGATGGGTTCATCAACAGAGTTCTCTGCCTACGGACCAAGCAAGAATCCCTGGGACCTAGACCGCATTCCCGGCGGTTCTGGTGGTGGCTCGAGCTCCGCAGTTTCTGGACACCTGGCCCCAATTGCGATTGGTAGCGACACTGGCGGCTCAATTCGCTATCCAGCTGCTGTCACAGGCTCCGTCGGTGCTAAGCCCACCTACGGCGCTGTGTCTCGCTATGGGCTAATAGCTCTTGCCAGCTCACTTGATCAAATTGGCCCAGTTGCTAATACCGTGCTGGATGCAGCACTCCTGCAGGATGTCATTTCGGGACACGACCCACATGACTCAACCTCGCTTCCAAACTCACTGGGATCGATGGTTAAGGCTGTTCAGGCAGCAGACATCAAGGGGCTCAAGGTTGGAGTTGTGAAGCAGCTTTCTTCTGAAGGCTTCCAGGCAGGGGTCAAGGCCTGCTTTGATGACACGGTTGCAAAGCTTGGAAAAGCCGGAGCCGAAGTTGTCGAGGTCGACTGCCCAAGTTTTGAATATGCAGTAGCTGCCTACTACCTAATTCTTCCAGCGGAGGCATCCTCCAACCTGGCCAAGTTCGATTCGGTTCGCTTTGGACTCCGTTCAATGCCAGAGGGCAACCCGACTATCGAACGCGTAATGGCGGCAACCCGTGAAAAGGGCTTTGGGCCGGAGGTGAAGCGAAGGATCATTCTTGGAACCTATGCGCTCTCGTCTGGCTACTATGACGCTTACTACGGTTCGGCCCAGAAAGTTAGAACGCTGATTCAACAGGATCTTGCAGCAGCTTTTGAAAAGGTGGATGTTCTAATCACTCCGACCGCTCCAACCACGGCGTTCAAGATCGGCGAGAAGGTTGATGACCCACTGGCAATGTATCTCAATGACATCGCCACCATCCCAGCAAACCTTGCCGGAATTCCGGGCATGTCTGTGCCGAACGGAATTGCATCCGAAGATGGATTGCCATCTGGTGTTCAGATTCTGGCTCCGGCGATGCAGGACGATCAAATGTATCGAGCTGCCAGCATCATCGAGTCGCTCTACCATGCCGAATGGGGCGCCCCATTGATTTCACGAGTACCAAACCTGGAGGTGCTGTAATGGCTAAAGAGCAACTAATGCCNTATGAGCAGGCGATCGAGCGCTTTGAAGTTGTAATCGGTCTTGAGGTTCACGTTGAGCTCAACACCGNGAGCAAGATGTTTTGTGGTTGCGCCAACAACTTTGGTTCTGAGCCAAACACCAACGTTTGCCCAACCTGTCTTGGTTTGCCNGGGTCACTTCCTGCTGTGAACCGCAAGGCAGTTGAGTCGTCGATCGCGATTGGTTTGGCGCTGGATTGTCAGATTGCTCAAAGCGGTCGTTTTTCAAGGAAAAACTATTTCTACCCAGACCTGGCAAAGAACTTCCAGACCTCGCAATATGACGAGCCGATTGCCTACGAGGGCAAAATCTCGGTTGAGCTGGAAACCGGTGAGAGATTTGAGGTTCCAATTGAGAGAGCCCACATGGAAGAGGATGCTGGAAAGCTAACTCACGTTGGTGGAGCAACCGGTCGAATCCAAGGTGCTGAGTACTCTCTGGTTGATTACAACCGCGCTGGTGTGCCACTGGTGGAGATTGTCACCAAACCAATTTATGGCGCCGAGGACAAGGCTCCAGAGCTCGCTGCAACCTATGTCAGGGT
>JGI26088J50261_1000205_pt1 | contig 35922 bp, 27 predicted proteins | sample SaaInl1SG_22_DNA_FD_50261 | JGI IMG/M metagenome (IMG submission 50261)
TCGCCCGGCGCTGCCACGATGCCGCACCTACCAGTCGGCAGGATCGTCCGAATCGGCGTGATCGGCTTTGGGTGGGTCGCTGAACATAGACTGGGTTGCCAGCTCGCGTCGCTTCAAAAACACAGTCCGTGTGAAACTGTATTTATCTAAGGCGATCGAATCAAGCGCATTCGTCGCTTGCAATAGGCTCGCGCGCGCGTCCAGCGCACCAACCACACGCAGGGTATTGCGGGTTGAGACGTCGTCCACCTGTGCGAGCGCCGGGTTACCAGAGATCAACACAAGCCCCGCGGTGTCACGCAACGTCGAAGGCCCTAGCAAGGGTAAAACGACATATGGCCCCATCGGAGCTCCCCAGCGACCCAGTGTTTGACCTAGATCATGCTTAGAGCGCGGAATGCCCATGGGTGTCGCCCAATCAATCAGACCCACCACGCCCACTGTCGAATTAACCAACACGCGTGCGCCGTTACTGACAGCTGCTTTAGGGCGCAGTTGCAGGGCTGCGTTGACCGTGGACCATGCGTCTTCTAAATTATCAAAAAAGTTGCTCACCCCCGTTTGCACCACCTGGGGTGTCGCTTCAACGTAGGTCTCGGCGATGGGTTTTAGCGCGGCCTTGTCAATCGCTTGATTGAACGCGTCCACGCGGCGGTTAAATGGCTCAAAAGGATCTTGGGGGTTGGCCTGGGGACCCGATGCGCAACCCACCACCACCACACTCACAAGCATGGACGCCAAAAATCTCATGTATCGTTCGGTCATGGGCAGATCATACCGCGGTCGCCACCTACGGCGCAGGGCNTCATGACACTACTTCGCAGGCGCGCCGGCGGGTGTCTTGCCCGCTTGGTTAAAGATGAACTGACTAATTAAGTTCTCTAAAACAANAGCAGACTGGGTCTCCGCCACCCGGTCGCCGTCAGCCAAGAAGTCNTCGGCATAGCCGGGTTGAATACCTATGTACTGCTCGCCCAACAGACCGCTGGTTAGAATTTTNAGCGAACTGTCCTTAGGAAAGGTGAAGGCCTTGTCCATCGCAATAACCACATTGGCTTGGAAGCGCTGGCTATCAAAGCCTATGGAGCGCACGCGCCCGACGACGACGCCTGCGCTTTTAACGGCGGCCTTGACCTTCACGCCACCGACGTTTTCAAAACGGGCGTGTATCTCGTAGGTTGACTGAAACCGTGTCTGAAGCAAGTTCGCGGACTTCAACGCCATAAACAAAATGGCGAGCGCCCCGATGAGCACAAACAAACCCACCCATACATCGTTACTATTTTTTTGCATTCCCAACCCCTTTAGGCCGTTTTCAAACAGGCCAATCTGCCGTCGTTAAATACTAAACATCAACGCCGTCAACAAAAAGTCCAACCCCAAAACCGTCAGGGAGGCAATCACCACCATGCGCGTTGTTGCGCGTGAAACGCCTTCCGGTGTCGGCAAAGCCGCATACCCCTGCAGGACGGCAATGAAGGTGACGGCAACCCCAAAGACAACGCTCTTGATGATGCCATTACCGACATCCCGCCAGAAATCAACGCCACCCTCTATCTGACTCCAAAAGGCGCCGGTATCGACGCCGATCAAAACCACCCCCACCAACCAACCACCTACGATACCCACCGCGCTAAAAACAGCCGCGAGCAGAGGCAAGCTAATCACCCCACCCCAAAACCGCGGCGCCAACACCCGTGTGATCGGGTCAACCGCCATGATTTCCATGGCCACCAGTTGCTCACCGGCACGCATCAAGCCAATTTCGGCTGTGAGGGCTGTTCCTGCTCGCCCAGCGAACAGCAGGGCCGCGACAACAGGCCCCAACTCCCGTACCAGGCTGAGCGTCACGACCAAGCCTAGGGCCTCGGAGGCTCCGTACCGTTGCAAGGTGTAGTACCCCTGCAGCCCAAGGACAAAGCCAACAAACAGACCTGACACCGTGATGATGGCNAGTGAGTGGTTGCCTAAAAAGTAGATTTGATCCCGTATCAGACCAAAGCGCTTAAACGACGCGGGCGCAACGCGCAACAAGGCGAAAAAAACGCGACAAGCGTAGCCGATACCCACCAACTCTCGGCGGGTTGCAAAGCCGATCTGGCTTAACCGTTCGACGATATTCATGCGTTGGCCTCGCCCAATAAGTCGGTGACCAAATCGACCGCTGGGTGATGAAACTGCACCGGCCCCGTGGCATGCCCGCCAATAAACTGCCTAATTAACGGATCGTGGGAGGCGCGGACTTGGGCCGGGGAACCCTGTATCGCTACACCGCCGTTGGCCAAAATAACGACATGATCGGCCATGGCAAGCGTCTCGTCTACGTCGTGCGAAACCAATACCGACGTCATACCCAGCGCGTCATTCAACTCCCGAATCAGCTTGGCTGCCGTTCCAAGGGAGATAGGATCCAAGCCCGCAAATGGCTCGTCGTACATCATGAGTTGTGGGTCAAGTGCGATCCCACGCGCTAAGGCCACACGTCTCGCCATACCGCCAGATATCTCGCTAGGCATCAAGTCGCGCGCACCACGCAAGCCCACCGCATTCAGCTTCATCAGCACAATGTCCCGCACCATGGGGTCCGGTAACTGGGTATGCTCACGCAAGGGAAACGCGACATTGTCGAACACCGACATGTCCGTAAACAAAGCACCAAACTGAAACAGCATGCCCATGCGCCGACGCAAAGCGTAGAGGGCCGCGTGCGGCAAGTCCGTGACATCGGTGCCGAACACATCAACACGTCCAGCATGCGCACAGTACTGGCCACTCAACAACCGAAGCACGGTTGTCTTCCCACCGCCAGACGCACCCAACAAGGCCGTCACTTTACCAACGGGTATCTCTATAGATACGTCGTTCAATATTGGACGACCGCCGGCCGTGTAAGCAAAGCTGACGCGGTCTAGTCGAATGCGTTGTGAATCGGTCAAGCAACTCCCCACAGCTATTAGATGGAAATCAATAAGAGACTAGCAGGCTCAGCGAACGCTTGCAACGGCCCGCCTTGCCAGGCGATCGTCCCCAGTTTGCGCCGCTATCGCGGCAGCACGCTGGCGCCCATCAGGTACTGGTCAACCGCCCGTGCGGCCTGCCGGCCCTCGCGGATTGCCCAGACAACCAAGCTCTGCCCACGGCGTATGTCGCCTGCGGCGAACACCTTGTCGACATTTGTCATATAGCCATCTACCTCATCGACACCTGCCTGTGCGTTGCCACGCGCATCAACATCGACCCCAAAGGCAGACATCACGGTCGCAACGGGGCTCACAAAACCCATGGCAAGCAGCACCAAGTCCGCCTTAATCAGCTCCTCGCTTCCTGCCACCTCGACCATCTTGCCATCTTTCCACTCCACACGGACGGTCTGCACACCCGTCACTTGCCCTTTTTCGCCAACGAAGGCCTTGGTTGAAATCGCAAACTCGCGCTCACAACCCTCTTCATGACTAGAACTTGTACGCAGCTTCAGCGGCCAGTACGGCCACACCATGGGCTTGTTCTCCTGCTCGGGTGGTTGAGGCATCAGCTCAAACTGCGTCACTTTAACCGCGCCGTGGCGGTTGCTGGTACCCACGCAATCGCTACCGGTATCGCCGCCACCGATCACCACCACGTGCTTGCCATCAGCGCGCAGTTGCCCCGTCAACTCATCACCTGCATTGACTTTGTTTTGCTGGGGTAAAAATTCCATTGCGAAATGAATACCGGCAAGATCACGCCCAGGCGCTGGCAGGTCGCGCGACTGCTCGGCTCCACCGGTGAGTAGCACGGCATCAAACGACGCTTGCAGCTCTTCCGCAGAGACGACGGTTTTTGCCCAGTTGGTCACCACACTGCCTTCAGGCATTGCACCGACCAAAACGCCCGTCTTGAACACCACACCTTCCGCTTCCATCTGGGCAACGCGACGATCAATATGGATTTTCTCCATCTTGAAGTCGGGGATGCCATAGCGCAACAAACCACCTACGCGGTCATTTTTCTCAAATACGGTCACCAGGTGCCCCGCGCGCGCCAGCTGCTGTGCCGCGGCTAACCCAGCGGGTCCGCCGCCGACAACGGCCACGGTTTTACCGGTTTTTGTCGCACTGGCTTGCGGCTGAACCCAGCCCTCCGCCCATGCCCTGTCGATAATGGCATGCTCAATCGACTTGATGCCCACCGCATCGTCATTCACATTCAGGGTGCAGGCAGCCTCACACGGTGCGGGACAAATTCGACCCGTGAACTCCGGGAAGTTGTTCGTGCTGTGCAAGACATCGATCGCGTTCTTCCAATCACCCTGAAAGACCAGTTCGTTGAAATCAGGAATGATGTTGTTAACCGGACAACCGCTATTACAAAACGGCGTGCCACAGTCCATGCACCGCGCTGACTGCTGCTTTGCCCCTGCGTCATCCAAACCAATGACAAACTCTTTGTAGTTTTTCAAACGCTCTTTTGTGGGCAAGTAGCCCTCTTCAAGACGCTCAAATTCCATGAAACCCGTAATTTTTCCCATGCTGTTCTCCTAATGGTGTCTACCGCTTAAGCGGTCACACCCGGTTTAGCTTTTGATCAGTCGCCTTCGCCACCTTAGCGGCGTGCAGTTCGCCCAATGCACGCTTGTACTCGTTGGGGAAGACCTTCACAAACTTGCTGCGTGCCGTCGCCCAGTTGTCTAACAACTCACGTGCACGACGCGAACCGGTGTAGCGCAAGTGGTCGTTCAACATGGCTTTCAACTGACTCTCGTCAGTTTGGTCACGGTGCCAAATCGAGGGGTCAATCGCATGGCGTTGCTCCGCCTCTGACAACACCCGCTCCAAAGACACCATGGCCTTATTGGCCCGTGCGTCAAACTGGCCGTCCTCGTCGTACACATAGGCGATACCGCCACTCATGCCTGCCGCAAAGTTCCGGCCCGTGCGACCCAGCACGACCACCGTACCGCCTGTCATGTACTCACAACCGTGGTCACCTGTTCCTTCAACCACAGCAGAAGCGCCTGACAGACGAACGGCGAAGCGCTCGCCGGCCACGCCGCTAAAGAAGGCCTCACCCGTGGTTGCGCCGTACAAAACGGTGTTGCCCACGATGATGTTTTCCTCAGACCGACCGCGGAAATCCAAGCTCGGGCGCACCACGATCCGTCCACCGCTCATCCCTTTGCCGGTGTAGTCGTTGGCCTCACCAATTAAGCTCAAGGTAATGCCCTTGGCCAAGAACGCGCCAAACGATTGACCGCCTGTACCCTCTAATTGAATGTGAATGGTGTCGTCAGCCAAGCCATCTGGGAAGCGCTTAATCAACTCGCCGGACAACATCGCGCCAACCGTGCGGTTGACGTTGCGCGCCGTGTCCATGAATTTCACTTTCTCACCACGCTCTAGGGCTGCCTTGGACTTTTCAATCAACCGCACATCCAGCGCCTTCTCGAGCGCGTGGTCTTGCACATCGTTGTGCAAGCGCGCGACATCTGCAGGCATATCTGGCATGTAGAACAAGCGCGAGAAGTCCAAGCCCTTGGCCTTCCAGTGCTGCAAACCTTGGCGGGTGTCCAGCAAGTCAGCACGACCGATCAGCTCGTCAAAGGTGCGCACACCCAACTGCGCCATAATTTGGCGCGCCTCTTCGGCGACAAAGAAGAAGTAATTCACCACATGCTCAGGTTGCCCTGAGAATTTCTTACGCAATGTCTCATCTTGCGTTGCCACGCCGACGGGACAGGTGTTGAGGTGACACTTACGCATCATGATGCAGCCCTCCACCACCAGCGGTGCGGTGGCAAAACCGAACTCATCTGCGCCCAACAAGGCGCCGATCACGACGTCGCGGCCAGTCTTCATTTGGCCATCGGCTTGCAAGCGCACGCGGCCACGCAAGCGGTTCAACACCAAGGTTTGTTGGGTTTCAGCCAATCCAATTTCCCATGGGCTACCCGCGTGCTTGATAGACGACCAAGGTGAGGCACCCGTGCCGCCGTCATGTCCCGCAATGACGATGTGGTCCGACTTGGCTTTCGCTACACCGGTGGCAATCGTGCCCACACCAATTTCAGACACCAACTTCACGCTGATGCTGGCGGCGGGATTCACGTTTTTCAGGTCATGAATCAACTGCGCCAAGTCTTCGATGGAGTAGATATCATGGTGGGGCGGCGGAGAAATGAGACCAACCCCCGGCACCGAGTAACGCAAGGCACCGATGTACTCGCTAACCTTGCCGCCGGGCAACTGACCGCCTTCGCCGGGCTTGGCACCCTGCGCCATCTTGATCTGAATCTGGTCGGCACTGCTCAGATACTCAGTGGTCACACCAAAGCGCCCCGAAGCTACTTGCTTGATGCGAGAACGCAATGAGTCCCCCGCCGTCAGCGGGATATCTACCTCGACGCGGCTTTCGCCAATCACGGACTTCAATGACTCACCGTCGGTAATGGGGATGCCCTTCAGCTCATTACGGTAGCGCGCCTTGTCCTCGCCGCCCTCGCCCGTGTTGCTCTTACCGCCGATGCGGTTCATGGCGATTGCCAACGTTGCATGGGCTTCCGTCGAGATGGAACCCAACGACATCGCACCAGTAGCAAACCGCTTCACGATTTCGGTGGCGGGCTCCACGTCATCAATTGGTATGGCCTTGGATGGATCGAGCCTAAATTCAAACAAGCCGCGCAACGTCATATGGCGACGCGTTTGATCGTTGATGATTTGGGCGTACTCTTTGTAACTATTCCAGTTTTTGGAACGCGTGCTGTGTTGCAATTTTGCAATTGCATCCGGCGTCCACATATGCTCTTCACCACGCGAGCGCCAAGCGTACTCCCCACCGGTGTCCAGCATGTTGGCCAACACGGGGGATCCTCCGAAGGCGAGCTCGTGCATGCGCAAGGCTTCTTCGGCGACCTCGAAAATACCGATGCCCTGAACCCGGCTTGGTGTGCCGGTGAAGTACTTGTTAATGAGGTCGGAGTTCAAACCAATCCCTTCGAACAACTGCGCGCCGCAATAGCTCATGTAGGTCGACACGCCCATCTTGGACATGATTTTCGACAACCCTTTGCCTATGGCCTTCACGTAGTTTGCGATGGCTTTTTCCGCCGACAAATCACCGGGCAACTGCGCATGCAAGCTGTTGAGCGTCTCCATGGCCAAGTAGGGGTGAACCGCCTCGGCACCGTAGCCAGCCAGCACCGCAAAATGATGTACTTCGCGGGCTGATGCCGTCTCCACAACCAAACCCGTCGAGGTGCGCAAGCCCTCGCGCACCAGGTGCTGGTGCACCGCGGACATGGCGAGTAGCGCCGGAATGGCGACTTGGGTCTCACTGACGCCCTTGTCGCTCACGATCAAAATGTTCGATCCCGAGCGAATCGCGTCAACCGCTTCGGCACACAGTGACGCCAACTTTGCTTCAACACCCTCACGTCCCCAGCTGAAGGGATAGGTAATATCCAACGTGGTGCTACGGAACTTGCCGTGTGTGTACTGGTGAATGTTGCGCAACTTCGCCATGTCATCGAAGGTGAGCACCGGCTGGGCCACCTCTAAACGCATGGGCGGGTTGACTTGGTTGATGTCCAAGAGGTTGGGCTTGGGGCCAATAAATGACACCAGCGACATCACAATCGCTTCGCGAATCGGGTCAATCGGTGGATTGGTTACTTGGGCAAACAGTTGCTTAAAGTAGTTGTAAAGGGGCTTGCTACGGTCTGACAAAACCGCCAGTGGGCTATCGTTACCCATAGAGCCTAGTGCTTCTTCGCCATTGGCAGCCATGGGGCTCATCAAGAACTTGATGTCCTCCTGCGAGTAGCCAAATGCTTGCTGCATGTCCAACAAACCGTCAAACGGTGCTGGCGCCTCGGAAACGGCGTCGATACGATCCAACTTGTAACGCAGGTTCTCAATCCACTGGGTATACGGTTTCGCATTTGCCAAGCCCGCTTTTAACTCTTCGTCGTTGATCATGCGACCCTGTTCTAGGTCGATCAAAAACATTTTTCCTGGCTGCAAACGCCATTTGCTAACAATCTTTGACTCAGGTACGGGTAGAACGCCCTGCTCAGAACCCATGATCACCATGTCATCGTCGGTGATGCAGTAGCGCGAAGGGCGCAAACCATTGCGATCAAGCGTGGCACCGATTTGGCGGCCATCCGTAAACACAATGGACGCTGGGCCATCCCACGGCTCCATCATGGCAGCGTGGTACTCGTAAAACGCGCGACGGCGCGTGTCCATCTGCTCGTGGTTTTCCCATGGCTCAGGGATCATCATCATCACGGCTTGCGCAATGGGATAACCGGCCATCGTCAACAACTCTAAGCAGTTATCAAACGTAGCCGTGTCGGACTGACCTGCAAAGCTGATGGGGTACAACTTCTTCAAGTCATCGCCCAAGACGGGTGAACTCATGACGCCCTCGCGGGCACGCATCCAGTTGTAATTACCTTTCACCGTGTTGATCTCGCCGTTGTGGGCGACATACCGGTAGGGGTGTGCCAGTGGCCATTCTGGGAAGGTATTGGTCGAGAAGCGCTGGTGCACCAACCCCAGAGCGGAGACGCATCGGGCATCCTGCAAGTCAAGGAAGTACTCACCCACTTGGTTGGCCAAGAGCAACCCTTTATAGACAATAGTACGCGTCGACATGCTCGGCACGTAGTACTCGCCGCTGTGCGTCAACTTCAACGCCTGGATGTTGGCGCTTGCCGTCTTACGAATCACGTAAAGTTTGCGCTCTAAGGCGTCCTGCACAATCACATCGTCGCCACGTCCGATGAAGACTTGACGCATGACGGGTTCTTTCTCACGGACCGTGGGTGACATCGGCATCGCTTGATTAACCGGCACGTCACGCCAACCCAAGAGCACCTGGCCTTCTGCCTTGATGGCACGCGCCATTTCTTGCTCACACGCCATGCGTGAGGCGCGCTCTTTTGGTAAAAATACCAAGCCAACGCCGTACTCGCCCATGGGCGGCAGCGTCACCCCTTGCTTCGCCATTTCTTCCCGGTACAGCTGATCCGGTAATTGAATGAGCAAGCCCGCACCATCGCCCATCAGGGCATCGGCACCCACGGCACCTCNATGGTCTAGGTTTTCTAAGATTTGAAGGGCTTGCGACACAATCGCGTGGGTACGGTGCCCTTTGATGTGCGCGACAAAGCCAACGCCACAGGCGTCGTGCTCTTGGCTAGGGTCGTAAAGTCCACCGGCGGTTGCGGCTAATCGTTGTTGCTCGTTATTCACCCTGCGCTCCTGTTGCATCCATGAAGGCAAGGAGAATAAGGTAAAACCCTTAAGCTGGCAAGAAGATAAATTAGGGTCAGTACCTTATTTAAAAGACCGCAACGGCCAAATTGAATTAATTGGGGTCAGATAAAGGGTTGGACTTGTTGGGACGGCCCGCTTTCCCCTTGCTAACGCGGCGAGAAACGATGGCTTGCAACGCTGTTAGAAACGCCTCATCGCCCAAGGCCCAGCCGTTGTGCGTGTGGTCGCGAATCGTCTGCACCAGCGCAGCACTTAAGCCCGCCACGACNCGATCCCGGTAAGCCGCCTCGCGGGCNAAGGGCGTATTGCCTAACGTCCAAACCCGCGGCGATGCGACCAACCAAGGCTCTTGCGTTACGCCCACGTAATGGGCATAGCTTCCCCAGGAATGGGCGCTCGCCTCAGCCACCTCCCCCGCTCGCACGGGGGCAAGGTCCATGTAGACCATGCAGGGCAGTAAATACGCATCGGCCTGAATCAGGCTACAACGGTAGCGGCCCTCCCATAAGGTACCTGTTTGGCGATATTTGCGATTGAACGTCGTGACGTATTGCCGGCCGATCGCTTGCATCATCCGCGACACACTTCCCGTGCTCTCAGGCGTAACCAGTAGCTGAACCTCATCTTTCAGCAACACATAGGCATGGACAGTCACCTGATTGGAGGCGCTAAAACGCCTTAAGCAGTCAACCCAGTGCGCACGGTCTGATACATCCCGGAATACCGCTGCGCCGTTGTTGCCTCGAACCACGATGTGGTGCACAAAACCCGGCGCCGTCAAACGGGCCAACCTAGCCATGCGGCCTCAACGTCGCGCCCGCACCAAACACATCCTCCCCCGTGATGCGTGCGTGCTCGCGCATGGCGAACCGATCCGTCATACCCGCTATGTAGTCAGAGACCGATCGCTGCACCGTACTCGCCTTGGGCGCTGAGGTGTCCATCATGTCGGGGGCGGCGAGGTAGGCCGCAAACAAGTCAGTGACCACGCCTTTGGCTGTTGCTGTCATCTCCGCCACCTGCGGGTGGCGGTACAAATTGGCAAATAAAAATTGTTTTAGCACGATGGATTCACGGCGCATGGCCGATGAAAAGCCAACCAAATCACTGGGTAAAGCACGCACGTCGTCGACTGTCGCGACGCCGGCATCTTGGATATTTTGGCGGGTCTGCGCTGTGACATCAAATACCTGAGCCGTCAATATGCGGCGAATCGTCTCGGCCAACAAGCGTCTTCCAAGCAAGTGAGGGAATGCACGCTTGGCCTCGTTGGCATACGTCAGCACCAAAGGAACCGACTGCAGTTGTTCAAAGTCAATGAGGCCCGAGCGCACGCCATCGTCAACGTCGTGAGCGTTGTAGGCGATTTCGTCGGCCAAGTTACACAACTGCGCCTCTAGCGATGGGGATGTTTTGTTGATGAAGCGTGCGCCCACATCGTTAGGTCGCTGTGCCTCTAGCCGCCTCGCATGGCTTAATGCGCAGTGCTTCAGCACCCCTTCGCGTGTCTCAAAGCTTAAATTCAAGCCATCAAACTCAGGGTAAGACCGCTCCAAGGTATCGACCACCCGCAGGCTCTGCAGGTTGTGCTCAAACCCCAATCCATCCACCAGCGTATCCGCATGATCGCTTACATGTTGACGCATGGCTTCATTCAACGCGTCCTGGCCAGCGTGGCCAAATGGCGTGTGCCCAAGGTCATGCGCAAGCGCCACGGCCTCCACTAAATCCTCATGCAGCCCTAAATTACGGGCAATGCTTCGCCCGATCTGCGCCACCTCCAGAGAGTGCGTCAGTCGCGTGCGAAACAAGTCGCCCTCATGGTTCAGGAAAACCTGGGTTTTATATACCAAACGGCGAAATGCCGTGGAGTGTATGACGCGGTCCCGATCTCGCTGGAACTCATTACGTGTCAGCGCGGCCGCTTGCGGATGGAGGCGGCCTTGGCTCGTTGACGGGTCGCTTGCGTAGGACGCCAGCGCGCCCAAGGGGTGTTGAACCACATCACGCAACACAACAGGCCTCGATGACGGCGCGCACCACGTCATCATCCGCTGCACCCACCTGCGCCAGACCGCTGTCACAGATTAAAACGAAGCGTATGTGACCGCCCTGCGCCTTCTTGTCCACGCGCATGTGCTCTAGGTAAATATCTTCGGACGACTGTCCGGAAGCATCCGTCAATTTTGGCCCTTTTATGGGCAAGCCGGCACTATCAATGATGCGGGTCAAACGCACCACCGCATCCATGTCAATCAAGCCCAACCGCTGCGACAAGTGGGCGGCCATCACCATACCGCAACCGACCGCTTCACCGTGCAACCACGTCCCAAAGCCGAGGCCCGCTTCTATCGCGTGTCCAAAGGTATGCCCAAAATTCAGAATGGCCCGCACGCCCGACTCGCGCTCATCCTGAGAAACCACCCAGGCCTTGATCTCGCAACTGCGCTTAACCGCTTGGCCCAGTAAATGGGTATCCCCGCTTCGCAGGCCCGCCATATTGGCTTCTAACCAATCTAAAAACGCCGGATCGGCGATGGGCCCATATTTAATGACCTCGGCCAAACCCGCACTCATTTCACGCGCCGGCAGGGTCTGCAAGGCCCGCAAGTCACAAATGACGCGCTCCGGTTGGTAGAACGCACCGATCATGTTTTTACCGCGTGGGTGGTTAACAGCGGTCTTGCCTCCCACGGATGAGTCCACCTGCGACAGCAAGGTCGTGGGTACCTGTACGAAGGGGACGCCACGCATATAGCACGCCGCAGCAAAGCCGGTCATGTCGCCAATCACGCCGCCACCGAGTGCAAACAACACGGTCTTACGGTCTGCATGCTCGTCGAGCAACACATCAAAAATGCGCTGCAAATGCACCCAGTCCTTGGTGGCCTCGCCATCAGGCAACTCCAACACTACGATCCGTGCATACACGCCGTCAATCGCCGCTTTCAATTGCGCTGTGTAGAGGGGCCCCACCACGGTGTTGGTGACGATGAGCGCGGTTTGCGCCTGAGGCAAGCCCTGCCAAACGCTTTCATTGCGCCATGTATCCGCACCAATGTAGATGTCGTAACTGCGCTCCCCCATGGCAATTGGAACCCGCGTTAACTCACCCGCATCTGCGGCAGTGGACACGTCAAGGGGGGGTAGTACAGGCGCTGTCATAGTGGGCTTTGGGAACGTTGGGTTGCGGGTGTCACCGTCGCCAGGTCGCGCATCTCGTGCTGCATGGCAATGGTGTTAACCAGCATATGGACGCTTGGGCGCCCNGTATCGACCGAAAAATGGGCCGCTTCTTGATACAAGTGGTCGCGCTGTTCAAACAAGTTTTGCAAGCGCTCACCCGCATGCCCCCCTTGTAGCAAGGGACGTGTTTTATCGTAACGCAGGCGTTTGGCCAATTCGACGGGTGACGACCGGAGGTAAACCACCCACGCCTGCGCACGCAAACAAGCTCGGTTTTCAGGCCTAAGAACCGCACCACCGCCTGTTGCCAAAACGATGCCGGAGANCTTTTCCCCTTTGTCAGCACCCTCGCATAAGCGTGCCAGTACCGCGGACTCGGCATCTCTAAAACTTGCCTCGCCATGCACCTCGAAGTACTGCTTTACTGTGCAGCCCAGTTCGCGTTCCAACTCGTGATCGCTGTCGACAAACTGCCGCCCTAGGCGTCGCGCCAGGTGACGCCCCACCGTCGTCTTGCCAGACCCCGGCATTCCAACAATTGCGATGACAGACATGGTGTAGTTCGGTCGGCTAAGTNCAGNTCGGCGCTTATGACGCGCCATCCTGCTTCAAAATATAAGGCGTGAGAAAAATCAGCATCTCTGAACGATCCGCGCGCTCGCTTTGCGTCTTAAACAAATAGCCTATACCCGGCAAATCGCCGAGAAAAGGCACTTTTGTTTCTTCGTTCCTATCGTAACGCTCAAATATACCGCCGATCACCACCGTCCCTGTGTTTTCCACCAAAACCTGTGTTTGCACATGTTTGGTATTTATGGCGACACCCTGCGCTGTCGTTTCTCCACGACTGTCTTTGTGAATGTCGACGTCCAGCATCACGTGTCCGTTGGGCGTCACATGCGGCGTAACCTCTAGCCGCAACGTCGCTTTTCTAAATTGGACAGAGGCGCTCCCGTTGGCGTTGATGGATTGGTAAGGGTATTCCGTACCTTGTTCAATCAGCGCCTTCACGAGGTTGGCGGTGACGATGGTGGGACGCGAAACAATTTTTCCCTTGCCTGTCGCCTCTAATGCCGTGAGTTCCAAGGCAATCAAATGGTCTGTTCCCGGACGAAAAAGTGACAACGCAAGCACAGCAGGTTCGCGACCACCTAGGCCAACGGCTGGGAGTTGGACAATGGGTTCGGCGTGCCGGCTTAACCGCACCCCCAGCGACTGGCTAAATCCATCATCTGCCTCCACGATCCGCGCCTGAATTAAGACCTGCCGAACGGGCTTATCTAAGAGCCGAATAAACGCCGCAATCCTCGCCATACGCGGCACCTTGTCACTGACGAACAACTGGTTGGTTCGGGTCTCCGCAATAACGACACCCCTGTTGGATAACAAACCACCCAACCCACCCTGACCGCTCAGCCCGAGCCCCGCCTGATTGGTGCCACCGGCGAGGCGTGGTGTCACCCGCNCGGACCCACTTGCCTCCGACTGCGCGGCAACGTCCTGCACGAGCGGCTCCTTTGCCGTTCGCTTGCTCCCCTCTCCTTGCAGGTAGGCCGCTACATCCTTGGCGCGCGCGTAATTCAGAGCAAAGATACGCGTCTCTAGCGGTGCAGCCAAGCGTACGTTATCTCGGCGTCGCCTTGCCTCTAGCTCAAGGCTAGCCACCTCATCCAAGGCAGCCACCCACAAAATACCGGCTTGTTGCTGAACCAGTAACCCACTGACACGCAAGACACCGGTCATGGCAACATACCAAGGCACATCATGGAGGCTCAGCGACACCTTACCCTTGACCCCGTGGGCGATGACGATGTTGCGCTCAGCCACCATGGCAATTGCCTGGAGCGCGACCTGCGCGTCGACTTGGTCAAAAGTGAGCCGTAGAAGGGGCGATGCGCGTGCGTTGGGGAGCGGATACACGCGGTCAGACCAAGCAGGCACACGCCCACCATACCCACCAACCCACACGTCACCTACATCCGCACCCCCGCCTGCACCCGCACCCGCACCCGCTGCTGCACTTTCTGCCTGTTTTAAGGGCACTAACGGCGGCTTCTTTTTCGATGCCGGCGGCGGTGAGACCCTTACAACCACCGGCGAAGCGAGTAGTCCGGCAGACAACGCGCCTGCCGCGCGCGCCTCCTCGGCCACAACCAGCAACGTGGGGTCTACGATGACGGTAGTCACGGAGGGAGCCTCAGGCAAAGCCGTACACCCCGATGCTAACAATGCCATCACGGCGCACAAGACGCCTACCGCCACACCACCCATTCCTGAGCCTGTCTGCTGGCTCACGGCGCCCCCCATTTGTGGCTTTGGCTCGTATGGCCGGTTGGCCTACCCTCTTTCCCAGGCTGTGCGTTCGGCATACGTATGAGTAATGGGCCATGCAAACCCATCACGGCGGTTGGCTTAATGGCCACCACAAGCGCACCGATTAGTCCAATACGATCGCCAACTGCGACGCGATAAAGACGCCCCGCAGCGCGCACAATGGCCACCGACCGCTCACGCGATTCAACAGAACCCGCCCAAAATAACTGATTCAACGGCACGGGTAATNTCGTCTGAACCGCCGCCTTTGCAGGACCCACTGGATCGGCTACGTTTGCCACCTCTTCCGGCTTTNCCACCGCAGGTCCCGCTGCCGCCAGCAACGGACTAGNAACGGCGCCGAGTGCCTTAGCGCCGACACTGTTTACCTGCGAGCGCTGCGACGACTCGGCTTGGGGCCCGCCCCGCGAGCGGGCAACGTCCACACGCAGCTTCCACGCACTCAACCGACCCGCCGGTACGAAACCACCCTTGCGCGGGGTCTCGACGGATGGCCGCGTCATCTTAAATTGATGCACCCAAAAGCGCTGCGCNAAAACTGCCAGCAGNTCCGATACCTGNCGTACATCACCCTGCCCACCCAGCGTGACAACAGACACCTTAGGCGCATCNCGTGCGCCGATTGATGCCGACTTCCAAGTCGGGCCTTGCAGGCGTGCATGGGCAAACTGTCGCAGCAGCAACGGCAGCAGGTCCTCAGGTTGTGTCGCCCCAACGGGCCTCCCAAGTCGCGCTGTACCTGCGGCACCGCCCAAACCCCGCAAGTGCGCCGTCTTCTGGACGCGGTCCGCCAGCGTTTTCGAGCGCTTAGACAATGCGACTTCACGCGCCACGTGTTCAGACCAGCCATTGGCNTACACCACTGCACACGCCAGGACCGCCACAGCCAACACACCACACGCCGNAAAACAAAGACGCTGCCACCGTGGTCGCAATAAAAACGGTAAGTTCGGCGGACCGTGCGTCATGGTGTAACCGCCGATGGGGGCGTNAGACGCACGTGCATAACGAAGTCGCAACACCGTNCCAGACCCGCTTTGCGAATGGGGCCCNCCGGCGCTATNCGCACGCTGGCACGCGGNCGCCAATACGTTACCAATATGGCGTGAAATACGAGCAGATCTGACAAACGCTGTGCTGAGCCATTGATCACAACGTGACCATCATCGGCCTGGAAGCCCAACACACGAATGCCCTTTGGAGCGCTATGCAATGTGTGGGCGACGACGGCTAGCTGCCACTCGGTCCGCGACTGCGCCAGGAGATCTTGTGCGCGCACGCTGGCAACGCTTTTCAACGCACGCGTGACCGCTATCTGCTCCGCCTGGGCTTGGGCGAGCGCTTCATCTACTCGCGCCAACTGCGCACGATACAGCTCGTAGTGCTCACGCGTACGCTGCCAATCCGACACGACCACCACGACAACCAAGAACACAAGAAGCACCATGGCGCCGAGCAGCAGCCAGAATTCTTGGCGATACCGACGCAAGGCAACCGTCCGGTAAGGCAGGAGGTTGACCGCAATGAAGCCGTCAGGCGCTAGGTTCGTAGCCACCAAGGGCCTCCTCGACGTTGGCTCTCACCCCAGCGCGCAACCGCCATCAAGGCGTGCAAGGTCGGCCGCTCACGGTCGTCACGGTCGTCAGGGCCTCTTACTGTCAGGGGGACCACAGCGGCCAGTGACCAACCCGCAAGGCCAATGGGGTTTAACGGCTTAAACCGGCTACCCCACGTGCGCGGCGGCTCGGCCACCGGGCGGACGGGCCGCAGTTCTTGGAGTGCATCCCACCGTTGCGCGATGGCGATAACCGGCATGCTGTAGAGCGCCCACTCCACCGCCTCGCCGCGCGACCGTATGGGGTGCGCATCAAACCACCAGTCCTGAGCCGGCGTGCAGCTGCGCGCCGCTACCAACTGTACCTCTGCCCATGCTTGTAATGGCGTTAGCCAAGCGGGTAAATCGAACAACTGTTGATACATCGCCGTTGCCGAGATGCACACCGCAACCGAGGTCCGGCGGCGCAGCTGGAACGCCCCTTGACGTCTCGGTCGGCGCACTGAATCCGATGTCACAAGGGGGCGCAAGCAACCTGAGACGTCGTCTCCACGGACAACCCCGGCATAACGAGACGCATCGACATCCACGGCCACGCGCCACTGGTGCGCCCGAGCGCGCGACACACCCCGCATAAGCGGGGATGCCGCCACCGCGCGTTCGCCATCTGACATAGCCGACCCCTCCACCAACACAACCAAACACACCCTTAGCCTAGGGCGGGCAGCGGGCGCCCACAATGGCAACACGCACCTAGGGGTGAATACGCAGACGACGCGGAAAATAACGACGATACGCGCCCGCTTGGTTTCTATAATGGTCANTCGAACTGTGAAACTACACATGTCCAAAAACACTGGCCCAGACACCCCTAAGAAGCCTTACAAAGGCGCGCCCGCTGGCGGCAAGCGTTCAGGCGTTGCTGCTGAGGGGACGGCGTTTGGCATTCTCTTTAAGGGCCTGGCGTGGCTGTTTGGTCTGGCCGCCGCCGGGGGAGTGGCCGCAGCCTTGGGTATCGCCTTCGTTTTAGCGGTTGCTTTCCCCAACCTGCCTAGCGTCGGCGAACTCGCCAACTACCGGCCTAAATTACCCTTGAGGGTGTACTCAGCGGACAAGGTCCTGATGGCTGAGTTTGGCGAGGAGAGGCGGCAATACATACCTTTTAGTGAGGCCCCCCCCGTCTTGACCAACGCCATTTTGGCGGCTGAAGATGCTAATTTTTTCCGACACAACGGGGTGGACTACAAGGGTATGGTGCGTGCCGTTTTAGCCAACCTGGGGCGTTCGAAAAGTCAAGGCGCATCCACCATCAGCATGCAGGTAGCACGCAACGTCTATCTGACCGCAGAAAAGACCTACACGCGAAAAATTTATGAAGTTTTAATGACGTTCAAGCTGGAGTACGAACTCTCAAAAGAACAGATTTTGCAAATTTACATCAACCAAATTTACCTCGGTCGACGCGCCTATGGCTTTGGTGCCGCATCACAAACCTACTTCAATAAACCGCTACGCGACATTTCACTGGCCGAAGCAGCCATGCTAGCCGGCCTACCTAAAGCACCCTCCGCCTACAACCCCGTGCGTAACCCAAAGCGCGCGAAACTGCGCCAGCATTACGTACTCAATCGCATGGAGGCACTGGGGTTCATTACAGCGACAGAGGCGAGCAACGCCAAATCAGCGCCTTTGGGTATCAAGGGCACCGTTAAAAGAACCTCTGTTCATGCTGAGTTTGCGGCTGAAATGGTGCGACAAGCCGTCGTGGATCAGTATGGGGTTGCGGCATATACGCGCGGTTTGAATGTGTTTACAACCATTCAGTCGAAAGAGCAAATCGCGGGCTATCAAGCGCTCCGCCGGGGCTTAATCGACTACGAGTCGCGCCAGCAATACCGCGGTCCGGAACAGTATATTGACTTACCCAAAGATGCCGAAGAGCGCACCGATGCCATAGATGACGCATTGAGCGAAATGGCAGACAACGGCAACTTGTTGGCCGCAGTGGTTTTAAAGGCAAGCAGCAAAAGCGTGACGGTGGTCCGCGCGGACGGCGAAGAAATCACAATCAAAGGTAACGGTCTCAGGCCTGTTCAGTCAGGTTTACAAGCCAAGGCGCAACCCAAAATAAAAATTCGCCGGGGATCCGTCGTCCGTATTGTGCAAGACAGTGATGGGGAAAATTGGTCAATCACCCAAACACCTGAAGTCGAGGGCGGACTCGTTAGCTTGGANCCCCGCACCGGAGATATCAAAACCTTGGTCGGNGGATTCGATTTTAGTAAGAGTAAATTCAACCATGTCACGCAATCGTTGCGCCAACCAGGGTCAAGCTTTAAACCGTTCATTTATTCCGCCGCTATCGAAAAAGGGATCACGCCAAGTACCATCGTTAATGATGCACCGCTGTTCTTNACCGCGGCAGAAACGGGTGGTGAGCCATGGGAACCACAAAACTACGATGAGAAATTCGACGGTGCACTAACCATTCGGCGTGCGATCGCCTTGTCGAAAAACATGGTCTCCATTCGCGTGCTACAGGTGGTTGGCACCATTAGCGCCCAAAAATGGATTACCCGGTTTGGCTTCGATGCCAGCAAGCACCCCCCCTATCTCACGATGGCGCTTGGCGCAGGCAGCGTCAACCCCATGCAAATGGCCGTCGGTTATAGCGTTTTCGCCAATGGGGGCCACTTGCTGCCACCCCGCCTGATCACGTCAATCAAAGATCAGCAAGGCGAAGTGGTTTATCAGGCACCAGAGGTCGTTTTGGCAGATGACAGCCGGGTCGTGTCTCCCCGCAACGCCTTCATCATCAGTGACTTGCTGAACGAAGTCGCTCGTTCAGGAACGGGCGCGCGCTCACAAAGAGAACTGAAGCGCACCGATCTATTTGGAAAGACGGGCACCACCAATGACTCGCAAGACGCTTGGTATGTTGGCTTTCACCCGACACGCACGGCCGCTGTCTGGGTCGGCTACGACAACCCGCGTCCGCTGGGAAGCCGAGAAACTGGGGGCGGTTTAAGCCTCCCCATCTGGATTGATTACATGCGCGTCGCGTTGGACGGCGTGCCTATACAAAGCCCCTTGGTGCCAAACGGCATTTTCTCATCGGGCGGGGACTGGTATTACAGCGAAATGGGGCCCACGAGAAGCATACGCAGCCTCGGGATGAATCAAGGTATTGAAGGCGGGGGAGCCGAGAAGCGCGGCGATGGGGTTGACTCTCCACGTGCAAACGAACGCAGTAACATTTTGAATCTGTTCCGAAATTAACCCTGGGCTGTGAAATGCAGGGGAACACCCGATTGTTGGGTTGCGTACTGAGAGACGTCTGCGAAGAACTCACTGCCTTGTTTGGTATCTCGCCATTGGCCGCCCACTAGTTTGTAATGGAAGCCACCCGCCTTGGCCGCCAGCCAAATTTCATGCAGTGGCTTTTGTAGATTAACGATCAATTGGCTATTGTTCGCAAACGAGATCGTGATCATGCCCCCGACGCGCTGGTTATCGATGTCCGCATCGGTATCATCATTTATTCGGTCACATGCCAGCTCAAGCGCACTCAGCGCTTTTTCGGCGGCGTTTAAATAATCAGCATCGGTCATTACAATGATCTCCTAGGAATTCCGTTATTGTAATTTTTAAGTCTCGCCCCTTTCCTCCCGTGGTTTTACTCAACTAACTTTTTAACGCCTACCCTCATGCGCACCACCTCCTTACTCGTCCGTCTCCTGGTTGTCACTGGCGCTGCCATGCTGGTTGCTTGTGGTCAAAAAGGCGACTTGCGGTCGCCGACGGCTCAAATGAGCACGCCCAGCATCACCCCGTTAACCAGCGCTACCCGCGACCTCGCGTAACCTTAGGACTGGCCCACAGGCCAACGTAAAAATGACTACCCCAAATCTCCCCCGTGGTACACACCTGCAATATCGTGTGCAACAACTCACTCTGGAGGAGGTCGACCTCAAGCAACTGGCTTCGACACATGGCACGCCCTTGTTTGTGTACTCTAAAGCCGCCATGCTGGACGCGCTAGCGGCTTACGAAGCCGGTTTTAAGGGAAGACAGTCGCAGATTTGTTACGCCATGAAGGCAAACTCTTCGCTCGCTGTGTTGCAGTTATTCGCTAAGGCGGGCTGCGGCTTTGATATCGTCTCGGGTGGTGAATTGGCAAGGGCATTAGCCGCTGGAGCAGATGCGAAAAAAATTATTTTTTCCGGCGTGGGTAAAACGCGCGCAGAAATGTGGGCGGCACTCGGCGCAGGCATAGGCTGCTTCAACGTGGAGAGCCTAGCGGAACTCGACGTCTTAAATGAGGTCGCTTTGGACTTCGGTGAGCGAGCGCCCATCAGTTTGCGTGTTAACCCCGATGTCGATGCAAAGACCCACCCTTACATTTCCACTGGGCTCAAAGGTAATAAATTCGGCATCGCACACAAGGAAGTGGTGCAGGCCTACGCCTACGCCGCTCAATGCCCGGGGCTTAGAGTCGTTGGCATCGACTGTCATATTGGGTCGCAAATCGTTGACGCATCCCCTTACCTAGACGCCGCAGATCGAATGTTGGATTTAGTCGATGCGATTGAGGCGAATGGCATCGCCTTAGAGCACCTTGATTTTGGCGGTGGCTTGGGTATTGACTATGCNGGCGACACACCACCAAGCGCCGATGCTCTCTGGATCAAACTGTTTGAGAAACTAGACGCACGTGGTTACGGCAACCGCAAGATACTCATAGAACCGGGGCGCAGCTTGGTCGGTAATGCGGGCGTTTGTTTGACCGAGGTGCTTTACATGAAGCCCGGTGAGGACAAAAATTTTTGCATCGTCGATGCCGCTATGAATGACCTGCCAAGGCCGACCTTATACGATGCCTTCCATGGCATCGTGCCCGTCGATACAACGGGCGACACCCTAGCGCAGATGGTGGACGTGGTGGGACCGATCTGTGAAAGCGGCGACTGGCTAGGGCGTGACCGTAGCTTAGCTGTGCAAGCGGGTGATATCTTGGCGGTGTTATCGACCGGCGCCTACAGCATGAGCATGGGCAGCAACTACAACTCACGCAATCGCCCGATGGAAATCTTGGTCGACGGTACCGAGTCACACATCATTCGAGAACGCGACCGAACCGAAGACCAATGGGCCAATGAGCGCTTGCTGTAGGTTATTTTGCAGGTCGGGGGCGCTTTATAAAGGTACGTAAACGAACCCCTAGCAGCACGGCGAGTATGCCGCCGTAAACCCATACCTCGGCAAAATCTTGCTTGCCACTGCGCATCCAGAAGAAGTGGAGNACCGCCAAGCAAGCCACCACGTATACGGCCTGATGNAGCCGTTTCCAGCGTCTGGCGCCCAAACGCCTCACCACCGCGTGNGGCGAGGTAATTGCCAGCGCGGTCAGTAGCGCAAACGCCACCATCCCAACGGCGATGAACGGGCGTTTGATGACGTCNANCACGATATCCCCGAACAACCACGACATATCTAGCCACGCGTAGCTGAGCAAGTGAACCAGCACNTAGAAATAAACGAACAGTCCCAGCATTCGGCGCAAACTCAGTAGCGCACTGACTCCCGTCCATTGACGCAGAGGCGTGACCAAGAGCACCAGGCACAGAAACCGAAGCGCCCAATCGCCTGCCGAGCGAATCAGCGCTTCCGCGGGATTCGCCCCCAAGGCATTAGCAAAGACTGCCCAGACTAGATAGGCAAACGGTGTACACGCGAGCAGGAAAACGGCGGGCTTCAGCCCTCGCGGGAAGCGCGTCCGCCAAGAGACAGTCGCCATCCCTTAGAAGTAACGGCGCAGGTCCATACCTGCGTACAACTGACCGACCTCATCCTCATAGCCGTTGAACAACTTCGTCTTCAAACGTTTCGCGAACAGACCGCCCTCGCCCAGACGGCGCTCGGTTGCCTGACTCCAGCGCGGGTGGTTCACATCGGGGTTCACGTTGGAATAAAAGCCATACTCTCGCGGCGCAGTCGCATTCCAAGCGGTTGGCGGCTGCTTCTCAGTCAAGCGAATGGTCACAATTGATTTAGCGCTCTTAAATCCGTATTTCCAAGGCACGACGATGCGAACGGGAGCGCCACTTTGATTTGGCAAGGTTTTACCGTACATGCCCAGCGTCAAAAGCGTGAGTGGATTCATGGCTTCATCTAAACGCAGTCCCTCGGTGTAAGGCCAATCCAAGCCAGCGTACCCCAAGCCTGGCATCACGTTCGGATCAGCCTTGCTGATAAACGCGACATATTTCGCGCTGCCTTGTGGCTCCACAGCCGCGAGTAACTTAGACAATGAGTAACCCAACCATGGGATGACCATAGACCAGCCTTCAACACAGCGCAGTCGATAGATACGCTCCTCAATGGGCGCAAAGGTGCGCAGATCATCGATGTCGAAGGTCATGGGTTTATTGACCAAACCNTCCACACGGAGCTGCCAAGGCTCGGTGATCAATCCATGGGCTTTCTCGTACGGGTCTTCCTTGCTGGTCCCGAACTCATAAAAATTGTTGTAGGTGGTCGCATCTTTCCACGGCGTCACCTTGTCGCTTGCCTGCGCACCGGCAAGCGCGCTTGGCACGGATGGCATCGCCACAATCGGCTGGACCTGTGGTGTACGGGTTTGCGCCAAAGCACCAGGCCCCATGACCAGCCCCGACGCGGATGCGGCCCCAGCCCATTGAAGCCATTTGCGCCGCTGAAGCCAGACAGACTCAGGGGTGATGTTTAGAAGGTCTCTTGACATGGAGATATCCTGTTCATTCAGTTTTTGTCAAACGTGCGAACAAGCATGCCGGTGCGGCACCCTTTGTTGCAACTATAGGTAACTATACCCAAATAAACAGCGTCAATAGTCCTATAGTTCTACTTATTACGTCATAATTCGCCGTAACTGTGCAGTCCCGACAAAAACATGTTGACGCCTAAAAACGCAAATGTGGTGATTGCGAGACCCACCAATGCCCACCAAGAGGCCACCGTCCCACGTAGGCCCTTCATCATGCGCATGTGCAACCACGCGGCGTAATTGAGCCATACGATCAGGGCCCACGTCTCTTTCGGATCCCAGCTCCAGTAGCCGCCCCACGCTTCTGCCGCCCACAGGGCGCCCAAAACAGTCGCGATCGTAAAGAAGGCAAAACCAACTGCAATCGCCTTGTACATGACGTCGTCCAACACTTCTAGGCTGGGGAGGCGTGCGGCGATGCGTTTACGTCCAAACAAAATACCCGCGACCATCAGCGCGGAAACACCGGTGTAAACCACCCAATAGCCCGTTCCACCATCCTGCGTTGACACCCTAAAAACAATAGGCTCAAAACACAAAACGATACCCAATATCCACAGCGGCGCCAACTTGAGCCAATGGGTCTCATTGGCTTGCTGCTTGATCAGATAGGCAAACGCCACCATCGCGGCAATAGCAAACGTGCCGTAGCCAATAAAGTTTGCAGGAACATGCACCTTCATCCACCAGCTCTGTAAGGCAGGCACCAACGGTTGAATCGCCTGAGCCTCTCGAACCACGGTATACCAAACCAAGAACGCCACGGCAGCACTCACCACCAACATCACAAAGGCGCCCAACGCGCGGGTCTTGTAGTGCGACTCGTAGTACAGGTAAAAGGTCGTCGTCATCCAAGTGAACAGGATGAACACCTCATAAAGATTACTCACAGGAATATGACCAATGTCCGGGCCCATCTGGTGCCCCTCATACCACCGGACCAGCGTCCCCACCACCGCCAGCACCACCGCGACCCACGCCATACGTGAACCAATGGTCTCCATCGCATCGCTGTGTTTCTGCATGAACATGCCAAACCAATAAAAGGCCGTGCTCATAAAGATCAGGACGCACATCCACAAAACAGCAGACTGGCTGGAGAGGAAATACTTCAAAAGAAAGGCCGTCTCCGCACGGGCTAGGTCAGCGCCCGCAGGTCCCTGATAAAGCCAAATTGCGAATAATGCGAGCGCGGCTGTGCCAATCATGAGCTTGGCCAGTGGGCGCCAAAACCACCCGAGCGCAATCGCCGCAGGCGCTACGCCAATCAAAATGCTTTTTTCGTAGCCATCCATCGCTTGGTGATACAAACCGAATGCCGATGCCGTTCCCATCAACAACAAGACGGCGAAGAACCAATCGAATCGGCTCAACTTGGCAAAGTAGCCTTGGGGCTCATCATCCTCTGGGGGCATGCCCCCCCCGCTGGTTGGGAGGCTGGTCGTAGTGGCTGCAGTCATGGTTTTACCTGTAACAGTCGATTAGAAAGTTGCTCAAATTCACGGTCACCATCCAAGGTCCGACGATTGGTCGACAAGGCCATCTCGGCCTCGGTGCCACCATCTGCCCTGGGAGACAACCAAACCCATACCCGTCGATCACGGACATAGAGCATGGCGAAGATACCAATAATCAAGAACAAGCAGCCCAAGTACACCACGGTCTTACCTGGTGCGCGCGCTAATTGGAAAACACTGGCCTGCACATGCTCGAAGTTATCCATAGCAAAGGTCATGGGCGCGGGATAAAAGAAAGAATCGCTCAGAGCCAGTACAGCCTGGCTTAGGAAGGCCTGCGCTGTCTCATCGCGTGGCAATGGCGCCAGCCCAGCGGCATCGCGACTTTCTTGAATCAAGTCAAAGATAAGCGCGTTTAGCAACGTAACCATCGCGTCACTGGTCCGCTCACGGTCGTTCTCTGGTACCACTTGCTCTAAGAAGTACGACATCGCTGAGAGGCCACCTAAGCGCAAAGGCCGCTCGTTCAAACCCGTGCCAGGCGATGGAGCGGCATCCAACCAAGGGTCGGCCCCCGCGAACAGGCCCAGAATACGGGTCGCTGAGGTACGTAAGTTTTCACGTTCAGCGGCGGTACGTCCGCGCGCCGCCTCCACCATGTAACGATCGACGGCCTTTTCCCGCATGCCGGGATCCGCCAATGCCGAACGCAAGGCAATAAAACCATTGATGCTGTCGGTCTCATCCACCGGAATTCGTAGGTAGCGAAACGGCTCTGCAGGCGTGTTACGGACCCCCATTAAGTAGGCACGCTGCGCACCCAACCCCACAGGCAACATGTAGTTGTTGAACTCGATCGCTTGTCCAGATGCATCGCGCAATTTATAGCTAAAGCTGGGGCCAACGTTCAGCAACTCTTCTTCACGCGTGGACTTGGCACCTGACCCTAGGTGGTCTTTTAATCGCGCACCCAAATCAACAGCGCGCACATCGGTAGCGCTGCCGCCCTCATCGGGCCCCATCTTCGCGCCCGCCATGTTCTCCACGTTAATCACGCGCAGGCCCGTAAACTCAACGGTCAACTGCTCGTTATCGCGAACCAACGGCACACTGGAGCCAATCACGCCCTCAATCTTGAAAGGCTTGGTCAACGCGCCCATGGGCAGGGCGTTGGCAAAGACGGTTGAGCCACCATCGTCAAAACTGGATTGGTAGATTTGCACACCCCGGTAACTCACAGGATGGTTGACCTCTACCCGCTCCGCAAACTGGGCACCCGTCTCTTTGTCGTGAATAACGATATCGCTGGCAAACAGCTTCGGCATACCGGTGTCGTAGTACTCAACGACAAACTTTGTCAGCTCGATGGAGAAGGGCAAGTCTTGCAATACCACCCCATCCGGCTGACTCAAAATAACGGTACTGGCTTGCGCGCCTTCGGGCACCAGCATGTTGCCGCGAAAGGTGGGGTTATTTAGAGATAAGCGATTCTCTGCCGGCACATCGGCGATGAGGCCACCGCCCTTAAAAACGGTCTTATCACCAAGCCACATTTGCGCGCGAACCACCATGTCGCCATCAAATAATGCGCCGATGCAAATCAACACGATGGCGCTGTGGGCCGCCAAGTAACCCACCTTGTTAACGGCACCCGCTTTCGCCGCCACCATCACCCCTTGGCCATGTGGGGTCTCACGCGTTTGCGTCTTAACGCGCCAACCACCCGCACGCAATTGACGGCTCACACGCGCCGCCGCCTCCAACGTGGGCTCGGACAATGCGCCACTAGCGCGATTGCCAAATGCTTTCAGGCTCTGTGAGCGCATTCCCTCTTTGAATACGCGCCAATCCACCAGTATTTTTGGGGCGTGACGCGCAATGCACAAGCTGGTGCTGAGCACCAAGAACGCCAAAATGAGTAGGAACCACCACGCGCTGTATATGGTGTGCAAAGAGAAGGTCACAAACAGCTCAGACCAAAAAGGCCCAAACTGGTTGACGTAGTTATTGATTGGCTCGTTTTGCTTGAGTACGGTCCCGATAACAGACGCAATCGAAATAATACTGAGTAGCGAGATCGCGAACCGCATGGAGGACAGTAACTCCATGGCCTGGCGCACCCATGCGCGACGGGTTTTTATCTCGATACCTTGCGTGGAAACAGTCATGAAAGAGTACTTTTACAGGCGATCAACAAGGGACTACGTGCGCGATCAAACAAAAAAGCGGGCTTCATGTGAAGGCCCGCCTTATGTGATGGTCGGAACCACTAAAGGTTCCTGCTATTTTGACGCTAAATATGGTTTATTGCTTATATTTAAGTATAAACCGTTCAGAAGCCTAGGGCTTCTCAGCAGACCTAGCGAAGACCCGCAATGTAGTCAGAGACTGCAGCTATTTCTTTGTCATTCATGCGTGCGGCTACACCGGTCATTGCCGCGTTGTTATTGCGCACACCGCTACGGAAGTTCCGCAGTTGGGTAGCGGTGTACTCGGCGTGCTGACCGCTTAAACGCGGGAACTGCGAGGGCATGCCCGCGCCATTGGGACTGTGGCAACCGGCACAGGCGGGGATGTTCCGCTCCGCAATGCCACCGCGATAAATACGCTCGCCCATAGCAACCAAGTCTTTATCTGTCGCTGCACCGGGCTTGCCCTGTTGTTTGGCCAGCCAGTAGGAAACATCACGCATATCCGCGTCGGACAAAATGCCCGCAAAACCAGCCATCACCGCGTTGGCGCGCTTGCCGGACTTAAATTCTTGCAACTGCTTTATGAGGTACTCGGGGTGTTGCTGTGCCAACTTGGGGTTGGCTGGCACCATAGAGTTGCCGTCAGCAGCGTGGCAGGCCACACAGACTTGACCATACTTCGCTGCGCCGGCGGCCAAATCTGGCTTTCCCGTTTCAGCGTGAGCGGACTGCAGCGCAAAGGCGCTAATTACGGAGACAATAGAGACAAACAATTTCATGGCGATTGGGCCCACGGCGACAAGTTGATGTACAAAAGAGACGGGCTGCAAGACATTCCTGCAACCGGCTTAACCTCTGATTTTACAATGAGCGAGCGCCCAAACCAGGACGCCCACCCCAAGGGGTTTTAATTTAGGTCTAATTTTGAACTATCCCGCACCTACAAACGCCACATCGGGCAATAAAGACCACCTTGTCAGTCCGGATGATTCAAGCGCAGAGGTGACCCCAGAAGCGGCACTCGGGTGGCTACACACCGCCAAATTTCTGACCACTGCTCCTCAGCTAACCCATTTACCCGATTTGGACGTACCCGAAATAGCGTTTGTCGGGCGGTCCAATGCGGGGAAATCGACCAGCATCAATACCCTGACACAAACGAGGCGTATGGCGTTTGCATCCAAAACGCCTGGGCGCACCCAAAGTATCAATTTGTTCTCACTGGGTCGACATGGGGTGACGGATGCCGTCTTGGCAGACCTCCCTGGCTACGGCTATGCGGCCGTCCCCAAGGAAGCCAAACTTCGTTGGCAACGTGTGATGGCCAATTACCTCATGACGCGACCTAACTTGCGTGCCGTTGTCATGTTGTGTGATCCACGGCGCGGCCTCACGGAACTAGACGAAATTTTGTTAGACGTTATTCGACCGCGCGTAATGGACGGCTTGGACTTTTTGGTCCTACTCACAAAAGCCGACAAACTCACACGCGTCGAGGCCAACAAGGCCATGTCCATCGCAAAACTGCAAACCGCAGGTGGCTCTCTAAAGTTGTTCTCAGCGCTCAAACGGCAAGGCGTGGACGAGGTGGCACAGCTGCTGCATCAGTGGGCGCACGACCCCACATGGCAAGGGAATGGCCAGCAGCCGGAAGCGCAAGCAGGCGGTGGCGACGGCAACAAGTCCGACTTTGGCGACCAGCGTCTGGGCGATGCTGACCCAGCAGCCTAGGGGCGGCGTGGCCCTTTAAAGCGGTCATAACCCCACAGATATTGCTCGGGGCAGGCTTGGATAGTCTGCTCGACCCAGGCATTCACCATGGCGGCGGCACCCTCTGGGTCCGCTGGTAACACACCCACGGGCTTGGCCACGTGCAAGCGAAAGCCACGCCCCCAAGGCAGGCGTTCTCCCCACATCATTAACACCGTGTCGGCCTCTCTCGCCAAGCGTCCTGCCAAGGTCATTGTGTAAGCGGGCTGGCCAAGAAATGGGGCCCACACACCCATGCCATCCGGGGGCACTTGGTCGGGTAACAGGCCCACGGTCTGCGCACCCTTTAGGGCCTTGATGAGCTGCTTCACACCGCTGAGTGTCGCCGGCGCCGCAAACATGCCGCTGCGCTCACGGCCACGATGTACGAGTTGTTGCAGCGTCGCCTGGCGCGAGGGCCGGTATAAAACGGTAATGGGCTTGGCTGCATCGCCCAGCGCAGGATGAGCGAAGGTCTGCGCATAGCCTTGCGCGCACATCTCAAAGCACCCCATATGAGGCGTCAACAAACAAATCCGGTCTTGCCGCTGCACAGCGGCATGCAGCAAGTCCACACCAGACCACTCAAAAGGCATGGGTTCACCCAGCCACAAACGCGGCAACTCGGCCACCATGCGCCCACTATGTAAGATGGCTAACCACCGCTGATAACGACTCAGGCCCACGCGCCCTGCGTTTTCTCGTAGCTGCCGCCGATGGCGTGGAGAACCTAGCCAGATCCCCACACCCAACGCACTGCCGCCCAACTGCAACAGCCACAGAGGGTAGCGCGACAACAGGTTAAAAAAGCGTATCAACATAACAGCCACGCGGGACAAAAGGACAGGTTGCAAAGTGTAANGACGGCGACCTTGATCATAGCGCCCACTCCNATCTATAATAGNGGCTCGCCGAGTTACTGAACAACTTGCAAGGCGATTTATAAATGTTGCTAAAGCGTTCGCCGTGTGCTCCCAAGGCTCAGGCAACGCCTGATTAACCCACCTTACCTAGGAGCTTTTCATGGCCAATGACTTTCTATTTACTTCCGAATCTGTTTCGGAAGGTCATCCCGACAAAGTAGCAGACCAGATTTCCGATGCCATCCTCGACGCCATCTTGGCGCAGGACCCCGTTGCACGTGTCGCTGCTGAAACTCTGACCAACACCGGCTTGGTCGTTCTGGCAGGCGAAATTTCCGCCAACGCACACGTTGACTACATCCAAGTGGCGCGTGACACCCTTCAACGCATTGGCTACGACAACACGGACTACGGCATCGACTACAAAGGCTGTGCTGTGATGGTCTGTTATGACAAACAGAGCAATGACATTGCCCAAGGCGTTGACCGCGCCAGTGACGACTACTTAAACATTGGCGCTGGCGACCAGGGCCTGATGTTTGGCTACGCCTGTGACGAAACCCCCGACCTGATGCCTGCGCCCATCTACTACGCGCACCGTCTCGTCGAGCGCCAAGCGCAATTACGCAAAGACGGCCGCATGCCTTTCTTGCGCCCAGACGCTAAGAGTCAAGTCACCATGCGCTATGTGGACGGCAAGCCACACAGCATTGACACCGTGGTGCTGTCAACCCAGCACAGCCCTGATCAAAGCGAGTCACCGACCAAAATGAAGGCCTCGTTTAACGAAGCCGTTATTGAAGAGCTGATCAAGCCTGTCCTACCCTCCGAGTGGATCACAGCAGACACCAAGTACCTGATCAACCCAACCGGGCGTTTCGTTGTCGGCGGCCCACAAGGCGACTGCGGTTTGACTGGTCGCAAGATCATTGTGGACACCTACGGCGGCGCTTGCCCACACGGCGGTGGCGCTTTCAGCGGCAAAGATCCAACCAAGGTGGACCGCTCTGCCGCGTATGCCGCACGTTATGTCGCAAAAAACATCGTCGCCGCCGGTCTGGCTAGACAGTGCCAAATTCAAGTTGCTTACGCCATTGGCGTGGCAGAGCCAATGAACATCACGGTATATACAGAGGGCACAGGCGTCGTCTCCGATGACCAATTGGCGTTACTGGTGCGTGAACACTTTGACTTGCGTCCTAAAGGCATTATTCAGATGCTTGATTTGCTGCGCCCCATCTACGAACGTACCGCCGCCTATGGCCACTTCGGTCGTGATGAGCCCGACTTCACATGGGAGCGCACCGATAAGGCTGCCATCCTGAAGGCCGCTGCCGGCATGTAAGCCTAGGCACCGGCGTACACAGCCTGCCGCTGTGTACGCCGGTGAGCTCATCCGCCATTAGTGGAACTCGTGCTTGGGGTAAATCAGCGGCGACACATTTAAGTCGGCCAGCCAATGGCTCACATCCTCTACCCGCTTGGCAATCAAATGGGTTACCTGCCCGGGTAGACCCGTTTGGGTGTCTGTATCACGCTGCCACACCCCATAAACCGCTAGCAACTGAGCCCCCATCATGGCCCGCCGTTGCTCAGCTTGTTGCTGTAAATCTTTCCAGATCACTACATTCACCTGCCCGGTCTCGTCTTCTAAGGTCAAGAACAACACCCCCTTAGCCGTACTGGGCCGCTGACGCACCGTTACCAACCCACACGCTCTGGCCAAACGCCGATCTGGGTAGGTATTTAAAACGCTAGCCGTCATCAAACGCTTCTGCGTAAGCCGTACGCGCAACAAGGCGACCGGGTGCGCACGCAAGCTCAGTTGTGTACTGGCATAGTCTTGTATGACCTCCTCCCCCAAAGAGGCGGCAGGCAACCAATCGGTGTTGGCTGTATCACTCTCTACATCGACATCTGCACCGACGCCAACACCAATACCACTATCGAGCAAAGGCACGCCATCGTGTGCCGCACTCGCCGCCCACCACTGTAAGCGGCGGTGTCCTGCCAAATGACGCATGGCATCCGCCTTCGCCAAGCAAGCCAGTTCATGCTGAGCCAGACCTGATCGCTGCGCCAAATCAGCGATATCAGCAAACGCCGCAGACGCCCGCGCAGACAGCAGACGCTGCACGGCCGCCTGCGACAAACCCGAAATTAAACACAGCCCCAAACGCACGCGCGGCACCGTACTGCCTATCACTGTGCACAGCCACTCACTGTGGGCTACGTCAACGGGTAAGACCTCTACGCCATGGCGTTGCGCATCTTGAACCAATTGAGATGGGCCATAAAACCCCATAGGCAAACTGTTCAACATGGCCGCTAAGAAGCAAGCCGGTTCATGTCGCTTCAACCACGCACTGACGTACACCAAGAGGGCAAAACTCGCCGCATGACTCTCTGGGAAACCGTACTCACCAAAGCCCTCTATTTGTTTAAATATTTGATCTGCAAACGCAGGGGTATAACCGTGCGCCAACATGCCTGAGACGATGCGTTCATAAAAATGATGGACACCGCCTTTGCGCTTCCAAGCGGCCATAGAGCGACGCAACTGGTCGGCTTCTTCCGCAGAAAAACCTGCCGCCAGCATCGCAATTTGCATAACTTGCTCTTGAAAAATGGGTACGCCCAAGGTACGCCCCAAGGCTTTTTTTAGCGCCAGACCAGGATACGTCACCGACTCCATGCCCTGACGACGACGCAAATATGGGTGAACCATGCCCCCTTGTATGGGGCCGGGCCGCACAATCGCCACCTGCACCACCAAGTCATAAAAGCAGCGTGGCTTGAGTCGCGGCAGCATGCTCATTTGCGCTCGACTTTCCACCTGAAACACACCCACGCTATCGGCGCGGCAAAGCATCTCGTAAGTCGCCGCATCCTCTGAGGGAATATCTTGCATGCGCAAGGGCGCGGTTAACCCACGGCGCTGTCCCACCAAAGCCAAGCAACGCCGAATGGCGCTCAACATGCCCAGCGCCAACACGTCTACCTTCAGCAGGCCCACCGCATCCAAGTCATCTTTGTCCCATTGAATCAAGCTGCGCTCAGGCATACGCGCGTTCTCAATGGGTACCAAATCGCTCAACCGACCTTGTGTTAAGACAAAGCCGCCCGAGTGTTGCCCTAGCTGCCGCGGCGCGCCCATCAGCTGCGCCGATAGCGCCAGCCACTGATGCCACTGCGCATATTGCGCCACGCTGGCCGCTGTTATGCCGGCTCGGCGCAGGCCCTCATTGAGTAAATCGGCTTGTATCTCTCGCGTATACAGCCCAGGGTGTGCCTTGCTAATTGCATCAACCAAGCGCGCATCCACACACAACACCTTACCCACATCACGCAATGCACTGCGTGGTCGGTAGGTCATCACCGTGGCTGTAATCGCTGCACGGTCACGACCATATTTTTGGTAAATATATTGAATCACCTCTTCGCGCCGTTGGTGCTCAAAGTCAACGTCAATGTCAGGAGGCTCTTTGCGCGCACGGCTTATGAATCGCTCAAACAACAGGGTACTTTTCGCGGGATCGACCTCGGTGATCCCCAGTGCATAGCAAACCGCAGAGTTGGCTGCAGAGCCCCGACCTTGGCACAAAATACCGCGCTCTCGGGCAAATCGGACCAGATCGTGAACGGTCAAAAAATACATTTCATACGTCAACTCAGCAATCAGTACCAACTCGTGCTCGATCTGTTGCTGTATATCAGGCGCTACGCCGTTGGGGTAACGCTGTAACAGGCCTGCGCAGGTCAATCGGCGCAAGGTTTGTGTTGGCGTCTCGCCTGGCGAGACAGACTCAGTCGGNTAGCGGTACTTGATGTCATCCAGTGAAAACACGCACGTCTGCATAATCTGCACACTGCGTTGCAACCACAAGGGCGGCATGATGCGCGCCAACTGCAAGCGGCGACGCAAGTGCATTTGCGCGTTGGCCGTCAGCGCGGCGCCGGACTGCGACAAGGTTCGCCCCAAACCAATCGCTGTGACCACATCGAGCAAGGGCTTACGAGAGCGCGCATGCATACGCACGTCGCCCACACACACCACAGGCACGCCGCTTTGTACCTCTAGCCAGCGCAGTTGTTGTTGCCACCAGTCGTCATCCGCCGCTTGGTGTAGGGCCGCACCTAGCCAGAGGCGTTGGGTGTCAGGCAACACCTTTTTCCAATCTAATAACCGCGCGAGCACCGCATGCATCGCGGCATCGCCATCATCCAAGGGCAAGCGTGGCGGAACGAGTATCAACACGCAGTCATCCAACTGCGGCGCAACCGCTGACCAAATGGGTAGGTGAACATGTGCCTTCTCAACCCGCTGCGCCGCACCGCTGTGCGCGTCGGACGCCATCCCGGTGCGCGCGTGTGTAATCAACCGACACAGGGCAGACCAGCCGCTGATCGTCTGCGGCAACACCACCAGCCGCCACGCATCCGGCCAAGTGAGCGTCGATCCGGGAATAAATGCCAAACCCAATTCCTTGGCTTTAATGTGTGCACGGACGACGCCTGCCACCGAGCAGTGGTCGGTTAGTGCGAGCGCTTGATAACCCAACGCGTGTGCACGTTGCACCAACTCCTCGGGTGATGACGCACCCATTTGAAAGCTGAAGTGACTCACCGCCATCAACTCGGCATACGCCATCGGCTGGGTTGGGTTGATGTTGCGTGAATTACTCATACAGCCCGTGCAAATACCAATGGGCAGTTTGTGGCACTTTATAAATCCAGACAAAGCCCCACTTCGGACTCCGCGCCACGTAGTAGTCCCGCATCAACGCCATCGATTGCGCATTGGTGGGCTTGGACCAGTCCAGCACCTCGAGACGCTCAGGCCCCAGTAACAGACTTAAATCGCCACCGTAAACGGGCCGTTCACTTTTGGTTGCCAAGCGTTGCGGTGACTCCAACAACCAAGGGGGGCGCAAACGATGCATCGCCTCCACGCGCTCTATGTGATGCACATACACCGCTTGGCGGGGGTCTACTGCGGCGCTAGACGCCGCTTCGCAGACGTCGGTGGAATGGCTCGCCTTGACCGGCTCTGCACACGCCGCAATGGGCAATGCCTGATGTGTATGGGGCAACCAACACTGTTGATGCTCAGGCGCAATCGCATCTACCTCGGCGGGTTGACGTACCGCCTGTGCACCCAAACGCGCCTGTAAACGATCGAGGCACGCGCCGAGTCGCTCCTGCGTAGCCTCTCCTGTTGTGGATAGCGCTTGAAACAGGCTGGGCGTTTGCAAACGCTGGGCCTGCGCAGACACCACACGCAAGCGCAAAGCGACCACCGGCTGACGCAAGCGTTGCTTATCCCAATGTGTTGCACTTAAACGCCACCACGTGCGCGCATCTGCATGCGCCTCACTGGCCCGCAGCACCTGCACCACCGTCGCGGCAGATGCAGGGTGTTCTGCATGCTGTCGGCGCACGCTGTACCACGTCCACTCAATGGCCTCTGCTTCCAAGTGACGCACACGCAGCCATGCCGCCATACCCTGAACCAAGGCCTCTGCACACNCCGCCAACTCGCTCACCTGNATCACCTCCGTCGGCAAATCGTGGNGGGCATCAAAGGTCTCTGATAACGGTATGGCGATGCAGGGTGTTTCCGCCAAGGCATACGCTTGATCCAGCTGCGCGATCACCCCCCGCCCCCAACGCCGCATCACCCCTGCACGAGGAATGGATGCCAAGGCCCCCCATGTCCTGATGCCCATCGCATCCAGTGCTTTCAAACCAGGGCGTACCGCGGGTAGGGTCCACAGTGGCAACGTGTCGACAGCGGGCGTTTGATAGACCCCCGAGGGCGCGCTAGGCGTCTGATGCAGCACACACTGGACACGGGCTACCGCCTGCCACGGACTACTCCCCAAACCAATATGTAAGGCGTTCTGCACGTCGTGTGTCGCCGCCCATGCCATGCAATCGCCCAGCAACTGGGCAGCCAGCGTATCGGTACGCCCGCGCCACAAACGCTGCACACTGCGCAGATCCAGCAACCAGTACGCAGGCGCTTGGGTAAGGGTGTAGAGATGCGGCGTATAGCGCGCACAACAAGCCAGCAACGGCGCCCAATAAGGGTGTGTTGCTTGCCAGGCTAGCCCTTGCAGGTCATCACGTAGCCAGTGCAGCGGGTTCGTTGCTAGCCAGAGCATGGACAGATTTGGGTAGTGGGAGCGAAGGGTGCGAAGGGTGCGAAGGGTGCGGGGTGTGTGCGGTGTGCAGGGGCTGTAGCGCGTCTTGCTCACGCCGCCACCGCCTCACTGTTTTAGCGGCCTGTACTGCCTGCTGTACCGCTATATTCGCGTGGGAGACCGCAATCAACTGGTGACTCATCGCACCGCTGCATTTCAACATGCGCAACCACGTGTCTACGCCCGATGCCTCGTGTGCGCACCACTGCAAGCGCAGGACAGCAGGAGATGCGTGCGCAGCCGCTTCGGCAGGACGAATAACCCACACATATTTGTGATGACGGGACGCGGTGTACTGCAGACGGCGTAATA
>JGI26088J50261_1000207_pt1 | contig 35490 bp, 39 predicted proteins | sample SaaInl1SG_22_DNA_FD_50261 | JGI IMG/M metagenome (IMG submission 50261)
CACAACTGCCGCGATCAGACTGACTGGCACGAGACACAGTGCAAACAGTTTGGGCAACGAATAGCCCGAGGTCTGCAGCACAGCCAATTCGGCATCTTGCTTCAGTCGCCCAAGGACCACCAATACGCTGAGCGTGGAGGCGAGAGGCAAGATCAACTCCAACGAGCGCGGAATGTGGACCCAGATCATGCTCGCGGCCAGATCCATCGACACATCGCCTTCTGCAGCACTGTTGAGCACACGAACCACATGCGCACTCATGGTGACGGCCAACAGAACAAAACCAATGGCCGCTGTTGTCGTCAAGATTTCACGACTGAAGTACCTGAGAATGACCAAATGTCCTACACTCGCTCGATTACATTTAAAAACAACAAGGAGTCACCCATGGAGTTACGGCTTGAAACGGCCCCTCTGATCGATTTAGCCACCGACTGCTTAGTCGTAGGCGTGCCCGAGACTGACAGTGTAGAGGCAACTGGCTCGGAACTCGACACACTGATTGCGGAATTGATCGAATCGGGGGACTTTAAAGCCAAGCTCGGGACCACCTTGGTGCTGCGTCATCCAAGAGACCTCAGCGCCATGCGCTTGGTGTTGATTGGGCTGGGTAAGCCCAACGCGGCCGATGCATTTGCCGAACAAGAGGCGTTCATCGGGCTCGGTAAGGCGCTCAAAGGATTACCGATCACCGAGGTGACTCTGGACTTACAGAGCCTCACTGGGGGCGATACAGGACGCTTGGAGCGGCTCGGCTACGGCATCCAGTGGGCGCAGTACCAGTACACAGCGACCAAGCCCGTGAAAGAGCCTGGCAAGTCGATTGACACACTCGTCTTAGTCGGTGATTCCGCCAATCAGACCGCATTTGAGGTGGGACTTACACTGGGGCGTGGCGCCAACCTGACCCGCAATTTGGGCAATTTGCCGCCAAACACCTGTACACCGCGCTACCTGGCCGACCAAGCGCTCGCCTTGGCTGAACGCTTCAGCCCGCTGAGCTGTGAGGTATTTGATGAAGATGCGATGACAGAGATTGGCATGCATTGCCTGCTGTCGGTATCACAAGGCTCGGACGAACCGGCACGCCTGATTGTGCTGAACTACCAAGGCGGTCAGCCAGGTGATAAGCCAAAAGTGCTGGTNGGCAAGGGGGTGACCTTTGACACCGGCGGAATCAGCATCAAGCCATCTGCCGGGATGGACGAAATGAAGTACGACATGTGTGGGGCCGCCACCGTCATGGGTTGCATGCAAACCATCTGCGAATTGGGCCTCAAAGCCAACGTCATCGGGGTCATCGCGGCGGTGGAAAACATGCCCTCCGGACGCGCCACGCGGCCTGGTGATGTGGTCACCACGCTGTCAGGCAAGACTGTTGAAATCTTAAATACCGATGCCGAAGGTCGCCTGATTCTCTGTGACGCGCTGACCTATGTGGAGCGTTTCACGCCCGAAGCAGTGATCGACATCGCCACCCTCACGGGTGCGTGTTTGGTGGCGCTGGGTAAGCACAACACCGGCCTTCTCAGTACCGATGACGCCTTGGCGGAGACGCTGTTGCGATTGGGTCGTACGGTCGGAGATCCCTGTTGGCGTTTGCCGATTGAGGCGCCCTATCAGAAGCTGCTGGACAGTAACTTCGCCGACATGGCCAACATCGGCGGCCGTGACGCCGGCACCATCACCGCTGCCTGTTTCCTGTCACGCTTTACCGAGAACTACCCTTGGGCGCACCTCGATATTGCAGGCACAGCCTGGTTCAGTGGACAAGCCAAAGGGGCCTCTGGCCGGCCGCTGCCTTTGTTGGTTTCGTGGTTGCGCGGATGAGGATTGCGACTGCTTCATGACCAAGGTGTCTTACTACATCCTCGGGGACAGTGACCCCGAGGCGCGATACGGTTTTGCGCTCAAATTTGTGCGCCAGTCGTTTCGCAAGGGACTTGCACTTCATGTGCATGTCGGTGACCCAGAACAGGCCAGCCAACTCGATGCCGCTCTCTGGGCCGACGACGAGAGTTTCATTGCGCACGACATCACTACCGAAGAAGCGCCTGTGCAGTCGCCAGTGACCATCGGCTGGCAAGACCCCGTTGGACGCCATGGCATCTTGGTGAATCTCGGCGGCCGCTTACCGGAGTGGTTTTCGCACTTCGACCACTTGGTGGAAGTGGTAATCCAAGAGCCTTCAGTACTGGCCGACACCCGCGCAAACTGGCAACATCTCAAATTCCAAGGCTATCCAATGACCAAACACGATCTCCGTTCATGACCGACACATTGAAAACCACCTACGATCCGGCTGCGATTGAATCCCACTGGTACCAGTTTTGGGAGGACAACGGACACTTTGCACCGTCTGGCAACGGGGCTCCCCTACAGCATCATGATCCCGCCACCGAACGTGACCGGCTCTTTGCACATGGGCCATGCGTTCCAAGACACCATCATGGATGCGCTGATCCGTTACCACCGGATGCTGGGGCATGACACGCTTTGGCAAGTGGGCACCGACCACGCCGGCATCGCAACGCAGATGTTAGTGGAGCGGCAACTGCAGGCATCCGGACAATCGCGCCACGATCTTGGCCGTGAAGCCTTTTTAGACAAGGTATGGGAGTGGAAAGCCACTTCTGGCGGCATGATTACGCAGCAGCTGCGGCGCATGGGCGCCAGCGTCGACTGGTCACGCGAGCGCTTTACGATGGACGACGGCTGTTCTGCGGCGGTCCGCGAAGTGTTCATCCGGTTGTTTGATGAAGGCCTTATCTACCGAGGACAACGTCTGGTGAACTGGGATCCGGTGTTACACACCGCAATCAGTGATCTGGAGGTGTTAAGTGAAGAAGAACAGGGGTCATTGTGGCACTTCCGCTATCCGCTGAGTGACGGCTCAGGACATTTGGTGGTGGCCACCACGCGTCCTGAAACCATGCTGGGAGACACCGCAGTGGCCGTGCATCCAGATGATGCGCGCTACCAACACCTGATTGGTCAAACCATTGCACTGCCACTGACCGATCGTGAGATTCCAATTATTGCTGATGACTATGTGGATCCGGAGTTCGGGACCGGCTGCGTGAAGATCACACCAGCGCACGATTTTAACGACCACGCCATGGGTGAGCGACACGGATTGGAAGTGATCAATGTGCTGACCAAAGACGCCAAGCTCAATGACGCAGTCCCAGTCGCCTATCAAGGCATGGATCGATTTGATGCCCGCGCACAGATCGTCAAGGATTTGGACGCACTTGGCCTGTTGGAAAAAATTGATCCACACACCCTGAAAGTTCCCCGTGGCGACCGCTCCGGTGTTGTGATTGAGCCGTTACTGACCGATCAGTGGTTTGTTGCGGTCGAGAGCCTTGCGAAACCTGCGATTGAAGCGGTCGAATCCGGTGCCATCCAATTTGTGCCAAAACAGTGGGAAAACACGTACTTTGCCTGGATGCGTGACCTCAAAGATTGGTGTATCTCACGCCAACTCTGGTGGGGGCACCGCATCCCAGCATTTTATGCACCGGATGGCACCATCTACGTCGCAGAAGACGAAGCGGCAGCACGCGCGAAATACGGTCTCAGTGCTGACCTGCCATTGGTGCAAGATGAAGACGTTCTGGACACCTGGTTTTCGTCTGCGCTTTGGACCTTCTCAACGCAAGGATGGCCTGAGCACACCGAGGCGTTAGCGAAGTATCACCCAAGCAGCGTGTTGGTCACTGGCTTCGACATCATTTTCTTCTGGGTTGCTCGGATGATCATGATGACATTGAAGTTCACCGACCAAGTACCGTTCAAGACCGTCTATGTGCACGGACTGGTGCGTGATGCCGAAGGGCAGAAAATGAGTAAGTCCAAAGGCAATGTGATCGATCCGATCGATTTGATTGATGGTATCAGTCTCGATGACCTGGTCGCCAAACGCACCGGGAGCTTAATGCAGCCACAAATGCGCGCGGAAATCGAAGCAGCTACCCGCCGACAGTATCCCGAAGGCCTTGGCACTTACGGTACGGATGCATTGCGATTTACGTTTTGTTCACTGGCCTCGACCGGGCGCGACATCAACTTCGATGTGGGCCGGATCGAAGGCTACCGCAACTTTTGCAATAAACTCTGGAATGCCAGTCGGTTTGTGTTGATGAAGGTGGATGGCCATTCACTTGCAGATGCCAGTCCTGAACACCTGACTGTCTTTGATCGCTGGATCCGCAGTCAGTTGCAGCGTACGGAAACCCGAGTGGCAGAGGCCATTAGCCAATACCGATTTGATTTGGCCAGCCAAGCGATCTATGAGTTCGTCTGGAACGAATACTGTGACTGGTACTTGGAGCTGAGCAAACCGATCCTATTGGAAGATGGAGCTGCGCCGGAAGTGCAAGCGGCTACACGGCGTACCCTGGTCGGCGTGCTGGAGACCATCTTGCGATTGGCGCACCCGATCATGCCGTACATCACTGAAGAGCTGTGGCAAGGGATCGCGCCGCGCATCGGGCGTGGCGGAGCGACCATTTCTAAAGCACCCTACCCGGTTGCCGATCCAGAGAAACTGGATGTTGAAGCCGAGGCCGATGTGGCCTGGATGAAGCAGGTGATCGTGGCGATTCGAACGATTCGTGGGGAAATGAACTTATCGCCTGCTAAAGCCATCCCGGTGCTGTTCTCTGCCGGAGAGGCCGATGACCACACCCGTCTTGAACGATTGAAGGGATTGATTACGCAGCTGGCGAAACTGAACCGGTGTGAACGTCTCGGCAGCAGCGACCCGATTCCGCCTTCGTCCACACAACTGGTCGGCGCCCTCGAAGTGCATGTGCCCATGGCCGGATTGATTGATCTGGATGCTGAGATCGCGCGACTGAACAAACAGAGCCAAAAACTCGCCGGCGACATCAAAGGATTGCGCGGTAAACTGGGCAATCCAGGGTTCACCGACAAGGCACCGGCTGAGGTGGTGGCTCGCGAGACGCAACGACTGGCCGAAGCCGAAGCGCAGCTACAGAAAATCACTGTCACGATTGAGGCGCTAAAACAGGCGTAAATAAGGACAGCGTGAGCAATCGATGTGGTCATGCTCATGAAAAAAATTAATCGGTTCAGCCCGTGATCAAGGTTATCCACAAGGCAATGAAAAGCGAGCCCAGAGAAACTCTGGGCTGACGCTTTTGCCAGCCACTTTCTCCCCATCTTATCCACAAAAACTTTGGGTTGACTTCGTCCTCAACCACACTATCTTGTGTCCTGTTATGCAATGCACCCCAAGATGTTGGGGTCGACAACAAAAAGCAACCAAGGATTTGGTGGAGGGCGTATGTATCAATCGAGCCGCATGAGCGGGCAGCAAGACGAGCAAACACGGGCACCACAGGCAACCGCCAACGCGCCCAGCGTGACCCCTTCACCCGGCGAAATCCGGGTCATGAAGCGCAATGGCGCAGTGGTGGGGTTTGATCCCACGAAAATAGTAGTGGCCATGAGTAAAGCGTTCTTGGCAGTTGAGGGTCATACCGCAGCCGCCAGTAATCGCATCCACGAAACAGTCGAGCGTCTGACGGCTCAGGTGGTGGATACCTTCCGGCGTCGCATGCCGTCCGGCGGCATCGTGCACATCGAGGACATCCAGGATCAGGTTGAGCTGTGCTTGATGCGCAACGGTGAACACCGCGTAGCGCGTGACTACGTGTTGTACCGCGAAGAGCGGAAGCGGTTACGCACAGACACTGTTCAAGCCGCGCGTGAGATGCATCCTGAGATCAAGATCGTCAAGCTCGACGGTACGCGNGAACCTTTGGATGTGGGTCGCCTGAANACNGTAATTGGGGAAGCTTGCGAAGGTCTGACCGACGTCGATGGCGAATTGGTTCTGTCNGAGACCTTGAAGAACTTGTATGACGGAGTGACCCAAGAAGACGTCAACACAGCGTTGGTGATGAGCTCGCGGACANTGGTTGAGAAAGAGCCNAATTACTCGTACGTAACAGCCCGGTTGTTGCTGGATGANATTCGCGCNAAGGGTTTGTCCCGTTTGGGCGTGGCCGAGAAAGCCACACAATTCGAAATGGAGCGCTTGTATCCCGACGCATTGAAGGCNTTTTTGACNTTGGCGGTTGAGAGCGAGCTGGTGTCTGCGGATCTGCTGCAGTACAACCTCGACACCATGGGTGCTGCGCTGATCGCTGAGCGTGACAATCAATTCACCTATCTGGGTTTGCAAACACTCTATGACCGGTACTTCATCCACAAAGACGATGTCCGCATTGAGTTGCCACAGGTGTTCTTCATGCGCATCGCGATGGGCTTGGCGCTGAAGGAAGAGGATCGGGAAGCCCGCGCCATTGAATTCTATCAGTTGCTATCGAGCTTCGATTACATGGCCTCCACGCCAACGCTCTTCAACTCAGGCACACTGCGTAGCCAGCTCTCGAGCTGCTATCTGACCACCGTGCCTGACAACTTAGACGGCATCTACTCCGCCATCCGTGACAACGCCATGTTGTCCAAGTGGGCCGGTGGTCTGGGCAATGACTGGACGCCTGTGCGTGCACTTGGTTCCTACATCAAAGGCACCAACGGCAAAAGCCAAGGTGTGGTGCCATTCTTGAAAGTAGTCAACGACACCGCAGTGGCCGTGAACCAAGGTGGAAAGCGCAAGGGGGCAGTTTGCGCCTACTTGGAAACTTGGCACATGGACATCGAAGAGTTCTTTGAACTGCGAAAGAACACAGGTGATGATCGCCGTCGCACCCACGACATGAATACCGCCAACTGGGTACCTGATCTGTTCATGAAGCGGGTGTTTGAAGACGGCGAGTGGACTCTGTTCTCACCAGCCACCTGCCCGGACTTGCACGATCTGTATGGCCGAGCTTTTGAGACACGCTACGAAGAATACGAGGCCATGACCCGCTCAGGCGAGCTAAAGCTCTTCAAGCGCGTACAGGCCAAAGACCTGTGGCGTAAGATGTTGTCAATGCTGTTCGAAACAGGGCATCCGTGGATCACATTCAAGGACGCCTGTAACCTGCGCAGCCCGCAGCAGCATGCAGGCGTAGTGCACTCATCGAACCTGTGCACCGAAATCACACTGAACACCAATATCGATGAGATCGCGGTCTGTAACCTCGGCTCGGTGAACCTGCGTCAACACGTCAGCCGTGACGGTGGCCTGGATCGCGAGAAGTTGGCGAAGACGGTGAAAACCGCTGTGCGCATGCTCGATAATGTGATCGACATCAATTACTACGCGGTACCACAGGCACAAAACTCAAACTTCAAGCACCGCCCTGTCGGCTTGGGCATCATGGGCTTCCAGGATGCTTTGTATGAGTTGGGCTTAGCCTATGGGTCAGAAGAAGCAGTCGCTTTTGCCGACGAGTCGATGGAAGTNATTTCATACTTCGCGATTGAAGCTTCAGCGGATTTGGCGCGCGAGCGTGGTGCGTATCAAAGCTTTGCGGGCAGTCTCTGGTCACAGGGCTGCTTACCCATTGATTCCATTGAAAAACTGAGGGAAGAACGTGGAGCCAATTATCTTGACATGGACACCTCCTGCCGACTCGATTGGAGTGGACTCCGGGAAAAAGCCAAAGCGGGAATGCGGAACTCAAACGTCATGGCCATCGCACCGACAGCCACGATCGCAAACATCACGGGCGTGTCGCAGTCGATTGAGCCCACATATCAAAACCTCTATGTGAAAAGTAACCTGTCCGGTGAATTCACGGTGGTGAACCCCTACTTGGTCCGTGATCTGAAAGAGCGCGGCCTGTGGGATAATGTGATGGTCAATGACCTGAAATATTACGATGGATCAGTGCAGCAAATTGCCCGTATTCCAGATGATCTGAAGGCCATGTATGCCACAGCCTTTGAGATTGAAACCCGCTGGATCGTCGAGGCAGCAGCGCGTCGTCAGAAGTGGATTGACCAGGCTCAGAGTCTCAACATCTACATCGCCAATGCCAATGGCAAGAAGCTGGATGTGACGTACCGGATGGCGTGGTTCAGTGGCTTGAAAACCACTTATTATTTGCGTGCACTGGGTGCCACATCGGCAGAAAAATCAACTATCAACAAGTCCAACCTGAATGCGGTCAGTATGTCCCAGGTTGCCGAGGCTGCTGAGCCAGCCGCTGTCCCCAAGGCCTGCAGTCTGGATGATCCAGATTGCGAAGCCTGCCAATAATTGAGATTGAGGAACGACCATGCTGAATTGGGATGCATTTAACGAGCCGGAAGAATTGATCAAGGCGCCCTCGGCGCCACCGATCAAGGCCACTGAGCCTGCCAAGGCGCAGGCGCCTGAAGTGGACACCACACGCTATGAGCCAACAGGGTCAGCAGCGTATGAGGCAGCGAAAAAAGCACTGGAACAACTCGATGTGGCCCCGGGCCTTGAAGAGTTGGCGATGGGTGCTGATCGGGTAGAGGTAGACGACAAGCGGATGATCAATTGCCGTGCGGACCTGAATCAGTTGGTTCCATTTAAGTACGATTGGGCTTGGACCAAGTATTTGGATGGTTGTGCCAACCACTGGATGCCGCAAGAGATCAACATGACGCAGGACATCGCGTTGTGGCGATCCAATGACGGACTGACAGCCGATGAGCGGAAGATCGTAATGCGCAATCTGGGCTTTTTCTCGACTGCGGATTCCTTGGTGGCGAATAACTTGGTGCTGTCGATTTATCGCTTGATTACCAACCCAGAATGCCGTCAATACTTGCTACGCCAAGCGTTTGAAGAAGCGATCCACACCCATGCATACCAGTACTGTATTGAGTCACTGGGCATGGATGAGGGCGAAATCTTCAACATGTACCGTGAAGTACCGGCTGTAGCCAAGAAAGCCGCCTGGGCGCTGAAGTACACGCAAGCTATTGGCAATCCGACCTTCCAAACTGGAACGGTTGAGAACGACCAAGAGTTGTTGCAGAACCTGATCGCATTTTACTGTGTGTTAGAGGGCTTGTTCTTCTACTGCGGATTCTCACAGATCCTGTCGATGGGTCGCCGAAACAAAATGACCGGTGTGGCAGAGCAGTTCCAATACATCCTGCGTGATGAGTCAATGCACGTAAACTTCGGCATCGATGTAATCAACCAGATCAAGAACGAAAACCCAGGCCTCTGGACGACTGAATTCCAAGCCAAGATCACGCAGATGATTTTGGAAGGTTTGGCGCTTGAGATCGAATATGCGCGGGACACCATGCCACGTGGTGTGTTGGGCATGAATGCGCAGATGATGGAAGAGTATCTGAAATTCATCGCCAACCGTCGTCTGACTCAGATCGGTTTGTCTGAGCAATTCGCTGGTGTAGAGAACCCCTTCCCTTGGATGAGTGAAATTATGGATCTCAGAAAGGAGAAGAATTTCTTCGAAACACGTGTGACTGAGTACCAGGTTGGTGGCGCACTGTCTTGGGACTGATCGGTCTCTAACAGTGCACTGCACGTCACGAAAAGCCCAGATTGCATCTGGGCTTTTTTATTCAGACACAGAAGACATGACGCAAGACCATTTTGACGAGTGCGTTAATTTAGAATCGGTTGAAAAGCAGGCAGATGACAGTGGGGAGTGATGATAAAAATTCGACGTCCTTGTCGATACCCGAATCCTTCCTCAGACTTCCCAATCCTTCGGGTTACCGGAATCCGGTAATGCTGTCCTGTTTTTGAATTATATATAAACATTTTCTTAGACAAAACATTTTTTGCAGATGCACATGACTTATGTCTACATAGTGCATCTCAAAAGGCCAATTTTTGGAGACACCATGCAAGTGAATCGCCTCACCATCTTGGTTACTGATCAAGACGCAGCCCGCACATTCTTTGTCACCGCATTTGGCTGGGACTGTGTCGAGGATCATCAAGCTTCTCCGAATAAACGCATTGTGCGAGTGGCTCCTAAGGGCGGTGACGTCAGTTTTAACCTCGCCACACCCAAGCCAGGTGATGAGTCGATCATGGGTCGCCAGGCAGGCCAGCGGGTCCTCGGTTTTATTGATACCGACGATTTGACTGCGGACCTTGCTCGTTTCCATGAACACGGTGTCACCCTGGTCGACGGCCCGCGCGACGAATCCTTTGGTCGCTGCGTGTTAGTAAGAGACCTGGTCGGTAACGTCTGGGAATTTGTCGAGAGACAACCGGAGTAAGATAAAGAAAAGGCGGCCCGAGGGCCGCCTTGAAAGTCCAAAATACTGGACAGGGCATGATGACCGCGAACACATCCGACAATCCCTAGAACGGATGGCTCAGCATGCCACCGCGAACCGGTCCCCAACAACACACGTGCTTGCGCACAACCGATTCACTGCACTCAGTATATATAACTGTTGTGACTATACAAATATCATTTAGTTATAAAAGGCACGCGATTCCAAACTGTGCGTTCAATCGTCTGGACACCTCAAACGGTACCGAGGGCCAGGACACGTTTTAGCTCCTGCGCGATCCAGTCCGCCAACAAAGGTGCCTCTGCGTCATACATCAGCATGTGCGAGCCACCCTGCACCCACTCCACGCCCCGTCCATAAAAACGTCCCACATCGGCTGCATCGGTTGGACGAATCAAGCGATCCTCAGTGCCACTGACAACCAACACCGGCGGATGGGATAACGCGTCATAAGTCGCCGGACCGATCCGTGGAATCCCTTGCAGATCAGCGGCCAACCAGGGCGACTCATCGGTACAGGTCGCAAAGAATTCACGGATCGTGTCACTGACTTCCGACGCCGAAAATAACAGTCGCGCACCAATCCGTTCAGACACCTGTTTCACACCCACAGTGAGTGCTACCCACAACTGCTGATACGCCATCGGGTCACTCCACAACAAACGCCAGGAAACAGCGGCCAATCCTTGCGGTGGTACTGGACTCATCAACACGGCGGCCGCTAAGCCATCCTCGTCACGCAGTAGAATCTGGGTGATGGCTGATCCCAACGAGTGCCCAAGGACAACCGGTGGTTGGGGCAAACTCTAAAATGCCACGCACATCGGCCACATAGTCACCAAGTCGCCAGGTGCGGATTCCGTCATAGCCGTCACTGCTGCCATGTCCCCGATAGGACAGGGTGTGCACCGTGAAGCCGGCTTCCAGCAGGGGATTGATAAATGCCATCGGGAACACCCAGGCACCTGCACAGATGCCATGCAAACACACAATGTCGGGTAAATCAGTTGCAAGGGCCGGTCGATGGATGTGATGCTCGATCCGGAGTGGTTGCCATTCAGTAGCCATGCAGAACTCCTTTTCGACAGTGTACAAGACTTGAGCAGAAACCACATGATCACAATCAGACTGGCCAATCACTCCGATCTCGATGCCCTCATAGAGGGCAACCAAGGGGTGGCCTTTGAAACCGAAGCACTCCAATTGCAAGAAACCACCCTGCGCCCGGGGATTGCCGCAATTTTGGATGACGCCAACAAAGGCATGTACTGGGTGGCGACGCGTGAAAGCCAGGTGGTCGGGCAAACTCTGATCACCTATGAGTGGTCGGACTGGCGCTGCGCACCGATCTGGTGGTTACAAAGCGTGTACGTGTGGCCTGAGTTTCGGGGACAAGGCGTTTTCCGGGCACTGCTGACGCACATCGAGCAAGAAGCCAATGCAGCCGGCGCCAAAGACATCCGCCTCTACGCCGACACGGGGAACGATGCGGCCAAAGCCACCTACCAGCGACTTGGATTCAGCACTGGGCATTATCAGGTGTTCGAAAAACCGCTGACCGATTGAGCCATGCGTGATGACTGACTAGGCACCGTTTTCTGCGATCTTCTTCGCTTCGCCGACCGACAAAATCTTCAGCGTACTTGTGCCTCCTGGATTGTTCAGCCGATCGCCTCGCGTCAAGAGCACCTGACTGTCGTCTGGTAAGGCAAGCGTGTGGGCCACCTGCCCCACCACCAGCTGATCAATCAGACTCATTGGCAAGTCTGCCGGCGGATCAAATGCCATCGGCAGCACGCCTCGGAACAACGCCATACGGTTGCGGGTAGTTTCTCGTTGTGCCAGGGCAACGATAGGTAAACTGGAACCTGAACGGCTCATCCACAAGGGCGTTGATCCACTCTCGGTGATACAGACAATCGCCGAGAGATTTGCCAAGTGCCCGGCAATGTACATCGCACCCAANGCAATNGCCTCATCGCGCCGACCGTACTGCGCTTCCACACGCTGACCCAAGGCCTTGGCCTGTTCGGTTTGCTCTGCACCTTCGGCGGTCTTCGCCATCGCCTGCACTGTTTCTACCGGATACTGTCCGGCAGCAGTTTCTGCCGACAGCATCACCGCATCAGTGCCGTCAAGAACTGCGTTGGCTACGTCAAAGACCTCGGCCCGGGTTGGCATGGCCTGGCTGATCATCGACTCCATCATTTGTGTAGCCGTGATCACTGGGCGGTCGAGTGCTCGCGAGCGAGCGATGATTTGCTTTTGCACACCGATCAGTCGATCGTCGCCAATCTCCACACCCAGATCCCCTCGAGCCACCATCACCGCGTCACTGGCCAGAATCAGTGCGTCCAAGACCGCCTCACTGGACACGGCTTCAGCCCGTTCAATCTTCGCCACCAGATAGGCATCTGAACCACGGGCACGTAATGCCTCACGTGCCAGATCCATGTCAGCTGCTTCACGCGGAAACGAAATCGCCACATAGTCAGCGGCAATCTCAGCCACTACATCCATGTCACGGTAGTCTTTGTCTGTCAGGGCAGGGGCTGAAAGTCCGCCACCGAGTTTATTGATGCCCTTGTTGTTGGACAGGCGCCCGCCCTGCACCACCTGCGTATGCACCGCAGAACCGGTCACCTGCTCGACCCGCAAACTGACGCGTCCGTCATCGAGCAACAGCAGATCACCGGCTGCGCAGTCCTTCGGTAGCTCCGTGTAATCCAAACCCACTCGCGCCTCGTTACCGGCATCCGTCGCCAAAGCGGCATCCAAGACAAACGATGCGCCAGGCGCCAACTCGATTGCACCGGCCTCAAACCGAGCAATACGGATCTTGGGGCCTTGCAGATCAGCCAAAATAGCCACTGTTTGACCCAGACGGGCGGCCTCCGCACGCACCTCGGCGGCACGCCGACGGTGATCGTCAGCATTGCCGTGAGAGAAATTCAGGCGCACCACATTGACCCCTGCAGCAAGAAGCTGACTGAGCACTCCAGGTCGATCCGAGGCCGGGCCGAGGGTGGCAACGATTTTGGTGCGGCGAAACGTCATGGGGTGCTCCTTGCTGAATTACATAAGCAATGTATCAAGTGCGGTGGGTCGGCGATAGCACCGATGAACTCACCGATCCAAGATTGGCATGCATTTCGCAAAAACGACGGTAATCGCGAGAAACGCCCACTTTTCGTGCAGATCGACCCATGTCGGTGCACGTATGCGTTTTATTGATCAAAAACGCACCATCATGGTGCAACTGGAGATGTCCATGGAACCCACACTGACTGGCTTGGCCGAACGTATTGACCTGATCGTTGCCGGTGCTGACACCTTTTTCTTGTTACTGGGCGCCATTTTGGTGCTGTTCATGCACGCTGGCTTTGCATTTCTTGAGGTGGGTACCGTCCGCCACAAAAATCAGGTCAATGCGCTGGTTAAGATCCTCACTGACTTTGGTGCATCGACAATCGCCTATTTCTTCATCGGCTATCAGGTGGCCTATGCAACAGGCTTTTTGATGGGTGCTGAGGAAATGATGTCGGGCAACGGGTTTGCCCTGGTGAAATTCTTCTTTCTTGTCACCTTCGCCGCCGCGATCCCAGCAATCATTTCCGGAGGCATCGCCGAGCGAGCCCTGTTTTGGCCGATGATGCTGGCGAACGTATTGATCGTCGCACTGGTGTATCCGCTGTTCGAGGGCATGGTATGGAATGGCAACTTTGGCTTCCAGGACTGGATTGAGGCGACTACCGGGTTTGGCTTCCATGACTTTGCAGGATCCATCGTTGTGCACGCCATGGGAGGCTGGCTGGCCTTTGTCGCGGTTCTGTTCTTGGGTTCACGCCGAGGTCGTGTGAAAGACGGTCGCATCACCAGTTTTGCGCCCAGCTCAATCCCCTTTTTAGCGCTCGGAGCTTGGATCTTGACGGTCGGCTGGTTCGGCTTCAACGTGATGAGCGCTCAAGCAGTTGAGGGCATCAGTGGACTGGTCGCAGTGAACTCCCTTATGGCCATGGTAGGAGGCACACTGGCCGCATTGATCATCGGCCGCAATGACCCTGGATTCATCCACAACGGTCCGCTCGCCGGGTTGGTTGCGGTGTGTGCCGGCTCCGACGTCTTCCATCCGCTGGGCGCTCTGGCCACNGGAATAATCGCCGGCGGATTATTTGTTGCACTGTTTATGTGGTGCGCGAAACAAAANCAATTTGATGACGTCTTGGGTGTGTGGGCGCTGCATGGCGTTTGCGGAGCCTGGGGNGGNCTTGCNTGCGGAATCTTTGGTACCAGCGCCTTTGGCGGATTGGGTGGCGTCTCATTCATGGCGCAGCTGATTGGCACCGTGACGGGTATTGGTATCGCCTTACTGGGTGGCGTCGTCATCTATGGGGCAATCAAAGCCACCTGGGGTTTGCGTCTGTCAGAAGAAGACGAGTTCAATGGAGCGGATCTCGCGATTCACCGCATCAAAGCAAACCCAGAAATGTAACCAGTGGTGGAGGCCGTCATGCGGTCTCCACCTCAGTCTCGCCCGTTTTCGGGATCAACAAAGCCGTCAGTGAAGCGATGACAATCAACACCGCCGAGATCCACAAACACACACCAAGCCCTGCCCATTGATACAGAGCTCCTGAGGCCACCGTGCCAAGCAGTCGCCCTGCGGCGTTACTCATGTAATAAAAGCCAATGTCGAGGCTCGCCCCCTCGCGACGCGCAAAGCGCACAATCAAGTAACTGTGAAAAGCAGAATTCATCGCAAACAACAGCGCAAACGCAAGCAAGCCAATGCTCACCACCAGAGCTGGATCCCATGCTGTCCTAAGACCCAAGGCGATTGCTGCCGGTGTCAATGCCAGCACCAGCCCAAATAACACCAACTGGTTGCGTCCGGTGTTCTCCCCTTCTGCAACTCCCATCAGTTTTGGGGCCATGGCTTGGATCGCACCGTACACAATGACCCACAGCGCCAAATAACCACCCACTTGCCAGTAGTCCCAGCCAATGACCTGGTGTAAAAACACCGGCAGAGCGACCACAAACCACACATCACGTGCAGCAAAAAGGAAAAAGCGCGCTAATGAGAGCGTATTGATGGCCACTGATTTAGAGAAGATTTGGCTGAACTTCGGCTTATTTTTTGCCACCCCGAGCTCGGTTGTTAATAACCACATGCTGACCAACCAGACCACCGTCAGGCCGCCGGCCATCGCCAGCACGGCGCCCTGAAAACCGAGCCAGGACAACAGCACAGCACCCAAGAAAAACCCACCGCCTTTAAGCGCATTTTTGGAGCCGGTCAGGAAGGCCACAATCCGATACAGACCACGGTGCGAGTCCTTGGCAATGGATTTCATCGAGCTCTTTGCGCTCATTTTATTAAGGTCTTTGGCGATTCCGGACAGAGCCTGTGCCGCCATCACCCAAACCACTGTCAAATAGGCCTCGGGCACAGCCAACATGGCCAGGGCCACGATTTGCATCAGCAAACCAATTTGCATGGTGCGATTGAGCCCGATGCGTGCACCAAGCCAACCACCTACTGCATTGGTCACGATGCCGAACAACTCATAAAACAAAAACAGTGAGGCGATTTCAAAAGGCGTGTAGCCCAACGTATGAAAATGCAACACGACCAGCATCCGAAGGGCCCCATCGGTGAGGGTATAGGCCCAGTAGTTGCCAGTAATGACACTGTAATCGCGAAGATTAGAGTCCACGGCAGCTGCCAGTGTAATCCGCCAATTCAACCATCCGATTGGCATAGCCGAACTCATTGTCATACCAAAGATACAGTTTCAGCTGAGTGCCGTTGACCACCATGGTGGACAACGCATCCACAATGCTCGAGCGCGGGTCTGTCTTGTAATCAATCGAGACCAAAGGACGCTCCTCGTAGCCGAGAATACCGGCCAAATCGCCCTCACTGGCAGCCTTCAGCGCCGCGTTTACGGCCTCCACTGTGACCTCACGTTCGAGCTCAAATACACAATCTGTGATCGACGCATTGGCGAGCGGTACGCGGATGGCGTGGCCATTGAGGCGGCCGCGAAGCTCAGGAAAAATCTCAGCAATGGCCGTGGCACTGCCCGTTGTCGTGGGGATCAATGACATCCCGCAAGCACGCGCACGACGAAGATCCTTGTGCGGCGCATCGAGGATGGTTTGCGTGTTGGTGAGATCGTGTACTGTCGTGATCGTGCCATGTTTGATACCAAACTGTTGATGTACGACCTGAATCGCCGGCGCGATGCAGTTGGTGGTGCAGCTTGCCGCCGTCACAACCGGATGCACCGCCGGATCAAAGCGGGACTCATTGACGCCCATCACCACGTTCAAGACTTCAGGTACCTTGATGGGTGCAGACACCACGACTTGCTGCACACCCATGGCGCTGTATGGCGCCAGCGACTCGACACTTTTGAACTTGCCAGTGCATTCGAGCACCAAATCGCAATCAGAAAAATCAGCCGCCTGCAGCGTTTTCTCTGCCGTCAAACGCACCCGTTGGCCAGCGATGACGACGGCCTCTTCGGCAGCTTCCACAGGCACGTGCCAAGTGCCATGTACCGAGTCGAAGGTCAACAAATGCGCGTGCGTTTCCGCATTGCCTGCCGGATCGTTGATGTGCACTAATTGAAGTCGCGGGTGGCCATGCAATACACGTGCGGTGAGCCGCCCAATGCGGCCAAAACCATTGATTCCGATACGCATCATTTTAAAGTGACTCCTGCATCCATTTGTCCGATTTCATCGACTCGTTGTCTCAATGTCATTTGATTCAGTTGCTTCATTGGCAACGCCACAAAGGCCTCAATTCGCCGACGAATCTGTGCATACGCCTCTGCCACCTTGGCGGCCCGCACCGGTGGAGAATCTTGGCTTTCAACCGGATTCGGAATTCGCCAGTTAGCAGTCATGCCGTCGGCAAATGCTTCAACGAGCTGCGCCTCACTGACACTGCCACTGAGTGTGAAGACGAAATCAAAAGACGCTGTCGAGAGAGCACTCAAGGCTTGTGGCGCCCGTTGCAACGCATCGTGCTCGAAACGCTCCAATAACGCGATCACCTCGGGCAAGAGCTCAGCCGCAGGCTCTGTACCGGCGGAAATGGCCTCGAATCGATCACCTGCTACTGTGTTGAGGACAGCCGCCGCCATGATTGAACGCGCATCATTGCCCGGGCACACAAAGAGAACCCGCATCAGCCCAGTCGATTGCACGCAGCTGTCTAACACCTGCAGCGAATCCAAGGCGGGCGCGCACAGGTCTTGGCGTCCACGACAACAATCGTGCAACAGGAACTCGAGTAATTGCTGAACCACACCTGGAGCGATGCGGTAGCGCACGAATCGACCCTCTTTGCTTGAGGCACACAAGCCGCAGCTCTCTAACTCCTTCATGTGAAAGCTCACAAGGGATGGAGTCAATCCCACCCGGTCAGCGATCGTGCCAGCATTCATACCGACGTCCCCGGCTGCAGCGAGGGTGCGAAAGGTTTCAAGTCGTAGGGAGTGCCCAAGTGCCTGAAAGCACTGCACGGCCTGTGGGATTTGCATCGTTACTCTCTCATCAATTCAATATTTCAAGAAATATTAAAATAATGAGTGGCAGAGTGCGAGGGTTGTTTGTCTGTTAGCAGATTACTCGGGTGCCTTGGATACCGGCGAGGTTGTGGCCGCGGAATCCGGATCACCAGACTCACCATCACCGTGTTGGACCGCCTCATCAGTTTCTAAAAAGGATTTGGGCGGATCAAATGACAACCTCGCGTAGAGTGCCTCAATGTGCCGCTGCAACTGCGCTTTGACCTCGGCATTGCTCGAGTCAGCTGCCAACCCAGTCGCCAAATCTGACAACGTGCTCAAAAACTCAACAGGCAGCCAAGAAGTGTAGGCGCCACGCAGTGTCCGGATAGTGCGCTCCGATGCCAACGTATACCCACCAGAGGCGACCTCATCCATGACACCGAGAATGTGTTTGCGAGTGATCAATTCATAGCGTTTGCGCGCATCATCGGCAAAGGAAATTGAATCACCCTCACCTGCCATCGCGACAAACAACGCCTCACTCTCGAGGCCCTGAAACAGGTCATCGGCACTGGGCAGTGGGCGAGTCAGCGGCTCCTTGGCCACCGGTTCTTCTGGAGTCTTGATTTTGTGCTTGTTGGCTTCTAAACGCTGCAACCGCTCATTCAGTTGCATCAAACCCCAAATGATCAACATCAAAGCGATCAGTGCAGAACTGAGTAATAACATCTCCATGCGTTGATCCCCCCTTTGTGAACACTAGATATCGGCCGTTTGCCTCAATTCTTTGGCATCAACTCTGATTATCCGAGCCACTGCGCCAGCGTACGCTTCAACCATTGCGCTTGCTTCGGGTAATACCGCCGCATACCAGCGAGGTGCTCATTCAATGGTCGCGCTCCCTCAAGATCCAACATGTGCCCGGCGCGATTCAACCAGCGGTGCATCATGCGCGGGTGCATCTCTGGATGAAACTGAGTACCCAGAGCATGGCGTCCGACCAAAAAGGCTTGCTCATCAAACGCACTGCCTGGGATACCGACCGCAAGCCGCTCGGTGCCCTTTGGACACACAAAGCCCTCGCGGTGCCAGTGATAGACATGACTCAAACCGCCAAACAGATGCTGGCCTCGCCCGATCGGATGCACCGGATACCAACCAATTTCGACCTGTGCGCTGGGATGGCTTGCAACGGTGCTGCCCAACACCCGTGCCATCAACTGCGCACCCAAACAAATGCCCCACAGAGGCCGCTCAGCACGCAACCAACGTTCAATCAACTGCATTTCCAAACGAAGCCCCGGAAGATGGTCATCGTTGGCACTCATTGGACCACCAAACACAATCAGCCCGTCAAAACGGTGCACATCCCGAGGCAGTCGCTGCCCCAACAACGGACGGACGGTCTGCACCCGGACTCCAAGCTGCTTGAGTGCCACACCGACTTGGCCAGTGATCGAGTGTTTTTGATGCAACACACACAACACCCGACGCATCAGTGGCTCCGTACCGACCGAAAGGTCAGATTAAGACGCGGACCGACCTGGGTTTTGGTTTTCAACAACGCGTGCTCCCACTCTGTTTGGCTGTCGCCATACATCACCAACAAGTCACCGTGGCCAAGCTGAAACTCCAATTGCTCGGCCCGACGACCGCGATCCCGTGGACGCAGCACAAAACGCCGCGCAGCGCCCAGAGACAAGGAGCAAATCACCGGCATCGCACCCAATTCAGGCTCATTGTCACGGTGCCACCCCATCGATGCAGCGCCATCGGGGTAGAGATTAAACAGCGCGTGATTCAGCCCTCGGGCTGTATGGATCTGCAATCTATCCAGTGCCTCACTGACCTGATCACGGAGTCCAGAAACCACAGGATGCCAAGGCTTTGCAGCCAGAGTCCGCCCGCTGTAGCGGTAGGCTGTGTCACCACACCAAGCAGTGAAACGGGGTTCAGCCAGCAACCTGCCAAACATGCGGATGCTGCCTTGCTCCCAACCCAACTCCGTCTGCAATTGCTGAAACAACCCATCGGCTGCATCACTCGGCACGTACTGTGGCGCATACACTAGCGCCGCCCCAGGGCGGACCCAGCGACAAAAGCGAGTGTGTGTTTGCGGCATGTAACGCGTCACCTTGTGAATAAAGCCTCACTGTAGCAAGAAGTGAGGCTCCGATGAACGCTTGTAAGGGTTGTTTAGGAGTCGGTTTCGCTCGTTTCTGCGTCCACTGACTGGCGTTCCGTCAGCAACTCTTCACGCAAAACAGGCACATCGCGCGGTGCATCGACACCGACACAGATTTGTTGCGTACCTTTGATCTTAACGACTGTTATCCGAATGTCGTCGCCAATACGGATGGATTCATCCACACGACGTGTCAATACCAGCATGATGTACCCCTTCAATCCGTTGAAAAATTACAGAACCATGTCCCTTTTCATGCGACCCATTGGGTCAAGCCATTGATCTGTTCAGGGATTAGAATGGCACACATCGCCCGACATAACTGCGTCTACAGAAAAAAAGAGCATGCAATTGTCCAACAATAATTTGGTTGGAGAATTACGAAATAGTCAGCGTTCAGACCACGCCACGGATTCGACTCACCAGCCAAAGTACAGGCCAAAACACGCACCCGAGCATCAAGACGCCGGTGATGACGATTTGCGACCAGAAGACACCAAGCCCTTCTTCAGCGTGGCCATTACCCAAATACAAGGTTGTAAACGACGACAAGAAGAGCAGCAGCAGCAGCGAGAATCGCAACAATCCAAGATTCAATGTATCGGATGACAAGGACCATACCCGAGTAGCCACCCACAGCGCGATCAAGGAGCTGATGACGAGTCCAGCGGCAAACTCCAACATCGCCAGCGAGCCCGCGACGTAATCAGGCGCGAGGGTCAATACGCCCAAAAACAGACCCGGCAAGGCGGAATGGCGGTATTGCCAGACACCCACCAAGCACACCAGAAATGGCGCCATACCCAGCGATATGGCGGTACCGCGAATTGTGGGATCAACCAACAACGGCAGCTGATAAGCGAGAAACAGGCCGCCGGCCACCACACCTGTGCGCTCAATCAGCGCATAGGCCGTCATCACCGGAGATCCCGTGTGCCCAAGTGCTGTTGGAATGACCAAATCACGAGCGCTTTTAATCAATACCCACAACACACCGGTGAACAACAGGCCGCCGGCAATATCACCAGCCAGCATCGTGAGCAAAGCATCAGCACCGGGTAGCTCGGTAAACCGGTCAGTCAGACTGAATAATACCGTGTGGCTCATCGCGTTGAGTACCGCAGAGCACACCACAAAACCCAACAGCCGTGTCAGGCTGAAGTGGGTTGTCAAGGATCGTTGCGTGGCCACCTCAATTAACCGCAACGCCAAATAGGGCATCACCGATGAGATCACCACGGCGATCAGCTCGACGAAGCCCAGCGTCTCAAACAGCGCTATCGACACCAACAGATTGCCAAGCAACAACCCAGGAATTGAGAACCCACGCCCAATCAGCACCGCAATGACGCGCACCCCGTGGGGCAAAAACAGTAAGCTGATACCGGGCAAATGGTCATATGGCCACAGCAATGTGACCTGAATGTAAAAGGCAATCACGAACAACCCAGCAATCGCTAGCGTCAGAAACGCCGTAGCAGGCGATAGCCAAGACGGAGTCTGCAATGGCATTATCGAGTCACATCGCCAGGAGACGACATGCCAACGCAGATTGCAGTTTGGGACATTTGGGTCCGTATCGGCCACTGGGCAGTGGTCGCAGCGATCGCCTTCCAATGGTTTTCAGGAGAAGAGCTGGACTGGATTGACGCCCATGCCTCAGTCGGCATTGTGCTATTCGGTTGGGTGATGTTTCGAATCCTTTGGGGCTTCACAGGGCCCGCCCATGCACGTTTCTCAGCATTTACACCGACCCAGTTCAGCCAAATCAAACAGAGCATCAAGTGTCTTATAAAAGGTACAAGTGAGTCCACTCCGGGACACACCTTCATTGGTGGCATTGGGATCTACCTCTTGCTCGGTTTGCTCGCTCTGGCCGCTCTCACCGGCATGGCATCCACCGATGACATCTATTTCGATGGACCGCTGGTGCCATTACTCGATCGCGGCTTGGTGGACTTAGCAAGTCGCTCGCATGGCTTGGTCACCGACGCGCTGTTTGTGGTGATTGGATTACACATTTTGGCCATCGCCTGGCACGTACTGCGAATTAAAGAGCCCCTGTTGGCGGGCATGTGGCATGGCCGCAAACCATCCCATGGGCAAACGGCCGGACAGCCGGCAGCCAATTCACGGATGATTTGGCTGCGCGGCTTTGTATTTTTAAGCCTGTGTTTAGCCGCAAGCTACGGTCTGTTTGCACTGTATTTAGGCTGGTAGTTCATTCTGCCCGATAGTTGTCATGACAGCCCTTACAGGTGGCACCCATTGCCTTAAAGGCCTGGGCAATTTGCGCCTGATCTTGGGTCGCAACTGCCGCATTCAGCGCCACAGCTTTGGTTTCATAGGCGTCCAAAGCCTCAGCAAACCCAGCCGCATCTTGCCAAATTTTTGCCAGTGCGCGCGAGTCATCTGAGGTTGAACCCGCTGGAAAAGCTTCTGCAGCCAAGGGTGCCAAGACTGCCAAGCGCGCCGCAGCAGCAGCGAAGCGGTCGGCATCCATCGGCCGCTTGTTTCGCACCATAGCGGCCATCACGTCACCGAACTCGTGCTTGACCACCTGCCAATAGCTTTTGCGGAATTTAATTTGATCGTCTACATCATTTGCCAGAGTCGGTGCTGAGAGCACGCTGGCAAGGAGAAGAGTTGTCATTACACGCATCATTTGTGGTCCTTCTTTGCTAAAGTCTCACCCAGACAATCTGCTGTGAGGAATCTCTTGTGAATACGGGCGAACGCTGGCTTTTCAATTTTGCCGCCTTGGTGGTGGTCATTGCAGGCATCAAAACCGCAAGCCCAATCATTGTCACCTTGTTAGTCGCCCTGTTCGTGGCACTGGTTTGCGCGCCGTTGTCTATCGGCATGCAACGCCGTGGCGTGCCCACTGTCGTCGCCGTACTCATTGTCTTGACGTTGTTGTTATCGCTTATCGCTGGCCTCAGCGCCGTGGTCGGCGGATCAGTCAACGCGTTCCGCGCCGCCATCCCCACCTACGAAGCCAGACTGGCAGAGCAATTGCAATCGTTATGGATTCTAGCTGCCAGTTATGACATTCCGGTTGACCCAGATCAATTGCGCCAGTCACTGAGCACCTCAGGCATTTTCTCGATGCTCTCGAATCTACTGGCCGCGCTCGGCGGACTGTTAACCAACGGCTTTTTGATTCTGTTAATTGTCGTGTTTATTTTGATGGAAGCAGCCTCAATGCCTGAAAAAGTGCGAGTGGCGTTTCAGCGAGATGAGCGTGAGCCCTTTCTGGCCTTCGCTCAGTTCATGAGTCACTTGAATAAGTACCTGGCCATCAAAACACTCATCAGTGCGCTCACCGGGGTCTTGGCGGCTCTGTGGCTTCTGTATCTGGGTGTCGACTTCCCATTGGTGCTCGGGTTGTTGGCATTTTTACTCAATTACATTCCAACGCTTGGTTCGATTATTGCCGCAGTGCCTGCGGTCATTCTGGCCTTTATGCAGTTTGGTCCAGGTGTTGCTGGAATTACTGCGCTGGGCTACGTCGCACTCAACGTCGGGCTCGGAAACGTGATGGAACCAAGACTTCAAGGACGTGGGCTTGGTCTGTCACCAATGGTGGTGTTTTTGTCACTGATATTTTGGGGCTGGTTATTGGGGTTGGTCGGTATTTTGCTGGCCATTCCGCTCACTATGACCGCGAAATTAGCATTTGAAGAAACCCCCCGGTACCAATGGCTCGCGATTTTACTGGGCCCAGAGCGTCCCCACCGCAAAGTGGCTGACTCCGACTAATGCGCAAGTGGTAATTTATGCTGCACCCGCTAACATGAGCGCGCGGTCTTGGAGGGAACAGATGTGACCACTGCCGAAATAGAAGAGATCATCATGCTGGTGTGTGTCACCGGACTGGTTGGCTACATGGGTTTCATTGTAGTGGACCTTGCGAAACGATCCGGGGCGGGCAAGTTGGGACTTTATATCCTCCTGGGCGTGCTGATGCTTGCGCCTGCTGTCTTCATTCTCAAGGAACTGGCGGTGCTGATCATCGATCTTTGATTGAAAGGACGTACCCAACATGCAATTGATTGCCCGCGTGCTATTTCTGGCACTGCTCCCTGGGCTCGTACAGGCGTCGGATGGATCCGGCGACGTACTTGATTTAACAACCTCACTTGTTGGCTTCGCTGCCATCGCCGTGTTTGTCGCCGCCTATGCGCTGGTGATGTGCGAAGAAGTCATTCACCTTCCCAAATCAAAACCGGTCCTGATCGCCGCCGGCGTCATCTGGATGTTGATCGCGCTGACTTACCAAGGCACCGGACTGGAGGGACTGGCAGAAGATGCGGTAAGGCATAATTTGTTGGAATTCTCTGAGCTGATGCTGTTCTTGTTGGTCGCAATGACCTACATCAATGCGATGGAAGAGCGGCGCTTGTTTGAATGGTTGCGTGAAAAGCTCATTGCATCTGGTCTTGGACTCCGATCCCTGTTTTGGCTCACCGGTGTGTCAGCCTTCTTCATCTCACCGATCGCCGACAACCTGACTACTGCGTTGTTGATGTGTGCGGTGGTAATGGCTGTGGGTGGTAACAATCCCCGCTTTATTGGGCCGGCTTGCATCAACATTGTCGTGGCCGCCAATGCCGGCGGTGCATTTTCACCCTTTGGCGACATCACCACCTTGATGGTGTGGCAAAAAGGCGTTTTGAGCTTTTCGGAGTTCTTCACGCTGTTTATTCCATCCGTGGTGAATTTTCTCGTTCCGGCGGCGATCATGTCGGTGGTCTTGCCCTCTGAACGCCCTGAAGCCACAGGGCAGCAAGTGGAATTAAAGCGCGGCGCCTGGCGCATCGTTTGGCTGTTTCTCGCCACCATCACCACGGCCGTTTGCTTTCATAACTTCCTGCACCTGCCGCCGGTGGTAGGAATGATGCTGGGCCTTGGTTATTTGAATATGTTTGGCTACTACTTGGTCCGAACACTGCCCCACTCACTGGACAGAAAGCGGCGGATTTACGAGCAACGCGGTGATATCGAGGCGATTCAACGACTCGGAGAAGTGGTGCCGTTCAATGTGTTTTCTCGGGTCGCGCGGGCTGAATGGGACACTCTACTTTTCTTCTACGGAGTCGTGCTTTGTGTGGGCGGACTGGGTTTCATGGGCTATCTGGCGCATGCATCCGAATTTCTCTACGTTGAGATGGGTCCTACCACGGCCAACATCCTGGTGGGATTGATGTCGGCGATCGTCGACAACATCCCCGTGATGTTTGCTGTGCTCTCGATGATGCCTGACATGTCGCATGGACAGTGGCTGTTGGTCACTCTCACGGCCGGCGTTGGCGGCTCGCTGTTGTCGATCGGCTCAGCAGCGGGAGTGGCCTTAATGGGGCAGGCGAAGGGCAAGTACACCTTTTTTGGTCACCTCAAGTGGTCCTGGGCCATTGCGCTTGGCTATGGGGCGAGTATCGTGGTGCACCTGTGGCTCAACGCTGACCTGTTCCAGGTCGCCGTCGGGCATTGAATTTAGGATCCTCAGGATATTTACCCTGAAGGCTGTGAGGTGAGCTGATGCCTGTTGTGCACTTGTTGGTCATGTTACTTCCCGGAATCGCGACACCGATTTCGACCGAGCAGGTGTTCGCATCACTCACCGCGTGCGAGGTCGCCAAGGCGGCGCTGACCACGCCAACCAGTGCAACTGAATACCTGTGCATTCCGGCTCCTGACAAAACGCCCAATCGTTGAGCATCCGCACCAAGGCTGTGCAGGCTATCCACATTAAAATGTCACTTTTCGAAACATGAAAACACCCTGTCTTCAACCGTTCATTTTTTTCACACAATGCGTAAATCTTTACCAATTAGATATTAAGTTATTGATTTTATTGATTATAAAAAAATGATCAAAATTTGAACAATTTCAAAACCTAACTGGTAGATCAACCACTTACCGAACCCCCAATAAATTCATACACACAGTTATCCACAGCCTCTGTGGGTATCAGTTTTGTCAATGCTTCGTGAAAAAACACACAAAAAAATTCAGCTCGGGTAGCATTTAGGCATGCGAATCAACCACCTTCCCCAACTCTCTGCCCGAGCACATCAGGGAATGCGCGCGATTTTGCCGCTATTACCGGGCATCATCCCTTTTGGATTGATCGCAGGCGTCACTCCGATCACCCTCGGTTACAGCTGGATCGATTCGCTTTTAGGATCGCTACTGATGTTTGCGGGCGCCTCACAACTCGCCGCTTACCAACTCCTGGGCGAAGGAGCATCCCTGTGGGTGATCCTGATGACCGTGGTGGCCGTCAATCTCCGCTATCTGTTGTACAGCGCATCCATCGCGCCGGATTTAGCCGGCGCCAATCGCACCGCTCGTTGGTTGGCAGGATATGGCTTGACCGACCAGATCTATGCGGTCGCCAAACGTGACTACCCTGCACATCAGTGGACACTTCCTGAGCGCCTGGCCTACTACGCAGGCGGCACATTGAGTATCTGGCTACTCTGGCAGTTGTGCACGCTCGCTGGCGCCATCGTTGGTCAAGTGATCCCGGTGTTTTGGTCGCTAGAGTTTATGATTCCTTTGACCTTTCTGGCCTTGGCACTGAATACATTGACCAGTCGAGCGCATCGGTTGGCTGCGATCACGGGGGCTTGTGTGTCGTATCTTGGCCTCGATCTGCCCTACAACCTCGGCCTGATCAGTGGTGCGGTGGTAGGCATCCTTGCTGGCTTGATGTGCCGACGGTGGTGGCGATGAGTCTTGAGTTTTTGACTGTTGTCGCACTCGGTGGACTGGTGACCTGGATATTGAAAACCGTATTCATCGAGAGCAGCGGTTACGTGCGATTGCCAAACTGGTTCACTCAAGCACTCGAGTTTGTTCCACCGGCAGTGCTATGTGCACTGGTCATTCCGGGAATTTTTAAAGGCGATGTGGGACTGGTTCGTGAGTTAGGGGCAGTCCCTATCGACCCACGCATTCCGGCGGCTTGTGCGGCGATTGTGGTGTACTTACTCAGCCAGCGAACCATCCTGACGCTCTGCGTCGGGATGGCGGTGTTGTATGGTGGCTACTGGCTCCAATAACGCTATGGAAGATACACCAGCGGCACGAAATAACTCCATGCGATCACGCTACCAGCTAGCATCCCCACCAAGGTGCAAAGCGCCACTGTCAGAATCGAGGATGAGAACATAAATGCGCGGTCTTCCGGGATGCTCATGATCCGTGGGGTGCCGCTGTAAAGTAAATACACAGACGCCGCCATTGCGACCAGTCCGACCAGAACGTTGAACCAAAGAATCGGGAGTAACAATGAGATCCCAGAGAGAAACAACGGCGTCGCGGTGACAGTTGTCAGCACCAAGCACTCATCAAGCGACCCCTCGCCGCCATAGGTCTTCTCCATCCAGTGGATACACACCCCGATGAATGCGACGGCAAGCCACATTGCCACATAAAACAAGACGGCCGAACCGGCGGCGCTGGTCACTGCCAGCCGCACAGGCTCCTCACCAGCAACGGACCAACCGACCTGCGTGACACCAAGAAACATCGCAATCGCAGGAATTGCTGCAAGGATTGAGATCTGTCCAAAGAATACCGTTTTTGCGGGATAGTGCTCTTCCTTGATCGCCATCCATTCTGTCTTGGGGTCGCGGATAATGCCCGCAATGTGTCCGAAATACATCATGCCTTATTCTCCTCGGATCCCGCGGTAACGGGATCGTCTTTGTTGTGTTCTTGTTATTATGGGTTGCCTTCCAGGGCCCACAGCGGTTTTCAACAAACCGCGTCTTTAATAAATATTATAATCCCGCGAAGTGATCGACTAGCAAGATCAAAAACAGCCACATGATGTAGCGAATCGAATACCAGAAAAGTGCCATCGCATCGCTGGCTTCTTCAGTGACCCAGTGGCGCTTTAAAAACACCTAGAAACGTAAGTTGATTGCTGTCACGCCAATCAGGTAGACCACACCGCTCATACCACTCAGGTAGGGCAACACCGTCACCAACACCATGAGGATGGTGTACAACAGCATTTGCAAACGCGTGTAGTCATCGCCGTGCGTGACCGGCAACATCGGAACGCCTGCTTTCGCGTACTCATCTTTCTTGGCAATACACAGCGCCCAGAAATGCGGCGGTGTCCANGCAAAGATAATGGCNGCCAGCAGCAGCGCTTCAGCATCGAGNGTGCCAGTCACAGCGACCCANCCGAGNAGCGGTGGCGAGGCACCGGCAATGCCACCGATGACAATGTTTTGTGGAGTGGCGCGCTTCAGATAGAGCGTATAAATCACCGCATAGCCGATGATCGAGGCGAAGGTCAGCCATGCTGTAAGGGGATTCGCTACAACAGCCAAAATCGACAAACCACTGGTGCCAAGAAGACCTGCAAACAGCAGCGCGTAAGCTGGCGACACCGTCCCGTCCGAAACAGGCCGGTGTTTGGTGCGGTTCATGATGGCATCAATGCGGCGGTCCACCACATGATTGATAGCGGCAGCCGCTGACGCTGCCAGTGCAATTCCGAGATTCGCCAAAACAAACAGCTCAAGGCTCGGCAGTTCCGACTNCGCAAGCAACATACCCACCATGGAGGTCAAGACCATCACCGCCACGACACGCGGCTTGGTTAGCGTCAGGTAATCGCGCCAAGAAGGAACGGTTCCTGAATTAAGCGTGCTCGACGCGGCCATAGCTCACCTCTTCAACCGGTTTGGATGTACTGAAGGCAATCGACANTGCTGAGAGCAACAACAAGACCGCCAACACGTGGTGGATGAAGGCCAAGCTATCTGGCACTGCATAGACAACATTGGCAAAGCCGAACCCAATTTGCACAGCGAGTAACCCCATAAAATGCATCATTTTACCGCGTGCCAAGGCGCTGTTGCGCATCAGTGTCCATAGCAGCCACGCCCAATACACAGTCACTACCAACGCGCCTACGCGATGCACCATTTGGATCGCAGCCCGCGCTTCCAAGGACAACACACCACCTTCGTAATTCGGACCAACGTCCATGATGATGTCAAACCCTTGACGGAAATCGTAGGCCACAGTCGCTCCAGGAGCACAACTCAACACTCCAGGACATGCCCAGCCGGCGTAGTTAGTACTCACCCAACCACCCAAAATAATTTGCACGAATAACAACACCACACCCAACATGACAATCGGTTGGATCCGCATCACCCGAAGATCACCATCCGCCAACCGCATCAGTCGATTGCGCAAGTAATACAGCATCGCCAATATGAATAAACCGCCGAACAAGTGGGCTGTCACGATCTTTGGCAGCAGCTTCAGGGTCACAGTCCACATACCAAAGGCTCCCTGCAGCATCACAAGGCCCAGCAACAACACAGACAACATCACCGGATAGCCAGGCACGTTGCGTCGGCGAATCCCGATCACGGCCGCGGCCAAAATCAACAGCCCAAGGAAACTGGCATGTAGCGATGGATCATTTCGATCCAGCCTTTGTGGGCCGCCACATGAATGTCTGGATAACGCTCCTGCAAATACGCCAAGCGCTCGCTGTCAGTCGGCATCACCATCTGACCAAAGCACCCTGGCCAGTCTGGGCAACCAAGCCCCGAATCAGTAATCCGGGTGAATCCACCCATCCAAATCACTGCGATCGCGAGGATCAAAGAGGCAGTGATTAAACGTAGGGGTAAACGGTCAGTCATCATCCCACCTTCGAGAGTTTCAGCAATTTTTTGAGATCATTGAGGATCAATGTCGGATTGACCGCCGGATCAAATTTCAACACCACGTTGCCCAGCGGATCAATCACCCAAATAGCCGGCGCACCAGACGCTGTCGTCGGCGCACTGATTTCGCTCACAGACACACGGCCGCGCTCGCGACCGATCGCGGTATGGAAGTTTTCCAAACCCTTGGAAAACTCTGCACAAGGCGCGCAGTCTACACTCGATGCCAAGACCACCTGCCAATTGGGATCAGTTGCGTCTGGAGCTGGCAAACCCAAATCCGACGCTTGCGTGCCCACAGCCACCAATTCTCCATGGTGTGTTCGGCCTTCGGGGACTCCAATACCGCCAAAGTACATCACAAAAGCGGCGACCATCGGCAACAAGGCCATGGCCCAAATCAACCAGAAGATGCGGCGACCACTCATGCCTGAAACCCCTTGCGAAACATCCACCCCGTCAACCCGATCAACACCAAGGCCAACAAAAACCACTGCACCGTATACCCGTAATGAGTCGCTGGACCCAACCGAGGCTCCGGTCCCCGCGAATCCTGGGGCAATAATCCTTCAGCCAAAAACACACCCGGCACGTCAACGCCACTCACCACATCGCGAAGGGATTGCACCCGTGTCGCGCTTGCCAAGGCTTCCGGAGACGATGCTCCCATCAGGTAGCTGTCGGTTAAATTCACCCAGCGGCCTGTCAATGTGAACACTTCAGGCAATTCCACCACCGGGATCTCAGCCCGAGACGACCCGCCAGCTACCCAGCCAAAATTCACCAACATCCGCGCTGATGCGCCAACCGGCCGAACCCAACCGAACACCTCATAGCCTGCAACACGCTCGTAAACCCGGTTGTCTAGAAGAAACAAAGCGGAGCTCTCTCGCACCACTGGCAACTCAACCCGATACGCCGAAGATTGTGGATTCAGTTCCGTCAGTTGGTCGGCCGCCGAAACCAGCCCATCACCGAGCTCCAGTTGCGCTAGCAGTTGTTTTTTTTCAGCCGCGCGATCGAGCTGCCACAGCCCTGCTTGCACACACAATCCGATGATTGGAAGCGCCACCATTAAAAACCACCATTTCTTTGTGACGCGCATTGTGGTTTCCTGCACCTACTGAATCTGTATGAAGCCATTGCCATGTTTAAACTTTTGATCGTTGTTGTCTTTCTTGCCGTCGTTGGCGTGCTGTTTTCCGGCCTGTTCTTCCTGATGAAAGACCGGTCCGACTCAACCCGAGTCGTCAAGGCTTTGGCTTGGCGGGTGGGACTGGCCGCTCTGCTAATAGCACTCGTCGCGATTGGCATCGCGACGGGCATGCTTCAACCGCATGGTCTCGGCGGTTAAAGGATATATACGAAAATGAAGAGACCGACCCACACCACGTCGACAAAGTGCCAATACCAGGCTACAGCCTCAAAGGCGAAGTGATTGTCCTTTGAGAATGCTCCGTCAAAACAACGCAGCAGCATCACAAACAACATTGTCGTTCCCAGCATGACGTGGAATCCGTGGAACCCTGTCAGCATGAAGAAAGTCGCACCGTAAATACCTGCCTGCAACGTCAGACCAAGCTCCGTGTACGCCTCATGATACTCCACAGCCTGGAAGTACAAGAAGACAACCGCAAGCACGATTGTGAGGCCCAACCAAGCCTCAAGTGCACGACGCCGATTTTCCTTCAAAGCATGGTGCGCAAGAGTCAACGTCACACTGGATGAAATCAACAGCACGGTGTTCAACAATGGCAAGTGCCACGGATCAATGATTGCATCAGGTCCTTGGAACTGCTTTGGATCCGGGGTAGTCAACAAAGGCCAAGTCGCCTCGAACCCCTGCCAGAGCATATTCGCAACACCCTTTTCACCTTCGCCACCCAGCCAAGGCACGAGAACGTGCGCACGTAAAACAGAGCCCCGAAGAAGGCTGCGAAGAACATCACTTCAGAGAAAATGAACCACAGCATCCCCTGACGGTAAGACCGATCTAGCTGGTCGTTGTAGAGACCGGCAGCCTCTTCACGGATTTGATCTTTGAACCAACCAAAAATCACGTAAAACAACACCAAGAATCCGGCACCGAGAACGTAGGGTCCAAACGACTCACGCTCAGCCGACATCGCAACCAACGTCATGGCCGCGCCGTAAGCCAGCAAACCCAGTGCAGTGGATGCCAAGATTGGCCACTTGCTTTGCTCTGGAACGTAATAACTTGAACCACTCATAAAGATGCCCGTCCTTTGTCTTTATTGTCTTGTGTCAGTGTCACGGTCTCGTTGGTTGTAATGTCATACAGTGCATAAGACAGCGTGATCGTTGAAATGTGTGCTGGCAATTGCGGATCAATCACAAATACCAGAGGCATTTGAGTTTCCGCGCCCGCGTCTAGTGGTTGCCTTTCAAAACAAAAGCAATTCACTTTGTGTAAGTAAGGAGCCGCTTCCGATGGCGTCACCGAAGGCACTGCCTGCGCCACCATCCACTGCGAAGTTGGGTTGGACGCATAGTATGCGGTCACCTTGTCCTCGCCAGGAAATACACGGATTGAACGCTCATTGGGCCGAAATTCCCATGGCATATTGGCCGCGTTGGTGGATACAAATTGCACTTTGACAGTGCGCGTTCGATCCACCTCGGTAATCGCAGCGGGCCCTTCCTGGAAATTTTTGCCGTTTAGGCCAGTAATTTCACAGAACACCTCATACAGAGGCACCAAGGCAAAACCGAACCCAAACATCAATACCGATGCAATGAGTAACCGAACGACGACGGGTCGGTTTTTGTCCTGAGCGTCCCGCATTAATCAACCTTCGGTGGTGTTGAGAAGGTGTGATAAGGCGCTGGAGAGGGTACTGTCCACTCCAAACCATGCGAGCCTTCCCAGACCCCTGCGGTGGCCTTTTCGCCAGAACGCACGTTCTGAACGATGTTGTAAATGAAGACCAGCTGCGAGAATCCGAAGATGAAGGCGCCAACTGAGGCCATGCTGTTGAAGTCAGCGAACTGCAGCGCGTAATCCGGAATCCGGCGCGGCATACCTGCCAAACCGACAAAATGCATTGGGAAGAACGTGATGTTCACACCAACAAACGAGAGCCAAAAATGAAGCTTACCCATGGTCTCGTTCAATGCATGCCCAGTCCACTTTGGCAGCCAATAATACGTTGCGGCCATAATCGAGAAGATCGCACCAGGCACCAACACATAGTGGAAATGCGCCACAACAAAGTAGGTGTCGTGGTACTGGAAATCGGCAGGCGCAATTGCCAGCATCAATCCAGAGAATCCGCCGATCGTAAACAGTACTACGAATGCCAAGGCAAACAACATTGGTGTTTCAAATGTCATCGACCCACGGAACATCGTGGCAATCCAGTTGAAGACTTTCACACCTGTCGGTACAGCAATCAACATGGTCGCGAACATAAAGAACACTTCGCCAACCAGTGGCATACCCACTGTGAACATGTGATGCGCCCATACCACGAACGACAACAAGGCGATCGAGGCTACCGCGTACACCATTGATGAGTAGCCGAACAAACGCTTTCTCGCGAACGTTGGGATGATTTCACTGATGATCCCGAACGCCGGCAAAATCATGATGTAGACCTCGGGATGCCCGAAGAACCAGAAAATGTGCTGGAACAACACGGGGTCACCGCCGCCGGCTGCGTTAAAGAACGACGTACCGAAGTGGATATCCATCAACATCATGGTAACCACACCCGCCAAAACAGGCATCACGGCAATCAACAAGAATGCAGTGATCAACCAAGTCCACACGAACAGAGGCATCTTCATGAGCGTCATGCCTGGAGCGCGCATGTTCAAAATGGTGGCGATAATGTTGATCGCACCCATGATGGACGAAGCACCCATGATGTGAACTCCGAAAATAAAGAAGGTGACAGAGTCAGGTGCGTAGGTCGTCGACAGTGGCGCATAGAACGTCCAACCAAAGTTGGGTGCACCGCCCGGCATAAACAACGATGACAAAAGGATCAAGAACGCAAACGGAAGAATCCAGAAGCTCCAGTTGTTCATACGTGGTAACGCCATATCAGGCGCACCGATCTGCAGTGGAATCATCCAGTTAGCCAATCCCACAAAGGCTGGCATCACGGCACCAAACACCATGATTAGACCGTGCATGGTCGTCATCTGGTTAAAGAAGTTCGGCTCGACCAGTTGCAATCCGGGCTGAAACAATTCCGCACGAATGATCAGTGCCATCAGGCCGCCGATCATGAACATGCACAAACTGAAGATCAGATACATCGACCCGATGTCTTTGTGGTTGGTAGTGAACAACCACCGACCAATGCCCTTCGCAGGGCCGTGGTGATGCGGGTCTTCGTCTTTTACGTGCGGCAGATCAATGTCTACAGTAGCCATATTGATTCCCTCTTCTTATTGAATCGCGCTAGGCTGGATCGAATCACCGACCGCATTACCCAAACGATTGCGCTGATAGGTCACGACGGCAGCGATGTCCACGGCCGACAACTGTTCTTTGAACGCCTGCATTGCGGTGCCTGCCTTCCCATTCACAATAATGTCCAAGTGGGCTTCGATTGGCCCATTTGCAATAGCTGATCCAGTGATTGCTGGAAACGCCCCTGGAATCCCTTGCCCGTTCATCTGATGGCATCCAGCGCAAGCCGCGTTGTACACGGACTCACCCTTCGCAATCAAATCGTCCATTGCATATGTTTGGTTTGCAGCACCTGCCTGCGCCAGTTTGAGCGCCTTCTGCTCTGCAATCCATGCCGCGTAGTCAGCTTCTGACTTCACCTCGACAACCACTGGCATGAAGCCGTGGTCTTTACCGCACAACTCAGTGCACTGTCCGCGATACACGCCTGGCTCTTCAACACGCACCCATGACTCATTAATAAATCCTGGAATCGCATCCTTCTTCACTGCAAACGAAGGCACCCACCAAGAATGAATCACGTCATTGGCGGTGATCAAGAACCGCACTTTCTTGTTGGCGGGAATCACCAAAGGATTGTCGACTTCCAAAAGGTAGTTTGGATTTTTGGCCTGCGCGTTAATGATTTCGTCACGTGGCGTGGACAGGTTCGAGAAGAAATCCACATCTTCGTCGAGATATTGATACCGCCACTTCCATTGGTAGCCAGTGACTTGGATNTCAACATCGGCCTCGGAGGTGTCGTACATTTCCATCAACGTTCCAGTGGCCGGAACTGCCATACCAATCAAGATGGCAAATGGAATGATGGTCCACAGCACCTCAACGGTTGTGTTCTCGTGCCAATGCTCAGCAACCGCACCCTTGGACTTCCGATGTTTAAAAATGGAGTAAAACATGACGCTAAAAACAGCCACGCCGATCGCTACGCAGATCCAGAAGATCAACATGTGCAGATCGAATACCTCGCGAGAGATTTCGGTTACGCCCNGATTCATATTTACTTGCCAGTCTGCTCCAGCTGGCAGAGCCAATAGCGAGAAGGCCAAAACAATCGCTTTGGTCATCCGCACACCTCCTGATTTTTGGTTTATGTTGTGGCGGTCAACGATCGCAGAACGTCAGAATTGTTCTACATTTGTTGATGAGTTTTTGTTCAGGTGCGATTACGCCCAAAAGCCCGAGCGAATGCAAGAAAAGTGTGTTCGACTTTAGTCTATAGACCACATCACCAACTGCACTATTCCGTAAACGCTGAGCAAAAATCCGAGGGTCATCATGAGACCTGCAGCGACAAATGCTGAGAATCGTCCTTCCTGAAAATCTCGGATTCGGTTCTCTTCCGACTGCACTCCCAAGAACGCCGCAAAGACACTGCCAAATGTTCGAAGCCACTGCTTCATTCCAAACCTCCAAATGCGCTTGTCTTAA
>JGI26088J50261_1000210_pt1 | contig 35334 bp, 25 predicted proteins | sample SaaInl1SG_22_DNA_FD_50261 | JGI IMG/M metagenome (IMG submission 50261)
AAACTGATGCGGACGTTGTTAGAGAAGTATTTTCAAAATAAGTTTTTGATTTTAGAGGAATGCACGAATATTAAAGATGCAGAGGTAGCGATAGCCAAACATAATCCAGATTTGATTTTTCTTGATATTAAAATGAAAGCTGGAAACGGTTTTGATTTACTCAAAAAAATAGAGAACATAAATTTTGATGTTATTTTTACAACGGCTTATTCGGAATATGCAATTGACGCAATTAAACAAAGTGCCTTAGATTATTTACTAAAACCTATTAGTCCGGCAGAATTGATTCTTTCCATTAAAAAATTTGAAAAAAAGAACCAAAATAAATTCGAATTAGATAGAATCAGACTTTTATTAGAAAACATTGAGTCGGGCACTAAGGAATATCCTAAAATTGCACTTCCATCATCAGAAGGCTATGAATTAATTAAAACAACTAATATTAAGTATTGTGTTGCAGATATCAATTATACACGTATTTTTCTGATTGATGGTAGAACTATTTTAGTTTCTAGAACGCTTAAAAGAATTGAAGAAATATTACCAGTTGAACTTTTTTTAAGACCCCATAAATCATACCTTGTAAATTTGAACTTTATTAAAGAATACCAAAACAGAGAAGGACATTTTTTAATATTATCTAGCAAAGAACAAATTCCTATTTCTAACAGAAGAAAAAATGAAGTACTTACAAAAATACTGTAGTCTGTTTTTTTTATTAACGAGTTTAATTTCTTTAGGTCAAAAGTATCCTGTAAAGATTGTGAATACCACATCAGGGCTGGCCAGTAATTGTATAAATGATGTAATTAGGTCTTCCACAGATATCGTTTGGTTGGCTACTGATTACGGAGTGTCTGCTTATAATGGAAATACAGTAACGAACTACACCGTATCAAAAGGTTTAGCACATAACAATTGTTCTGATTTAATTGAAGACGGTAATAAAACGATCTGGATAGCTACTTACGGTGGAGGTGTATCGTATGTTAAGGATAAGTCTATTCAAGTGATTGACGAAAGGCATGGTTTGGTGAATAATTCATGTCGAAAACTGTTTTTTCATAATAGTCTTATTTACGTAGGAACACAAAAAGGAATTTCTATTATTGATTCAAAAACTAAAAAAATAATCTCAAAAGATTTATACGAAGAAAAGTATCAAATCATGGATTTTTTTTCTTTCAAAAATGAAGTCTTTGTGGTTACGTTTAAAAATGGGATTTTTAAATTAGGAGAAAAAAAACTTGAACTTGTAAACAAGGTAACTGGTTTATTCAGTAGTTATATTAGCGGTGATTTTATTTATCTTGGTCTTGACGGAAACCTAGAAATTAACAAAAGTGTTCGTCGTTATAAAGTCGAAGACTTGATTCAAGGAGGAACGTCTTTTGAACCGTTTGGACAATCTGTGATTTGGGATATGGTTAGCGTAGGTGATGATTTATTTCTCGCAGGTTGGGGCGTTAACTTTGATTCTGGNGGACTCTTTGTTTCTAATGATTTAGATTTTTCAAGGTGTACAGACTTTGAAATAGAATCGAAAAATATTAAATCTCTTTTTTTTGACAAATCAACCAATCTTTTGTACGTTGGCTCTTTAGATGCTGGCTTATATATTCTTGATTTAGGAAAACCCATTTCTAAAGAAAATCTTAAAGATTTCTCTAACCGACTACCCTTAAGGAAAAGCTCTATTCTATTAAATGATTCAGAAGAGGTGTTTCTAGGATCTTTATCTTTAAAGTCCAATGATATTCTTGAGTATTTAGAGCGTTATAAATTAACAAAGGAAGGCAAAGAACATTTAAAGAATACCAGAACTTTAAGAGACTTTTCCTTGTATGATATGGACTACAGGAGTGTTTTTAAAATTAAAAATACGCAAATTACCGATTCTCATTTTTATGTAAATACCACCTTGGGTTTATTTAAACTGCAGTTAACTGATAAAGTAAAAATTGATGATTACTTTCCTGTTTCTGCTCTTTCTTTTCACGTCAACTCTGAGAGAGAAATATTTTTTCAAAGGCCCTATAGAAATTTTTTTAAAATATCTCTATTTACTTCTGGTAATACCTACTATTCTTATCCACTTGATTTAAATAACCCAAAAGATGCATTCTCAATTTTTTCATTAGAGAACCAGGTTTTTGCAATTAGTCGATTTTCTGGAATTTATAAACAGAAAGATAGTCTTTTTACATCCGTAAATTCCTCTAATGGACTTAAAGAAAAAGAGTTTGTATTAGCAAAAAAAGTGAGTGCTTCACAAGCACTATTAGTAAATACTACTGGTTCCATTTTAGAGTTATCCAATAAAACCAAAGGATTAAACGAAATTTTAAATAGCAGTAATCTAATCGGCACAGTAATCAAAGATGTTGATAGAAAAGATAGTTTATTGTTTGTACTAACTGATTTAGGACTCAACACTATAAACCTGAATACTGGAAAGAGGAAATTTATTGATGGAGAGCACGGTTTAGATGTTAACTCAATTGAAGGGATAGAGATAATAAACGATAAAATATGTTTAATTTCTAGTAAAGAAGTATTTAGTGTAGGTATTACTTTTTTAATGAAACATCACAATTGTGGAAGCGTTATGTTAGGCTCAGTTTTGGTGCAAAATAAAAAAACAGTTCTACACAACAATATTTTAAATCTTGAACCATCAGAGAATGACTTATCAATAAACTTAGAAACAGTAGGAGTAANGTATCCAAAAAAAATGTTGTATAGATTTAAAATTGTTGGTAAAGATTTTTTTCAATGGACAGAATGGAATAAATTAATCGACAACACATCAATTAAGTTACCTTATTTCCCTTCCGGTAATTATGAAGTAAAGTTAGAAACGAGTAATTTATTTACTGGTAATAGTCACCTATACTCATTATTAAAGGTAAACAAAAGATTGGCTTTTTACCGAAGTCCGTGGTTTTATTTTACACTTCTGGTTCTTTCTTCGGTTGTGTTTTATTCTTTAATTAAAAGGAAATATAAAAGATTATATAAAAGGCAAAAAGAACGATCATTATTGGAGAAAAGACTAGAGGAGGCAAAACTAGAAGCGTTAACAAGTCAAATGAGTCCGCATTTTATTTTCAATTCATTAAATGCAATTCAAGGATTCATATTTNAAAATAAGAAAGATCAATCGATTGAATATATCAATCATTTTTCAACGCTTATTAGGAATACCTTAAATTACTCTTCAAAAAAAGCAATATTATGTTCTGAAGAATTAGAATATCTTGATCTATATGTTAAAATTCAAAATTTACGATTCGGAGAACGGGTAAAGTATACTGTGTATTTAGACGAAAAGATTGACGTTGATGATTTAGAAATACCTTCCTTGCTTATACAACCTGTTATAGAAAATTGCTTCGAGCACGCATTTACCGATCAAATTACTGAACCTAAAATTGATTTGAGAATTGACCTTGTAGGATCATTTATAATAATAAGTATTGAAGATAATGGAATNGGTATTAACCCAATAGTTAAAAACTCCTCTAAAGGAATACATTTGATATCCAATAGACTGGAGTTGTTAGATGCTAGTAATAAGTTAGAGGTAAATTCGCGTCATAACGGCAACGGTACGGAAGTCAAGATATTTCTTAGACAAAAAAACTAATCTTGAATATATTTTTCCGTTTTAATCCATAAATTAATTGTTGTGTTACTTTCATTTTTGAATTCAATGAAGGTGTGTATTTTATCGCCTTCAATTTTTTCAATAATCAGATCAACTCTAACAATTATATGAAGTTAATCTTTAAATTCTGATATTTCTGAGTGAACATGGATAATGACAATAATTAGCGTTAAATAAATTACTGACATCATAGAATAAATCAGTCATGTTAATCTGTCTGAAAGGTATATTTTTGCATAAGTTCAAACTTTTGTTTCAAGAAAATTTAGAGAGTTCCTAGCAAAACTGGCTTTATAACTAAGATTCTACAACAAACCATCTAAATCAATTCCGTCTGTCTTTTATAGATAGACGGTCTTATTTTAGATTGAGTTTAGAGTTTTGACAATCAATTATCAGGTAAATAAAACACGACATAAAAAAAGCTTCTTTTGTCAAAGAAGCTTTATAACAATCAAATGATCAGTTTTTTATTGATTACTTTGATCTGTTGGCTTGTATTATTTGTAAAGGTTTATCGTTAGTTTTTCTACAGCAATATTTGCTATGGTCGTTACTTCCCAATACAAAAAGTAACTTTCTATTGTTTATAGGTGTTTTTAATTGTTGGGGTACAAATAGGGGACAAAATATACCCATTCATAACCATATCTTCCCCAATTTCTTGGATTAGATTGAAATTTTTCATTATATTCGCTTTTAAAAACTTTAAAAAATGAAAACCGCTATACTTGTACTTATTATTGTTGCGAATTCTTTTAGCTCGATTTCTCAATGTGCAGATTTATATACCAAGGAGCACATTTCTGGTGACCCTCTTTGTCGTTTATATAAAAGTAATTCTCTAAAAGTTTGTTTAGATGCTAAGACTGTGCGTGGTGGCTCTTGTACATTTTATATTAAACAAGTCAGAGATACTTATTCCGGGATGGAAATAGATTTGACCCTCGATAATGTTCATTGGGCGCAGAAATATGCTGAACTAATTATAAACACCAAAACGCAAAGGTTTGCTTTTGTTATAGGGAGTTCGAGTGGTGTATACTCTTATTACACTGAAGAAGAATTTCAAAGGATACGCGGAGCAGAGCAATTGGCTGAAAAAAAAGCTCAACAAGAGATTAAAAGGAAAAACCAGAGTGAGGACCGAAACACCAAGAGGGAAATTAATAAAGCAATTTCTAGAAATGAATTGTTTAAAGCAAAAAAATTAGCTGGGCAGTTGCACTATAATGATCCAGTGCTTGTATCAAAAGTTGATGAGTTTTTTAATCCATTAATAAAAGAGATTAACGAATTGTATGCCGATTATTCAAAATCATTTAATGATAAGCGGAATGAATACAAAATGAATCCTGATGATTTTATTAAAAATAATGCCGATTACATTGAGGAAAAAATTTGCAATATTGAGGGAGAAAAAGGTTATTTAAAGAGAATCGAAAGTTCTCCGGAAGGCCTAAAAAAGCATAGAAAAAGTGTTTTGGCATTTCAAAGGTGTCTTTATCACCAAAAAGACGGTATGGATTATATATCTTTCATTGAACTTAACAATTGGTATCATGGATATAAATGTGATTCTATCTCAATTAAGGTAAATAGTGTAGACTCGCTAGATTATATTTGGGCGCAGTCGGAAATTTTTGTTGACGGAACGGTTATGTCATCGCAAATAATTGTAAATAATTTTAATTTCCCTTTAAATAATTTCGTATTCCCGTTTTCTGGTAAGCTAAAGGAATATATAACTCAGGCAAAAAATCAAGGTGCATTTTATTTAATTGAAAAAGAATGTCCCGAAAAAAATATATTACTCTCGAAAACCAAAGTAATAAGCTTTGAGAATGTAACAAAACAACAGATGCCAAAGGATGGGTTTACTAATCCTAATTGGGATAACCTAAATAACGAATTTCAGTTTATAAATAATGATATTGAACGATATATTAAAGACGATATTTATACAAGCACGGTCAAAATTAATCCTTCTCTTCTTTATTTGGCTCAAAACATTTTTGATCATAGTGATTCACTAATCTTTGTGAAAGGTAATTTTCAGAAATTGTTAGGTATGCGAGCTTTTCATTTAGAATATGAGACGGATCCATATTATAGCTATAAAAGAGCATTTGGTAGTATTATACCTCTTACTAAAGGAAGCATTGAATACATTGATGGTAAGGTGAGAAAGACTTTTGAAGATGGCAGCTACAAAGAAGAAAAAGGCGAGCTCGTTCAAGGTTCATTTGAACGGGAAAATCAATTGAAAAACTTTGACATTTCCAATTGTGTTCGCGACAGTAGTTTTATTACACCGATGGGCTTAAAGTATCCTAAAATGTCGCTGTATGATAAATATATGACTAACAACTTACTCCCTAACTACTCCGATTATGAATATCCAGTTTACTATATACAAAAGAAGCCTATTAATGATAAGAATCGAACTTATTTGTATAACGATTCATGTCGAATAATGCAGCTTCCACACTATGTTTTATGGCCAATTATTTATGACGAATCCCGATATGGTTTGGTAGATGTTGAGTATTGGCTAGCAAATATAAAGTATACTACCCAACGAAAATATTTTTCTCTATTCAATAAATATTTAAAATATAAAGCCATAGGAGAAGATGCAAAAGCAAGCAAAACTCTTAAAAAATTGAATGAGGCGATAAAGGCTTTCGGGTAGCTCATCATACCGTCAACGGCTTCACGAACTTCAATGAAGTTGTACGAACTTCACCGGCCGTAGGTGGAGAAGTTTATGGTGATTGTGGAGAAACACTCAAGGGAACCTATGAAGGTGTTTTATGGTTTCAGAGTACGGCTTATAATTTCGACATCCCTGTTCCTATAAAAATTGAATTTGAAACGGTGCGGATTGGCTAACCCAGCGGCGGCTATTCTGTTGGTGGCAAAGCTGTTTTTAAAATGGTTTCAATAGTGTTCAGTTGCTCCGGGTTTAGGCTCTTTATTGTTTCCTGACTTAATACCGTTCCATTTATTTGAATAAAGTTATTTTGGTTTTGAATTAAAGTATTGTTTTGGGCTTGTTTGTTGTTCATAAATCCCATAACATTAAAATAAAGTTTGGCTGCTCCCGTGTCCCCGTTTACTGCAAATTGAAAAACTTTTGCTAAAACTTTTGAGGTCATAAACCGGAAAGATTCTAACTCCATTAAATACATAGGATGGTTTGCGTATTCTTTCAGGTGCTTATGTATTGTCTGTCTGCTCAACTCTGTTTTGGTTGCTATTTCTGTTTTGGTTGGTATACGTCCCAATTCTTGCATTAACGTTGAAATTGCCCACGTTATTTGAGCATGGTTATGTTCCCAAAGTTGGTTTTTTGTGGTTTCGCTTGTAACAGGTTCAATCTTATTGTAAAACTCATCCCGCTCCGTTCCTGTCAGTTTGTTAAACGTTTCGGTAAAAATTTCCATTAAACGGGCGTTTTCTTTTTCACTTAACTGTTCAAGGTCTTTAGGCGTAATCTGTTCTAAGTTAAGTACCTTATTTATTTTAGTTTCTGTAAACTTTTGTAAACTCTTTTTAGCTTTCATATAAATTTATATTTATGGTTAATACTTGTTTTAATTCCTGTAATCGGTTCAGGTAGGGTAAAAAGGTTCTGTTTCCATTGTTTCTCTTCACGGTGGTAAGGTGGCTGTCAATGAATAGAGAACAATCTTTTATTGTGCTGGACTTGTTCAGCTTTACGGGTTGGGTTGGTAGTTCAATACCTGTAAAGTAGTTTTCAAGTTCTGCAATATCATTGCCCCAGTTTTGGGGTTGCTCCTTTATAATTGGTTCAGGTTGGAATACCTCAACTTTGGGTAAGGGTTCAGGCTGTGAAAAAAAAGTTTTTTTTGGAGCTTCACTTTTTTCACTTTTTTCACGGGTTGAGGTTTCATCTAGTTCAGGTTCGGACTGTGGTGTTTCTTTTATTTCCTGCTTTCTGAATAGTTGCCAATCCTGTTTTATAAGATAATCTGCAATGTCTTTGCCTTGTTCTTTGTCCTGCTGTGGTGCTAACTGTTCCAGTAAGTCGGAAACGTGAAAGTACGTGCCCCTTAAACGTTTTTGTATCTCAGTGGCTTTATTGCTCCATAATTCAAAGGCTTTGCCGTCTTTTGATAGATCGGGAAATAAAAAAACATTCCTGCCTTTCAACGCTTGGCACTTGTTGAGGTTTAAGCTGCTCAAATTGTAAACTGCCAACCAAAGTAAGTTTGTAGGCTGTTCAGGGAAACCAAAATACAACGTGCCATAAATTGCCGTTTTAGGGGCTTCAACCAACGCAACAGGGTTGTATGGGTATTTACTTAAAAGGTGTTCGCCTAACAAACAGGAAACCTTTGTTTCGTTCTTATTGTAGGCTTCCAACCATTCAGGCAATGCTTTGCTGTTTCGGGTGTGGTGTTTTTCAATGATTGAGTGCAAAAAGTCCGTGCCTGTGGTGTGGTTCTGTTCGTCAAACTGCTTTACCTGAACGGCTCTAATATTGCCCTGAACATCAATAAAAGGAAATGTATTTGCCCCTGCACGGTAGCCGTTTTGCACTGTTCCCAAATGATACAATGAAATAACCTTTTCAATATCCTGCACTTCAAAAGGAAAGGCAACCCGTGTAAGTAGGTTTTGAATAAATGTATTCTGTTCATATCCTGCTCTGGTACGGTTGAATACCTCAACGGGAATAAACGCCCTTTTGGGCTTTTTTACGGGCTTCTTTATTCGTTTTGGTTGCTCTGGCTTCCAATCTGTTTTATTGCCTTGCTCCTGCTCCCAAATAGCTTTTGCGTAACCGTCTTTGTATGGGTTCAGAAAATAACCGCATTTGCTTTCACGATCGCAACGTCCGTACTGATCGGGTAAGAGTTCGCCTGTATGGGTATCAATGTACCTTACAAAACGTTTCTTGGTGCATTCAGGGCAATAGTGCTTTTTACTGCCTTTCTTAAATATGTATCTGTGTTCTGCATTCATATTAGAAAGGTTTTTTGCCGTTGGACAGATAAGCACACCAACCCAAACTACCTACTTTGTCAATCACAACCCCATAACCTAAAAGCCTTTTTTTGAAATTGGTTTTATTTACAGGTTTAAAACCGTCATCAATGCAATAGGCTTTGTATTCACGGTATAAATCAATAATTTTTGTTGGAGCGTCTGAACTGGGTTTATACTCGTTGTCATCTATAAACATCTTTACACTATCGGACTGGCTTTTGTACTGCTCAACGGCTTGTTTTACCGCTTCACAATCTGTAAACCTCTTTTGCTCCAATAGTCTGTTTAAACCATTCAGTACCCAGTTAAAAACGCCTGAAAGTTCCTTTTCAATTATTTTGGTATGTAGTTGTTTATCCTGCTCCTGTGGTGGTATGGTAACATCAAAAGGAATGATTAAAAAACGTCTGAAATAGGCGTTTGTATGTTCAACGTCTTTGGGTAACTCATTACAGTTAAATATTAGTTTAGCGTATTGTTTCAGCGTGAAAGGTTGCCCATAAGGTAAACGGGCTTCAACTGGTTCACCTGAAACCAATTGTTTAAATAATGAACTTTCCAGTTTTCCGTTTATCTCACTTGCATAGTTTACTAATTTGTTGGCAATTTTAGCCCTGAAATATCCGTTTTCATTTGTAAGGCTTTGCAATGAATAATTACTTGTATTTTCTGTACCCAATAAGGCACTTACAATTTCAAAGAATACCGACTTACCATTTGCCCCAGTACCGTAAAGTATTAACGCCTTTTCTTCTTTTAGTCTATTGCTCCCGTGCTTAATGAAAACAAAGCCCAAGTATTCAGCTAAAACCTTTTGGCGTTCTTTATCGGGCAATACCTTGTTTAAATACGCTTCAAACAAAGGTGCTTTTGCCTGTGGGTTGTATTCAAACGGTAATTGATAGGTAAGGAAGTCTGAACGTTCAAACGGTCTTAATTGTGTACCCTTTGGGCTTACCTCAAAAGTTCCGTTTTGTAAGTTGATTAAAACCCTATTTGCCAACGGTGGTTTGGGTTCAAGGTATGCTGTACCTAAAAACTGTTCGTATAGTTCTTTTCTGAATTTATAGTACCGTGCTGAAAAGGTAGGAACGCCCATTTTTTCGGCTGCTTTACCTAAAAACTTTTGGAATGTTTCTTTGTTGAGTTCATCCCAGTAAGTACCATTGAACAAGTAAATAAAATCGTGGTTTTTACATAAGCCCCAACGGTTGTTTTCAGCTATCTGTAAGACGTTTTCAATAGACAGTACAGTATAGTGCTTATTCGTTAATTTAAAGTTTTCGGCATTGTGGGGGTTTGCCATTGCTTCAAAGTCCAACGGTTCAAACTGTTCAAGTAACTGGCTTAATATTTCAGCGTGTGGGGTTGCTTTGGTTTCTGTTATTTCCTGCACGTGGTTTAAAAGCGTTTCAGGTTGCTGCAAGTCCTCAAACTGTGGGTTTATCTTTATTGGTTCTGCTTTATTTTGCGTATCTTGTGGCTGTCTTTTATGCTGAAAAGCATTAGCCTTGTTGTTTTGGTTTTCCATTACTTCAAGGCTTTTTTATTGTTCAACAAATACGCTTCTGCTTCCTGCTCAATTTCAGCGTTTGACTTGCATTTACCTTGCTTTAGCCATTCATCAATTTCAGACTTTAGGAAATAGATTTTTTTACCCCGTTTGTAGTGTGGTACTTCATTGCGTGAAATTTTGCTGTACCAAGTGGGTTTTGTACGCTTTTCAGGGTCGTACTGAATAAGGTCGTTGAGGTCAAGCCATTGTTCAGGTTGTTCGGTGGTTGGTTGTTCCTGCTTTTCAATTAACAGGCGTTTGAGTTCGCTAACTTCTTTGGTTAGCATTGTTACCGCTTTGGGCAACTGGTCGAATGTTAAATTTTGTTCCATACTTTCGGGTATTTTTTTTACCCAAAAGTATAGCGTTTGTCTATATTAACTTATTGATATTCAGTTGTATAAACTTGAATACAAGTAAATACAAGTTTGTGCAAGTTGTTTATTTTGTGTTTGATAATGTTTTAATGTATTCTTTTATTCCCTCAACCTCATCAGTATCAGTATGGGAATTAAAATTGTAGCCGTTCATTGCGTTGTAACTTGCAATTTCCCAATCAAACTCGTTTTTGCATAGTGTGTGAAATTTTTTAGCAATTCTTTCTTTTGGTAATAGTTCCAATTCCTGCAAAGCAATTAATAATAATTTTAAGCGTTTCCCCTTGATATTTTTATATTGGGTTTTTATACCACTTACAATGGTTTCAGGCTCTTTATGGGTAATAATACTGCTCAATGTTTCGGGCTGTTCCTGTTCAGGTTTTGGCTTTTCGGTTTGTTGAGACTGTTTAGTATTCTCTGGGAAAGGGTAGAAATAATCTGTTTCTTTAAAATGCAGTTCTGAAATATGTGAATAAGCAAGTTCTAAATTGGAAATAACAACCGACCAATAGCTAACTAAAGGGTTGGTTTCAAAATTTTCCTTTGCAATGTAAAAATTCGCTTTACGGACTACTTCGTAAATAACTTTATACTTATCATCCTTATTCTTTTCACTTGACAAATATAACTCCCTCAATGCATTGATAAATTCTTTTGTTTTTAATGTCACGGTTGCAATGTCCGCTTTATCAGGGTTAATATTAAAATGGAACGCAGTTAAAATATTTTCAACTGCATTAATATAATTTGCTATTACAGTTTCTCTACTCATTCAATATCCAGTTTTATTTTATTGGCTGCCGTTCTTTTGGCTTCATCTACAATCTTTGCATAAACCTGTGTGGTCTTCAAATTCTTATGTCCTAACATTTTTGAAACGGTGTAAATGTCCGTACCGTTAAACAGTTGTAGGGTTGCGAAAGTGTGGCGAAAACAATGGAACGTTATACCTTTTGTTATTCCTGCTGCTCCAATCCATTGAAATAGGTGTTTGTTATGGTAGGCTGAATATTTAAGCCCCTCAAATACGAGTTTATCCTGTGGCATATCCTTTGGGCTTTCTGTACCCTCTGTAAAACTGTACGCCTGTTCTGAAATTGGTAATACCTCAACGCCTTTGGTTTTCTTTTGGTTGAAGTTCAGGAAATACCCTTGCCCTTTTATGTATTCCAGTTCGCCCCAAGTCATTTTTTGAATGTCTGAAAACCTCAACCCTGTAAGTGCTGAAAATAGGGCTGCACGTTTCAATAAAACATCATTGCACGGGGTTTTTACAAGTTTATTGAGTTCGTCAAGGGTTAAGTATTCACGCCTTGTTTCGGCTGCTTTTATTGGCTTTACTTTGCTGTTTAGGTCGGTTTGCAAAATACCGTCTTTATAGGCTTGTTTTAGTGCAGCCTTAACCTTGTTGAAATACGAAACGGCTGAATTTTGTGAAAGGGTGGTTTTGTTACTCCTATTGCTTTTGGTGGTAAGTAGGTATTCTTTGAAGTCCTCTAAAAACTTTTGGTTGAGGTCGGCAAACTTTACACTGCCATTTGTAAACGCTTCAAGGTAATTGAGTGCCGAAACCCAGTTATCGTGGTTACTGGCTTTGCGTTTGTTGGCTAACTTAGTGAAGTATTCAATAAAACATTGTTCGCCTAATTCTTTTAACCTTAATTGTTCCTTTTCGTACTGGCTGTAAATTTCGGGCTTATTTAAGAAGTTTTCACGCTTTTGGCGTATGCTTTCGCCTATTTTCAAGGTTTCTGCATTGTGCTGTTTGTCAATAGGCGTTTTTGGTTTCTCATAAATGTAAAGCCCCAAAAACTCCCTGCGTGTAGTCGTTACCATTTTACCCGTTTTTTTATTCAAAAATGGTTTTGGGTGTGGGATTGGTGGATGAAAATCAAGGTACAGGCTTTTACGCCCTTTGCTTATTTTCTTTTGTCTTAAACTTACTTTTGTTGCCATTGTCTTTTATGCTATTTGTGAAAACCGTGAAAAATGTGAACGGCTGAAAAAAACTTTTTTTTACGTCAATAATTCATCAATAATATGTTTGGGTACATAAGCGTACCAACCTTTCTTTATTTTGGGTATGCTGTTTCTTTTGATTAACTGCTGTACGGTACTTTCAGAAACCTTGTATTTATCCTGCACTTCTGTTAAGGTGTAACAGTCTTTAATGTCGTATTGTATGGTTTCAGCTTCTTTTATTTGGGGTTGGCTATTGCCTTGAAACAGTTTATCAATTTCAGAACGCTTTACCCTTGTCATTCTTTGCCCCAAGTTCACGGCTGAAATAGTACCGTTTTCAATGTAGTAATATGCTGAACGTACTGAACAGTTTAATAATTGGGCTACTTCACGAATAGTTAAAAACTCCTTTGCTTTAAGTTGCTCAATAGGTTGGCTTTTTATTCGTGTGGTTTCAGTATTTGACTGCTTAACCTTTTCGGCTCGTTTACGGGCTTTATAGGCTGCACTTCCGCACTTATGGGAACAGTAATTAGTTACCGTTGTTCGGGCTGTAAATTCCTGCTCACAATACTGGCAAATACGTTGTACCTCAATTTTACTGCTCATTTGATAGCTTTAAATGTCATTAAGTATATTTAAGTGCAATTAAGTGCAATTAAGTGCAAAATAAAAAGGGTGAAACCCCGTTTTTTGTACCTCAACTGCATAAAGGTACAATAAAGGTACAAATTTGTACCGAACAAACGCATAACATCACAAAATAAATAGTATCTTTACATCAAATAAATAGCCCTGAATAAAGGGATTAATAGTAGTTTTTAGTATGCTTTCTATATGTTTGTTTTGTAATGGTTACTTTCCAATACAGAAATTAGCGAAAATATTTCCTAACAAGTCATCGGTAGAAATTTCACCTGTAATCTGTCCTAAATGATAAAGCGCTTGTCTGATATCCATTGCTACAAAGTCTCCAGTTACGTTTGATTCTAACCCAAATTCTGCTTTCTCTAAATCTCCACCTGCTTTGATGAGGTTATCGTAATGTCTAGCATTGGTTACGATTGTTGAATGATCTTCAAATTGATCGCCAATTGCGCTGCTGTAAATAGCTTCTTTTACTTCATTTAGATCTTGTTCACTGTGTCCNGAAATTAAGAGAACCTTCTTTTGGGTTTCAGACTCAATCTCTTGTTTTGCAGAATTTCCGGATTGCGTTAATAAGTCATTTTTTGTACCAAGTACTAATATATTTTTCTCTAATCCAATAGTTTTTAAATCTAAAATGGCTTCTTGAGAAGAAGTTAAAACAGCGTCATACAAATAAACTACAGTGTTGGCAAGTTGTATTTTTTGCATGGTTTTTTCAATACCAATGCGTTCAATTTCGTCAGAAGCTTCTCTAATTCCGGCAGTATCAATTAGCCTAAAAGAAACACCATTTATATTTATTAATTCTTCTATGGTATCTCTTGTTGTTCCTGGTATGTTAGATACAATTGCTCGTTCTTCGTTTAATAANCCGTTCAGCAGTGTAGACTTTCCAGCGTTTGGTCTACCCACAAATGCAATAGGAAAACCGTTTTTGATGGCATTTCCAAGTTTAAAACTATCAGCTAATTTGTTTACATAAGTTTTGCATTTTTTTACTAAAGCTAAAAGTTGTGTTCTGTCTGCAAACTCTACATCTTCTTCTGCAAAATCCAATTCTAATTCAACCANAGAAGCAAAATTGATCAACTCTTCTCTTAANTCTTTTAATTCATTAGAAAAACCTCCGCGCATTTGGTTCATGGCAACCTCGTGCGCTTTTGCACTTTGTGATGCGATAAGGTCTGCAATTGCTTCCGTTTGCGATAGGTCCATTTTTTGATTAAAGAACGCACGCATAGAAAATTCACCAGCGTTTGCCATTCTGCAACCGTTTTCTAGTAAAAGTTGAATAATTTGCTGTTGGATAAACACAGAACCGTGACAAGCAATTTCTGTAGTTGGCTCTCCAGTAAACGACTTTGTTCCTTGAAATACGTTTATAAGTACTTCGTCTATGATTTGTCCATTTTGNTTTTTTATTGTTCCAAAGTGCGCAGTGTGTGAGGCTACTTTTTCTACATTTTTAGAAAATATACGAGAAGTTATTGCAAGTGCATCCTTACCGGATACTCTAATTACAGCAATAGCACCCATACCATTTGCAGTAGATAATGCACAAATTGTATCTTCACTAATCATAGTTCTTTTTTTGCAAAGATATAGTTTTCTATACTTCTTTAAAGAAATGGAGAGCTGTAAATGTCTACTAATATGTGGTAAAACAAAGTATGTATTAAGAATAAGTGTGATGATTATGCACATTCTATCTTTTCATGTCTATCCGTGAAATAGTTTCAGAAAAAAAGCATAGCTTTGATGTATGTTTAAACTAATACTTATCAGTACTTTGGTCTTTGNTTCGTTTTCTTTGCATTGTCAAAATGACATTCATGCAGCGGTAAGAGAGGGTAACTTGAAGGTTGTAAAGAAACTGGTTAAAAAAGACATTACCATTGTTAATACTTTGAATGTAAAAGGGCACTCACCCCTTATTCTTGCGGTGTACAATAATAAGGAAGAAGTTGCTCGCCTGTTAATAGAAAAAGGTGCTAATATCAATTATAAAATGGATATGGGCTCAGCTGTGCATGCCGTAGCGTTTAAAGGTAATTCTGCTCTTCTTGAATTATTGATAGATAATCAAGCAGATATTGATGCTTTAGACAACAACAATACTTCTGCTTTGCATTACGCAGTTTTAGGAAATCATTTAGCTTGTGTGAAAATTTTATTAGAAAATAATGCAATTAGAAACTCGAAAGATGCAACTGGTAAGACGGCTTTTGACTACGCTAAAGAACTAGGCAACAAAGAAATACTAACAGAATTTAATAAAAAGAGAAGATGAAACAAAGTTTATTTATCGCATTTATATCGTTTTTTTGCTTAACTGCCAAAGCAACTACTTATTCGGCATATACAGTTGTTAGTACAAGTAATAATCAGTCTGTCTATGTGCAGGTTGATGATGTAGCGAATCAGGTTAAAATGATTCTTTCAGGAAACGCAACGAAATATATGGCATTTGGCTTTAATGCAACAAATATGTCAGGTGGGACCTATACGATTAATACCAACGGAGTTTCTGTTCAAGAAAGAACTTTAGGTGGATACAGTGCTGGGTCAGTACTTACTTCTTCATTTGTTATAGAAAGTGACGTAACTTCAGGAGGAATNAGAACAGTNACGCTTACGCGCGATTTAGCAGGTATTAGTCCGGCTTATTTCAATTTTTCACCCGCAGCATCTGCTGGGTTTTCTTTACCTATAATTTGGGCACATGGGTCAGGAACAAATTTTGCTTATCATCAAAGCAGAGGAGCAACTACCTTAGTTTTTGCTCAAGATTGCTATACACCTATTAACGATATTGTGAGTGCTTGTGGGAATTCGTTTACAGGACCGACAGGAGCTGTTTATACTGCTGATGGTGTATATGTTGACACCTCAATTGTTGTTAATGGTTGCGATTTGATTTATACCACAGACCTTACTTTTGCACAACCAACTACTTCTTCAATTTCAGTTGCCGAATGTNCAAGTTATACCGTACCAAGTGGTAATCAAACTTATANCATGGCAGGTGTGTACACCGATACGCTGGTTAATGCTGCAGGTTGTGATTCAATTATAACCATTTCTTTAACGTTAAATGCGACCGAAAATGCCATAGTTGAAACAGTTTGTGAAACCTACACAGTTCCATCAGGTACTGCAACGTATACAACTTCGGGTGTATATACAGATGTTCTCCAAAATGCAGCCGGTTGCGATTCTATTTTAACAATTGATTTAACTGTAAATCAACCAACAACTTCGTCGGAAATAGTTAACACTTGCGGAGAGTATGTATCCAATGGTACTACGTATACAAGTTCTGGAACATATACACAAGTACTTACCAATGCTAATGGGTGCGACTCTACCCTTACTATTGAGTTAACCTTATCTCCTTTAGACGCGATTGTTACTTTAAGTGCAGACGAATTAACTGCTTCTACAACAACACAAGCAGATAGCTATCAATGGATTAACTGTACATCAACCTTACTTTTAGCTGGTGAAACGGGAACTGTATTTATGCCAGATGATGCTGGCGAATACGCCGTTGTTCTTTCGCAAGGGACGTGTTTAGATACTTCTGATTGTTTAGCCTTAGAAGTTGCGAATATTGAAGAGAATACAAGCGATTTAGGTGTATCTATTTTTCCAAATCCAACAACAGATTACATAATGCTTAAGTTTAAAGAAACCGTTACAGGGAAAATAACAATTAGAAATGTTTTAGGTGAAACACTATCCGAACTAAATTTGATTAATTCCTTAGAAGAAAAGGTTCTAATTGAAGGGACAACTGGACTCTATTTGCTTGAAATATCCTCAAAAAATAAAAACATTACCCGAAGAGTAATTAAAAGATAGAAAAAAGGTAGAACTTGAGCAAGTTTTGAGTTTAACCTAATTTCTTATTTTTACAACCTATGCAAATTAAAGATATTACCAGTTACCTAGAGCGTTTGGCTCCAATAGGTACAGCTGAGAGTTATGATAATTGTGGGTTACTTGTTGGCGATTTTTCTACAGAAGTTACCCAAACTCTGATTGCCTTAGATTGTACAGAAGATATAGTAGATGAGGCAATAGCAACAGGATGTAATTTAATTATCGCACATCATCCAATTGTTTTTAGCGGTCAAAAAAAATTAAACGGAAAGAACTATGTTGAACGTACGGTAATAAAAGCTATTAAAAATGATATTGCAATTTATGCTATTCATACCAATTTAGACAACTATAGATTTGGAGTTAATTTTGAGATAGGAGAAAGACTGGGACTTTCAAATTTACGTGTGCTATCTCCAAAAAAACAACAATTGAAAAAGTTGATTGTTTTTGTGCCAACCGAGAGTAAATCGGTTGTGTTAAATGCACTTTTTGAAGCTGGAGCAGGANATATAGGAGATTACGCACAATGTTCGTTTGAAACAGAAGGTCTAGGTGGTTTTTTACCTCTAAAGAACAGTAATCCTGCCCTTGGAGAAANAGGTAAAAGAGAAGTTGTCAAAGAAACAAGAATTGAAGTTCTGGTAGAAAGCAACCAACTCAATAAGGTGTTAAACAAAATGGTTCAAGCTCATCCTTATGAAGAAGTTGCCTACGATATAATTCCAGTTGAAAATCAGCACAAGTATTTAGGTTCTGGAATGATAGGAGAATTAGCAGTAGGAGTAGATCCAATAGCGTTTTTAAGTCAACTTAAAATAACTTTCAATTGTGGAGTTATTAAGCATACCGATTTATGTAAAAAAGAAATAAAAAGAGTTGCGTTTTGTGGTGGAGCAGGAAGTTTTTTACTTTCAGAAGCAAAAAGTTGTAAAGCAGACATATTTATTACAGGAGATTATAAATATCATGAGTTTTTTGACGCTGAAAATCAATTAATTATAGCAGACATTGGGCATTATGAGAGTGAACAATTTACTCCGCATCTTTTAGCGCGTATTTTAAAAGAAAAATTTGCTAACTTTGCAGTTCGTTTAACAGGGAAGAATACAAATCCTATAAAATATTTTTAGCGTAATATGGCTACAAAAACTAAGGAAGTTTCAACAATCGCAGAAAAACTAGATGCTTTAACAAAGCTTCAAGGTATAGATTCAGAAATTGATAGAATAAGAACAATTAGAGGAGAATTACCTTTAGAGGTTCAAGATTTGGAAGACGAATTAGAGGGATTAGAAACCCGAATGAATAAATTACAATCAGATTTAACAGAGGTTGAAACCGAAATTACTGATCGTAAAAATGCTCAGAAAGACTCTCAAACAGCAATAACAGCTTACAAGCAAAAACAAGATAACGTACGTAACAACCGTGAATACGAATCTTTATCGAAAGAAATTGAATTTCAAGAATTAGAAATTAAACTNAACGATAAGAAAATTGTTGAAGCAAAAGTTAAAATAGAGCAGAAGAAAGAAATTTTAGAAGAAGCTAAAGAACGTTTCGAAAGAAGAAAAGGTGATTTAGCTGCTAAGAAAGGAGAGCTAGATGCAATTATTGCCGAAACGCAAAAAGACGAAGAAAAATTAGAGAAAGATTCTGCTAAGGCTCAAAAGAAAATTGACGAGCGATTACTTCGTGCGTACACAAGATTAAGAGAAAACTCTAAAAATGGGCTAGCAGTAGTTCCAATTGATAGAGATTCTTGTGGAGGTTGTTTTAATAGAATACCACCACAACGTCAGATGGATATTCAAACAAAAAGAAAAATTATTTCTTGCGAACACTGTGGTAGAATTTTAGTGCCTGCAGACGAAGCATAAGTTTATTTCATAAAAAGAAACGCGATTCATGTTAATGAGTCGCGTTTTTTTGTTTACACCAAAGGTGAAATAAAGAACTTTTGAGGTAGCTATTAGATATTCTTAAGGTTAAGTCAATTTAGACTTCCTCATCCAGAAATCGTGTAATTACGCTGTAGCAATAATCTAATTCATCTTCTGTAATACAATACGGCGGGTTCAAAAACACTACGTTTCCTAATGGACGTAATAACATACCATTATCTATAAAGTATTGATAGGCCTTGTTTCTTAGTTTAGAAAAATAGGTGTTTCCTTCTCCTGTTTCAATTTCCAAAGCCATTATTGTTCCTTGAATTCTAATCTCGTTTACTTTCGGATGCTGTTCTAGACTCTTTCTAAATGCAATGTGCTTTTTCTCTANCCAAAATAATGTTTTCTTTAANGCAGGTTCTTCAAATAAATCCAAATTAGCACAAGCTACTGCACAAGTTAACGGATTCCCTGTGTAAGAATGGCCATGCAACAAAGCTTTGGCTCTATCATCTGCATAAAACACATCGAAAATTTTTTGAGAAGTCACAGTTAAACCCATTGCTAAGGCTCCAGCTGTTAGTCCTTTCGACAGGCAAATTATATCGGGCTGGTTTTCAAGGAAATCTTTAGCAAACATTTTTCCGGTTCTTCCCCAGCCGGTCATTACTTCATCAAAAATAACTAATACACCATATCGCTTGGCTAGTGCAACTAGTTGATCTAAAAAGGAAACAGAATACATGCGCATACCTGAAGATCCTTGTACTAATGGTTCTAAAATCAAGCAAGCAAACTCACCACTTTTAAATAGTTTTTCAGCTTTTTCTAGTTGATCTAACTCCTTTTCTTTAGTTGGAAATTCTAGAAAATCCACATCAAAGAAAAACGGCTCAAACGGTTTGTTGAAAAAGTCTCTTTCTCCAACAGACATCGCTCCAAAAGTATCACCATGATAAGCTCCTTCTACAGCAAGCACTCTGTGTTTTGGTTGCTCTAAATTAAACCAATATTGGAAAGACATTTTTAATGCAACTTCTGTAGAGGTTGATCCATTATCAGAGAAAAAAACTTTTTGAAAATCTCCACCCAATAGTTTTACTATGCGTTCTGATAGCTCTGCAGCCTTTGGATGCGTAACTCCTGCCAATAGTGTGTGGTCTAAATTATCAAATTGCTCTAACAAGGCTTGTTTGATATGCGGATGTCCGTGGCCATGCGTATTTACCCACCAAGACGAATTACAATCGATATACGATTTTCCGTTTTCGTCAAATAACAAGGTATCTTTGCCTTTTACCATTGGTATAGGACTCCCTTCTGTTTTCATTTGGGTAAATGGATGCCAAACAAAGGCCTTATCTCGTTCTAATAATTTGCTCATAAACTTGTTTTGAGAATGTTGGCTTGTGCTTTTATAAAATCGCTGTTTAGGTTTTCTGCAAATGGCACTCTTCCTAATACGGGTAGACTATACTTTGTAGAAATTATTTTTTCTGTTGTAGGATGTTCATCACCAACATAAATAATTCCATGTATTTTTATTCCTCTGTTATTGAGAGCTTCTATAGATAAGCAGGTATGGTTTATGCTTCCTAAATAGTGTCTAGAAACTAAAATAACTGGTAGTTCTAATTGTTTAAATATATCAATGTATGTGTCGCCTTTTTGATTAATAGGTACAAGTAAACCTCCAGCGCCCTCAATGATTAGGTTACCATTTACTTCAGGTACATGAAAGTCAGATAATTCTATTTCAACACCGTCAATTTCTGCAGCTGCATGCGGAGACATCGGCTCTTTTAGTGCATACTTTTCAGGTAAACAAAAAACGGATTCAGAACAAAAATTTTTCACTTTTATTGTGTCAGAATTGTTTAAATCTCCGGACTGAACAGGTTTCCAGTAAGTAGCTTCTAATGCTTCTGTAACAATTGCACTTACTACTGTTTTTCCTACATCTGTTCCAATTCCTGTAATTACAAATTGTTTCATCTTTGCTGTTTTGCACAAAAATAAAGTTATTGCAGAGGAACACGAATTTTGCCTATCTTTTCTTCTCTTTTTAACTTTATTAAAACTTTAAATTGTTTGGTATATAACAAATATGCAACGATAAATGGAAATTTTGTGTTTATCTTATTTAATGGTTTTGATTCGGTATAGTTTTTGCTTTGTTGTTGGAAATATATAGGAATGAAATATCTTGTCTTACTCTCTTTTATAACAATCTATGCGTGTACACAAGCGCAAGTTTTTGAGGCTACCGTTAAAGATTTAGACCGAGTACCAATAAAGAAGGTAGAAATAGAAAATCTAATTTCAGGCAAGAAAAAAAGAACGAATTTAGAAGGTAAGGCTTATTTTAAATTAGATACTACACTTTTATTAGAAATTACATCTGAGGCGTATGACAGTAAAATTGTGAGCATCGATCCACAAGATGATAAAGATACAGTTAGGCTAACCATCACACTAGAAGCTAATTTTCAATTATTACAAACAGTAGAGATAACATCGGGTAGGGTAAAGTCTTCCTTAAACTTGAAAAGTATGAATGTTATTGATTATGTTCCCTATCCGAACTATACAATAGCATTAGTTAAATTTGAAGGAAAACGCTATTTATCTCTAAATAATCAGTTTAATAAACCACTGATTCAAAGGAAATTATATTTTTGGCAGCGAGAATTGGAGCTAAAAGAAGATTGTTTAGGAAATGTTCACGTGTTAACTAACGACTCTACTTATCAGGTAACAATAAAAGATTCTGCTTTTGTTCTGATACATCCAAGAAAGAAAGCAGATTTTTTAAATGAATTTGGTGCTTGTTTTGCTAACTTTGATAAGCATCAGTTTTATTCTATTTATGAGCTACACGACAGAGTTTATAATGTCTTTGTAGCAAAAAAATCTAATAAATCAGTTCTACCTGTTTTTAGTATTTTTGATGAGGAAACATATATATCTTCCAAATCTCTACTAAACGAAATCTTTTTATTATACAATTTACAAACCTTCGGTATGCAGAATCAAATTAGTTTAGGTACCTGGGATGGGAATCTGCGTGATTTAGCTGTTACAAAAAGGCTTGTTCAATTAATTGCGTTTTATGAAGCTCTCGTTTCCAAGGCTTCTGGAGTTAGGGCGTTTAGGTATAAAGAAGAAGTAGTTGTTGCAGACCAGGTTTCAGGTTTAATACATAAAGCTGAGAGTGATGGTACTTTTGTTGGTGAGTTTCCATTTGACTATAAAACGTTGGAGAGTCCTTGGTTTATGCAAGATAAAACAACACAACAAATTTATGCCTTAGAAAAAGAAGCGAAAAGTGTACATGTTTATAAACTTGATTTTAACTTAAACGAAGTTGTTCCAGTGCTTACTATTGATGATTATGCTTACCCCGAGAACATAAAGTTTGATAATGGTTGGGTATATTTCTTAGGTTTTGAAAATCAATTTAAAAAATTATTACGCATCAAAATAAAAGGTTAAATGCGAAAAGCGCATTTTAATCTATTTGAAAAGCAGAACTATACTCTGCAAAGCGAGAAAAGATTTCTCTAACATAATTGTAGGTTTCGTTGCCTCGCAGATAGCCATTTCTAACACCTCTTTCTCTGTAGTATTTAGGTTTAGACAAACGCAATACATATTTCTCAACATGATTATCCCAAAGGTTCGGATCATCGCCATATTTTTCGGCTAAAAATTGTGCATCTTTTATATGACCTAAACCAGCGTTGTAGGTAGCTAAAGTAAATTTAATACGTTGAATCGAATCCGAAATCATGTGCCAATCTCCATAATTTTTATTTAGCTTTTTCATTCCACCTCTAATTTGAACATCTGGTGGAGAGTCTGGGTAAACTCCGTAACTTGGACCAGTACCTGGCATAAATTGCATTAAACCGTACGCTCCTGCCCAAGAAATTTCTCCTGTTTTAAACTTAGACTCTTGGTAAACAAGGGCAGCAAGCAATCTCCAATCCCAATTGTATTCGCCTGCAACTTTTTGGATGGCTTGGTCAAACCTTGAAATACGTTTTCCTCCTAAGGTAGAGAATTCGTCTTTGGACTTTGAGCTAAACTGAGAAATATTTAAATACTTGTGTTTGATATATCTGAAGGTACTTGTTTTCATAAACTCAACCAACCAATTATTAAAGTGTTCTAGCAACATGGGATTCTCTTTGCGCATGGCAAAGGCAATTTGCTGTTTAACGCTTAAAGCTAAATTTATGTCGATATTGTTGTAAAATCGACTATTTATTTTTGCTACATTTTCATCAGTTACGGTGTAGTTTATTACTCCTTCTGCTACTTGTTCAATTAATTCTTCAGGAATTACATCTCCACTAACACCTTCAATATAAATGGTATCGCCTAATTCTTCTTGTAAATGCGTTAATCTATCGTAATATGACGAGTTTTTCCATACATGAATAGTTTTGTGTATAAGGTCTAATGGATCTGAAATAAGCTGTCTTTTCCATTCACTTGCTTTCATACTCCTCCAGTCTTTTGGTTTTCTTTGAACCAATACTTGACTGGCACGTAAGTAAGGTTTACTGAATGCAAAGGTTTTAGCTCTTTCTTTTGTAATGGTCATATTACAAGCTATGAGATCTCCTTTTCCGTTGTTTAATAAGTTAGACAACTCGTCAATGTTATCTACCATATTAATTTCTAGCTGTACTCCGAGGTGTTCTGCATATTCCTTTAATAACTCATATTCAAGACCCATTTTTTTTCCACGATAAATAAAATAGGTAGAGGTGCTGTTTTCTGCTAAAACGGTAAGTTTTCCTTTTTTTAATATACTGGGTAGATCTGTTTCTGAAGAGAGCGAAGCGTTTCCGGTAATTGGACGAGTAGAAATACTTTTTCCTTTACAACTTGCAAGTAACGCAAAAGCGCACATGAACAGCACTGTTCTGAACAAGAACTTATATTTAATTTTAATTTTGATACAGTGTTATTTAAAGCGAATATACTAAACTTTTATTTAGTCTTCCTTTTTAAAGCGTTTTTGAGCGTCCTCCATAAAGGAGTGAAAGACTTCTGTTATTTGATTTTCATATTTTTCAAAGAAAATTGGTGCTGTGTGCAAAACATTTTTAAAAGCAATTCTGTTCGAAACACCTTTACACGCTTTCGTAAGTCCTTCTAAGGTTCGATAGTGCCAAAGCCAATTTCCACTTCTCATTCTTCCTAGCATAATCAAAAATTCTAATGGGTAGTGCTCATCTAAATTGTCAAGCGTTTGATAGAAAGAATTAAGATAGCTTTTTAAATCAGTACGATGGTATTTATCCCAATTTTTAGCCAAAAGATGATCGAAATATAAATCAACAGCGATACCGGCAACTTTTGGTAGTTCTGCATATAAAGAGCGCATTAGAATGAGCACATTTTCGTTCGTATCTATGTAATTGTCTATTTCTCTATGCAGGGTAATTCCTTTTTGTATAATTTCAGGATAATCACTTAAATCTTTTCCACGTACAAAATCACCAAAAATATTGGCTGTCATTAAAGCATGATTGTCGTACGAAAAATAGAGATGTCCTAAAAAATTCATATTCTAAAGAGAAGCTAAAGTTTGAATCAAGTAGGTATAAAGTTAAAAGACAGTTATTTATCGTTCAACCAATAAATAAATTTACCCCAAAGTGAAGTTGGTCGGTCTGCTTTCTTCTTGTTCTTTTTATTTCTTGGTGCAGGTTTCTTTTTAGCTTTTGGTTTATCTGCTTGTTGTATAGCTAATTGCTCTTGGTAATGTGCTCTCTTTTTTGCCTTTAACCTTTCTGCTTCTTGTTGTTTTTCTTTTTCAGCTTTAGCTATCCTTCGCGCTTCCAACTCTTCTTTAGAAGGTCTCTTCTTTTTAGTAAGAGAAGGATGTGTTTGCTTTGGCTTTGTTTTGCGTGGTTTGTTTACTGGTTTATCTGTTTCAACCTTATCTTCATTTTTAGCAGATAAATCTGTATTAACCGTGTTTTCTTCCGATTCAACTTCAGTATCGTCTATTTTTTTTGTTTCGGGTAAGTCTATTTTTCCAATAACTTTAATACCTCCAATTTCAACTTTAGGTGCTTTTATAACNCCGTCAACAATATTGAGTGGAATTTCTTCTTCTTCCTTTTCTTCAGATTCAGGTTTAGACTCTTCTTCCTCTTCTTTCTCTATTTGTGTTTCAGTAGTAATTGTAGTTGTATGACTTTCAAGCGCCTGTTCTTCTGTTACTTTCTGTGTTTCTGGTTGGTTTGTTTGAAGATCGTTTTCAGGATTGTCTACTATGTCAACATTCTCGGCAGTAGATTCATCGGATAATGCTTTGTTCATTTCTTCGATAGGAGAGGGCTTGAAATTATCTAGAACGGCATCTAAAACCGAATCAGGTATTTTACTATTGGGATGATTGGTAATGTTTATCGCGTGTTCTTTTTCTAGAAAAGCAACAACATCTTTGGCATTAATTTCTAATCTTCTCGCAAGTTGGCCTAAACGCATTCCTATTTTTTTTCACAAATATACATATACAATTTCTTGAAGTGCAAGTTTAGCATTTCAAGATTCAATAGTAAGCGTTAGAAACTTCTTCAGAGTTTAGAATTAGACAAGGCAATTTTAAATCATTTGTTATTAATGTTTGAGCAAAACGGTCAAACTGCGGAAGTAAGCTTTCTGTGTGATAGGCTAGTGCAAACATATCAGCGTTTACTTCTTTTCCGTAGTTTACTACTTTTGTGTGAAATGATTTATTTCCAGAAAGCAAATTGATTTGATTTTTGACTTGTTTTTCTTCATATTCTTTCTTGACTAAAGCAATTCTTATCTTTATTTGTTGGGCCAAGCGTTCATCTGTCTGTTTTTCTCCTACAATATGTACCTCGGCATCAAACATCAATGCAAGATCTGCTGCGTAATTAATAATCTGTAAACTTTCTTTACTTAAGTCTATTGGGCAAATTATTTTTTGAATAGAATTAATTTGTAAGTTTTCTTGCACCACCATAAACGGAACATCACAAGAGGTAATTACCTTAATGGCATAACTCCCAAAAAGTTTCTGCATACCTTTAGAACCATGTGTTCCCATTACGATTAAACGAGCATCTTCTTCCTCAGCAACTCTTCCAATGTCTTCAAATATAGTTCCAATAGCAACTACACAAGTTATTTCAGGATCTCCTTCTTGTCGCGTTTTTGCAGCAATAATCTGTTCTAATTTAGCTTTAGCTTCGCCAATTTTACTTTCGTCTTCAACGATATGCAATAATTTGATGGCTGTGTGCTTTCTCCTACCTAAAATAGTTGCATAGTTTAAGGCTTCATCTCCAACACTTGTAAAGTCGTGTGGTACGATATAAATATTCGCGCTCATAAGAATGATGTTTTCTCAAATTTAGTTAATTATATCACACAAGCCAATTTTATTTTGTAGAAATACATTTTGTGTTTTTTAGCTCTTATATTCTGTTGTAATACAATAATTAACATATTTAGTGCTTTAAGTTAAGGCGACATTCTTTATATTTACTGAAGCTGTTTTTCTGTTTTAATTTACCTGGCCATGGGAATGATGGAAATAGAATATCGAATGTATTCGTTTCAAAAAATAGAGTACGGTTTGTGTTGTCTAAAATTTCTACTCAAACGCGCATCCATCTTATTACACATTCATTTGGTTCTGCTGTTACTAGTTTTGCTTTGTCTGAAGAAAACAGAAGTTTTGGTAAACTTATTTTTTTAACTTCTCCTAATAAGATAAAAGAGGTGTTTACAGTTTTTGGCAATTTTATGCGTCTTAAATCGAAAACAGTAAATCAAGTAATTGCCTTAAGTGAAAACTTACTAAATGAAACGGCTAACGAAGCAGTAGTTGCTAAAAAGTTAGTAAAAAGTTCATTTGAAAAGCTACTTATTATTCACGACGAAAAAGATAAGGTAATTCCTTTTAAAACGGCTCTAGAAATTAAAAATGCGCTTACTTCTTCACAGTTAAATATCCATTCCGGAATAGGGCACTATAGAATGTTATCGAACTCGGCTGTTTTGAATGAAATAAAAGAATTCTTAAATTAAGTTTTAGATGATTTGAGTGAGATGAGCTCATTGGTTACCTCTAGAATATTTTCGTCTACTAGGTAATTCATTACCTGCTGTAGTTGGTCCTTATTCTTCAACCCCAAAAGGGACTTTATTTCATCAAATGTAAAATCATTTTTCTTTAGCTCTTCTTGTATTATTTCAATTATTTCTTGATTGCTGTAATCTGCGTTTTTTTCTATTAAACATACATCACATACTCCGCAATTTTCTCCTTTTTGATCAAAATATTCAAGGATTTGTATAGATCTACAAATAGGTCTTTTCACTAAGTGAAGTATTGCATTTAATTTATTTTCTGCAATTGTTTTTCTTAAGGTATACACCTCTGTTTTAATACGCAGGTAATCATCTGGTAATCGCTCGTGTAAAAAAGTAACTTGCGGTAAGTCACTGCTCCATTGAATATCTATTATACCATGTGTTTCTAGAAATTTAAGTTGTTGCTCTAATTTTTGTTTGCTTATTTTTAAGCGTTTTGCAATAATATCCTCTTCAATTTTTACAAATTCAGAAAAAACACCGGCATAACTTCTGCTCAGCCATGTAATTAAGTCGGAGTGTGCATCGTATTTTACTTGAAAGCTGTATACTGCGGTATTACTAACTGCAAATTTAAAGCGCGTAGGATGATAAACAGCTTCGTTAAAGACCAAGTCGCCATTTAATTCCAGTATTTTTAAAGCATTGTAGGTGGGAATAGCTTCTAATTTATATTTTTTGATGAAATCACCGAGATGAAAAGGGTAGGTTTCGTTTAAACCAGATCCAATTGCTAATCGTACATAATTGCATAAAGCACGATACGTATTTTTGATAAAGTCAACCGTAGGAAACTGACTTAAAGTTTGGTAGGAGAGCTGTTTTAAGTCTGAAGGATTATGAAAAGCATAAGTTCTTGACTGTTTTCCATCTCTACCTGCTCTGCCGGCTTCTTGAAAATAAGCTTCGATAGAGTTGGGGAGCTGGTAATGTATTACGAAACGCACATCGGGTTTATCTATTCCCATTCCAAAAGCGTTTGTGGCTACAATAACTTTTGTTTTGTCTTGTATCCATTCATTTTGGATTTGCTTTCTTCTGTCTCCAGCTAAACCTCCATGATAAATGGCCACGGCATGTTTGTGGTTATACAAGAGTTTTGCGATTTCTTTTGTTTCTCTTCGGGTTTGGCAGTAAATAATTCCGGTTTCGCCTTTAAATTTTTCACAAATATCTACAATGTCTTTCAACTTATTTTGCGAACTGTAAAGTTCGTAACTGATATTGTTTCTAGCGAAATTTCCTTCAAAATATTTTTGTTTCTTCAGCGCTAATTGCTCAATTATATCTTTCCTTACTTCTTTTGTAGCCGTAGCGGTTACCGCAATAATTGGAACGCTTGGGTGATATTCTCTTATTTTGGCAATTTCTCTGTAAGCAGGCCTAAAATCATGTCCCCACTGCGATATACAATGCGCTTCATCAATTGCAAAAAGAGCAACGTGCATTTGTTTTAAGCGCGTAATAAATAAAGAAGACTTTAATCTTTCTGGAGAAACATATAAGAAGTCTAAACTTCCAAACTTTGCATTGTCCAGGGTGATGTCTATTTCTCTTTTAGACATTCCTGAAATAATTGCTTTGGCTCTAATTCCTTTTGCCTTTAAGTTATCTACTTGGTCTTGCATTAAAGCAATTAATGGAGAAATTACGATACAAACTCCTTCTCTTGCTAAACCTGGAATTTGATAACAGATTGATTTCCCTCCCCCGGTTGGTAGAAGTGCTAATACGTCATGACCATTTATGGAAGCGTTCACAATATCTTCTTGAATTCCTCGAAACGAAGAAAATCCCCAATACTTTTCAAGAATTTCTGTGCTTTTCAAAACGTCTAATTATAGTTTCATTCGTGCAGTTGCGCTAATCTCCTGACCAGCAAATTGTTGCTTTTGGTAGTGTTGCAGGCCTGTAATTGCTATCATGGCAGCATTATCTGTACAATATTCAAACTTTGGGATAAAGGTTTTCCAATCCCTTTTTTNACCCTCCAATAAGAGTCTATTTCTAAGTCCAGAATTAGCAGATACACCACCTGCAATTGCAATTTGTTTTATCTTATATTGTNTACTTGCTGCAATTAGTTTTTTAAAGAGAATTTCTAAGATAGTAGCTTGTATAGAAGCACAAATATCATTTAAGTTTTCCTTTACGAATTCCGGATTTTCTTTTTCTTTCTTCTGAATGTAATAAAGAATAGAGGTTTTTAACCCACTAAAACTATAATTTAAATCGGGAACATTTGGCTTGGCAAATGGGTGTGTGTTGGGTTGACCAAGTTGAGCATATTTGTCTATTAATGGTCCGCCCGGATAGGGTAACCCTAAAATTTTCGCACTTTTATCAAAGGCTTCTCCAGCAGCATCATCTATCGTAGTGCCCACTACTTCCATGTCTAAATAATCTTTTACTAACACAATTTGCGTGTGTCCTCCAGAAACTGTCAAACAAAGAAAAGGGAAAGTTGGTTTTTCGGTATTCGCGTCATCTATAAAATGTGCAAGAACATGTCCGTGCATGTGGTTGCAATCTAGCAACGGAATATCTAATCCTAATGCAAAAGATTTGGCAAAAGAGGTACCGACGATTAATGAACCAAGCAATCCTGGTCCGCGTGTAAAAGCAACGGCATCAATATCATCTTTTTTTATACCTGCTTTTATTATTGCTTGGTCTACAACAGGAATAATATTCTGTTGGTGGGCTCGAGAAGCTAACTCAGGAACTACACCACCGTACTCTTCATGTACTTTTTGGCCTGCAATTACGTTAGATAAAATACGCGTATTTTTCAGAATTGCAGCAGAAGTATCGTCACAAGATGACTCAATCCCCAAAATGATAATATCTTTACGGTTCAAGATTTGTAGAGTTTTTAATATCAGATGGTAAAAGTACTGAAAATACTAGGAAAAATTGTACTTGGTATCCTAGATTGGATATTGATACTTCTTATCGTCTTATCTTTTGCTATTCGTTCTTCCTGGTTTCAAACCTATGCTGCAAGTAAAGTAACCACTTACTTGTCAGAACAGTTAGGAGCGCCTGTATTTATAGACAAAATTGATGTTACTTTTATTGATAGAGCTTACCTCGAGGGCGTTTTGATTTATGATCAAAAAGGAGATACTTTGGCTTATGCTAAAAGTATTTTTGTAAATCTTAATTCGTATGATGTGAAATCTGGCTGGTTTGAGCTTCAGGAAGTTCGACTAGAAAAAGCGGTGGCAAAGCTTACAAAGTATAAAGGAGAAAAAGCGCTTAATTTTCAATTTTTAGCCGATTACTTTAAGTCGGAATCCAAAAACAAAAAATCAAAATTCACATTAAAAGCGCATACCTTGTCTGTATGTGATGTTCACTTTTTATTTGATGATCAAAATAAACCTAAAAAGCAATTTGGTATAGATTACGCGCATTTAGATTTATCTAAACTCCAATTTACAGCAAGTAATGTGCACATTACTGAGAAAGACTATCATGCAAAAATTGAAGCATTTTCTGTAACAGAGCAAAGTGGTTTTCAGTTAAATGATTTGATTGGAGATATATACTTCAATAAAAAAGGAATTTATGCAAATAAGCTACAAATTCGAACACCTCAAACGCATATTACGTCACCTAATTTTGCACTTAAAACAAACAGTTACTCTACTTATTCTCATTTTTTAGACAGTGTAGTGTTTGATGCAAAACTTGCTCATTCAACAGTTTCTCTATACGACGTGTCTTTATTTGCTTCTGCTTTGGAAGGCATGCAAGATAGAGTAAACTTAGAGGTTGAGGTATCTAGAAAAATTAAAGATTTACGCTTGAGTAATTTAAACCTAGCTTTTGGAGAGCTGTCTCAGATTAAAGGTAAATTATCATTGCCAGATTTTAGAGATTTAGAAAATGCGATTTTTGCCGAAAGAATTTCTGAGATTTATATTGATCTCAAAGATTTAGAAGCGATAAAACTACCGATAAATGCAGGTGTAAACTCTGTGCTACTTCCAGCAGAAATTAAGCGCTTGGGGTATGTTAATGGAAAAGATATTAGGTTGGATGGTAGTTATAATCAATTCGTAATTCGTGCAGATGATATAGCAACTCGTTTAGGTTCTGTAAAAGTTTCTCCAGGAATTGTATTTAACCACAGTGCTGATCAATCAGGTTTATCCTTTGGTCCCACTCAAAATTCAGTCAGAGATATTCATGTAAATGATTTCAATTTAGGTGCTTTTTTACAAAATAAAGAGCTGGGTATAGTTGCCGGAAAATTTGATTTATCAGGCTTTGCTACATCTTTTAAAACTATAGATTTTTCTTTGATTGAAGGAGATGTTGAGCGTTTTGACTTTATGGATTATGCGTATACACATGTGACGGTAAGAGAAGCATGCTTTAAGAACCAAAAGTTTGAAGGTATTGTAAAAGTAAAAGATCAAAATTTAGATTTAGAATACGNAGGGTTTTTAGATTTAAAAGGAGAAAAGCACCTTAATTTTAAGGTAGATTTGAGAAAAGCACTTCTAAAAGCGCTAAATTTAGTAGATAGAGATAGTAGTAAACTTAGTACCACTGCAACTGTAGATTGGTACGGGTTAAATCCAAAAACNTTTAAAGGAACCGTAAAATTAGANAATGTTTTTTATAAAGAGAATAACGACTCTATTCGCGTACCCGAATTAAAAATAGCCTTAAATAGAAGTAAATTAGGAGATAAACTTACCGTTACATCTTCTATTTTAAATGCAGCCATAGAAGGCGAGCTTAATTTAAATACAATTGTCAATAATTTAAAATATCAGTTTAGTCAAGTAGTACCCGTTTTGGTTACTGCAGAAAATANAGTGAGCGAACAGATAAAAAGTGATTTTACCTACGAAGTACGTGTAAAAAATATGCAACCGTTCTTCTCTATTTTTGCTAACGAAATCTCGGTAGCAGATGGCACCCGATTAAATGGATTCTACAACGAATCAAACAGTGAGTTTCAGCTCAATCTTTTTTCAGACAGAATTGCCTATAAATCATATTATGCAGAAAATATATCTCTGCTACAAGAATTGNANTTTGGACAGTTAATTGCTATTTACGACATCGATAAAATTCACCTTACAGATACCCTTACTTGTGCTGATTTTCATTTCACAACTATTGGTTTTTCAAATACACTAGATGCTCAGATGAGCTGGAATCCAGTTACAGCTAATCCTTCTAATATCTCTTGGTCTACCGAAATTCTAGACGCAGAAACGTTCAAGTTTGATTTTCTTAAATCTTATTTCACGGTAAAAGAGCACCGCTGGGATATCAGTCGTTTGAGTCAAATTATTTACGCACCTGATAGCCTAGCTTTTAATAATTTCAAGATTGAAAGGGCAGGGCAATATTTAAGTTTAGAAGGCATTGCTTCAAACAAACCAACCGATAAATTGAATGTTATTGTAAATAATTTAAGCTTGGCCGACTTCTCGGGTATTTTGAACAAAAATTTAGCAATGAAAGGTGTTGCAAATGTTAATGGCTCAATTTCTACACCTTTTTCTGGCNTCACTTTTAACGGAACAGCAGATATAGATCAATTATATTTAAATCAGGAAGAAGTTGGAGATGTTTTAGTAGCTGCTAATTATGATAACCAACGAAAAGTAATTGTTTTAGATGGCGACTTATACTATAGAAATGCAGAAACCTTTGCTTTTCAAGGTAATTATTTCTTAGACAAACAAGAAGATAATTTAGATTTTAATTTGCTATTTGACGGAGCAGATTTAGAAGTGGTAAATGCATTTATGGATCCTGATGTGGTAGCTAATATTCAAGGAAACCTAAGTGGAAAGCTTAAAGTAAGAGGAACTCCTTCGGCTCCAGAACTAATTGGAAAAGTGAAGTTAGATAAAGGTAACGCAAAATTAGCTTTGCTTGGAGCAAACTTCAAGTTTGGTGGAGACATCAATATTGATTCCTACGGCGTATATATAGATAATATGCCGATAACAGATGAAGAAGGCCATACGGGTTCTATGGTTGGTCAAGTTTTTCACGATAATTTCACAAATTTTAATTTTGACCTCAATTTCAATTTAGAAGATGACGCAATAAATCGAGATCCGTATCAGCCCTATAAAATTTTGCCTTTAGAAAAATTCTTGGTTATGAATACTACTTACAAAGAAGGCGATGTGTATTATGGTAAAGCATATGTAACTGGTACAGCCAATATCGCTGGTTATGAGGATAATTTGGAAATAACTGTAGATGTAAAGAGTGAAAAAGGTACNTGGGTAGATTTTCCTATGTACGGATCAAGCGAGATAACAGAAGAAAACTTTATTGTTTTAAATCCAGATAAAAACAAAGATTCTATAGAAAAACCACCGCTAATAGATTTTACAGGTGTAGATATGAATCTTACAATTAATGCAACGCCAGATGCCAGACTCAAACTCATTTTTGATGAAAATGTAGGCGATGAAATAACAGCTTACGGAGCAGGAGAACTTGAAATAAAACTCGATAATTTTGGAGACTTGGCAATGGAAGGTGTTTACACAGTTGATGATGGAGTGTACAACTTTGCTATGGGACCGTACAAACAAAACTTTTATATACAGCCTGGCGGAACAGTTCAATGGACAGGTAATCCCTACGAAGCTACCTTAGATTTATCTGCCTTCTATAAAACTACGGCCAATATATCTACGGTTATGAACGAAGTAATTGATGGAAGAACAAATGATAACGAAGAAATTTACTGTTACTTAAACATGCAAGGAGAAATGACTAAACCTAATATTTCTTTTGATATTCGAGCACCTAAAGCATCTGAATCCGGAAAGGCGGTAATAAATAGAATTAGAAGTGAGCAAGATGAGCTTAATAGACAGTTCTTTTCATTGATGATAGCCAAACGTTTTCAGCCTTTAAATTCGCAACTACAAGTTGGCGGTGGAGGAGCTTTGGATCTTTTGTCTACTCAAATTAACTCTTTACTTTCTGCTGTTTCTACAGATTATAAATTAAATGTTGCATTAGATTCTGATGAGCTTACAGGAGATAATTCATACGAACTAGGTGTTTCTAAAGGGTTTTTAGACGATAGACTAATTGTAAGCGGAAGCTTTGGTGTAGAAAACAGAACAAATGAAAATGCAGCGCAAACCAATAATTTTATTGGCGACGTGAGTATAGAATACCTTTTAAATGAATCTGGAAATTTTAGAGTAAATGTGTTTAACGAGTCGAACGATTACTCCATTATTCAAGACAACAATATTGGTCAATTTACACAAGGAGTAGGGTTACAGTATCAAGAAGACTTTCAAAATCTGGGCGACTTTAAATTATTCCAGTATATTGCCGATGTTTTTAGGAAAAAGGAGAATAGGAAGTACAATTATTCTCAAAAAAAGGTGTTAAAACCAATTCCAGAAGAGTACAAACAGAACCCTGGAAAACTAGAAGAAGAAATAAAAGAATTAAATAATTAAAGATGAATAAAGTACTAATAGCCAATAGAGGAGAAATTGCTAGGAGAGTAATTAGAACCTTAAAGAAAATGAACATTAAAAGTGTTGCTGTTTATTCTGATGCAGATGCAAACGCACCTTTTGTTTTGGAAGCCGATGAAGCCGTGCATATCGGGGCTTCTCCTTCTGCGGAAAGCTATTTAGTGCAAGATAGAATTTTAAAAGTTGCACAAGACCTCGGTGTAGATGGAATCCATCCAGGTTATGGATTTTTGTCTGAGAACGCTGATTTTTCTGAGAAGGTAAGAGCCGCAGGGATCAAGTTTATTGGTCCATCTGCCAAAGCTATGCAAACCATGGGAGATAAGCTCTCTGCAAAACAAGCGGTAAAAGAGTTTAATGTACCATTAGTGCCAGGTGTGGATAGAGCTGTAACTGATTTTAACGAAGCAAAACAGATTGCTGTTCAAGTTGGTTTTCCAGTCTTAATTAAAGCTTCTGCCGGTGGTGGTGGTAAAGGAATGCGTTTAGTAGAGCGTGAAGAAGACATGCAAGAACAAATGCAAATGGCACAATCAGAAGCGCGTTCTTCTTTTGGAGATGACGCCGTTTTTGTGGAGAAATTTGTTACTAAACCACGTCATATAGAAATACAAGTATTCGCAGATTCACATGGAAATTATGTACATCTTTTTGAAAGAGAATG
>JGI26088J50261_1000215_pt1 | contig 34981 bp, 35 predicted proteins | sample SaaInl1SG_22_DNA_FD_50261 | JGI IMG/M metagenome (IMG submission 50261)
AATCGATTTGGTAGTTTAGAAATGAGTCTAAACAAAAACACTACGCAATGAATACTAACGATTTCGGAATGGACGATTCTTTCGCAAGCTTCGTGCAAGAATTAGAGCAAGCAGAACAACCAAAAGCTTGTAGCATTGACAACCCAGAATGTGAGGCTTGCGGAAGCTAAATCACATCTGTAGAACACATTAAAACCCCCCGGTTCGCTGCGCGAACCGGGGGGTTTTAATTTCCGCCCAACCTACTTTGCTAGTCTTGATATATCGTCCACTTACTATTGATATAGAGCAGTAGTAATAAACCAGCCATAAGGACAAAGCCGAAGAATACGGAAGCCGCTATTTTCATTCCAGACCCTTTTGATTTCCCAAAGGCCACACGATAAAACGCCATGCTAAAAGCAGAAATGATGGTCGTGTACACAAAGTAAATGACCCAATTCCAACCGTCAGACATCCAACGAAAGTCATAATAGCCTTCGTCCATCCACATGAGGAATTGGCTAATTAAATGAACCCAAAGAAAAATAGTGATATACGGTCTTCGAAGAAGCATTAGAGCAAGTTCGAAGAAGCATTAGAGCAAGTAGGTAAAACCTACGCCTAAGTAGTTGTTCCAACCGTTGATCTCGTATTTGAAGCCTAGTGCATTAATGCTGCCGTCAAAGCCGTACCATTGAATGTCCAAACCAATTGGGATTGTATAGACGTTAACAGGATTATCCGGATCAAGAAAAAGCAAATCTACTAGACCGGTTTTTTCCGCAAAATCGGCACCAGTCATGTACCCAAAGCCAACATTCATAAAAATGTCGAATACATCGCCCTCCCAAAGCTTACCGAAGCGAACCTTTGCTGTAGTAAACTTCCCGACGTTGTAGTTGTATTGTGGCAATGCAAAATTACTTCCGAAGGCTCCATTGCGCACGTAAGAAGTGGTAAAAGCAATGACACCGCCATTGTCTAAATCGTGCAGATAACCGCCTAATTCATATTCCTCACCCAAGACAAAGTTGCTCGGATCTGTCAGAAGAGTATGGTAGCCAGCTAGAATACCCATATCAATCTCACCGAGAGTCACATTGGCCTGAGCATTCGAAAAAAGCGGGGCTAAAGTGAAGAGAAGTGCAAATTTGAGGGTACGCATCTGGGGTCAGTTTGTTTGCTTAAATATCAGAAAAACTATGCCAAAAAAGAAGCCACTTCTTTCGAAGTGGCTTCATGTAAAAACTAGTTCCTAGTATCTGTAGTGCTCTGGCTTGAATGGGCCTTCCACTTTTACACCGATGTAATCTGCTTGGTCCTTACGAAGGGTCTCGAGCTCTACACCAATCTTCTCAAGGTGCAATGCCGCTACCTTCTCGTCCAAATGCTTTGGAAGCGTGTACACCTTGTTCTCGTACTTGTCGCTGTGCAACCAAAGCTCGATCTGAGCCAACGTTTGGTTGGTAAAGCTGTTTGACATTACAAACGATGGGTGACCTGTAGCACAACCTAGGTTTACCAAACGACCTTCTGCCAATACGATGATTTCGTTGCCTTCAACGTTATATAGATCAACCTGAGGCTTGATTACCTTTTTGGTATCTCCATAAGCGCCGTTCAACCATGCCATATCAATCTCGTTATCGAAGTGGCCGATATTACAAACGATGGTTTTATCAGCCATCATACGGAAGTGCTCTTCGCGGATAATGTCTTTGTTTCCTGTTGCAGTTACTACAATCTGCGCACGTGGAATGGCATTCTCCATACGCTTTACTTCGAACCCGTCCATTGCTGCTTGCAACGCACAAATAGGATCAATCTCAGTCACTATTACACGAGCACCAGCACCGCGCAATGACGCAGCAGTACCCTTACCTACATCGCCGTAACCAGCAACAACTGCAACTTTACCGGCAATCATTACATCAGTAGCACGACGGATCGCATCTACTGCAGATTCTTGACAACCGTATTTGTTATCGAACTTCGACTTCGTCACAGAATCGTTCACGTTGATCGCTGGAAGCACAAGTGTGCCGTTGATCTCACGTTCGTACAAACGGTGAACACCGGTAGTTGTCTCTTCAGAAAGACCTTTGATACCTGCTACTAATTCAGGATACTCATCGAATACCATGTTGGTCAAATCACCACCATCGTCCAAGATCATGTTTAATGGCTGACGATCTTCACCGAAGAATAGCGTCTGCTCAATACACCAGTTGAACTCTTCCTCGTTCATGCCTTTCCAAGCATAAACTGGGATACCTGCTGCTGCGATAGCCGCTGCTGCGTGGTCCTGTGTAGAGAAGATGTTACAAGACGACCAAGTCACATCTGCTCCCAACTCAACGAGTGTTTCAATCAATACTGCGGTCTGAATAGTCATGTGCAAACAACCTGCGATGCGCGCGCCTTTCAATGGCTTGCTCTCACCGTATTCCTCGCGAAGCGCCATAAGACCTGGCATCTCAGCTTCTGCAAGTTTGATTTCCGTGCGACCCCAATCGGCCAAAGACATATCCTTAACTTTGTACGGAACGTACTGTGTAGTTGAACTCATGTAGTATATAAATTTGCTGCAAAGATACACAACACAGAGGTCTTACAAACAGTTCGGTAGAATGTTGAATTATCCATTTAAATACCTCGAGGAATCCATAACGGTTTCCATTAACCCTTCTTCGGAAGGCGAGGCAATTGTGGACCAATTCTCCACCTCAGATCACACCAAATTTTCCGAGCTAAAAACGCCCGCGAAAAAACAGGAATTTCTTTGGAGCCGCTCTGCCTTACTACAAGCAGGTGCTCATTTAGAATCCATCGCTTACCTCGGCAAAAAGCCAATCACCAACGAAGCCTTCATTAGTCTTAGTCACTGTAAAGAAGGAGTCAGCGCGGCCTACAGTAAGGATTTAGAGGTAGGCATAGACATTGAAACCCGAAGAGAGAACCTCCGTCGAATTGCCCCGAAATTTACAAGTGAAGAGGAAAAAAAACGATTCACTTGTGACGAGCAAACGACCCTTCAATTCATCTGGGGCATCAAAGAAAGCCTCTTCAAACTCTACGGCTATGGCAATATCGATTTCAAGCAACACCTCGAGATCACCAGCTTTGAATGGAACGCTCAGACCAAGCAAGGCTGGGGCACAGCATGGATCTCGCAAACTTGTGCAGAACGCAACAAGCCCATTCAATGCTTCGTGCAGACTGCCGTTGTTGGCAATCACTATATTTCTATAGCCTCTCATCGTAAGCCAATTAAACCCTTTGAAAGCGAACGCGTCCTTTTACGTGAGTGGACACCGGAAGATGCTAGATGGCTATACGAGCTAAATATGAACCCTGCAGTAATCAAGTACACAGGAGATGCCGGATTCACCTCTGAGCAGAGTGCCCTACAGCTTATAAAAACCTACCCGAACTACCAACGGGACGATTATGGTCGCTGGATGGCCATTGATAAATCTATAGGCGAACCCATTGGATGGTGTGGACTAAAAAACAACCAATGGGGAATAGACCTTGGCTTCCGATTCTTTGAAAGATACTGGGGCAAGGGCATCGCCACAGAGTGTGCTTTAAAAACCATAGAAAAAGCCAGAGACCTAAAGCTTCCAAGGTTAATTGGACGCGCATTGTCTGAAAACGTAGGAAGTTGGAAAGTCCTTGAAAAAGTGGGCATGCAGCGTTACCATAGTGTACCTATTGAGGAATTCGCCGAAGACTTCAATATCGCTAGGAAAGACCTAGAAAGCTGGGAAGGACAGATGTTGCACATGTATAAATTGGACCTCAAGTGAAAATAGTCTTTACCGGAACAGAGAGCACCTACAAGAGTACGCTAGCCAAAGCTTCAGCTGAAGAATTCTCCATGACCTACGTCCCGGAATTTGCTCGAACGTATCTAGAGGAAATTTCCTCTGGAACGCCCGTTGACCCTATGCCAAGAGCGGAGTATGACCGGATCGAAGAAGGCCAATTACGCAACCAGAAAAACAACGGATATTTCACAAAAAACAGCAGCGGCATTTTCGATACTGACGGCACAGTGCTCTATATCTGGAAGCAAGACAAATTTGGCAAAATCGATAGCCAATTACTCGAAATACCTGAAGATGTCATCTACTTCTTATGTCACCCGAATGTTGAAATAGGTCAGGATCCATTGCGGGTTGATGCACATCGAAGAGAAGAATTACACGAAAAATATGTTGCGCTTTTAAGCCAGCTTCCAAATCGAGTTATTCACCTCAATGAGAAAACATTAGAAGATAGAATGGAAAAGGTGAAGAAGGTGATTGCGGAACTATTAAACGACGCGGTTTAATTTTTCATTGATGAGCTGACGAGCGTTGTTCCACTTTTGGAATTGGACTAAATAGTAGTTGTAATCCGCATTCTCCATGGTCAAATACTCTTTCAAAGCATTCAATTTGCGCTCTACATGAACATATTTCATGCGTAAGGTAGTTTCATTGACTAGCGGAAAAATGGTATTCTTCTCGTCCGGCAGATAGATTTCTTTAGCCTTCCAATTAGCAAGCGTATACTTCTCAGTCAATGCCTCGGTAACCACCTTGATGATTTCGGGATCCTCCTGACGCACCCACCAATTACTATCTGGAATGCGCTCTGCCTCTACCTCGTCGGCAAGCATGTTGTACATCTTGGAAAAAATGGGTGTAGCGAACTCGATATGATCTTCCTCTATTTCATCCACTATCCAGTTTGCAATAGATACAGGAATAACTTCATCCTCGTCTAAATCGGTATCCAACATAGCATCAGTACCCTTTGAGACAAGTAGATGAATAAGTCGTTCCTCTTGCTCGTAGCCATGGATCTTAACCATTCCCGCCTCACGAGGCTGAACCACCTCCATAGGTGGCGCTTGAGCTTGCTGTTTCTTTTGCTGACGTTGCTGAATTCCTTGAAGCCTTCCGAGCTCTTCGTACAATGCTGTCGGGTCTATCTCAAGAATATACGCTGCTTCCTTAATGAATACTTCACGACCAATCTGATCCGGAACTTTTGAAATACTGCTCACCACATCGCGCACCATTTCAGCAAATTTTAGCGGATCACCCGCCACTTCCTCCTTTAAAACAGAGGTCTTAAAACTGATGAAATCTTTCTTGCTCGTTTTTAGAAACTCTTCCAATTCCTCATTTGAGCGCTGCTTGGCAAAACTATCGGGGTCTTCTCCTTGAGGAAAGCTCACCACACGAACATTTACTCCTTGCTCAAGCATCATATCAAGACCCCGGAAACTCGCGCGTAACCCGGCTGCGTCGCCATCAAAAAGCAAAGTAATATTCGGCGTGTAGCGCTTCAACATTCCGATCTGTCCCTCAGTCAATGCAGTACCTGAAGAACTGACCACGTTACGAACACCATTTTGATAGAAACTCAAGACATCGGTATACCCTTCCACCAAGAACGCCTCGTCGCGCTTGACTATCTCCTGCTTGGCTTGGTACAAGCCATATAAGACCTTACTCTTGTGATAGATGGGATTCTCAGGACTGTTTAAATACTTGGCAGCCTTTGCGTTGTTATTGAGGATCCTACCTCCAAAACCCAGAACACGGCCACTTACACTATGGATAGGGAACATCACACGGCCACGAAATCTATCGTACCAGCCGCGGTCGTTCTTCATAGAAATCCCACTTTCTTGCAATGCCTTGTCGCTGTATTGATTCGCGATGGCGTAATCTGCAAAAGCCGTCGATTTCTCCGGACTATATCCCAAATGAAACTTCGCGATAGTCTCATCATTAAAACCGCGCTCCCGGAAGTAGCTCAACCCTATGGCCTTGCCTTCGTCAGTTTCAAGCATCTGCTCTTTATAGAACTTAGAAGCGACCTCAGTAATGAGATAAACAGCTTCACGCATGTTGCCCGCTTCAATCTCCTCGGCTGTCTGTGGACGCGCCTCAGGAATTTCGATGTTGTACTTTTTCGCAAGCCAACGCAGTGCATCTGGATAGCTCATCTGCTCGAGCTCCATTAAGAAGGTTACCGCATTGCCCCCTTTTCCAGAAGAAAAACACTTGAAAATCTGCTTGGCTGGGCTCACCATGAAGGATGGCGTCTTTTCATTGTTGAAAGGACTTAAGCCTTTGAGATTGCTCCCGGATTTTTTCAATTGGACAAACTCACCAATAACCTCCTCTATACGGGAGGTGGTAAAGATTTGTTCAATGATTTCCTGAGGTATACGAGCCATGAACGCAAGATACTTTTTATAAATAAAAAAGCCACCCCTAAGGGCGGCTCTAAGCAAGCTGAGTTGAACTTAATTATTTATGCAAATGTACATCCATTTGTGGATATGGGATAGAAATTCCCTTTGCATTAAATGATTTATAGACGGCTTCATTCATGGCAAAATGCACGTCCCAGTAATGCTCTGCCTTAACCCAAGCCCTAGTGGTTAAATTCACAGATGAATCTGCCATCGCGCCAAGCTCAACCAAAATAGGTTTGTCTTTTACTACACGATCATCCGATTCCAAAAGTCCGCGTACTGTTGCCTTTGCCTCATCTAAATCTGCATCATAGCCAATGCCAAAGACCCAATCAACACGTCTGAAATCTTGAGCACTAAAGTTTACCAATGAGCCGTTGCTCAATGCGCCGTTCGGTAAAATGATGAGTTTGTTGTCTGGAGTTGTTAACGTAGTGACAAAGATTTGTATGCTCTTCACTGTCCCTGAATAACCTTGAGCTTCGATAAAATCTCCTACTTTGAACGGCTTGAACATTAAAATCATAGCACCACCAGCGAAATTTTGAAGCGTTCCACTCAACGCCATACCTACTGCTAAACCTGCAGCACCTAATACGGCAACGATACTTGTAGTCGCCACCCCTAATTGGTTAATCGTTGCAATTAGCACAAATGCCTGTAGGGTGATTTTTAACAATGACTCTAAAAAGGTCGTAAGACTAGGATCCATTTCCCTGAGGCTCATCGCTTTTTTGAATCCGCTCAACATGACTTTTACGATGCGCATTCCAATCCAAAGAATAAGAAGGGCAATGACCAATTGTTTCGCCCACACGAACGCATTGGCTGTTATAGTCTCTACTGAGACTCCTAAGATTTCTTCCATGTGATAAATAGGTGTTGGTTTATTTCTTTCGAGCACCTGTGTACGCAATTACCTCTTCTAAGGCCTTACGCTCCATACTCTCAGGAAATTTAGAAAGAATTTCAGCAGCACTACTAAGATGCGCCTCCATTTTACCTCGTGCGTAATCTAATCCACCAGAGTTTCGAACAAAGTCGACTACCTCGGCAACTTTCTTTGGCCTATTGTGGTGTTTCTTAATGGTACGTATGACTTCTTTACGCTTTGATGGAGTCGTGTTTTGCAGGGCATTGATTAGCGGCAATGTCATCTTCTGCTCCTTAATATCTATACCCGATGGTTTTCCAGTAAGGTTTACCTTTTCGAAGTCAAATAGATCATCCTTGATCTGGAAAGCAAGACCTAGCTCGCGACCAAACATACGCATCTGCTCTTGCACCTCTACTGAAGCTTCAGCGCTTTGAGCACCGACAACACAACATGTCTCTAGAAGGACTGCCGTTTTTTGTTGGATCACTTCGTAATAGACTTCTTCTGTAATGTCTAGCTTTCGAGCTTTTTCAATCTGCAACAACTCACCCTCGGACATGCTTTTTACAGCCGTGCTTACGGTACCTAATAATTGGTATTGCTCTTGATCAACAGCAAGTAGTAAGACTTTTGAAAGAAGATAATCGCCTATTAGAACAGCCACCTTATTCTTCCATAAAGCGTTTATAGAAAAGAAGCCCCTTCGCATATCAGCATCATCCACCACATCATCGTGAACGAGTGTTGCGGTGTGCATCAGCTCAATAAGCGAAGCACCGACGTAGGTGGCATCATTGACCTTGCCCAACATTTTGGCGGTCAAAAAGACGAGAATTGGTCGAAGCTGCTTCCCCTTGCGCTTAACCATGTAATTCATTACTCGGTCGACCAGTGGAGTTTTACTTCTAAGATGAGATTTGAATCTTACATCAAACTCTTTCATCTCCGAAGCTATTGGAGCTTTAATGGCATTCAATTTTGACATTAGTTCCAACCCTTAGTTTTTTGAATGTGCTCATAGGCCTTCTGTACATTCAAGAACGTTTCCTTGGCCGCTGCTTGAGCTTCCGGGCCGGCATCAATTGTTCGATCCGGATGGTATTTCAAGGCCATCTTCCGGTATGCTTTCTTCACCTCCGCTTCTGTAGCATTCTCTGATACTTCGAGAACCTTAAATGCCCATCCTGCATCAGACTCTTTTGCGAACATTGCTTTGATGGATTCAAAGTCGTAAGGATTAATACGAAGGTTTCGCGCGATGCGGCGAATCTCGTCCACTTCATTTTGATGCAGATGCCCGTCTGCTAAACCTAGTTTGAATAAGAAGTGAATGAGCTGAAGACGCGTGCTGTGATTCGTAAAACCGTTGATTTGGTTACAAACCTTGGTCAAAGGAATTTGTTGATCAACAATCTTTCTAAAAACCGAGAAACTCTCGTTTGCGCGTTCTTTTCCGAACATGCTCACGAATTGTGAACGAACGAAATCTAGCTCCTTCTGTTCTACCCTACCGTCCGCCTTAATGACTCTGGCTGCTAATACCAAAAGGGCGATGTGAAAATCGCTGGGTGAAGATTGTGGCGAACCAGAGTAACTCTCTGTTGCCTTATCACCTTCAACCATATCATGGATACGATTGGCGAAAGCTACTCCGAGAATAGCACCTATAGGCCCGCCAAGCGACCAGCCTAATCCACCTCCAAAAATTTGAAATAATCGTTTCATCCCGAGCTCAAAGATACTCGGCTAAAACGGAAATAACTAAAACCTGTAATCTTGTTTAGACTACGAAATACGCAAAGGTTGCAATACCCCCAATGATAACGATGACCAGTGCAATTTGGGCATAAAGCTGCGCTGTCGACATTTTCTCTTTGGCAGTTCTAGTTCTGCGTCTGTTTGAAGTTGCTTGTGTTGACATAACGAGTGTGTTTTGTGTGTAGTATTAAGTTACAAAAATTCTAATACTTTTAAAAAATTTCACCTTCTATTTCATTTATAACCAATTCTTTACACAAAAACCATAGTCTCAAAATGAGAATTCATTTTGAGATTTTTTGTCACAAAAAAAAGCCCCCAGCATTGCTGAGGGCTCGTTCGGAATTCTCGCTTCCTATATGTTAAGACCCACAGGCCACACATTCGTCTGGGTTATCTATTGAGCAAGCAATCTTCTCTTCAGCAGTCACTTCCTCGCTCATCTTTGCCATGGCTTCTTTCTGAGCTTTCACTCTAGCTTCAACCTCAGCAGTAGAAGGAGCAGTAGGAGATGCAGGAGCTTTGTCCGCAGTATCAGTAGCAGCACCAGTACTCACACCTGGGCTCATATTAGTTTGAGCGTTTTTCTTAACAGTAAACTTAATTGCACTTGAAGCTGGCTTAGAACGCAAGTAGTACATACCTGTTTTCAGCCCTTTCTTCCAAGCGTAGAAGTGCATAGAAGTCAGCTTACCCATATTTGGACTCTCCATAAAGAGGTTCAAACTCTGGCTTTGATCAATGAACATTCCACGGTCAGCTGCCATGTCAAGGATATCTCTCATTGAGATTTCCCAAACCGTCTTGTAGATCGCTTTTAAGTTCTCTGGCACACCGTCAATGTTTTGGACAGAACCGTTGGTTGCCATGAGGGCATTTTTCATATCGTCGTTCCACAAGCCAAGCTCGATCAAATCGTTCAACAAGTGTTTGTTGACTACAATGAACTCACCCGAAAGTACACGGCGTGTGTAAACGTTTGAAGTGTACGGCTCGAAACATTCGTTATTTCCGAGAATCTGAGAGGTTGAAGCTGTCGGCATAGGAGCCATCAACAAACTATTTCTCACACCGTGCTTCTCCACTTCTTCACGCAGTTCTTGCCAGTTCCAACGACCACTTAATTCTTCATCCTTCACTCCCCATAGGTTGTGTTGGAATTGACCTTTAGAGATAGGCGAACCTTCGTACGTTTCGTAAGTACCGTCTTTGACTGCCTGATCTTTTGAAGAGGTCACTGCAGCAAAGTACATCGTCTCAAAGATCTCCTTGTTCAATGCTTTCGCTTCCTCAGAATCGAACGGCATGCGGAGCTTGATAAATGCATCAGCCAAGCCTTGTACCCCAAGACCTACTGGACGATGACGCATATTTGAGTTTCTCGCCTCAACCACTGGGTAGTAGTTGCGATCGATTACCTGATTGAGGTTGTAGGTAACCTTGTAGGTTACGTCGTAGAGTTTTTGGTGATCGAACTTGCCATCTTCAACGAACATAGGAAGCGCAATAGATGCTAGGTTACAAACCGCTATCTCATCAGGAGAAGTGTATTCAAGAATCTCCGTACACAAGTTTGAAGAACGGATAGTTCCTAAGTTCTGTTGGTTAGACTTCAAGTTAGCAGCATCCTTGTATAGCATGTAAGGTGTACCTGTTTCGATCTGGCTCTCCATGATCTTCGCCCATACTTCACGAGCTTTCACCGTGCGACGCCCTTTACCTTCACTTTCATATTTCGTGTAGAGGTCAACGAACTCTTGACCGTGGCAATCAAACAAGCCTGGGCATTCGTTTGGACACATCAATGTCCAATCTTCGTTTTTCTCAACGCGCTCCATGAACAGATCTGGGATCCACATTGCATAGAACAAATCGCGCGCGCGCATCTCTTCCTTACCGTGGTTCTTTTTCAAATCTAAGAACTCGTAGATATCAGCGTGCCAAGGTTCAACGTAGATGGCGAAAGAACCTTTACGCTTACCTCCACCTTGATCTACGTATCGAGCAGTGTCGTTGTACACACGTAGCATTGGTACAATACCGTTCGAAGTGCCATTCGTTCCGCCAATGTATGACCCGGTAGCACGGATGTTGTGAATGCTCAATCCGATACCGCCAGCACTTTGTGAAATCTTGGCTGTTTGCTTCAATGTATCGTAGATACCGTCGATGCTATCCTCCTTCATGGTTAGAAGGAAACAAGAACTCATTTGTGGTTTTGGAGTACCCGCATTGAAAAGTGTCGGCGTAGCATGTGTCATGTACTTCTTACTCATCAACTCGTAGGTTTCCAAAGCACCTTCTAGATCGTCTTTGTGGATACCAATACTCACACGCATCAACATGTGTTGTGGACGCTCTACAATCTTGCCGTGCATGCGCAACAGGTAAGAACGCTCAAGTGTCTTAAAACCGAAGTAATCGTAAGAGAAGTCGCGATCGTAGATCAACTGAGAGTCTAGGTACTCTGCATTAGACTGGATGATCTCATAAACATCATCAGCAATCAGTGGTGCCTTTTTTCCTGTTTCAGGATTAACGTATTCGTACAGGTCAGTCACGGTTTCAGAAAAGCTCTTTTTAGTGCTTTTATGAAGGTTACTAACTGCAATTCTTGCCGCTAGATTCGCGTAATCGGGATGCTTAATGGTCATTGAAGCTGCAGTTTCCGCAGCCAAATTATCAAGCTCAGAGGTTGTAACGCCGTCATAAACGCCGTCCACAACACGTTTTGCTACCGCCACAGGATCTACATATTCGCTCAATCCGTAGCATAGTTTTTCAATACGTGCAGTAATCTTATCAAACTTTACTGCCTCCTTTCTTCCGTCTCTCTTAAGTACGCGCATCATAACTTATTCTCTTGTGTGTTCTTGTGTTCTCTTTCGTCTAGAAGCTCATTTCGCCACCAAACGCATTATCAAAGTTGTGGTCTTCTTGGCTTTCGCCTACGCCAGCTTTCTTGTATTCTGAAACGCGCTTCTCAAAGAAGTTCGTCTTTCCTTCCAATGAAATCATATCCATGAAATCAAACGGGTTCGCTGTTCCGTAAACCTTAGGACAGTGTAGGGTCTCTAACAAGTGATCCGTAACGAATTCCAAGTATTCAGACATCAACTTAGCATTCATACCAATGAGGTTTACTGGCAATGATTCAGTGATAAACTCACGTTCGATATCTAGTGCCTCCGTGATGATTTGAGTGATGCGCTCTACCGGCACTTTGTTAACCAAGTGGTTGTTGTGCAAGTGACAAGCAAAATCACGGTGTAAACCTTCGTCACGAGAAATAAACTCGTTAGAAGTTGCCAAACCTGGAAGCAATCCTCTCTTCTTCATCCAGAAGATTGAACAAAATGCGCCCGAAAAGAAAATACCCTCTACCGCTGCGAAAGCAATCAAACGCTCTGCAAATGATTCAGACTCAATCCAACGCAACGCCCAATCTGCCTTTTTCTTGATGGCGGGAAAGCGCTCGATTGCATTGAATAATTCGTCTTTCTCCGCATCGTTATCCACAAGTGTGTCGATGAGTAGGGAGTACATCTCACTGTGGATGTTTTCCATCATGATTTGGAAACCGTAGAAGAATTTCGCCTCTGAGTACTGTACCTCGTTCACGAAGTTCTCCGCAAGGTTTTCATTAACGATACCATCAGAAGCTGCGAAGAATGCCAAGATGTGCTTGAGGAAGTAACGCTCGTCGTCGTTGAGCTTCTTCCAGTCTACAACGTCTTGGTGCAAATCGATCTCCTCCGCTGTCCAAAATGAAGCCTCTTGTTTCTTATACCAGTCCCATATATCACTGTGCTGGATTGGGAAAATTACAAACCTGTTTTTGTTGTCTTGTAAAATTGGTTCCTGTTGCATAAAGCAAAAATTTTAAGGTCGGAAGCACGCATTAACCAAGGTTAATGTTCTGTTTTCCAACTAATTATGTTTTTGGTTTTTCAGCGGAGTAGGATGCTCATTACGTGTCCGTAGCTGAACGGCCTATACAAACATGGCCACGATTTGAGCCAATAACAAGAAAGGGGATTTGGGTTTTTCCCACAGTTATTAACAACCAAAAATGAGACACTTTAGCCGAGGCCTCCTATCAATGTTGAGCGGTAGTATTTTTACCCCCAAAGAATTCCACAATTAAGAATTTTCGGAACGATTCTTTTCGATCAAATCGGCGGCAATTTCCACCTTATCATAGAATTCAGAACCGTATTTTCTGATCAGCGGCTCTTTCAAAAACTTGTAAACTGGAACCTTGAGCTCTTCACCTAAAGTACATGCCGCAGAACAGATGGACCAGCGGTCATAATTAAGTGCTTCGAAGTCCGTGTATTTAGACACTCTAATGGGATAAAGGTGACAGGAAATGGGCTTTTTCCAATCTATCACACCGTCATTATAGGCTTGTTCAATACCACATTTAGCCGAACCGTCTTTTTCGAAAATGGTGTAAGCACATTCTTTACCGTTAATGATGGGTGTTTCCTTTTCACCAATGCCATCCACAGATGTTCCCACTTTTTCAATCTCGCGAATGCCTTTTTCTGTGAGGTAAGGTTTGACTTTTGGATAAATCGATTCTAAAATAGCCACCTCATCTTCAGCTACTGGGGCTCCTGCATTGCCCTCCACACAACAAGCGCCTTTACAAGCGCCAAGGTTACAGACAAATTCTTTTTTAAAAAGGTCGCTAGACAGAAGTTTATTATCGATGTCGATCATACGACAAAACTAACGAAGAGTTAAAGCACATATTGAATGTAAAGCACCTAATTTTGCCAAAAAAACTAAACACCATGGGATTCAACTTCAACGACGCCTTGAGTGCCTTCCTAATCCTTTTCGCAGTAATTGATATTCCAGGCAGCATTCCAATCATAGTGAGCTTGCGTAAGAAAGTAGGCCACGTACAGAGCGAGAAAGCCACCATTGTGGCTGGAATCATTATGATTGTATTCCTCTTTGTAGGAGAAAGCATTTTGAAACTACTGGGCGTTGATGTCCAAAGCTTTGCCATCGCAGGTAGTTTCGTTTTATTCTTCCTTGCCCTAGAAATGATTTTGGGTATCACATTATATAAGGAGGAAGATCCAAAAACAGCTTCAATTGTACCTATTGCCTTCCCACTCATTGCAGGTGCAGGCTCAATGACCTCTTTGGTTTCACTTCAGGCAGAATTTGATATCATCAACATCATTATTGCCATTGTGGCTAATATGATTGTAGTTTATGCTGTATTAAAGAACACTGAGCGCTTGGAGCGCATACTAGGAACAGGTGGTCTGAATGTGCTTCGCAAAGTTTTCGGTATTATCTTGCTCGCGATTGCAGTGAAGTTGTTCTTCACCAATCTCATCCCTTTGTTACAAACGGTTTAAGACATCTATATAATGGCTGACGATCAATTCAAAAACGTTATCTCCCATGCCAAAGAGTATGGCTTCATCTTCCAAAGTAGTGAAATCTATGACGGACTAAGTGCCGTGTACGATTACGGCCAATGTGGAGCCTTGCTTAAGAACAACATCAAAGCGTACTGGTGGGGCGCGATGGTTCAAATGCATGAAAATATTGTAGGAATAGATTCTGCAATCTTCATGCACCCAACTACCTGGAAAGCATCTGGCCACGTGGACGCCTTTAACGATCCGTTGATCGACAATAAGGACAGCAAGAAGCGTTACCGTGCTGATGTCTTGATTGAGGATCACGTCGAGAAGATTCGTCAAAAAATTGAAAAAGAAGTCAAGAAAGCAGCAAAGCGCTTTGGAGATTCATTCGATAAGGACCAGTTTTTGGCAACAAATGGTCGTGTCTTGGGCTATCAAGAAAAAATGAAGGCCATCATGGACCGCTTTGTCAAAGCCATGGACGCTGAGGATTTGGCAGATGTCAAGCAACTTATCGAAGATGAGCAGATAAAATGTCCAGTGAGCGGATCTATGAATTGGACCGATGTACGCCAATTCAACCTCATGTTCGGCACACAAATGGGCTCTGTGGCAGAAGGCGCTTCAACCCTTTACTTGCGCCCCGAGACTGCTCAGGGAATCTTCTTGAACTATCTAAATGTCCAGAAAACGGGCAGAATGAAAATACCGTTCGGTATCGCGCAAATAGGTAAAGCGTTTAGAAACGAGATCGTCGCACGCCAATTCATCTTCCGCATGCGCGAATTTGAGCAGATGGAGATGCAATTCTTTGTACGCCCTGGGACTGAAATGGAGTGGTACGATACCTGGAAAGAAAAGCGTCTAGCTTGGCACAAGAGTCTTGGTTTTGACGATAGCAATTACCGCTTCCACGACCACGAAAAGTTGGCGCACTATGCAAATGCTGCAGCGGACATCGAATTCAACTTCCCGTTCGGATTTAAAGAATTAGAGGGCATTCATTCGCGCACAGACTTCGATTTGAAGCAACACGAAGAATTCAGCGGTAAAAAACTGCAATACTTTGACCCAGAGATTGGCGAAAACTACGTACCATATGTTGTAGAAACCTCTATCGGTCTGGATCGTATGTTCCTTGCAGTGCTTAGTAAGAGCTTAGTTACTGAAACACTCGAAGACGGAAGTAAGCGCACAGTCCTTAATGTACCTTCCTTCTTAGCACCTTATAAAGTAGCCGTACTTCCTCTTTTAAAGAAAGACGGATTACCAGAAAAAGCGCGTGAAGTTGTAAACCTATTGAAGTTTGACCACATGGTTCAATACGATGAAAAAGATGCCATTGGAAAGCGTTACCGTCGTCAAGATGCCATTGGAACACCGTTGTGTGTGACTGTCGATCACCAAAGCCTTGATGACAATACTGTTACGGTCAGATTCCGTGATACCATGGAGCAAATTCGTATTCCAATGGAAGAATTGAAGGCACTGACCAATGAAAGAGTATCATTAAGCGAACAATTGGGAAAACTTTCTTAAAAAGAGAATCGTAATACTTTGATTTTCACATAAATTGGCTCTTATCAATTAATCAAAATCATTCGCGAGATGAAAAAGTTCAACATTTTTGCTTCAGCAGTAGTTGCACTAGCTATGGTAGCTTGTGCCGCACCAGCTGAAGAGGCACCGGCTGAAGAGCCTGCAATGGAAGAGGTAGCTGAAGAGGCACCCGCAATGGAGGAAGTAGCAGATTCTGCTATGACTGAAGAAGCTGATTCTACTATGGAAGAAGCTGCTGCTGAAGAAATGCAAGAGGACCACGAAGGTCACGAGCACTAAGATTACCTCTTAGGAAAAAGAAAACCCCCGAGCGCTCCGCGCTCGGGGGTTCTTTTTTGTCAAAATTTTTCGTCTTGCTCTTATTGCAAAATGCGCTCTTTAATCTGTGCTACAAGCGGATCATCTTTCAGAAGGACTTTACGGTAAGCATCAAATCCCCAATGATTGCGTCCAACAGACGCCTTCAGCAAGAGCGATAATTCAGAGCGATCAAAGGCACTTAAGTCTTCGAGGTAGATGCCATAACCACCATAATCTAAAAAGGAAGTGAGCATCTCATCAGAAACCAAGAAGTCTGAATAGAAATTGGAGAAGTTTTGATTTTCGAGGAGCTCTCTGTTTGAATCGGCATAATTAAAACCAAAGGCGTCAATGGTGCCGTAAGAGAACGTCCAGAAATAAGAAGCGCTATCATTGACCAATTCCACATCCGGCTCAATTCCACCTTGCGAATACAGCACTCGTCCAGTATCGCTAATAAAAGTTCCTTCGTTCATGATTTGACCGTTGCGATAAGGCTTTTGTATAGATCTACCGCTTGGCGTGTAATAATAGGCTACTGTAAGTCGGACTTTAGAACCGTCTGCGAGAATCTTATCCTCTTGGACAAGGCCTTTCCCAAAGGAGGTTTTTCCATATACCCTCGCTCTATCGTGGTCTTGTAGCGCACCCGTAAACACCTCAGAAGCGCTAGCCGAATTCTCATTGATTAAGATGTGTACTGGTAAATCTTCAAATCTATTTCCCGACTTTGCCTTGGAAGTATTGATAGAACCGTCCTTGTATTTCGTAGTTACAATGTTTTGACCTTCAACTAGGAATTCATCGGCCATGGCTACACTTTCGTGCAAGTACCCACCCGGATTATCGCGCAAATCTATGATAAGCTCGTTATTGCCTGTAGCCACTAAGTAATCTAAATGGGCAACAAATTCGTCGTGTGTGGTCTCGGCGAATCGATCTATTTTGACATAACCGATGCCGCTATCCACCGGCAGATGCATCACACTCTCAATAGGAACAAGGTCTCTCTGCACAGAAAACTCGAGCAACTCGCCGTAGCGATATACGCTTAAATTCACATCAGTGCCTCGAAGACCTTTGATTCTTGAAGTAACCATATCATTGGTCAATGAATCTCCAACGATGGTATCGCCTTCTATAGCAAAAACGCGGTCGCCAGATTTAATGCCTGCAGCTGATGCAGGTCCGATTTCCATTACGTGCAAGAAAACAAGTGTGTCCCTTTTAATCGCGAATTCCACACCAATACCGGAAAAATTTCCTTGCATGCGCTCGGCCATTGCTGCTCCTTCGTCTAATGGAATATAGGTACTGTGCGGATCTAAGGTGGATAGAATATGATCCATGGCTTCGGCCTGAAGAGAATCGACATCTAATTCTTCAACGTATTCCTCCTCGAGGTACCTAAAGAATTGAGACATCTTATCCCCACCTGCTGGCACTTGGCTAAACTTGCTGCCGATCCAAACTCCAACGAGCAAGAAGGCGGCGATCCATAAGACTACATTTTCTTTTTTCAATCGACGTCCATTTGAAGCACCTCAACACCGGCCTTGATTAGAAAATCTAAACCACTACGGTCTTTGTATTCATTTATGTAAATAAGCTTTTTAATACCGACTTGATGGATCAATTTACTACACTCTTTACATGGACTCATGGTAATGTACAAAGTCGCTCCTTTCGCACTAGCAGTACTACTTGCGACTTTGGTAATTGCATTCGCCTCTGCATGTAACACGTACCATTTGGTATAGTTCTCCTCGTCCTCACAAGGGTTCTCAAACCCTGTGGGTGTTCCATTGAACCCGTCAGAGATGATCATTCTGTCCTTAACAATGAGTGCCCCGACTTTCTTGCGGCTACAGTGACTTAGCCGGGCCCATTCGAGCGCCATTCTTAGATATGCTCTGTCGTATTTTTTCTGCTTTTCCGATTGAATCATGTACCAAAGATAAACTTGCGAATGAATCTATCACTCTATTATCGGACCTGTCTTTCTGGAAACATCTAAAAGAAAAAACCTCGCACTTTTCAGAACGAGGTTTAGTACCTGGGGCGGGAATCGAACCCGCACTCCCGAAGGAACTGGATTTTGAATCCAGCGCGTCTACCAATTCCGCCACCCAGGCTTCTGTGGAATTGGACGGCAAAAATAAGGGGGTTTTCCAATTCTCCTAACATTTTCTTCAAGAAATTGAATCACCTTCTTTTTTAGGCGGCTTTTTAATGTTCTTTTACTTACATTTGCACCCCTCAACGGAGGTGCGTTAATTACGTTAATAACACTGATATACAGTACAGATGCTACCTGAAGCAAAAATATTTGCCGGTCGACACACCATGGATCTCGCCAAGAAAATTGCGGGACACTACGGTATTCCTATGGGAAATGTAAAAATCACGCAGTTTAGCGACGGTGAATTTTGCCCTTCTTTCGAGGAAACTGTGCGTGGTAATCGCGTATTCCTTATCCAGAGTACGAATCCACCAGCGGATAATTTGATGGAGCTACTTATGTTGTGTGATGCAGCGAAGCGTGCTTCTGCAAAGCATATCACAGCGGTTATGCCTTACTTCGGCCTTGCTCGCCAAGATCGTAAAGACAAACCAAGAGTGCCAATAGGTGCGAAACTCGCTGCAAAGATGCTCATGGCAGCTGGCGCCACTCGTGTTATGACCATGGACCTTCACGCAGACCAAATCCAAGGTTTCTTTGAAGTTCCTGTAGACCACCTCTTCTCTTCTGCCCTATTCATTGAAGATATAGAAGGCATGAAGATGGATAATCTTTGTATTGCCTCACCAGATATGGGCGGCGCAAAACGTGCACATGCTTACGGCTCGAAGCTTGAAGCTGATGTGGTGGTTTGTTACAAGGAGCGTAAGAAGGCAAACGTAATTGATAAAATGACCGTCATTGGTGATGTTGAAGGCAAGAATGTAATTCTTGTGGACGACATGGTTGATACCGGTGGCACACTTTGTAAGGCAGCAGAAATGCTTAAAGAAAAGGGTGCCAAAACAGTACGCGCTTACTGTACACACGGTGTTCTTAGTGGCCCAGCTCACGAAAGAATTGCCAATAGCGCATTGGAGGAATTGGTAATCACAGATACTATTCCACAAACACAAGAGAACCCGAAGATCCGCGTGATCTCAGTTGCTGAAATGTTTGCTCAGGTGATGAAGAATGTTCACCACCACGAGAGTATTTCAGGACACTTCATAATGTAATACCAGAATAAACTAGATCAGATGAAGTCTGTTGAAATTCAAGGAAATGTAAGAACCGAAATTGGTTCAAAATACGCAAAAGCAGAGCGTAAAGCAGGTAACGTACCATGTGTAGTTTACGGTGGTGAAGCGCCAATTCACTTTTCTGCTCCTACTCTAGCATTTAAAGGACTTGTATACACTGCGGAAGCTAAGACTGCAAAAATCACTGTAGGTGATGCGACTGTTGAAGCAGTAATCCAAGACATCCAATTCCACCCAGTAACTGATCAGTTGATGCACATCGACTTCATCCAGTTGGTAGAAGGCAAGCCGGTAACTATGGACATCCCTGTAGTTTTTCACGGTCAAGCTCGTGGTGTATTAGCAGGGGGTAAATTAAAAACTATCCTTCGCAAGCTCTCAGTTCGTGCAGTACCGGGTCAATTCCCAGAGAGCATCGAACTAGACATCAATGGTCTTCGTATCGGTAAGTCTATTCGCGTAAGTGATGTACCAGCGGAAGGTTTTGAAATCCTTAATGCTGATACAGCTGTAATCGTTACTGTTAAGAAAGCACGTGGTGCTGTTGACGATAGCGAGGACGAGGAAGAAGGCGAAGCTGCTGCTGAATAAATTGTACCTCAACGGGTATGAAAAAGTTCCTCATTGTCGGTTTGGGTAATCCCGGAGCCGAGTATGAAAATACCCGTCACAATATTGGTTTTTTGACATTGGACGCCTTCGCGAAGGCGTCCAATGTTGTTTTTGAACCTGGGCGTTATGCAATGACTGCAGAGGCTAGAATCAAAGGCAGAATCTTTAGGCTCATCAAGCCTACTACCTTCATGAACCTTAGCGGCAATGCTGTTCGCTATTGGATGCAAGAAGAAAAAATCCCAATAGAAAATGTTTTGGTCGTCGTTGACGATTTAGCCATTCCTTTCGGTTCACTTCGCATCAAAGGCAAAGGCTCAGATGCAGGACATAACGGTCTAAAAGACATTCAAGCTAAACTTGGTCGCAGTGATTACCCTAGACTTAAGTTCGGTATTGGCAACGACTTTCCGAAAGGACGTCAGGTAGATTATGTACTTGGGCAGTGGAACAAGGACGAAACGCCCCATCTTCCTGCGCTTATTGAACACGCCGTTAAGATGTGCCAAAGCTTCGGACTAGCAGGGATAAACACCACGATGAATCAGCTGAACAAAAAATGACCAAGGCTGATCAGATATTGGCCTTTTACAACGCGCTCGATTTCGACCGTAAATACCTTGATGCAGATCTAGAAGTACTCAACCCATTTGAAGGAGCCAGCTCTGAGCAAGAGCGAGCGCTAAGCGGGTTCTACCATAAATTTTACAGCGACGAAACTCCGCGTAACCTCATCCTTGGCATCAATCCAGGTCGCCTCGGCGCCGGCGCCACAGGTATTCCTTTTACCGACACCAAACGGTTGATTGAATGCGGTATTCCATTTGATGGCTTTTCAACCCACGAGCCTAGCTCCGTATTTGTCTATGAAGCCATCGATGCCTTTGGAGGTCCTGAAACATTCTATCAAGAGTTTTTTATTGGCTCCGTCTGTCCACTTGGGTTCGTGATGAATAAGAACGGGAATTGGGTAAATTTCAATTACTACGATCGCGCCAGCTTTTCCAATGCATTGGCCCCGTATTTATTGGAGCAGATTAAAAAGCAAATTGAATTGGCCGGTAAAAATGAACGCATCATTGTTTTTGGCACTGGGAAGAATCTAAAGTTCCTGCAGAAGCTCAACAAGGAGTACAACTTCACACCGGAATTAGTTGCTCTTGAACATCCACGCTACATCATGCAATACAAATACAAGCACCGCGAGCAGTACATCGCGAAGTATCTGGAAGCGTTCTCGCGCTAAATCAGAAAGAATAGCGTAGGTTGATGGCGGCAATCTCAGGATCGAAACTACTGCCGTTTAATCCATAATAGGTCCAGCCGTTTATCTGGGTTCCAATTCCCCAGTGTTCCCCAAAATTTCTACCGAAACTCAGGCCTACAAAAGGATCAAACTCGAATTCATCCTTATACACCATCGGACGGCTAGCGACAATGGCGAACCGGACATCCAAGTACCATTTACGATCGATAAGATTAGAGGTGTAAATCAAACCAAAAGATTGCTCGCGCTCCCCTATTCCACTCCAAGACGTTTCTTCATACCAATTCTTCCAATACACACCAATGTGGTTGGTTTTAACAAACTCATAATTAAGAGTGCCACTATAGTTTAAAGTATGGCCCCAGGGTAAAACTGCAGCGTCAAGAGAAAGCTGATTGCTGAAGCTATTCTGTGCTTGCGTACCTAAATACATTGAACAAAAGAGGAGTATAGTTAGCGTCTTTCTCATGGTCTTATTGGTCTCCAATAAACATAAAAAAAAAAGCCACCCCGCAAAGGATGGCTTTCTCTTTTTACAATGTGCTGGAATTACATCATTCCCATGCCGCCGCCCATTCCTGGAGCTGGCATTGCTGGTTCGTCTTTTGGAATCTCAGTAATTGTTGCCTCAGTAGTCAATAATAGACCTGCTACAGAAGCAGCATTTTCAAGCGCTACACGAGTCACTTTCGTTGGATCAATAACACCAGCCTCATACATACCCTCATAGGTATCTGTCTTGGCATTGAATCCAAAGTCGTCCTTACCTTCTTTCACCTTGCTCACTACTACAGAACCTTCAAGACCTGCATTGTGTACAATCTGACGAAGAGGCTCTTCAATAGCCTTAGCTACGATCTGAATACCGGTAGTTTGGTCTTCGTTTTCGCCCTGCAAGCTTTCTAGTACTGAGCTTACACGGACCAGCGCTACACCACCACCAGGAACAAATCCTTCTTCAACCGCCGCTTTAGTCGCTGCCAGTGCATCGTCTACACGGTCTTTCTTTTCTTTCATCTCAACCTCAGAGGCCGCGCCTACATAAAGTACAGCTACACCACCTGCGAGTTTAGCTAAGCGCTCTTGCAACTTCTCACGGTCGTAATCTGATGTTGTGTTTTCAATCTGAGCTTTGATTTGAGCAACACGGCCTGCGATAGCCTCTGCTTCACCAGCACCATTCACTATGGTTGTGTTGTCCTTATCGATACTTACTTTCTCAGCAGTACCCAACATATCTAGAGTAGCGCCTTCGAGTGTCATACCGCGCTCTTCGCTTACTACTTGACCACCAGTTAGGATAGCGATGTCCTCAAGCATTGCTTTACGACGGTCACCAAAGCCTGGTGCCTTCACTGCAGCAATTTTGAGCGAGCCACGGATGCGATTGACTACCAAGGTAGCAAGCGCTTCGCCATCTACATCTTCAGCGATGATGAGTAGTGGGCGACCACTTTGAGCTGCAGGCTCAAGAATTGGTAACAACTCCTTCATAGAGCTTACCTTCTTATCGTAAATCAAGATGTAAGGGTTCTCTAATTCCGCAATCATCTTCTCGGTATTGGTCGTGAAGTACGGACTCAAATAACCACGATCGAACTGCATACCCTCCACTACATCTACGTAAGTTTCGGTACCCTTCGCTTCTTCTACAGTGATAACACCTTCATTCTTTACTTTAGCCATAGCTTCAGCAATCAAAGAACCGATAGTGTTGTCATTGTTTGCAGAAATAGAAGCCACCTGCTTGATCTTGCTATTGTCGTCACCAACTTCTTGGCTTAGAGACTGTAGCTCGCCTACAAGCGCTTGCACGGCTTTCTCAATACCGCGCTTTAGATCCATTGGGTTCGCACCTGCTGCAACATTTTTCAAACCGTGGTTATAGATCGCTTGAGCAAGAACAGTTGCCGTTGTAGTTCCATCACCCGCGATATCCGCAGTCTTAGAAGCCACTTCTTTTACCATCTGCGCACCTAGGTTCTCTAGCTTGTCTTCAAGCTCGATCTCTTTTGCAACAGATACACCATCCTTAGTTACGTGTGGTGCNCCAAATGCCTTTTCAATAATCACATTGCGACCCTTTGGACCCAATGTNACCTTCACTGCGTTTGCCAATGCATCAACACCTGCTTTGAGGCTGTTTCTCGCATCTACGTCAAATGAAATTTCCTTTGCCATGTCTATTCGTTTTTATCAGTTAGGATTAAACAATTGCCATGATGTCTGCCTCGCGCATAATGAGGTAATCACCACCTTCGTACTTGAATTCAGTGCCACTGTATTTGCCATACAACACGACATCACCCACGCTCACCGTCATAGGCTCGTCTTTCTTACCTGGGCCCACAGCCACAACAGTACCTCTCTGAGGCTTTTCTTGTGCAGTATCAGGAATGATGATTCCCGATGCAGTCGTAGTTTCAGCAGCCGCCGGTTCAATAATTACTCGGTCGGCTAAGGGACGAATGTTTAAATCTGCCATGATTTGAGTTTTTAAAGTTTGATGTACTTCCTACAAGGAATTTTGTGCCAATTCTTCTTTCGTGCCACTCTGACACCAACACTGTCTTCAATGGCGAAGAACTGTCAGTTTTGGACATAAAAAAAGCCCGAATGGCAGGACCATCCGGGCTCATATATTTTTTCAAACTTTCTTATTCTTCAACACTCTCTGGCATATCACCAACTGGCATCTCTTCTATTGGAGCATCACCTGCTGGAGCTGGCACTGCTGGCTGGAAAGGAACAGCGTTCTCCACCTGATTACGCAATAAGGTATCCTCTTCTTCTATAGCATCGCCGCCGCTCATGTTCATAGCGATCACCAAAACGAACAAACCGATCACCAAACCCCAAGTTGCCTTGTCAAGGAAATCTGTGGTTTTTTTAACACCACCCAACATCTGAGGGCTATCGCCACCAAAAGCTGAGCTCAAACCACCACCTTTTGGATTCTGTACAAGAATCACCAAAACAAGTAGTACTGAAATAACTACGATAAGGATTGAGAATAGTGCTGTCATGAGTTCTTTTCTTTCTTAATTGCTCTAATTCGGTCGGCAAAGAAACCACTTTTTTCCGGGTATTTCAAACTTAAAATTTCATAGGCATTAATTGCCTTACTAAATAACCCTTGACTAAAGTAAATCTCTGCTAATGTTTCCGTTACAAACTTACCCTCGGCATTTGCCTCCAAAGTGAACACGTTGATTTTTCCGTCCTTTGGTTCCACCTCAAATTTTGGTAACTCACGGATTATTCGGCGAATCTCGTTGCCTTGATCTTCAGTTTCTTCAGGCTCTACAACCTCAACGCTGGCGAAATCTTGAGTCGAATCTATGGTCTCTACCTCCACAGCGTGGTCTGCATTCAACCACTCCAAGAACGAAGCCTTTTCGCTAAATGGCATAACACGTAAATCCTCTTTCTCCCCTACTTCAATTTTCGAAGGAATTGGGTCTTCATTCACGACTTCGACATTCACTGGCTCTTCCACTGGAGCTGGCTTATCCTTCTTGAGCTCAATAGGTTTTATTGAGCGATCCACTTCTGGCGCTGATTCTTTCTCCCTTACTTGAACCTGCTTCACCTTATGCTTGACAGTTTCAGTTTTCTCCGGAACCGATTCTCCTTTGGTCAAAGCTCTCGACCTTAAAATAGCATTGCGCACACTTTCAGGAAGGTGATCAAGATTATCAGAATCTCTTTTTGGAACTATCGGTTTCGGCCTTGGCTTTTCCTGCNGCTTCACTGCNGAAGTTTCCTTCTTTTTGGAAATCTGTTTTGCGGCTTGTTTAACAGCCGGAGTTTCCTCAACCTTTACGACTTCCTCTNTAGGAGCACTNGTTGGTTTCGAAGCTTCTTTAACCTCAGGCTTCGCTGGCTTTACTTCAGTTTTAGCTTGCTTTTGAGCTTTCTGCGCCTTGAAGGCTTCAAGGTCAAACTCAATTGCTACAGGCTTTAATTGCTTACTTGAGGCTTCATAAAATTCTCTGAGCAACGCTCGGTCTGGCACTGCAATCGCAGCTCGTTTCACTTGAGCAGGCAGCTGGTAATTGTCCTGATTCTGCAACGCCTTCATGTACAATACTTGCAATGAGGCAGCAAAAGGAAAATCTTGCGCAGCCTGCTTCAACGCTACCAAGGCGGCATCGTCAATCTTTTCAGGGTGCTCAAAATATTCCTTGAGTTGCTTCGCGTTCATTTTACCAGTTTGCTATGGCCCTATTGAGGATATCTTCAGTCAATTCTTTGATGATCTCCTCTGACAATTCGGTTTCAATATCCGAAAAATTCAAATCGGCATCATAATCCCGGTAGCGAGAAAATCNCTGAGAGAAATCATTATCCGGTTCTAATCGATTCGCAAAATCTACTTTCACTGCAATGGTAAAGCGCATTTGAGCAACTTCCGAGGGACCACGCGCTGCTTGTGGACGTAGACTATACTCTGAAATCTCTCCTTCCACCTCCATATCCGACGGCCCATCATTAAGCTCAAGGGAAGTCTGCTGCACAAAAATGTCCTTGATTGCTTCAGTCACGATCTGTGACATCTCAGGATTCACTATCTGAGCATTGTTGTCAAAGAAACCTACATAAATAGATTTCGCATCACCAACATTCCCCCCGGTAAAGCTGTATCCGCCTTTACAAGAAGCAAACACTAAAGCCGCAAGCGCGATGAATACTCTTACTCTCATTCGAGGTTGTACTGCTTAATCTTACGGTACAAGGTACGCTCCGAAATCCCCAATTCCTTGGCAGCATTCTTGCGTTTACCACCAGACTTATCAAGGGCCTTTTTGATCAATTCAATTTCTTTATCGACCAAGCTCAGATTTTCAATCTCAATGGTATGGTCTTCAAATTGCTCACGCTCCTCGTCGCTGATAATAGTCACCTCATGACTCGCAGACGCAGTAGGACGTGTGAATTCCTGGCTAATTTGAGGATATTCACTGTGCATCTTTTCATAAAGTCCTTTTCCACTACCCACAGCCTCCTTCAAAGCATTGATCTCAGCTCTCATCTCGAACAACAATTTATAGAGTGCCTCACGCTCTTGCGCAAAACTGTCTCCACTGCCATCGCTCACTCGGGTATTGCTCAGTGCTGGTAGATTCGACGCNTCCACCTGCGGCAAATAAGTCTTCAGCAAATCCCTACCTACCATCCGAGTAGTTTCTATAACGCTCATCTGCTCNGCCAAATTGCGCAACTGACGAATGTTTCCTGGCCAGCGGTATTGCTCAAGCAATCGAACCGCTTCCTCATCCAATCGTAAAGGTGGCAAATGATATTTGTTGGCAAAATCGGACGCGAATTTTCTAAACAACAAATGAATGTCTGAAGGACGCTCTCTGAGCGGAGGCAACTGAATTTCTACCGTGTTCAATCTGTAGTAGAGATCTTCACGAAACTTGCCCTTCTTAATCGCCTCAAGCATGCCCACGTTGGTAGCACCTACCACGCGCACATCAATCTTCTGGGCACGAGAGGCACCCACGCGAATAAATTCACCGGTCTCGAGCACGCGAAGCAATCGAACCTGCGACGGCAGGGGCAATTCACCCACCTCATCCAAAAAGATCGTGCCGCCGTCGGCCTCTTCAAAATACCCCTTGCGTGCGCCAGTGGCCCCAGTAAAGGCTCCTTTTTCGTGACCNAAAAGTTCAGAATCAATAGTTCCCTCAGGGATGGCACCACAGTTCACTGCGATATATGGCTTATGCTTGCGATGACTCAGGTTGTGAATGATCTTTGGGATGCTCTCTTTACCGACACCACTTTCACCGGTGACCAGAACACTAATATCGGTAGGAGCTACCTGAACCGCCTTGTTCAAGGCGCGGTCCAACAGCGGACTGGTCCCAATAATTCCAAAACGTTGTTTAATGCTCTTAAGATCTGCCATGGTTCTACTGCTTTGGTTTACGCTTGTTCAACGACTGTACCAATCAAGGTAGCCGAGGTACAACTGTCAATTCGTACATGACAGAAGTCGCCCGGTTTAAAATCGTGCTTGTCAAAAACAACCACACTGTTGGTGTCCGTCCGTCCAAACAATTGCTGGTCGCTCTTCTTTGATGTCCCTTCTACCAACACCTCATACGTTTTGCCAATCATCGCCTGGTGACGCATCAAGCTGTGCGAGGTCTGTAATTTGATAATCTCGTTCAATCTGCGCTTTTTGATGTCCAATGGAACATCGTCTTCCATCTTACGCGCTGCATAGGTATTTGGTCGTTCGCTGTAGAAGAACATGTACCCGAAATCGTACTTCACATATTCCATCAAGCTCAAGGTCTCCTGGTGGTCTTCCTCAGTTTCCGTCGGGAAGCCCGAGATCATATCGTGTGAAATGGCACAGCCAGGAATGATGCGATTGATGCGATCGATCAAAGCGATGTACTGCTCGCGGTTGTGACCACGATTCATCAACTCCAAAATTCTTGACGAGCCACTCTGCACCGGCAGGTGGATGTAATTACAGATGTTCTTGTATTTAGCAATAGTCTCAAGCACATCGTCTCTCATATCCTGAGGGTTCGAAGTAGAGAATCTAATACGCATGTTTGGCACCGCTTCAGCCACCATAGACATGAGGTCTGCAAAATGAACGGCACTAGCTTTGGCCAATTCTGAGGCCTTCTCAAAGTCCTTTTTCAAACCACCGCCATACCAGAGGTAGCTGTCCACGTTTTGTCCCAAGAGGGTAATCTCTTTGTAGCCTCTCTTCTGCAAATCCAGTGCTTCATCGACAATGGTTTGTGGATTGCGTGAACGTTCCCTCCCGCGGGTAAATGGAACGACACAAAACGTACACATATTATCACAACCACGGGTAATCGAAACAAAGGCACTCACTCCATTGCCACCCAAGCGAACGGGTTCAATGTCGTCGTACGTCTCTTCCTTACTTAGGATCACATTGACCGCCTTACGACCACCGTCGAGTTCTTGCAGCAGGTTAGGCAAATCGCGGTAGGCATCTGGCCCAACGACCAAATCTACAAGTTTCTCTTCATCAAGCAGCTTGCCCTTAACGCGCTCTGCCATACAACCCAAAACTCCGATTTTCATATCTGGATTCTTGCGCTTGTGGCCGTTGAAATGATTCAATCTATTACGCACCGTCTGCTCCGCCTTGTCCCGGATAGAACAAGTATTCAGAAGCACTAGATCTGCTTCCTCCGGATTCTGTGTGGTGCTGTACCCTTCCTTGCCCAATACCGAGGCAACAATCTCGCTGTCCGAGAAATTCATTTGGCAACCGTACGACTCTATATAAAGCTTTTTGGTGCCTGTAGGGTTTTTCGTTTCTAGCACAGTTCCGTCGTGCTCGTGTGGGTTCTTATCGCCCTCGGCGTAAAGACCTCTTCCGCTTGCGCGTTTTGTTTTTCCTTCCATAATCTAATTCGCTCAAAACTTTACTTTCTCTTGCGATGCTGCAAAGATACATCCTTAGCTGACAATTTGTCCGGTTTGGAAACCTCTATTACGTAGTAATACATATGAAGGAGAACAACGCATGAAGAAAAGTTGTTGTTTGTGTAATCTTTTTCGCCTTTACTTTGTGNCCTCAATCTTCTAACTGAATCAATTCATATGGCAAGTAATCTCGTTATTGTTGAGTCACCTGCAAAAGCAAAAACCATCCAAAAATACTTGGGTAAGGACTTCTCTGTGATGTCTTCTTACGGACACATCCGCGACCTATGCGACAAGGGAATGGCCATTGACATTGAGAACAATTTCACCCCGGAATACTGCGTATCCAAGGACAAAACGACCTTGGTAAAGGAGCTGAAAAAAGCTGCAAAAGGCGCTGAGAAAGTATGGCTCGCATCGGATGAGGACCGCGAGGGAGAAGCCATCGCATGGCACCTGTACGAGAGCCTGGGATTGACTGACGACAAAACGGAAAGAATCGTCTTTAACGAGATTACCAAAACAGCCATCCTACGTGCTGTTGAGAATCCAAGAAAAATCAATAAAGAGCTTGTTGATGCACAGCAGGCACGCCGCGTACTTGACCGTTTGGTGGGGTATGAGTTGAGCCCAGTGCTTTGGAAAAGTATTCAACGTGGATTGAGTGCGGGCCGCGTTCAGAGTGTGGCGGTAAGATTAATAGTAGAGAAAGAACGTGAGATTGAAGAGCACGTTCCTGTGGCGAGCTACAAGGTGAGCGGAATCTTTACCGACGGGAAGATTAGCTTCAAAGCTGAATTGGCCAAAAATCTACCTACAAAAGAAGAAGCGCAAGCATTCCTCTCTAAATGTGTGGGTGCAAAATATAAAGTGGAGTCTGTAGACAAGCGCCCAGGAAAGCGTTCGCCGGCAGCACCATTTACCACATCAACCTTGCAGCAAGAAGCGAGCCGTAAGTTGGGCTACAGCGTGAGTCAAACGATGACCTTGGCGCAGCGCTTATACGAAGCTGGACACATCACTTACATGAGAACAGATAGCTTCAACTTGAGTAACGATGCCCTTGCTGGCATTGCTGCACATGTTCAAGCACAGTACGGCGACAACTACCACCAAGCACGCAAATTCAATACAAAGAGTAAAGGTGCTCAGGAGGCGCATGAGGCCATTCGTCCAACTAATTTCAGCAAGAACATTGCAGGTGCGGATGATCGTCAGAAAAAATTATACGACCTCATCTACAAGCGCACTATTGCTTCCCAAATGGCCGAAGCACAGCTTGAAAACACGACCATTAAACTATCGAATACGAATGCACCTGATGCGCAGAACTTTACTGCTCGTGGCCAGGTGATCACTTTTGACGGTTTCATTCGCGTCTACCAAGAAGGAACTGACGATGAAAATACAGAACAGCTCGACGGACAACTACCAGCAGTATCGGTTGGCGATTTACTTCGTTCGGACGAAATCACCGCGACAGAGCGCTTCACCAAGCATGTTCCTCGTTACACCGAAGCTTCATTGGTGAAAAAATTGGAAGAGTTGGGTATTGGACGTCCGTCTACCTACGCTCCAACGATTTCAACCATTCAAAAGCGCAAATATGTCGTTAAAGAATCGCTCGAGGGCGAGTCTAGATCCTATACAATCTTCAGCGCAACTGCTGACGGCGTAGCGCAGAAGGAGGGCAAGGAAAATTATGGTGCAGATAAGAATAAATTGTTCCCAACTGACATCGGCCGCGTAGTAACAGACTTCCTCATAGAGCACTACAGCTTGATCATGGACTACCAGTTCACTGCAAAAGCAGAACAAAACTTTGACACTGTTGCAGCAGGAGAAAAAGGTTGGCAAGAAAGCATTAGTGATTTCTACAGCGAATTCCACCCATTGATTGAAAATGCACCAGAAGGTGCACGCGCAGCAAGTAGGCTTCTCGGTGAAGAACCTGGAACTGGAGAGCCTGTTTATGTCAAACTCGCCCGCTATGGTTTCGTTTTCCAATTTGGTGACGGCGATGAAGAAACCAAACCAAGATTCAAAAAACTGCCACAAGGTGTTGGCTTCTACGACGCTAACTTAGAAATGGCCCTTCGCAAAGAGGTACTACCACGCACCGTGGGTTCATACCAAGATATGGAGGTCAAAGCCAATGTGGGTCGCTACGGTCCTTATGTGATGTGGAACAAAAAGTTCTTCAGCTTGACAGATGACACCCCTGAGGAGGTTAGCATTGAGAAGGCTATTGAAATCATCGAAGCCAAGCAAAAAGAGGCTGCAAGCAATATCATAGCGGAGTTTACTGAAGAACCAGTTATTCAAATCCTGAAAGGACGCTATGGTCCTTACATCAAGAGTGGCGGCAAAAACTTCAAAATTCCTAAGGACAAGGAACCTGAAACTTTGGATCGCGCTGCTTGTGAAGAACTTATCGCTGCAGGGCCAACAAAAAGGAGAGCAAAGCGCAAATAAGGGGGTAAATTGACCACGTTAAAAACCCTTTTGCGTGGAATATTTAAGTCCTGTACCGGAAAGTGTTCTTTCCAAACTACCTGTATTAGAGCCTGGCCAATTAGGTCAAAGAATACGCAGACACACTGAAATTGACGGCCTTCCTTCCTTGGAGGGTGTTAAAGTTGTCATTATTGGAGTGCACGAAGACCGCAGAGCTTACCGCAACACAGGTTGCGACACAGCAGCAGATCACATTCGTCCATTTCTCTACCAGTTGTATCAAGGCACTTGGAATTTCGAGGTAGCTGACCTAGGTAATATTTACAGCGGCGAAAGACATGTAGATACTATCCTGCACCTTCAGGATTTTTGTGAGAAGATGTTAAGAAAGGGCATCATTACCATCACCATTGGAGGCTCTCAGGATTTGACCTATGCCAATTACCGCGCCTATGACAAACTTGAAAAAATGGTTAATGTTGTGGCCATCGATTCAAGGTTAGATGTTGGTAGTGAAGGTAGAGACCTTGATCATCAAAGCTATGTAAGTCACCTCGTTCTTCAAGAACCTCACAATCTTTACAATTTCACCAACCTAGGCTACCAAACGTATTTTAATAACCCAGACGAAATTGCGCTCATTGAGAATCTTTTCTTTGAGGCTGTCCGTTTAGGCGATGCTCAGGCCAGTATACCCAACACTGAACCACTATTGCGCGAAGCTGATGTGGTGAGTGTCGATATCAATGCCGTTCGTCAGAGTTACAATCCAGGTACTTTCTATACCTCGCCACACGGATTCTCTGGCAATGAGCTCTGTGCTATGATGCGCTACGCAGGCATGAGCGACACCGTGAGTCAATTGGGGCTCTTCGAATACAACCCCCGTTATGATCAACGCGGACAGAGTGCTCACCTTTGCGCACATGCATTGTGGTATTTCTTTGAAGGAATCTCCCTACGTTTCGGCGACTTCCCCGTAGGATCTAGGGCCAACTATGAGAAATACAGCGTTCTCGTTGATGAAGAGGATACGCTTCAATTTTATAAAAGCCCTAATAGCGGCAGGTGGTGGATTGAGGTGCCGAAAGGAGAATTTCAATCGGACCGTTTTGCATTAGTGCCTTGCAGTCATGACGATTACAAAGAGGCGCTGCAGGGAAAAATCCCAAAACGTTGGTGGAAAGCGCAGCAGAAAGCCTGATAACTCAGGAAAAAAAGTGTCGTTCGCACGGGAATTTTTCTATCTTTAGCGACGATCAAAAGACGTTAGCGCTTTAACACATGAGAAAAACCCGCCTTGCTTTATTCGCAATGCTCTGTTCATCAGCTCTTTGGGCTCAACAAGATGTTCAGTTCACGCAGTTTGCGAATAATAAGATTTTCTACAATCCAGGAGTAATTGGCTCCGGAGATGCCATTTGTCTATCAGCAGCTCACCGTTCACAGTGGGTTGGCTTTGACAATGCACCGACTACGCAAAACTTCAATGCAAACATTCCTCTAGATATTATTGGGGGCGGATTGTCTGTGAATTTCACAAACGACATGATTGGTTTCTTCCAAGACGTTACAGCGGGTGTAGGGTACGGATACCAGATGGCGTTAGCTGACGGGACATTAGGCTTAGGTCTACGCGTTGACTTTAGAAACAAGAATGTTACTTCCGGTGTATGGGCACCCCCACAGACTATGAATGACCCTTCATTGGTGTCCTTGGGTAGTAATTCTATGGCCACTGATCTAAATTTCGGAGCATTCTACCAAAAGGAGAATTGGTACGCGGGCTTAAGCAGTACACGCCTACTCGAAACTAGAGATATCTTAACCGCCAATGGCGGAGCAAGTAATGCGGAAATCCGCGGACAGCGTCACTACTATTTAATGGGAGGTTACGACATTGACTTGCAAAACGGCTTTGTTTTACAGCCAGCAATGATGGTCAAGACAGACTTCGTAACTACGCAGTTAGACCTAAATGCAGCAGCCATGTACAATAATCAGATTTGGGGTGGCGTTACCTACAGAGTATACGATGCGCTATCAATCATGGCCGGTTACCAGATTACGAAAGATTTGAGAGCTACCTACTCATATGATTTGACCACCTCCAGTTTGAGAAATTCAAGTAGTGGTTCACATGAAATCATGATGAGTTACTGCTTCACCATCGAAATACCACCTAAAGAAAAAGGGAGCTACAGAAACCCTATATTTTTGTAATATAGCCCCTTCGTAAAAATGAGAACACAGTTGAAATCAAACATAGTTATGAAAAAGTTCTTCCTTGGACTTGTATCAGTAGCCTTCTTGGCTTCTTGTGGAAGTAACGATCACGGCGAGTTGGTCGGCGTTCAAGACCGTCCAACTTGGTACCCAAGTGAGCCTTACGGAATGGTTTATATTCCTCAAGGTAGCTTCACAATGGGTAACCATGATGAAGATGTTCCTTATGCTTACACTGCTCCTGCCAAAACAGTGAGTATTCCTGCATTCTACATGGATCAAACTGAGATCACTAATAATGAATACCGTCAATTCGTAGGTTGGGTTCGCGACTCTATTGCTAGAACGCGCTTGGCTGAAGGATTGGTTGAAGATTTCGAATACATCGATCTTGCCGAAATGGAAGACCCTACGTATTTCCAAGAGTACGTGGCATTAAACTACCCAGATAGTATGATGCGTCGCTTGGATTGGGATCCTTACTTAGAGTGGGACAAAAACCGTTACCCATCTGCTGAATACACGGAAGTGGTTGAAAGCATGTATCTCTCTCCTGAAGAGCAGTGGTTGGGTTACCGTCACTTGGATACTCGTCAATTGAACTATACGTACTACTGGATCAACAAGCAGAAAGCTGCTTCTAAGTTGAACCGTGTAGAGTTTGATTACAAAGACGAAGATGGTGATGGTGAACTATTCAGCTACCGCGATTACATCAAGGATACGCAAGCAGAAAGCGATCGTGCATCCTTCTTTGAGAAAGAAACTATTAACGTGTATCCTGATACCTTAGTTTGGATTCACGATTTCACTTACTCGTTCAACGAGCCAATGCACGATAAGTACTTCTGGCACCCAGCTTACGATGAGTACCCAGTAGTAGGGGTAAGTTGGAGACAAGCGCGTGCATTTGCAAACTGGAGAAGTAAGTACCGTCGTGATTACCTGAAGCGTTCAGGTGAACTTATCGAGCACGACTTCCGTCTTCCTACAGAGGCAGAGTGGGAATACGCAGCTCGTGGCGGTGAAGAACTTACAACATACCCATGGGGTGGACCATATGCAACTAACAGCGCCGGATGTTACTTAGCCAACTTTAAGCCTCGTCGCGGTAATCTTACTGCAGATGGCGGTTTCTACCCGGTGAAGACTACGGCCTACTCTCCAAACGGTTACAACCTGTACTGTATGTCGGGTAACGTGAGCGAGTGGACTTCGACCGCTTTCGACGTACAATCTTACGCTTTCGGTAGTGATATCGCTACAGAATTCCAGTACAATGCGTACGAAGAAGAAAGTGAAACCATGAAGCGTAAAGTGATTCGTGGTGGATCATGGAAGGACGTAGCTTACTTCCTACAGCTTGGTGCTCGTGATTACGAATATCAGGATACAGCTAAAAGCTACATCGGATTCAGAACAGTACAGAGTTTTTTAGGTAGGGACCTAAAAGACTTCTAACAACAACATAACCCTAATAACAAACAACACAACTTTAAGATTATGGCTTTAATTGATGTAAACGGAAAGCGCTTCAAAAACTTTATGGCGAAGCTTTATGGTATTGGTGCAGCAGTAGT
>JGI26088J50261_1000218_pt1 | contig 34876 bp, 33 predicted proteins | sample SaaInl1SG_22_DNA_FD_50261 | JGI IMG/M metagenome (IMG submission 50261)
CGCTGCGACCCCATCCTTTGCTTGTTATTACTGGCCCAACTGGAGTCGGAAAGACGGCGCTCGCCATGCATCTTGCAGATCAGTTTCCTGTGTCGCTGATCAGTGCCGATTCCGTGATGGTGTATCAGGGTCTCAATATCGGATCGGCAAAGCCTACAGATACGGAGTTGGCCCGGTATCCACATGCGCTCGTTGATCTGGTCGAGCCAGAACATGCTTATGACGCAGGTCAATTCGTTACTGATGCCAAAGCGGCAATTGCAGGCGCGCTGTCTCGAGGACAGATCCCGTGTTTGGTTGGCGGGACCATCCTGTATCTGAAAGCGTTACTGGATGGGCTCGATCAGCTTCCCGGTGCCGATCCGGATGTCCGGCGGCGAATCCGTGAAAAGGCGGATTCTGAGGGATGGCCTGCGGTGCATGCCGAGTTGAGTGCATTGGACCCGGGTGTCGCGGATCTAATTCACCCCAATCATTCCTCTCGGATTGAGCGCGCATTGGAGGTGATGTTGCTCACTGGAGAATCCATTCGGAGTCATTGGACTGGCGAGAAGCGGGAATTGGTGATCGACGGCCGAGTGATGGACATCTCAGTATTGTCTCTTTTACCCGTTGACCGAACCCGATTAAAGGAACGATTGGATGCACGATTTGATGACATGTTGAACGCAGGACTAGTTGAAGAAGTGATGGCATTGAGAGCGCGTCCAGAATTGCAGTGTGACAGTCCGTCGATGCGCAGTGTGGGCTATCGACAGGTTTGGCAGTATTTGGATCATCAACTGGACGAGGCCGGAATGCGTACGGCCGCTCAGGCGGCGACACGTCAATTGGCCAAGCGCCAATTGACGTGGCTCCGATCATGGCGAGTGGACTCAGCAACAGCAATAGATGTTGCCGAGGAGGTGCCTGTCGCCGAGGCAATGCAATGGGCAAGGGAGTCGGTAAAACATGTTCTTTGAACGTGAGTCAGGCGGAGAGAGGGCGATCCTTTGCTCCGTGACTGTGCGTGAGCCGTTCTATGAACCGGATGTCGAGGAGTTCAGATCCTTAGTCTTGTCCGCTGGTGCCACCATCGTTGGCGAGTTGCAGGCTAATCGGCAACGCCCCAGTCCGGCCAATTACATCGGTGTGGGTAAGGTAGAAGAGCTGGCAGCGTTGGTCGCGGCCGAAGAAGCTGACTTGGTGATTTTTGATGGCCACCTGTCGCCAAGCCAGGAGCGAAATCTTGAGCGACAAATTGAGGCCCGCGTGATTGATCGGTCAGGTCTTATTCTGGATATCTTTGCCAGTCGCGCGAAAACATTTGAGGGCAAGTTGCAAGTTGAGCTGGCGCAGCTTGACCATATCCGGACAAGATTGATCCGTGGTTGGACGCACCTTGAGCGGCAAAAAGGCGGTATTGGCCTGCGCGGTCCCGGTGAGACACAGTTAGAGACCGATCGGCGCTTAATCGGTGTCAGGATGACATCTCTCAAAAATCGCTTGGAAAAAGTGCGCAAGACCCGGGATCAAGGGCGTCGCGCAAGGCGCCGCAATGCCATTCCTACAGTCGCCCTTGTGGGCTACACCAATGCGGGAAAGTCGACCTTATTTAATCGGCTAACAACCGCGGAAATCTATGCGGCGGATCAATTATTTGCCACCTTGGATCCAACGCTTCGGAAAATTACCCTGCCTGGGGGCGCCGCCGCGATTTTGGCCGACACAGTGGGCTTTGTTCAAAACTTGCCGCACGCGCTGGTGGATGCATTCCGCGCGACGCTTGAGGAGGCTGCCGAGGCAGATGTGTTGTTGTTTGTCCAAGACGGTGCGCATGTAGACCGATTGATGCAAGAGCAGGCTGTGTTGGAAGTGTTAGCTGAGATTGGTGCCGACGAGGTGCCGCGCATCGTGGCGATGAATAAGGTGGATCAACGTGATGAAGTGCGGCCTGGGCGAGATGAGTCGGGACGTATTTGGATTTCGGCGGTAAGCGGACTTGGCTTGGAGGACCTGCGTGATGCGATTGCAGAAGCTGTGGGCCAGGCGCCAGCAGAGCATGATCTGGTGCTGAGTCCGCTCGAAGGCAGACTGCGGGCATTGCTCTATCAAGAAGCGGATGTACTGCAAGAATCGTCCAACGCGGAGGGCGAGACCGCCATGCGAGTCCGGATTTCTGATGAGCGATTGACTACATTGCTTCGTGAGGTTGGTCGAACCCCGCTTCCCTGAGTATGATGACGGGCCTTTTTGGAGAAACCATGACGTCGACTGATTCGGTGCTCGAACAACTGAAAACGCCGCCCCATTCTCGCGAAGCTGAACAATCGTTGCTTGGTGGGTTGTTGCTGGACGCACAGTCGATGGATGATGTCGCCAGTCTGGTCACACCCGCCGATTTCTATGTGCCTGAACACCGATTGATTTTTGAGGCCATGATCCGTGTCGCAGAGCGCAGCCGACCAGTTGATGTGTTGACGATCTCAGAGCAGTTGGACGTCATGGACGAAGCCGAGAATGCAGGGGGTCTTGGGTATTTATCGGAGCTTGCGGCCAGTGCATCGAGCGCCAGTAATGTCACTGCCTATGCAGAAATCATTCGGGACCGATCCGTTCTGCGCCAGTTAATTCGCGTCGCAGGCGAGCTGTCTGAAAATGCCCGTCGGCCCGCCGGCCGGAGTGTTAGCGAAATTCTCGATGAGGCGGAATCTAAAGTCTTCAAGATCAGCGAAGAGCGGCCATCTCGTGGTGGTCCAGAAGCAGTCAATCATTATTTAAAAGTGGCATTGAAGCGAATTGATGAATTGTATGCATCCGATTCAGCGATTACCGGCGTGTCGACAGGGTTTAGGAAGCTCGATGACATGACGGCGGGTTTGCAACCATCAGATTTGGTGATTGTGGCTGGGCGCCCGTCCATGGGCAAAACAACGTTTGCCATGTGTTTGGTTGAGGCCTGCATCATCAAAGCGGAAAAGCCCACTTTGGTTTTCTCGATGGAAATGCCCGGCGAGGCGATTGTGATGCGACTGCTGTCCTCTCTTGGTCGAATTGATCAAACTAAGGTGCGAACCGGGAAGCTGAGCGACGAAGATTGGCCTCGGTTGACCTCTGCATTCAGTCTGCTGAACGAAAAGCCACTCTATATTGACGACACACCAGCACTGACTCCAACAGAACTCCGGTCGCGTGCGCGACGGATCGCCAGGCAGCATCCTGATGGTCTTGGCATGATCATGATCGACTACATTCAGTTGATGCAGGTCGCAGGGGGAAGTGAAAACCGTGCTGGAGAGATTTCTGAGATCTCGCGCTCGCTTAAAGCGCTTGCGAAAGAATTGAATTGCCCAGTGGTTGCGCTCTCGCAATTGAATCGGTCGCTGGAGCAGCGTCCCAACAAGCGACCGGTGATGTCCGACCTTCGCGAATCAGGTGCGATAGAACAAGACGCAGATGTGATTTGCTTCATCTACCGCGATGAGGTTTACAACGAAAATACCGAAGACAAGGGGATTGCTGAAATCATCATCGGTAAGCAGCGAAATGGCCCCATTGGATCTGTGCGGTTGGCATTTCTTGGTCAGTACACGCGTTTTGAGGATCTCGCAGAGTCCTACTACGAGGAATACCCTCATGAGTAAAGGGAAATCCCTACAGGATCAGTTGTTGGCACTTGGTGTCGCTGACAAGAAAAAAGTGAAGCAGAACACGCATGCCAAGCGTGTTGAGTCAAAGACCAAGCCAAAAGGACCGAGTGTCCAGGAAAGCTTGCTGGAAAATCAACAACAAGCCCGCGAGGCAAAAAAAGCAAAGGATCAGGCTTTGGCTCTTGAGCGTGAGGCGAAACGGCAACAGGCGGAGCGCCTTTCTCAAGTCCGTGACATGGTGTCAGCACATACGATCGCGCGTGGACCCGATGCAGAGCGTGTTGACTTCCGGTTTCCGTATGGCAAGAAGATTCGTCCGTTCCCTGTATCCGCTGCCGTTCGAGATCAATTGGCTAAAGGCATTGTTGGTTTGATCGAGATTGACGGAGCGATCGTTATCGTCCCTCGAGACACCCTTGAGCGCTGTCGTCAACGCCTCGAGGGCCAAGAAATTTTCACGCACCTTGCCAAGCTCGAGGTTGATGACGGCGATTATCCGCCGATTCCCGACGATCTCGACTGGTAGATGCCCACATTTGAAATCGCGGCCTTGCTCGCGTCTGTTTGTTTTGCAGCAGGCGGGATGCTTGCTGTTGCCCCTTCGCGCGCCCTAGGAGCGATCCGATTTAATCGCATTCGGATGCTCCTGATGACTATTCTACTGTCTCTTGTCGCTTGGTTGACGGGAGGATTTCAGACCATCTCAGGGGCCGATGTGTTGCCTTTGGTCCTCTCTGGTTTGATCGGCATTTACCTCGGCGATACGTTTTTGTTCGCTGGGCTACGTCGCGTTGGGCCCCGTCGCAATGCCATCATGTTCGCGCTCAACGCACCTCTAGCTGCGCTCTTCGGCGTGTGGTTTTTGGATGAAATTTTACCTCCGCTGGTGTTGATTGGTTGCTTGGTAGTTACCGCGGGCATCATGGTTGCGATCGGCTTTGGTCGCCGGCGCTCAGGCGAAGATTCTTGGGACCTCGTGCATGGCTCATTACCTGTCGGGCTGGCATTTGGGTTTTTGGCCGCGGCAGGACAGGCTGCAGGTTTGCTTCTCTCGCGCCCGATGATGGAGCAGGGAGTAGATCCAGTGGCCGGCTCGGCTGTTCGTGTTCTGGTCGGCTGTCTCGCATTGTTTGTAACCTATGAGGTGCAACGGTTTAAGCAGCCACGTGATCACAGTGTGTGGACAAGGCAACATCTTCTGCAGACGTTCGGTAGTAGCGTGGTTGGGATGGGAGTCGGCATGACACTGGTCATGTTTGCGTTGTCTGGAGGCGAGGCGGGAGTGGTGGCAACGCTGAGCTCAGCGGCCCCAGTGGTGATGTTGCCTCTGTTGTGGGTCACTGCAAGACGCGCTCCGGCGATTGGTGCGTGGCTGGGGGCGATTGCTGTCGTGCTTGGAACAGGACTCATCGTTGCAGTTCGATAATCTTCCCGATATCGTCCGATCCGGCTGAAACGCACTAATTTTGTGCAAAAAACGCACAGTCTGTGTGCAAAGTTGCTTGTGCCTCTGGGCATGCNGTGCTACTTTTTTGAGTACTGGCGGCGGGTACGCGTTATTTCAGTCAGATGGCACAAGTGTTGCTGAGTGAAACGGTGCGCCTAAAAATAATGAAGGCCCGTGATTAATTAAAACAAACCGCTTATTCAGGAGTGTATCCATGAAATCTACATTTAAATTTGCAGCCTCTGTGGGAGCAGCAGCCTTTGCTGTNGCCCAGGTGGCTAGTGCGGCAACCCTCGATGACGTCAAAGCTCGCGGTGAGCTCANGTGCGGCATCAGCGGCGGAGTACCGGGCTTCTCTGCGCCAAACGATGCGGGTCGTATGGTCGGTATCGATGCGGCTATTTGTGACGCGATTGCAGCGGCCGTTTTGGGTGATTCAAGTAAAGTCACGTTCATCCCACTGACTGCGAAAGAGCGTTTCACTGCGCTGTCGTCTGGTGAGGTTGATGTGTTGTCACGGAACACCACGCACACGCTGACTCGTGAAGCATCACTTGGATTGAACTTCACGTACTACAACTACATCGACGGCCAAGGATTTATGGTCAAGAAGGATTCAGGCATCTCGTCTGCATTGGAGCTGGATGGTGCCAGTATCTGTGTTCAGGCTGGAACCACAACTGAGCTGAACATGGCGGATTACTTCCGTAATAACAACATGGATTTCACTCCGGTCGGTTACGAGACGTCAACGCAAACACGCGAAGGATTTGAGGGTGGTGCGTGTGACGTATTGACTTCAGATAAGTCGCAGTTGGCTGCACTACGTACAGAAATGAAGGATCCAGCGGGCGCTGTATTGTTGCCTGAGACCATCTCGAAAGAGCCACTCGGACCTGTAGTGCGTCAAGGCGATGATCAGTGGATGGATATCGTTGCGTTCACGCTTTATGCGTTGATCAACGCGGAAGAGGCTGGAATCACTTCAGCGAATGCGGACTCGATGAAGGCCAACCCACCAAACCCTGATGTTGCGCGTATTCTCGGTGCTGAAGGCAATATGGGTGAAATGCTCGGATTGTCAGCAGACTGGTCATACAACGCGATCAAGCAAGTAGGTAACTACGGCGAGATCTACGCACGGACTGTGGAGCCAATTGGTATTCCACGTGCGGGATCAGTTAACGATTTGTGGACACGTGGCGGTATTCTTTACGCACCACCATTGCGTTAATCTGAGTGCTCTCTGGACCGGGCGAAAGCCCGGTCTTTCTTGACCTACCGGAAAGAGTCGTGACAGACCGTACCCGAATTCCTCTACACCGTGACCCGAAAGTGCGTGCGCTCGTCGTCCAACTTTTGGCGCTTGTTTTTGTTGTTTATGGTGGTTATTCAATTTTTGAGACCACTGTCGAAAATCTGAATGCACGAGGCATTCAGACCAGCACTGCGTTCTTCAACGAAGTTGCTGGGTTTAAAGTGGGCTTTAGCCCGATCTTGGATTTCACGCTCGGTGAGACCACCTACCTCGAGGTGTTCTTCATCGGCATTCAGAACACCATCCTTGTGGCTGTGCTGGGCATCATTGCTGCCACCCTACTTGGATTTTTTGTCGGTGTGGTTCGCTTGTCGCCAAATTGGTTGGCGTCAAAAGTGGCGCTTGGCTACATCGAAATGTTCCGTAATACACCATTGCTATTGCAGATCATGTTCTGGAATTTTGCGATTTTTCTACCGAGCCTTCCTGCCCCAAAAGATTCCATTGAGATGGGTGTCTTTTTTCTCAACGCGCGTGGTTTTCACTTCCCCACGCCGGTGGTTGAGAGTGGTACTGGTTTCGCCATCTGGACACTGTTGCTCGTCGTCTTAATTGCAGGCCTTGTGGTGTTCTCGCGGCGCGCGCGGATTCGGTTTGAAGAAACAGGACGTCAGTTACCTGTGTTCTGGATCAACACGGCAGCGCTTTTGCTCGGCGGATATGTGCTGTATCTCGTTAGTGGCTCACCGTTAGCTTTTGATGAGCCTATTCTCGGGCGCTTTAATTTCAAAGGTGGTGGTCAGTTGCCTCTGCCATTGTTCAGTCTCTGGTTCGCTTTGACCATCTACACCTCGGCGTTTATTGCAGAGAACGTTCGTGCTGGCATCCAGTCTGTATCCCATGGCCAGACCGAAGCGGCGCATGCATTGGGGTTGTCGCGTAAAAATACAGTGTCCTTGGTTGTGATCCCGCAGGCACTGCGCGTCATTATTCCGCCAACGATCAGTCAGTATCTGAACCTGACGAAAAACTCATCACTCGCGGTGGCCGTGGGCTATGAGGAACTTGTGGCTGTTTGGGCTGGCATCACGCTCAATAACACAGGCCAAGCACTGGTAATTATTGCCATGACGATTGCGGTATATGAATGTTTGAGTTTGCTTACCTCAGCTATTTTGAATTGGTACAACCGCCGTGTGCAGTTGTCGGAGCGTTAACCCATGGCAAATGATTTGAAAACCTTTGTGCCCATGCCGGATCGCGCGCCACCTTCAAGTGCTGTCGGTGCAGTCGCCTGGATTCGTCAAAATCTCTTCAACTCAGCGACCAGTTCGCTGACCACGCTGGTCTTTCTGTATTTGATTGTGACCTATGTGCCGCCGTTCATTGAATGGGCGATTATCAATGCCAACTGGACCGGAACAGACCGCTCGGTGTGCGANGCCAACAAAGCGGGAGCGTGTTGGACGTTCATCAACGTGCGGATGGAACAAATCCTATTTGGTCTGTATTTCGGGTCGAATCCAGATCAGGTCTGGCGTCCAGTCAGCATGTTCGCATTGTTTTTTGCGTTGCTGATTCCGCTGATGCTGGACCGTACGCCTCGTAAAGACATCCTCGGGGGCTTGTTGTTGTTTGTTTTCCCGGTGGTGTTTTATTACATCGTCTATGGCGGATCTTTCGGAATTCCGGTTGCGGATACCACGCAATGGGGTGGTTTTTTGCTGACCTTTGCACTGGCATTTGTCGGAATTATTTTGGCCTTGCCGATCGGCATCTTGCTGGCGCTGGGTCGGCGCTCTGATCTGCCGGTCATTCGCGCACTGTGTGTGACTTACATCGAATTCTGGCGTGGTACGCCTTTGATCACCATTTTATTTATGGCGTCTGTGATGTTGCCGTTGTTTTTCCCGGCGGGAGTGGAGTTCGACAAAGTGGTGCGTGCCATGATCGGGATTACGTTGTTCCAGTCGGCCTACACAGCAGAGGCGGTGCGTGGCGGATTGGCGGCGATCCCCAAAGGGCAGTATGAAGCGGCTATGGCGCTCGGGTTGGGATATTGGAAGCGGACGATTTTCATTATTCTTCCACAGGCCCTGAAGATTTCGATTCCATCAATCGTCAACACCTTCATCGCGCTATTCAAAGACACGTCACTGGTGTCAATTATTGGCTTGTTGGATCTCTTGAATATGGCGCAAACGGCAGCGCGCTCGCTTGAGTGGAATGGCTACGACATTGAGGGGTACCTCTTTGCGGGCTTTATTTTCTGGATGTTCTGTTACGGGATGTCCCGCTACAGTCAGAATTTGGAACGCAAACTCGATACGTCACGGAGAAATGACGCATGACAACGGAAACACAGATCAGCCAGATCGAGCTTGGCGACACCATCATCAAAATTGATGGATTGAATAAGTGGTATGGGCAATTTCACGTACTGAAAGACATCAACTTGGATGTGAAGCGTGGTGAGCGGATCGTTATTTGCGGTCCTTCGGGATCGGGTAAATCCACCTTGATTCGCTGCATCAATCGGCTTGAGACGCATCAAGAAGGATCGATTGTCGTCGATGGTATCGAGCTCACTGAAGACACCAAGCACATCAATGATGTGCGTCGCGAAGTGGGCATGGTTTTCCAGCATTTTAATTTGTTCCCGCATTTGACGGTGCTGGAGAATTGCACCTTGGCACCGATTTGGGTGCGTAAAACACCAAAGAAAGAAGCCGAAGAGATCGCCATGCGGTATCTCGAGCGGGTGAAAATTCCAGAACAGGCGTTGAAATATCCAGGCCAACTGTCAGGTGGACAACAACAGCGAGTGGCTATTGCACGGTCCTTGTGCATGAACCCTCGGGTGATGTTGTTTGATGAGCCAACCTCTGCACTTGATCCTGAAATGATCGCCGAGGTATTGGATGTGATGGTGGGGTTGGCCGAGGATGGCATGACGATGTTGTGCGTGACTCATGAGATGGGGTTTGCCCGCAAGGTAGCCAACCGAGTGATCTTCATGGATGCCGGACAAATCGTCGAACAAAACGATCCAGAAACGTTCTTCAATCATCCGGAAAATGACCGGACGCAATTGTTCCTTTCACAAATACTTCAACACTGATCCACTTTTGAGTGGAAAAGCGAATCTCTGCCCCTATGATAGGGGCAGTAGTCATTTGACATGTCAAAGGAGTCCACATGGCTTGGAATGAGCCCGGAAATAACGGTCGTGACCCATGGGGTGGCGGCGGTAACCGGAACGATCAGGGTCCACCCGATTTGGATGAGGTGGTAAAGAAGCTGCAAGACGGCATCAGCGGACTGTTTGGCAAAGGGCGCACTGGTGGCTCTGGCTCAGACGGCGGCGGTAATGGTGCGGGGATTGAGTTCTCTGCGACCTTGCTGGGAGTCATCGGATTGGTGGTCTTAGTCGCCTACGGTGCGTTCGGTTTGTACAAGGTGGACGAACAGGAGCGCGCTGTTGTGCTCCGATTCGGGCAGTTTTTGGAGACTAAAACTCCGGGCTTGCGGTGGAATGCTCCTTTGATCGATGAGGTCAACAAGGTCAACGTGACACGCGTTAGGACGCACACTGCGCAAGGCGTCATGTTGACGGAAGACGAGAACATCGTCGATGTGACCTTGGCCGTTCAGTATGTAATCTCAGATCCACGTGCGTTTCTTTTGAACGTACGTCAGCCTGAAGTGACCTTGGCACATGCGACTGATTCTGCACTGCGTCATGTCGTCGGTTCGGCGGAAATGACGGATGTGATTTCCGAGGGCCGTGAGCAAATCGGTGCCGATGCGCAGGGTCGCTTACAGAACTACCTCGACAGCTACACCGCCGGTCTACGTGTTGTAAAGGTTAACCTTGAGAACAGCCAACCGCCGAGCCAAGTGCAAGCAGCCTTTGACGACGTGATCAAAGCCCGCGAGGACGAGCAACGCTTGAAGAACCAAGCTGAAGCCTATGCCAATGGAGTTATCCCGGAAGCACGAGGTCGTGCACAACGGGTTCTCGAGGAGGCCAATGCCTACCGTGAGCAGGTGGTGGCACAGGCCCAGGGTGAGGCAGATCGCTTCCTGAAATTGCTTGCGGAATACCGTAAAGCGCCTGAAGTAACACGCCAACGCTTGTACATCGATTCGGTGCAGGAAGTCATGCAGCGCTCATCAAAGGTGATGGTTGATGTCGATTCGGGCTCCAATATCATGTACTTGCCACTGGATCGTATCGCGAGCCAAGCGGCACCAGGCATTGCCAATCAAAATCGTGGCAGTCTCTCACAGCCATCGGCGGGGCTTCCGTCATCGGCAATCGGTGGCGGTATGACGCCAAGCGACATCCGATCGTTAACCGATCAGGTAATCGAGGAACTGAGAGCGCGTCAGCCTAGTGATTCACGTAATGGAGGTATCCGCTAATGTCGGGACGTCAAATGGTCATATTGATTGGTTTGGTGGTGGCTTTGGGCCTCATCTCCAATTCGTTGTATGTCGTGAACGAGCGTGAGCGTGCAGTGCTTCTGAAGTTTGGTGAAGTGGTTGAGACAGACATCAAGCCAGGTCTGCATTTCAAGATCCCGGTGGTTAACGATGTACGTCGGTTTGAGGCGCGTTTAGTGACTTTGGACGCCGCTCCGCAGCGTTATCTCACGGCAGAGAAAAAAGCACTGATTGTTGATTCGTTTGTAAAGTGGCGAGTAGCTGACGCGGGAACTTTTTACACCGCAACCGGTGGTGATGAGTTCACGGCGAACAGCTTGTTGTCATCGCGCGTCGACAACGGACTGCGAAATAAGTTTGGTGAGCGGACAGTGTATGAAGTGATCTCGGGTGAGCGGGATGCGTTGATGGCAGAGATTCGAGAAGAGCTCGACCAAATCGCAATGGATGAGCTTGGGATCCATGTCACGGACGTGCGCGTCAAGAAGATCGACTTGCCACCTGAGGTGTCGAGTGCTGTGTATTCGCGGATGAGTACCGAACGTGAGCGTGAGGCTCGCGATCATCGGGCTCGCGGTCGCGAGTTGGCTGAGGGAATCGAGGCGGATGCAGATCGTCAAAAGACGGTCATCGAAGCCAACGCGTATCGTGAAGCGCAACAGGTTCGAGGTGAGGGAGATGCGATTGCGGCAGAAATTTATGCCAATGCGTTCAACCAAAATCCTGAATTCTATGCGTTTTATCGCTCGATTCAGGCATACCGCAGTTCATTTGCAGGAAAAGACGATTTGTTGGTGATAGATCCCGCATCGAACTTCTTCCGTTACTTGAACGATCCGATGGGTGGCAACTAAGCCGACTGTCCTCACTCGGACAGATCAGTTCTGTCCGAGTGATTCCCCAAACTTGACCAGTTGATCGTCAGCTAAGTTGGCGGCAAATTGGTATCCGTCTTTAGGCAACACGGTGATNACCGTTGAGCCGTATTGGAACCGTCCNACTTCGTCGCCTTGAGCGAACNTTAAATGANCTCCGCGGTGATAATTCCAGTGGTGTACCCCACGCCCGGGTGGTGTGATGATGCCGGCAAAGGGTGTCTCAATTGAGGCCACGAGCATGGCGCCGACCAACACCATCGCAAAGGGTCCTTGGTCGCTTTTGAAGTGCAACACCACGCGTTCGTTCCGCGCAAAGACCGATGGAATGGCTTGGGTGGTAGCNCCATTCACTGAGAACANNCGNCCGGGAACGTAGGTCATGTGCTTCAGCTCGGCATCCAGTGGACAGTGCACACGGTGATAATCTTTTGGGGACAGGTAAATAGTCAGGTATTGGCCATCGGTGTACGTGGCGTTGTACTCATCAGTGGCAAATAATTCGGCCAGACTGAAGTGGTGTCCCTTGGCGGTGAGGCGGGTGTCTTGACCCAATGCGCCCTGAGTTAAAATGGCACCGTCAGCGGGTGATGCGATATGTCCTTGTCCTGCCAGTGGTCGGATGCCTTCCTTTAATGCGCGAGTAAAAAACGCATTAAAGTGCGGATAAGCCGCCAAATCGGTTTCGGCCACTTCATCCATATTGATCGCGAACTGTTTAATGAAGGCACGAATCAGCCGGTCTTTCACCTGAGGGATTTCGCAATAGGCAAGTTGCCCAACGATTCGGGATAACATGTGCCCCGGCAATACCTGTTGGCTCAGCGTGTGGACTGTGTCGAGAATGCTCATGCGTTGCCTCCGGTGAGTGTTTCTAAAATGCGTTGAAACGATGCCAGTCGCCGCCTCGATAGCTTGCCTTTCTCGGCCGCATCGCGCACGGCGCATCCCGGTTCAAATCGGTGTCGACAGTCTCGAAAGCGACAGTGCTCAGAGAACTCTCGAATGTCGATGAAGCCTTGCTCGACGTCGGTCCGCGAGATTTGCTCAAGGCCAAAATCACGAATCCCCGGTGAATCGATGATCGACCCTCCGGCTGCGTAGGCATACAGCCTCGCAGTTGACGTGGTATGCCGACCCAGCCGCGTTTGCTTGTGTAGATGGCCTACACGGATCGTTTCGGCGGGAAGTAGCGCCTGTACAAGACTTGACTTGCCAACACCCGATTGGCCGATGAAGACCGAGCTTTTGTCTATGAGGTGGGCTGACAGGGCATCCAGTCCGCCCAATTCTTTCGTTGTGGCCTGCACCACGGTGTAGCCAATGACTTCATAAAGATTTTGGATTGCTGCCAAGAACTTTTGGTGTGCGTCTGATTCGCGCATCAAATCAACTTTATTAATCACAATCAATGGCGGGATACCGGCCACCTCAGTGGCAACCAGGTAGCGGTCCAATAATTCAGGTTGTGGTTCAGGTTCGAGCGCGGTAACGATCACGATTTGATCAATGTTCGCGGCCATGGCTTTGAGCACACCGCGGGAGTCTGGGCGTTCCAGTACGTTGCGTCGACTTTCACAGGCGGTGACGATGGCGGCATCGTCGCTACTTTGAAACACAACTGCGTCACCAGTAACTAAGGTGGTGAGGTTGGCACGAAGATGACAGCGTACCGCGTCGCCACTGGGCTGCCCCAATGCATCAACGGGCACCACTTCAACTTGTTTGCCGAAGCGCGCGACCACGCGCCCGGATTGCTCTTGACCAAGCTCTCCGGCGACTAAAAGCTCTTCGGCTTCTGCTTTGTGGCGGGTGGCTCGATCGAGTCGTTCTTTCTGAATTTTCTCAATTCGCCACGCCTGCTGACGTGTGAGTTTACGTTTGCTCATGTCTCAACTGTTGGCGACGCGTGACTTCCGGAGTATCGACCTCCATTATTGCAGGCATTGAAAGGAGAAACTATGTCTGATCCCTATGGAGATGCGGAAGCATCCCGTTACGAGAGCCCTGTGGCCTCGCGCCAATGGTTAATGGAGCTTCTGGAGGAAGCTGGTCGGCCGCTGGAATACGAAGAGCTGGTAGTGCTGACACAAACCATTGATGCCAACCGTGATGGTTTGTTCGCCCGTTTGTCTGCGATGACGCGCGACGGTCAGATCATTGCCGATCGCATTGGGCGCTATGTGTTGGTCGATCGTGCCGGCTTGTTGTCCGGCCGTGTCGCGGCGCATCGGGATGGATTTGGATTCTTTGAGCCTGACGATGGTTCAGAGAGTCTGTATCTGCACGATCGGCAAATGCGTAAGGTCTATCACGGTGATCGCGTGCTCGTAGCCGCAATGCCGCCCTCAAAGAGCACCCGTAACAAGCGTGAAGCACGGATTGTTGAAGTTATTGAACGGAAGGTCACCCGTTTGATTGGCCGTTTGCGTGAGCAGGCCGGTGTGAACTTTGTTACCCCTGAAGATGACCGATTTTTACATGAAGTGTTGGTACCAGAATCTGGAATTCATGGGGCAAAATTTGGTCAGTATGTCGTGGTGGAGCTCGACAGCTATCCCGAACACAACCGCCAACCTGTTGGCCATGTGGTCGATATTGTAGGGGCTGCCTCTGATCCGGGCATTGAAGTGCAAGTGGCCGTTCGCACCCACGATTTACCGCACCAGTTTTCCGAAGAGGCTGTGGCCCAAGCGAAGGCATTTGGATCGGAGATTGATCNGGCAGTAGCCGGGACCCGCCTTGATCTCAGGGATCTACCCTTTGTCACCATCGATGGCGCGGATGCCAAAGATTTTGATGATGCNGTCTGTGCCATCCCCAAAGGCAAATCGGGCTGGACGCTGTGGGTTGCGATTGCCGATGTGGCGCATTATGTGACTGAAAACTCCCCTTTGGATCGCGAGGCCATTGAACGAGGTACTTCGGTTTACTTCCCGAGTGAAGTCATCCCAATGTTGCCGGAGACCCTTTCCAATGGTCTGTGCTCACTGAATCCTGAGGTCGATCGGCTGGCATTGGCTGTGTCTCTCGAGATCGCCAGCACTGGGCGTGTGTCCAAGTATCGGTTCCATGAAGTGGTATTCCGATCGAAAGCCCGACTCACCTACAACCAGGTGCAGGATGCTTTGGATGCAGTGGGCGCATCGGACTTAGATCACGTCGGCTTAATCGCTCAGTTAACCCAATCTCAACATTTTGCAACACCGGCGGTGGGTGAGAACGTTGGTCAGTTGTTCAGTCTGTATCGGATGCTGCGTGCGGCACGTGAAGACCGTGGCGCGCTCGATTTTGATTCGGTCGAACCGAAATTCAGCTTTGATGAGCGTGGCAAAATCACAGGTGTGGCACCCGCGCAACGACTTGAAACGCATAAGTTGATAGAAGAGTGCATGCTGGCTGCTAACGTTGCTGCCGCGCGCTGCTTAAAAAAATTCAAGTTGCCCACGCTGTACCGGATCCATGAAGGGCCGAGCGATGAGCGTCTGGCTGCATTGCGACAATTTCTTGGCTCAATGGGATTGGGCCTTGGCGGTGGTGAAAAACCGGAGCCTGCAGATTATCAGAGCTTGCTCGAGCAAGCGCACCAGCGACCAGATTTTGCGTTGATTCAGGCCATGATTTTGCGTTCGATGCAACAAGCGAAATACGCGCCCGATCCAGATATAGGTCACTTTGGTCTGTCGTATGACCACTACACGCATTTCACCTCGCCGATTCGCCGCTACCCCGATTTGACCGTGCACCGTTTATTGAAGCGGATCATTCAGACCGGTGCGCAAGATGAAGCCTCGCGTTTGGTTCGTGATGGATTGCCGGATATGCAGCGGATGGTGGCGCTCGGTGAACACTGCTCGATGACCGAGCGTCGTGCCGATGAGGCAAGTCGCGATGTGGGACAATGGCTCAAGTGCCAATTCATGCGAGAAAAGCTGGGTGAGGAGTATCAGGGCACGATCACTGGTGTTGCGGGATTTGGTTTATTCATTTTGCTGGACGAATTGTTTGTCGAAGGCATGGTCCACGTCACGCAGTTGCCACCTGATTATTGGGTATTTAACGAAGCGCAGCACACCTTACTGGGTGAGCGCACGCGGCAAGTCTATCGCTTGGCGGATTCGGTCAAGGTCACGGTAGCCCGCGTCGACTTAGAATCACGGCGAATTGATTTTGCGATTGCTGGTGGCGGGTCCGGTCGAGTGCAAAAGAGCTCAGTCCGTTCGCGCCTCAAAGAAGGCAACATTCCAGGGAAAGGAAAGCGAGATCACAAGGCGGCAAAAACAGGTAAACCAAGAAAGGGTAAGCGATGAGTGCCAAGCGGCGGGGTCATGGTGAATCCGGTGGTGCACAGCAGTGGGTTGTTTGTGGTGTGCATCCGGTCCGCGCTCTAGTGCGCACCGGTCGGGTGTCAGAAATTTGGATTCGCTCGGGGGTGCGTGAGGCACGCCTACAGTCCTTGGTTACCGAAGCACAGGCGACTCAGGTCAGCGTGCGCGAAGTGGCCGCGCGTGTCTTTGACGAAGCGCTGCCCTCAGGCGAGGCCAATCACCAAGGGGTATTGGCGATGGCGAAGCCGCGTGAGATGGAACCTGAAAATGCCTTACCGATTTTGCTGGATGGTCTTCACAACCCACTGGTGCTGGTGTTGGATGGAGTCACGGATCCACACAACTTCGGTGCTTGTCTTCGCTCGGCAGCCGCTTTTGGCGTCGCGGCGGTCGTGGTTCCGAAAGACAACTCAGCACCATTGAATCAAGTCGCGCGGAAGACCTCATCAGGTGCCAGCGAACTGATTCCTGTAGTGCGGGTCACGAATTTGGCTCGTTGTCTGCGCGGTTTGCAGGAGGCTGGTTTTTGGGTGGTTGGTGCGGCAGGTGAATCCGAAGGCCGACTCGAGCAGATTGTTGATGGTGGTCCCATGGCCTTGGTGATGGGCGCTGAGGGTAGCGGCTTGCGTCGGCTGACCCGCGAGGTTTGTGATGCCCTGGTAGCGATTCCGATGTGTGGGCAGATGGAAAGCCTGAATGTCAGTGTCGCGACTGGCGTGTTGTTATTTGACCTGCAGGGTAAGCGTGGCGTGCTCGCGCAACCCACAAATCATGTGGAGCGTGTTTGATGCGGTGTCCGTTTTGCCAAGCACTTGATACCAAGGTGATTGACTCGCGTTTGCACGCCGAGGGTGCGCAGATTCGACGTCGTCGGGTGTGTCCAGATTGTGATCAGCGCTTTTCCACCTATGAGACGGCGGAACTGGTGATGCCTCGCGTGGTAAAGAGTAATGGTCAGCGTGAAAACTTTGATGAGGACAAGCTGCGACGTGGATTGATTCGAGCGCTGGAAAAGCGGCCGGTCAGTACGGTACAGATTGATGCGTGTGTGCAACGCATCAAGCGGCTGTTGCAAAATGAGTCCGACAAGGAAATTGAGTCACGTCGCGTGGGTGAGCATGTGATGCGTGAGTTGAAAGCGCTGGACCAGGTGGCCTATGTGCGGTTTGCCTCGGTTTACCGCAGCTTCAGTGACGTCACGGAATTTATTGGTGAAATCGAGAAGCTCTCTGATGAGTGAGTGGTCTGCCTTTGATCGCTCAGCCATGGCGCAAGCGTTGGTAGAAGCCGAACGTGGGCTCTACAGCACGGGAGAGAATCCACGGGTTGGCGCTGTGATTGCCAAAGATGGTGTATTGCTTGGGGCATCGTTTCATCGCGCGCCAGGCGAGCCACATGCCGAAGTTCGTGCCATGGCCCAAGTGCCGCAAGAGCAACTTGCCGGAGCCACCTGCTATGTCACCCTTGAGCCTTGTTCGCATCAGGGTCGAACCGGTCCGTGCGCAGACGCCTTGCTAGCAGCAGGCATCCAACGGGTGGTCGCGGCCACCGAGGACCCCAATCCCCTGGTGCAAGGTCGGGGTCTGGACAGGCTTCGCGCAGCGGGTGTCACGGTCGATGTGGGGCTCTGTGCAGAACAGGCTACCGCATTGAATTGCGGTTTTTTCCAACGCATGCAGACCGGCCGGCCATGGATTTGGTTAAAAAGCGCAGCCAGCCTCGATGGTCGGACGGCGATGTCGGATGGGCAGTCGAAGTGGATCACAGGCGTTGAGGCGCGGACCGATGTACAGCGACTGCGCGCGCGATGTGGCGCGATAGTGACCGGCATTGAGACGGTTCTTGCCGACGACCCACGGCTCACGGTGCGTCACAGCGATTCAGCGATTGACTGGCCATCTGACCTACCAGTGCGACAACCCCTGCGTGTTGTGTTGGATTCGCGCGGACGCTTACCGCACCAGGGTGTGTTTCTCGACACCGAGGGGCCGATCCTGTGGATTACCACGGAGCCTGTGTCGCACCCGGCGGTCGGCTCAGGTCGCATGCGACATTGGCAGGCACCGAGCGATACGGCGGGACGCATCAATCTTGAGGCGCTGTTTCAGCATTTGGGGAGCCTTGGTATCAACGAGGTTCTGGTTGAGGCCGGCGCAACATTGGCGGGTGCCTGCATTTCTCACGGCCTGGTAGATCAGGGTGTGTTGTATCTGGCCGGAAAACTCCTTGGGCCCTCTGGCCGATCCTTGTATGATGTCGCCCCCGCGCAACTGACTGATGCGCCGCACGTTTTAATTTCAGGATGCCAATCTGTTGGAGATGATCTCCGGGTGGATTGGACATTGAGGACGCAATGACATGCCTTTGGCTGCTGTAGAAACACTGATTGCAGACATCCGCGCCGGCAAGATGGTGATCTTGATGGACGACGAAGACCGCGAGAACGAGGGCGATCTGGTGGTGGCGGCGACCCATTGCACCGCCGAGCACATCAATTTTATGGCACGCCATGCGCGTGGGCTGGTGTGCCTGACTCTAACAGAGAGTCGTTGTAAACAACTGGGTTTGCCGCCGATGGTGAGCGATCACACCGAGCGTCTTAAGACTGCGTTTACGGTCAGTATTGAAGCAGCCGAAGGGGTCACCACCGGAATTAGTGCGGCTGATCGTGCGCGCACGGTACAGGCTGCGGTGGCACCGGCAGCCAAACCGACTGATCTGGTGCAGCCAGGACATATTTTCCCCGTACAAGCGCGTCCCGGTGGCGTGTTGATGCGCGCAGGCCACACTGAAGCGGGTTGTGATCTGGCACGGATGGCTGGGCTTGAGCCTGCCTCTGTCATCTGCGAGATCATGAATGATGACGGTACCATGGCGAGACGACCTGAATTGGAAGTCTTTGCAGAGCAGCATAACCTGTCGATCGGCACGATCGCTGATTTAATCCAGTACCGAGCCACCAACGAGACCACCATTGAGTTGGTCCGTGAAGAGCCGATCCAAACGGCCTTTGGGGCTTTCCAAATGCAGGTTTACAAAGATCAGATTCTTGGTGGCACCCATTTGTGCCTTGTGATGGGGACGCCCGACCGTGCGCGGCCCTGTTTGGTGCGCGTGCATGTACCGGACACATTGCGTGACCTGGTGCAAATCGATTGGACCGGCCGAGGCAGCTGGCCGTTGGCTCGCGCAATGGCCGCTGTGGCTGAGGCCGGCGAAGGTGTTGTGGTGATTTTGGAGCCGCGTGGTGTCGAGGCCATGGATGAGCGTCTGGCGCAATATGTGGATGATTCGCTACCAAAACCGGGCAGTCGCTTGGTGCCGTATTTGACCGTGGGCACAGGATCGCAGATTCTGCGACAGGTGGGAGTCGGTCAGATGCGCCTGTTGTCGGCCCCAATGAAATTCAGTGCGCTCTCAGGATTTGATCTTGAGGTGGTGGAATATGTGGAATACAAGGGTTAACCCATGCAAATGATTGAAGGACAGTTCACCGATGCCGATGGCCGTTACACCATCGTTGTTGGCCGTTTTAACCAATTCATTGTGGATTCTTTGGTGGAGGGAGCGATTGATGCGCTGGTCCGTCATGGGGTCAATGAGGACAACATCACGGTCGTACGTGTCCCAGGAGCCTACGAGCTTCCATTGGTCGCACAAGCGGTCGCTGAGCGCGGGGATGTGGATGCAATCATTGCGCTTGGTGCAGTGATCCGTGGGTCGACACCCCATTTCGACTATGTCGCTGGTGAGTCAGCCGGCGGGTTGAATAAGGTGCAAATGGACACTGGTGTTCCTTGCGCGTTTGGTGTTCTGACAGTGGATACCATTGAGCAAGCGATCGAGCGGGCTGGAACCAAAGCTGGGAATAAAGGCGCAGAAGCAGCGTTGGTGGCCATTGAGATGGTTTCGATTCTGAGGCAGCTCGGTGAGTGAAATAGCACCCACTGCGCCCACCGCATCGCAACGACACCGTGCGCGCGAAGCGGTTATCCAAGCGCTCTACCAATGGGAGCTGTCGGGCTATCCAATGCCTCAGGTGGAAGCGTTATTTCGCGCAGACAATGACCTAAAGCGCGCGGATTTGGCATTTTTCCACTCCGCCTTGAGTCGCATTGACCACAATCACTCAGCCTTCGTCGATGCCTTAACACCGCATCTGCAGCGTGAGTTCTTAGAGTTGACGCCGATTGAGCGGAACATTCTTCTGCTGGGCGCCTACGAGTTGATGGAGCGGATCGATGTGCCGTTTCGAGTGGTGATCGCCGAGGCGGTTGCACTCAGTAAGAAGTTTGGTGCCAACGACGGACATAAATTCGTCAATGGGGTGTTGGATCAGCTCGCGACCGACGTCCGCGCGGTGGAAGTGGCTGCTCACGGATCCCGTGAACGAGTTTGAACTGATTCGACGATGCTTCCATCGTGCGCATCACGGTGCGTCTGTGATTGTCGGCAATGGCGATGACGCAGCGGTCTTTGCGACACCGCCGGGCCGACAGACGGTAATCTCTGTGGATGCACTGATCGCCGGGCGACATGTGCCATCCATCTGCCCACCGGAAGGATTTGCTGCGCGCTTGTTGGGCCGCGGATTGAGTGATTTGGCCGCCATGGGCGCAGATCCACGTTATGTCCTGTTGTCATTGACGCTGCCATCTTTCGATGCCGCCTGGGTGGATCAATTTGCGGAAAAGTTCCATCAATTGGCCGTGCAATGGGGTGTGGATTTGATCGGAGGTGATACCAGTCGCGGGCCGCTGGCGGCGCATTTGACTGCGATTGGCGAGGTGAATTCCGGGGCTGCTTTAACCCGCTCTGGTGCCGTTGCCGGCGATGGGTTGTGGCTTTTGGGTCGCGATTTGGGTGGGGCACGAGCGTATCTTGAGGTGCTTGATGCAGAAATTCCGGAGAATCCGGTTTGGGCGGAACGGTATTGGCGTCCAGAGCCGATGCTTGACGCGGGACGCGCATTGAGCGGTGTGGCGCATGCAGCGATCGACATTTCTGATGGGCTCTGCCAAGACCTTGGGCATGTTTTAGATGCCGCATCGGCGCCACTGAAAATTTCAATCGACAGCCAAGCACTACCTATAGCGCCCGGACTTTTGGCACAGTTTGACGAACATCAAGCACTCGAATTTGCGTTGACCGGTGGTGACGATTATTGCCTGTTAGCGGCCATTGCAAAGGCTGAGGATGCGCCAGCAGGGGCGGTTTGTCTGGGTTATTTTGAAGCGGCTGAACATNCTGAAATTTTGCTCGATTCGGAGCCCTTGCCAAGTGATTGGCAGCTCGGTTGGGACCATAGCCGATGAGACGTTTGCAATATTGGATTGCGGTTGGCTTGGGGTCGGGCCTGTCACCCAAGGCGCCAGGTACGACCGGCACGCTGGGTGTATTGCCATTGGTGGTGTTGGTTTGGGATGGCCCTCTCTGGGTGTGGACCTTGGGTCTTGTACTCCTTTGTGCGCTGTCACTTTGGAGTATTGGGGTGGCTGGAGAAATCCTTGGTGCTCCCGATCATGGNCAGATCGTGATTGATGAGTGGGCCGGCATGTGGATCGCTGGGTTTGGGCTTGCGGGCTTCACCGAGATGTCTTGGCCGATAGGAATCTTGATTGCCTTTGTGGGTTTTCGGGTGTTCGATATTTTCAAACCGTGGCCTGTGTCCTGGTGTGAGGAACAGATTCCTGGAGCACTGGGCGTACTTGCAGATGATCTGGCCGCAGGCATGTATGTCCTGCTGTTGACTCTGGTCTTTGCTATGATGGCGGGCTCGCTTGGATGAATACCATGAACCTAGAACACATCGACAACTGCCAACTGCCTACGCAATGGGGCACTTTTCAGTTGCACGGTTTTCAGGAACCGACCACTGGCAAAGAGCATGTTGCGCTGGCTATGGGCGTGCCTGCCCAAGAGCAGCCGGTGCTGTTGCGTTTGCATTCCGAGTGTCTGACTGGTGATGCCCTGTTTTCAGAGCGCTGCGACTGTGGTGCGCAACTGGCCCATGCAATGGCAGCGATTGCCGCACGCGGCACTGGACTCATTTTGTATTTGCGGCAGGAAGGCCGTGGCATCGGTTTGTTAAATAAGATCCGCGCTTACCATCTGCAGGATGACGGCGCGGACACCGTCGATGCCAATACGGCGCTTGGTTTCGCCGCTGATCAACGCGATTACAGTTTGGTCGGCCCGATGTTGCAGTACTTCGGTGTCAAACAGGTGGAAGTGCTGACCAATAACCCGAAAAAAGTGGAAGCACTCCAAGCGCTTGGCATTGAGGTGGTCAAACGTCATGCCATCGAGACAGGTCTGACGCCGCACAACGCCAACTATCTGAAGACCAAGTCAGTAAGACTGGGACACTTGTTGAGTCAGCCGGAAAGCTTCAGCTAAATCCGCTGCCGGATGGCGTTCAGAATACCTTGGGCATCGAGACCAACCCGCGCCAGCATCGCCTCCGGTTTGCCATGGGCTTCATAGCGATCCGGCAGTGCGAGGCTCAAAAGACGTGGCTGCAGTCCGCGATCGACGTAGTACTCCGCCACAGCTGAGCCCGCTCCACCCATGCGTTGATGCTCTTCGACCGTGACAATCAATGCAGCTTCAGCGACTTGATCTAACACTTCGGTATCCAAAGGCTTTACCCAGCGCATGTCGTAGACGGTAGCATCCAGTGATTGGGCTGCCTCAATCGCCGGGAAGACCCGCGATCCAAACGCCAAAATGACGATTCCCGAGGCCCCTTTTTGACGGCAATGGGCGCGACCAATTTCCAGCACAGCGAGATCTTCTGCAGGCAGCTCTTTCGGTCCCTGACCTCGCGGATAACGCACCGCTGCAGGTCCAGGATGCTGGTAACAGGTCGAGAGAAGCAGCCGGCACTCCGCCTCACTGGAGGGGGCGGCAATGAGAATATCAGGCAGCGTCCGCAAATACGCGAGATCATAGACTCCCGCATGCGTTGGTCCGTCCTCACCAACCAAGCCGGCGCGATCGATTGCGAAAGTCACATCAAGATTTTGCACACACACATCGTGGATGACCTGATCGTAGGCGCGTTGCAAGAATGTGGAGTAGATAGCCACGACAGGCTTGGTGTCCTGTGTCGCCATACCGGCTGCCAAACAGACTGCGTGTTGCTCGGCGATAGCCACGTCGAAGTATCGGTCGGGAAAGCGCTTGGCAAACTCGATCAGATCGGAGCCTTCACACATTGCTGGCGTGATCGCAGCCAGCCGTGGATCGTTTTCCGCCATGTCACAAAGCCAGCGCCCAAATACATTGGAGTAGGTTGGCTGTGGGGTGCTGGGGGCATCACTGCGTGCGAGAATCTTCCCAATCGCGTGGTAGCCGATGGGATCGTCCTCGGCCGGCACAAAACCACAGCCTTTTTGTGTGACCAGATGCAGAAACTGCGGACCAGGCAGGTCCTTCATGTTGTTCAGCGTGGTGACAAGACTTGGCAAGTCGTGGCCATCGATGGGACCGATGTAGTTGAAGCCGATTTCTTCAAACAAGGTGGCCGGACTCATCATGCCCTTTAAATGCTCTTCTGTTTTTTTCGCCAAGTGTGCGAGCGGTGGCAGTGGTTCGAGTAACTTTCGGGCCTCGTCACGACTGCGGGTATAGGCCTTCGAAGACAGAAGTTTAGCCAGGTAGTCGCGAATTCCGCCGACATTTCTGGAGATCGACATGTCGTTGTCGTTGAGAATCACAAGCAGATTGGCGCGCTCACTGGCTGCGTGATTCAGAGCTTCAAACGCAAGACCAGCGGTCAGCGCACCATCACCGATCACGGCTACATGGCGGCGACTTGACTGATTCAGTCGTGCATCGAGTGCCATTCCCAGTGCTGCACTGATCGAAGTGCTGGAATGGCCAACGCCAAAGGTGTCGTAGGCACTCTCTTTGCGGTCAGGAAAAGCGGCCAATCCACCCTCTTTACGAATGGTCGGCAATTGCTCTCGCCGTCCAGTGAGGATTTTGTGTGGGTAGGCTTGATGCCCAACATCCCAGACCAACTGATCAAACGGCGTGTCGAAGCAGTAATGGAGTGCGACAGTCAGTTCGACTACGCCGAGGCCTGCACCAAAGTGTCCACCTGAAATTCCAACTGAATACAAAAGGTACTCACGCACCTCATCAGCGAGCTGCCGCAGGGTGTCCCGTGTGCACTGGCGGATATCCACGGGCGCATCAATGCGATCGAGCAAGGGCGTTAACGGCCGCTCAATTGGGATTTCATGAAACAACTTCATGTGTGGCATCAGTGCGTACGCTCCACGCTTTGGGTGGCTAAACCCTTTAAATAATCGGTTGGTCCAGGCACACGATCAAGGGCCAGGTGCGCGCGTTCCACCAGAGACCTGGCGACCTCTTCACTACCAGAAAGGCCCAACAGTTTGGGGAAAGTTGATTTCTTCAGCAACTGATCGCGGCCCTGTTCTTTGCCAAGATGGGCTGTGGTGGCAGTCACATCCAAGATATCGTCTTGAATCTGGAATGCCAGTCCAATGGCTTGGCCGGCCTCAGTCAGTGCCAACCAGGCATCGGGATCAAGCGACTGACCGGCCGAGGCTCCCATTAAAATTGAGGCTGTAATGAGTGCCCCAGTCTTCCGGCTGTGCATGGCCTGCAGTGCGTCTAAGTCTAATTCCACGCCTTCGCTTTCCAGGTCGATCGCTTGTCCAAGGGCCATACCTTGAAATCCAACCGCCTCACTTAACAATCTCACCTGTTGGATTCGAGTTTCAGCTGAGCGTCCGTCGCTGCGGGCAAGAATCTCGAAGGCACGGGCTTGCAGGGCGTCTCCCGCCAAAATCGCTGTTGCCTCATCAAACGCCAGATGAGTCGTTGGTTGTCCGCGACGCAGTGCATCGTCGTCCATGGCGGGTAGATCATCGTGAATCAACGAATACGCATGCAATAGTTCCACCGCAACCGCCGCAGCATCCGCGTGTTCAGCCAGGGCTGAGGTGGCACGAGCACCTGCGTACACCAAAGCTGGACGTAGCCGCTTGCCGCCAGCCAGCACGCTGTAGCGTGCTGCCTCAATGAGCCGCGATTGGCCTAATTCGGCACTCAGTGCCAAATCCAGTTGTAAATCAATCCGTTGACGCGTTGTCGTCAACCAGTGCGACATGGTTTCGGTCATGCGTCAGGTTCAAGTGGACTTTCGGTGCCGGATTGTTTGATTTCGGTCACTTTTTGAGAGGCTTCATCAAGAATGCCGTGGCACTCTTTGGCCAACTGCACTCCCTTTTCAAAGGCATCCAGCGATGCGTCAAGTGGCATCGAGCCTTGTTCCATTTGTCGAACCAAGGACTCAAGTTCGGTTAACTTGGCCTCAAACGAGGGTTGGGTCTCGGAATCGCTCATCTCAGCCTCCGACGAACAGTGTGTGGTAAATCAAACGGACAACAACACCAAGGATCATCAACCCAAGCCCGATACGATTCACGATGAATTCTTGAGGGGTCAGTTGCAGTCGTTTTTGCCAGAAAAAAATCACCGCCTTAATGTCTTTTGTTCTGCGGATGTAGAGCACAAAGGAGGCAAGTACAACCGCGAGGCCTGTGAGTAGAGCAAAATTTTCAACGTGGACAAGCCAGTCCATGATCAATCCTTTTTGGCGATGAGTGGTGCGGCAATTTCTTCGAGCCGCGTCGGCTGCGCATTATAGCGCCACTCATAGATCACTTGTGCGCTCAGCACCCGCTGAATGTAATTTCGTGTCTCGGTGAAGGGCACGGCAGCAACCCACACGTCCAAGGGTGTAGGTTCATCGGGGAGCCATTGATTGACCCGGTGGGGCCCAGCGTTGTAAGCCGCTGCTGCAAGCGCTGGGTGACCAAATCGCTTCAATTGCTCAGCCAGATAAAAGCTGCCAATCCGAATGTTGGTGGCTGGATTGATCAATGTGTTGTTACCGCGCCAGCGGATGTTCAGACGTTTCGCGACCTGTCTACCGGTACGTGGCATGACTTGCATGAGGCCCAGTGCACCGGCAGGACTTCGGATGTCATGCATGAACAGGCTCTCTGATCGCATCAGGCCCGACAATAGGCTCAGTGACAGCGCATGGTTTTCAGCGGCGCGTTTTAACGGAATTTCGTAGGCCAGTGGGAAGCGCAGTTCGTAATCATCTGTCAGACCGGATTGATGTGCTGTCACAGCAGAGCGTGAGTACCAGTTCCAGCGGTTGGCTAAAATCGCAGCGGCTTGCTGTTCAGATTCGTCGAGGCGGCCCAAAACAAAATCCCATTGCCGTCGGGCCATGACGGTCAAGCCTTCATCAAATAACAGTCGCGCTACATCGACATCCACCCGCGCCGCAACGCGTTGGATGGTGGCCTCATCGGGCCGAGTGGATTTTGGATTGAGGTCATAGGGCGTACCCAGATAGTCGGCAGCCAAAAACCCGTACCAGGAGTTGGATTGGGCAACCGATTGGAAACCTGCCAATGCCAAATCGGAGCTACCAGTCATAGCGAGCGCTCGTGACGCCCAATAGGTCCATTCCAGCTCGCCCTGTTGCTCAGGTGATAGCCGCGCGATCGCAGCCAACACCTGTGACCAGTTTTGTTGCGACACGAAATATCGGATCCGCCACAGATCCAGTACTGGGTGAGGAGGCAGATCCATTTGCAGTAGTGGCGTGACGGCTGGATCGCGGTTTAACACCATGACCAATGCCGTTCCCAGAATGGCCTTTTCACGAACCGCTTCAGGTACCACCCGATCTTTTAACAATTTCAGCATGCGATCGGGGTCTTTGCGAGTCAGCCGGTTAGCGGCCATTTCTGCCCATTCGGGATAGTTCTTGGCACGCTGGCGGAAGTACCGTTCGGGATCACGACGCGCCACATCCCATGCATCAATATGCCCGGTGGCTGATTTTTTAAGGGGCTTGGCTAACCAGCGTGCCAGTTGCAGCTGGTTTTCCTCGAGCGCATTGTCGATGCGACGCAGTCGCACTTCATCGGTTAGGTCGCCACTTTTCTCCAGTAGAGCAAACAGCGGATCGCAGGCCTCGGGTTGGCTCTTTCCATGAGTCCACAGCCGAAGCGCCTCGCGCCTGTCACTGGGGGTGTCGCGTTTCAGAACAAATTTGGCTTCTAACGCGTAGCAATTCAATTCGACCGAATCGGCTTGTTGGAATAATAAAAGATAATCTTCGTGCCAGTTGGCGCGGCCAAGACGGAAGAGCTTTTTCCAACGCAAATTGGCGATGGCGGCACTGTCGGGGTACTGGGCCATCAAGGCCTGCAGTTCTTTAGCCGACACCTGACCTAGGCGTTTTTCGGTGGCTTCGGCGATCAGTTCGGGATAGAGCGGCGAGTCCTGCCACGCTTTTTGAATGGCTGGGCTAATCTTCCCTGCGCGCTCGACACTCACCCATGCGCGACTGAAATTATCGGCGCCGACCGGCATCGCGTGCGATGCANTGAGCAGCAGCACGGCGAGTGTGATGGTGAAAATGCGATTGATGCCTTGCACGCGCACCTCTTTGCCCAAACAGTAGCAGTGTGACGAAAGGTCACTCGAGTCGCAATGGGACGGAGACAATCAATGGCGCAAATTTTTATCACTGGGGGCACGGGCTTTGTTGGAGACGCATTGCTCCCTGCGCTTCTCGCGTCAGGACACCAGTTAACAGTCTTGACTCGCTCGCTCGCGAAGGCCAAAGCCCGACATGGTGCGTTAGCGGATCAGATTCAGTACGTCGATCAGATCGAGGCTTTAAGTGACATGCCGGATGCGGTGATCAACCTGGCCGGCCTTGGTATCGCTGATGCCCGATGGACTGATCGCCGCAAACGCGAATTACGCAGTTCCCGAGTGACATTGACAGAGCAGTTGGTGTCTCACCTGCAAAACTTGCCCGGACAGCCGCAGGTTGTGATCTCTGGCAGTGCAGTGGGGTATTACGGCGCACATACCGACGAGGTCGTGACGGAATCTGACGCGCCGAGCTGGGATTTTGCCGCACGGTTGTGCAGTGACTGGGAAGCAGCGATCCAGCCGCTGGCGACCGAGGTGACGCGCGTTTATCGATTGCGGATCGGCGTCGTCCTCGGCCGGCCTGGGGGATTTCTTGGACGTCTTGAATTGCCTTTCCGGTTGGGACTCGGCGGCCCGCTCGGTACTGGGAAACAAATGCTGTCATGGATCCATCGCGACGATTTAGTGCGCATGATTCTTTGGTGTCTGGATGGGCGCCCTCCGGCAGGCGCCTACAATGCGACTGCTCCGCATCCGGTGTCGAACGCACAATTTACCAAGGCCCTTGGCCGTGTGTTGCATCGTCCGACGGTATTTCGGGTTCCGGAGCGCCCAATGCGTTGGGTGTTGGGAGAATTAGCCGGGTTGTTATTCGAGGGGCAGGCGGTCATCCCTGCCGCAGCAATGGCTGAGGGCTTCACCTTCAACCATCCGGACATGGATGCCGCACTGGATGATTTATTCCGCTGACACGCGCGCCAGAGCGCCCTGTGTCAAAACGCGGACGCGCTGGCCCTCACGGAATGCATCAACCGAGTCCACTTCCTGCACGATCGACAGGTTGCGACCGGAGTCCAGTTGAATTGTGAGCTCGAGGCCCTGCGCCCGAGTCGCTTTTTCTTCGATTTGTTGGCCGAGAATCGCACCACCCACTGCGCCCAGTACGGTGAAGATTTCTTGTCCTTTGCCGTCTCCAAGTGATGAACCGGCAACACCACCAATGATGGCGCCTGGTAATTGCCCAACACCGCTGCGGTTTCCTTCAATCACCACAGGTTTGGTGCTCAGGACCGTGCCAAAGGCCACGTCTTGGACTTGACGAGCCTCCGAGCGGGAGTAGGTNCTGCCTTGCAGTCCCGAGACACACCCTGTGAGAACAAGGCTCAATGCCCCAACCGTGAAAATTCCAATCAGTGATGTCTTCATTTTTTGACTCCTCTGTCACATAGTGTCATCGAAATGTGATTAAACCGTGACACGCTGACATTGTAATTCCAACAGACCCTGCCTGAGGCCCTGCACCGCATGATCACCAAAACATTTGTTCTTGATACCAACGTTCTGCTTCATGATCCCATGAGTGTATTCAACTTTCACGAACATGCNGTGGTTATACCGATGACCGTGCTGGAGGAGTTGGATGACATCAAAGACCGGAAAAAAAATGTTGCCGCCGAAGCGCGCACTGCGATTCGCAAAATTGATGAGGTCTTAGGCCAGGCAACGCCAGAAGACATCGCCCGCGGCGTGGAGATTCCAGTCGCATTAAAAGGTGACTCCGGAACGCAATTGGGCACACTGGCAATTCAGCGATCGCCCTTGGCTGACGCGTCGGAAGGTCGTTTGGATGACATCGAGTCTAACGACAATCGCATCATCAACTGCGCACTTGAAATCCAAAAAAGGTTGGGGAATGCACACCAGGTGGTGTTGGTCACCAAGGACATCAATATGCGCCTCAAAGCCTTGGGCGCAGGCTTGAGCCGTGTTGAGGATTACCGACGCGATCAACTGATCAGTGATGTGGAACTGCTGCCCTCGGGGCATTTGGAGTTGGAAACTGATTTTTGGCGTTTAGTGGACAACGTTGAGACGTGGAATGAAGGACATCGCACCTACCATCGGGTGCCAAAGTCGATTTTTGCCGAAGAAATCTACGCCAACCAATACTTGATCGACAGCACCGATGAGTTTGCGGCACGTGTGAGCCAGGTTGAAGCGGACTCGGTGGTGTTATTGGACATTGGGCGAGCCCGTCTTGAAGACATGGAAGCCTGGGGTATCCGGCCATTGAATGTGTATCAGGGCATGGCCATGCATGCGCTGTTGGACACTACGCTCGACCTGAACTTGCTGGTCGGTGCTGCAGGATCGGGGAAAACACTGTTGTCACTAGCCTGTGCACTTGAGTTGGTGGTGGAACAGAAGCGGTATTCAAAGATTGTGGTCACTCGCTCAACGCCCCCAGTGGCTGAGGACATCGGATTCCTGCCGGGCACTGAAGAGGAAAAAATGATGCCTTGGTTGGCCGCGATCCACGATAATTTGGAAGCTTTACATGAGCACGATGACAATCCAGAGGCGTCCATCCGGTTTGCCTTGGAAAAGGGCAACATTCAATTCAAGTCGCTGAACTTTATCCGTGGACGCTCGATTCAGGACGCCATTATTTTGCTGGATGAATCGCAAAACCTTACCCCACAACAACTGAAAACCATCATCACCCGCTGCGGAAAGGGATCGAAGATTGTTTGTCTGGGCAACTTGGCGCAGATCGACAGCAACTACTTGACCGCGTTAACCTCCGGTTTGACTTATGTGGTCGAACGGTTCAAGGGTTGGACAGGCGCATCGACGCAGCATCTCGAAGGGGTGGTGCGATCACGCCTTGCCTCGTACGCGGAGCAAAATTTGTAAGTGCGATTGCTGATTCTGGGGGGCGGATGGCTCCTGTTAATTGTGCTCGGACTCGGCATCATCCCGGTCCATTTCGATGAGGCGCAATATGCCACCTGGCTCGCACAGCCTGATCTGAGTTATCAGACTAAAGGCCCTTGGGTCACCTTGAGTCAGTCTGTGACCCACCAATTAACGTTCTTGCCACACATTGTTCAGGTTCGTTTGCCGGCGTGGGCTGCTTGGCTTGGCTCCGGCCTACTTTTGATTTGGCTGGGTTGGCTCGCGGGCTTTGAGCGTCAGCACTCGATCAAATTGATGGTGTTGTTCGTCGCAAGCCCGATGCTTTTGGCCTTGGGCGCCGTCCATACCACTGACATTTGGTTGCTGTTCTTCATGCTGTTGGCATTGTGTGCTTTTGCCAGCGTGTTGCATTGTCGTCCCGGTACGCAGCCGGAATTGTGGTGGATGCTGATGGGCGGCGCACTCGGTTTCGGCGCGCTAGCCAAACTGTCGATTGCCCTGGTACCACTGTCGATCCTTCCCTGGGTGCTGCTTCGTAACCCACGCCTGATTTTCACGCCCGGGCCTTATCTGGGCGCAATGTTTTGCGCACTGTGTCTGTCACCGTGGCTGATCTGGAACGACGCTAATGAATGGGCCCATTTACAACATGAATTTGGTCATGTGAATTCCAATACAGATTCGCTGTGGCATGCAGTGGACTGGATTCCAGGTCTGTTGCTGGCCAGTATTCCGGCAATGCTGTTGGCTGTCTTCGGCGCGATTTCAGTGCGTATCGATCAATATTTAAACGATTCACAGGCAGCGGTACGAGAAATGCTCCGCACCAGTGCGCTGACATTGGTGGTGTTTTTTGTATTGAAAGGTCTGTTTGGCGCAGTGCTGTTGAATTGGACCTTGCCGATGCTCCCATTATTGTTAATGGCTCTGGCAGTGCGCTTGAAATGGTCGGTTGGGGCGGTTGTGATTGCGGGACTGGCTCAGGTGGGGTTGTTGCTTGCCTTGTTGTTTCCGTATGGGCTTGGGCTGTCGAAAGAGCAGGACGCGTTCCAGAAAGTACGCGGTTGGGAGCAGGCAGTTGAGCGTGCCGCTGAATTGGCTGGGGAGACTGCTGTGGTCAGTTCAGATCACTATTCGACTCTCGCCTGGGCGCTGTTCTTCTGGCCCTCTGATGCAGATGATACGGCTCGATACCAAAGCCCGCTGGGTCAGGTGATCCCACAATCAACCCGTCGGAAGAACCAATATGATCACTGGGGAGTCCTGAATACTGCGCATCCAAGGGTGATCCATTTAGGCGGCGACTCCCAAGCACTGGCAACTCGGTGTGGTACGTACCGTCGTCTCGGTGATGTGCCGCAACTGATGCCCGATGGTACGGTGCGTTCAACACTGGGCGTTTTTGAGTGCCTCGATTTCAATCCCACGCCTGCCTGGCCTGAGATCGAAAAGCACTGAATACCGATTCAATGCGTCATCACGGCGAGCGTGTTTTGTTCTGGTGAATCCACGGGGTGACGCACCAGACGCAGTTGTTTGCTGTGTCGTTTCGACGTGGTCGAGAGTGCAAGATGGGATGACGCGCGGCATAGTCTCAAGCTCAATCTCCAAAGGAATGGGTCTGACCGCTCACAGCAAAGAATGGTTGGCACCGTTGGAAGCGATTTGCTGACTGGGCCAAGCCAAGGCGTTAGTGTGTTGTGATGTCCAGTGCTGAGAAATGCGGCCAATAAGCGTTCGGCGACCGGTGAGCGGAGTACTGCCGCGCTCTGCTGGTCCGAAATGATGTAGGGCCCTCCGCCGAGACTCCCTCGGCAGGGAACGCAAAGGAGTTGTTTGCACGGCGCCCCGCAGCCATAGCATGGGGCCACCCCGTCAACAATTTGCACTATCAGAGAATTGACGCCCATGGGTTTTCCCGTTTCAATGCCCGCTCGAATGACTTCTAAAAAGGACAGAGTATGTTGAATGCAAGTCACCCTGTGTTGATGGATGCACTTTGGGCCAAGGATGCGAAGCGGTTGCGTCCAATCGCATTGGTGTTTGCGGGCTCACTGCTACTCACCTTGTCGGCGAAATTCCAAGTGCCGTTTTATCCAGTACCAATGACCTTACAACCACTGGTTGTGCTGCTTTTGGGTGTGGCGCTCGGTTCACGCCTTGGTCTGGCCACAGTGCTGTTTTATTTGGCGCAAGGAGTCGCAGGGTTGCCTGTATTTGCCGGTACACCAGAGAAGGGGATTGGGCTGGCCTATATGGTGGGGCCAACTGGGGGCTATTTGCTTGGATTTGCTGCAGCGGCTTTCGTCACCGGTTGGTTGGCTGAGCGGGGCTTCGACCGCAGTCGCTTTGGAGCGCTTCTGGCGATGAGCCTCGGGATGGCAGTGATTTACGCGTTCGGACTGCTGTGGCTTGGCGTTTTTGTCGGGTACAACGGCACGCTCTTCACCTTGGGTTTGACACCATTTATTTTAGGTGACGCATTGAAGATCGCATTGGCCACCTTGAGCCTGCCAATGCTGTGGTCATTGCTTCAGAAATGATGCATCCAGGCGACTAGCGCGTCGCCTGGAACTCTGCCAACAGTGCTTGGTGTTGCGGTAAGGGAAGTCTGGGGCCGTATTCGGTGACCAGATGACCCGAACAGTGCACGCCGAATCGGGCTGCGGTGGGAAAATCCCAGCCTTGGCCAAGGCCATACAAAAACGCTCCGGCAAACATGTCACCGGCACCGTTGGTGTCGATTGGAGTGACTGCCCGGCCAGGCACATCGACGCGCACGCTCCCGTCGAACACAGTTGCACCCGCAGCGCCTCGCGTGCAAACCCAGCGCGTTGCGGTCTTGCCGAGCGCATCAAGCGCTGCATCGACTGTGTCTGTCTCGGTCCACGTCATGGCTTCCTGTGCATTGCAGAACAACAAATCCACTCCGTCTCCAACCATGCCGCGAACCTGGTCTTTGAAGTAGGTCACCATGGCCGGATCGGAAAAGGTTAGTGCTACTGGGATGTTGGCGTCTTTGGCAATCTGTCGGGCCTTTACTGCGGCTTCATGGGCTTTGGCTGAACTGGCCAAGTAGCCTTCGATGTAGAGCATGGCCGAGTTCTTCAATGCATCCTCGTCGATTTCGTGTGCACTCAGATCCCCAGTGATACCGAGAAAGGTGTTCATGGTGCGCTCAGCATCATCACTGACCATCACCACGCAACGTCCGGTGGTTCCAGGTTCACGGATTTGATCGAGATTGGTGCTGACACCGGAGGCGACGAGATCGCTGTGGTAGAAGTCACCCAGTGGATCATGTGCCACTTTGCAGCTGTAAAATACTTGAGAGCCGAAGTTGGCCGCCGCAATCAGCGTATTGGCTGCAGATCCCCCGCTGGACTGCTTGACCTGTTTCGCCTTGCTGTTGAGCTCGGACTCGAGAGTCTGCAGCATGTCCGCATCAATCAGCGTCATCATGCCTTTCTCAACGTCAAGTTGCGCCAACAGCGCGTCACTGACGTGGTACTCGGTGTCCACCAACGCGTTGCCTAGCGCATACAGATCAAAGCGTGCCATCACAACACCTTCGCAATGGCATCACACAGCGGGTCAAGATTGGCCGGTGTGATGCCCGCTACGTTGATTCGCCCAGAGCCAACGATGTAAATGTGATTGTCTTCCCGTAATTTCAAAACTTGTGCTTGGCTTAAGCCTGAGAAACTGAACATCCCTTTTTGATGATTAATGAAATCAAAATCGACAGGCGCATTACGCGCGGCCATTCCGGAGACAAAGGCTTCGCGCATGGCTTTAATGCGGGCGCGCATATCCGCCAACTCTTGAATCCACTGCGCCTTCAACATGTCGTCACCTAGGATGGTGGCTACAATTTTTCCACCATGGGCCGGGGGGCTGGAGTAGATTGCACGGATTGCTGCCTGCATGTGGCTGAAGGCATTGATGGCCTCATTGGCATCACTCTCAACGACAGTCAGTGCGCCAATGCGTTCGTTGTAGAGACCAAAGTTCTTTGAATACGAACTGGCGATCAACACCGATAGGCCGGCATCCAGCAGGATGTGCAAACCGGCACGATCCTCATCGAGCCCCTCGCCAAAGCCTTGGTAGGCAAAGTCCACCAAGCAAATAAGCCCTTTCGATTTGGCCTGTGCTGCGATNGCTTGCCACTCTACTGGGCTGAAGTCGATGCCGGATGGATTATGGCAACAGCCATGTAGGATCACGATATCACCGGATTGCATCCGCTCGAGGTCAGCCGTGAAGCCCGCATGGTCGAGCCCTTGTGAGGCTTTGTCGTAGTAGCGGTAGTCCTCCACTGAAAAGCCAGCTGCTTCAAAGATTGCTCGGTGGTTCGCCCAACTCGGATTGGAGATCCAAACACGAGCGTTTGGAGCAGCCCGCAAAAAGAAATCAGCAGCCACGCGGAGTGCGCCGGTGCCACCTGGTGTCTGCGC
>JGI26088J50261_1000225_pt1 | contig 34388 bp, 33 predicted proteins | sample SaaInl1SG_22_DNA_FD_50261 | JGI IMG/M metagenome (IMG submission 50261)
GACGTCATCTAGGTGAATACCAACACGCCACTCAAGGCCCAACTCTGTTGCCGCATCTGCGTTCCTCGCACCGAGCGCTTTCTGAAAGGCAACCGAGGCATTTATCGCATCTATTGGGCTCACAAACTCAGCAATGACCGAGTCGCCCGCCGTATGGAATATCCGTCCGTCGTGGGTTTCAATAATCTGATCAATAACTACCCGACACTGCCTGAGATTTCGGTAGGTCGCCTCTTCGTCTAACTGCATGTGAAAGCTGAAGTTGACGCAATCCGTCGCCATGACCGTCGTTAGCTTACGCTTCGGCTTCCCCAACGGTAGACATGGCATTCCTTCAGAAATAAAAGATTCGTGATAGCAACTTTTGACGTACCTGTCTGCCCGTATGTAAGCCGTCCTTGCACAACGGGCCTATGCACCCCATAATCAAAAAAGGACATTGCTTAAATCTATAGGTAAGCTTTAATGCTTACCATGCACATCGCACACCGCCTGCAACAATCAATTTGAAAGAATACAAATGACTGAGCTTGCATCCACTGATGAAGACATCGCTTACGAAGTAAGCATGGCTCAACTGCCCGACTTCCACGGCATACAACCCGACACCNTGCTTTGGAACACAACCTGTGATTCGCTTGGCTTAACCAGTGATCAACGCATCTTTTATGCGTTGTGCAAGTCTACGCATATAGATAGCCACGTTTTCCATCCAAATGCCAGCATATGTAGAGCCGGCGAAGATGTGCACCAAGCCCATATCGTGGTTGACGGCTATGTTGAGTTATCCGATGGCACTCGGAAAGTAAAAGTAGGCGCCGGGGCCGTGATCGGCCTAGCGGAAGGCATCATTGAGCAGCCGCATACGTGGAGCGCAATCGCTGTCGGACTGGTGACGACCAACGCCATTTCAATGACCAAGCTTCTGCGAGAGTGGCCACTATTTCATAAGGGACTTCGCGGCATTGAGCGTTGCACCATTTCACGTATCACCGATGCAAAATAACGCATTCAAAAGGCATATCAAATGAGTGGCTTTAAAGAGGTTAGCTTTTCAAGTGGCACGACGCTTTTCAAAGCGGGGGATTCCGCCACCAATTTATATATTTTGCAAAGCGGAACCATTGATTTATCTGACGGGACAAGCGGGCATGTATTTGCTCAACTAGGCCCTGGCGACACGTTCGGCGAGCAGGCCGTTCTCGCTGGCGGCGTTCGCAGCGCAACGGCGACCGCTGCCACCGACTGCCTTTGTCTGGAATTGAACTCAAGCGGGCTCAACGCCATCTTGAGTGCCGAGTCTCCGATGTCCAACCTTGTTTTTAAAGCGCTGCACTTACAGCTCTTTATGCAAAATGCGGTAAATCGCGCACGATGAATCTGACAGCCCTTGTCCAAACTATCCGCAATCTCGATGGGGCTTGGGGCAAGCGCTGGCCAGGATTGCCACTCGTTTATGCTGCCTGCGTCCATCAGCTCAATGGGCAGGCGAGCGTTGGCACTCAATCGGCCCGCATTCGCTCGCTGTTAGGCGCTGGCGAGGCGGTTGCACAGCGTATAGAGCGCATGGGTAGGGCCGCCGCGGCGCAAAAAAACGAACCCGCCTACCACTCCAGACTGCACACGGCAACCACGCTGGTGTCTCTCACCGCGCTACTTCTCGCGCAGCGTCAGGTTGAGCATCGCGCCACACAGGGGCTGCGTCCATCAGAAGCAAGAATGCTGCTCGCCATGGTGGCACACGACGCAGGTCACCCCGGGCGGATCAACACGGTGACCCATGAGCTTGAGAGTGCCTCCTATGAATTGGTTGCGCCGCTGCTGAAAAAACATGGCGTGAACGCAGAGGACACGCACGCGGTAAGGGACATTATTTTGTCTACCGACCCACGCGTCGGCGCGCAGCACTACCAAACCGCCCACAAAACCACCTGTTCCACCCAGCGCTTAGCGTGGCAGCGCCTGTTCGTGCAAGAGGCGGACGTATTGGCGAGTGCCCTTCCCCAGCTTCAAGCTGAATTAACGCGACAACTCGCCAAGGAATGGGCGAAATTTAATAAGAAAGCGGCAGCCGGCCTTCTGAAACCCAGCGGCCGACTTGGCTTTCTGGAAGGTGGCACGCGCTTCTCCACGCCTGCCGCACGATCAATGGGCATTGACAAACTGGTCGCCAAGCAAATAGCGGCCATTCGCACATCAGGGACTTAGTTGCTGGCCAGCGAGGGCCATCACGTCAACCCTCATCACACTAGCGGCCCTACATTTGCCGTTACGACATAAGCCGCATAAGGCTTTCTAGTCACTGCAATTACTTGGGTAAATATCCATAAAGTGGTAAAACATGGCGGTGTACGCCTTGTCATTTGTAAATACAGGGCGAATTACGTCATTATTTGTAGCCACACATTCAGCGGCGGGAGACACCCACATCATGAACAAAACATATGACTACTATTTTGACTTTGGCAGCCTAGCCAGCTACTTGGCACACACACAAATTGAGCGTATCGCAGCCGACACCGGTGCTCAAGTTAATCTGCGCCCCATGTTGTTAGGTGGTGTCTTTAAGGCAACTGGCAACGCATCGCCAATGAGCGTGCCTGCCAAAGGGGTCCATCTATTCATCGACATGAAACGGTTTGCGGACAGCTACGGCGTACCCTTAAAGAACAACCCATTTTTCCCCATCATCACCACCTCACTCATGCGCATGCTCACGGGTCTACAAATGCGCTCAGACCCCAGAATGCACGCATTCATGGATGCTGTCTTCAACGCCATCTGGGTTGACGCACTCAATATGAATGACCCTGAGGTCGTTGCGCAGGTGCTGGAGAAAGCCAACTTTGACCCTGCCGAGTTAGCAAGCCTCGCAAACGAACAGGCGACAAAGGACAGACTAAAAGAAGTCACCACCGAGGCGGTTGAGCGCGGCGTCTTTGGTGCGCCCTCTTTCTTTGTGGGCACCGATATGTTCTGGGGTCAAGACCGCATTGAGCAGCTCAAGGCGGCACTAAAGGCCTAGCCTTCACCCTTGGTTTATTACACGCAAAACACCACAGTACCGCACCAAACCTAGGGGTTATAGCGCGTGTTGACGCCACAACCAGCGCGCATCGCGACACGCCTGCCCANTGGTAAAAACCCGTGTTCTCATCTTTAAAATNGACAAGTTATGCTTTGTCAACCGTTTCAACTATTTNAAAATACCGGCGACCGAGCACTTAAAAAACTAAAGTTTTATAGAATGAACNGGTGTTGATTTTCTAAGTGCCCTACTCCACCTCACGGTGACGGCCGGCATTCGTTTAGTTTGATTGAGTCTCTCCCTGTATCCACGCAGCCCACCAACCCATTGGGGCTGCCCTCGCTTAGCTTCGCACCGTTGCGACCCGAACATGGCAAAGCACTGCACGCACTCGTTGCAGCCTGCAAGCCACTCGACGAAAACTCCCTCTACTGCAATTTGCTCCAAACATCGCACTTTGGCGCAACCAGCATGGGTGCNTGGCAGCAACCAAGCAACACCGATCACGCACCGCAACTCGTTGGTAGCGTCACGGGTTATTTTTTGCCTGATGCCCCACAGACTCTGTACATCTGGCAAGTCGCTGTCCTGAACGACGCGAGAGGGCGCGGCATTGGCCAGTCGCTACTCAGACACTTGTTAGCCAACCAAGCGCCGTCTGCAGTCGCTGAGATGCAAACCAGCATCACAAGCAGCAACCGCGCGTCTTGGCAGTTATTCGAGCGCTTCGCTCAAACACTCAACGCACCCACACACGTTAGCGTGCTGTTTGAAAACGAGAAGCACTTTGACGGCGCTGCGCCGACCGAGCATTTACTCACCATTGGACCTATTTCAGCCGACGCGCTGAACNACTCACGCGTATCGCACAGGGTCTGCTGGGCGATGCCGTCTACATCCACCAAACGCGCGTGAACTTCAAACCAGGGTTCAAAGGCACTGAGTTTTACTGGCACTCAGCCACCGCGGCCTGAGCATGTCTGCACACGTGAATCTATTGTTCAAGTGCAAACGCAAACCCACGAGTGATTCACTGTTGATTCCAGGTAGATTCAAGCGTACATTACACAACGTACAAATCAATCCGACCTAAAGAGATCAATCAAGCCATGAACGCACCCGCCCCCGCATCTGAGGACATCCTACAAATTGACATCGTCTCCGACGTCATGTGTCCTTGGTGCGTCATTGGCTACAAGCAACTCGCCACCGCCTTGGAGGCCATGGGCACACCCCATCAAATTCGTTGGCACCCCTTTGAGCTCAACCCCAGCATGCCCGCCGAAGGCCAAAACATAGGCGAGCACATCGCCGAGAAATATGGCTCCACGCCAGAGCAGTCGCGTGCCAGCCGCATACAAATGACCCAAGCGGGGGTCGACGTTGGCTTTGAGTTCAACTACACCGACGACATGCGCATGCACAACACCTTTAACACCCACCAGATACTGCACTGGGCGGACCAACAAGGACGCATGCACGACCTCAAGATGGCGCTGTTCACCGCCCACTTCACCCACCGACGCAACCTGTCAGACGACGCCGTGCTGGCCGACGTCGCGGCAAGCATTGGGCTAGACCGAGAGCAAGCCGCCGCCGTGCTGGCCGACCAACGCTTTGCAGCAGACGTGCGCGCCGCCGAGCAGTATTGGATGAGCAAAGGTATTCAAAGCGTGCCCGCTGTTGTGTTTAAGCAGCGTCACTTGGTTAGCGGCGCACAAGGTGTCGAGAACTTCACGCGCATCTTGGACCAACTTGCGACCATGCCTACCGACGCATAAAACAAGCGGGGCAGGTCAAAGGCTTAACGGGTTAAAGGGTTAAAGAGTTAAAGGGTTAACGGCCTATACAAGTCGTAGGGGTCGCTTAGCCCTTTTAGCGTGTGGGTGCCAGCCGACTCAAATTGCATCTCGCTACCGCCTGTTAGGTCTTTAAGTGTTCTCGTCACCAACACCTCCCCTTCCGCCGCGATTCACCACCTCACCAATATGCACCCCGGCTGGTATCGGTAGGCCTATCGCCTTCAAAGCGGCGATCAATTCCTGCGCACACATCAAAGATCGTGCCGGGCCATCAAATATAACCAGTAGGCCATCGCCGGTATTTTTCACGATGCGCCCTTTGTATTTTTCAACCGCGCTACGTGCAATCTCATCGTGCTGATCAAGTAGCTTTCGCCACTCCTCATCACCAACCGAGAGCAGTCGCTCTGTCGACCCCACAATATCGGTAAACAAAGTAACCGGCAGTTTACGGTTGTCTTCAGGTTTTACCTCAGACGATTCCGCTACGTTGTCAAAAGCCGCAACCGCTTCAATCACTAGGTCAGAATCTTCAAATTGAGGTAAATGGGACGTGGTGGGTAACTCTAAATAGATTGCATTCGGGATATGGTCGGCCAAGAAACGACCATTCTCTCGGGGTACTATTTTGTCGAGCCTGCGCTGTATCACTAACGTCTTTTGCTTTACTTCCGGTAACAAGGCGCGCACGTCGATCAACGCGTTAGCTTGAAGAAATTTACGTATGCCGCTCGGGGAGCATGCCATCCGGTCTATGACTTTCGCCATGTGCTTTGAATGCGTCATATGGGGATACTCGTCATCCCCCCAAAACTTCGCCATTGCGCCAAAGAGAATTAAGCGATCAACTTTATCTGGGTAAATGGAGGCAAATAAAATACTGACCGGCCCGCCCTCAGACACGGCAAACACCGTTGCGCTCTCCGAGCCAGCAGCCGACACCACCGCGCGCAAGTCGTCTCTACGCTCCTCAAGGGTCGTAGCGCCGTCTATCCTGTCTGAGGCGCCCTGCCCACGTTTGTCAAAAATGATTACCCGACACCGCTTACCCAACTCCATGAGGAATGAGGCGGTGAGTGCATTGCAACCGCAGACAAGTTCCCTTGAATATAAATATAAAAAGCAAGGCTAGTACGCCTGGCGCACGCTACTTGCTGGCCTTGAACTTTTCAACCGCCTCTTTCAACTCAGAATACTCTTCGCACCCAAAGAAGCAGATTTTGTCTAACTTGGCCAGCAACGACTCCGCCCCAGCTAAATCACCCTGCATTAGCTTCAGCTCCCCGTAGTACTCCAACGCGCCACGGTGCTTGGGGTCTATGTCTAGTGCGGCTTGGTAATGCTTGTCGGCACCAAGCAGATCCGAGGGCTGTTGCTTGCGCAGACTGTAGCCCATCAGGTTGTTCCAGTCGGCTGAGCTGGCCTCATTGGCCGCCTGCAAGGTTTGTATCGCCTGCGCGTAATTGTTAGCCTCAATGTGGGTTCTGGCCTCCGTTAGCCAAACGGGATCTTGCTTGGCAGGTGCAGGCTCGCTATCTGCCGCGTGAACGCTCCCAACAAGGGCCAATATGAGCGCGAAAAGAATACGTCGATAGGTCATAACAAACTCCGGTTTTATCCGCCCACTTTACTGCACTGCACAGCGATGCGGTTATCCTAACGGGGTATTTTTGGAACAACCCTTGCCTCTTTACAGCGCAATTAGCACATGAAGTATTTGAGCCGAACGACCATCGAATGGGCCGTGGCAATTGGCCTGGCCTTTGGCGTGGCCGCCACTGGCGGTAGCCTCACCGTGCTTGACGAGTGGTACTACAACCTAGTGCAACCTTGGTTCAAACCACCTGACCTCTTGTTTGGTCCGGTGTGGACGGTGTTGTTCTCGCTTATGGCGTGGTCGGGTGTGCTGGCTTGGCGCTCTGAGGCATCTGACCCCCAAGCCACTGCCGCCCGCCGCTCGGTGCTCATGCGGCTGTGGGCCTTCAACGCCCTCACCAATGTCACGTGGAGCTATCTCTACTTCTACCTGCAACGCCCCGACTGGGCGGTGTTTGAGATTGTGTTGCTGTGGCTGTCTATTTACCTGCTCATACGCCACCTAAACCGCTACAACAAGAAAGCGGCCCTCATGCTTTGGCCCTATTTGGCTTGGGTTAGCTTTGCGGGTGCGCTCAATGTTGCGACGGTTTTCTTGAATAGGGCTTAGGGTGGAGGGGGAGATTACCGCTGTAAATGAAGTGGGCGTTACTTACTTCCCCCGAGGGTAAGCCGCTTAGCCTGTTTTACGGTCGGGAATCAGTGAGCCACCCGCGCCCGTTGCGGCTGCTGCACGGCGCTGCTTTGCCAGATACTCCAGCTCAGACACCACGAAGCGTTGCAAAACGTCGCGCATCAGCGGTTGGTAGCCAACACCGTGAAACTGGGCGATTGCCTTGTAATCATTCAGCAGCTTTTTAGGAAGCCGGATAGATATCGCCTGAAGTTCCAGTGCCTCGTCTAGGTCGTGCTCATGGCTTTCGTCGGCCACGCCGACATGCGCCGCGTCCGCACCGAGCGTTCTCGAGTCCCATGCGTCTTCGGCTATTTTCATCTTTTTTGGCATTTCAGAATCCTTGGTATTGGGCGCATCAACTGTGCGCACCAAACCGCTCGTACAACTCAGACTCGGTCGAGTTTGGGCTGTAAGCGGTTTTTAGTATGACTTGAAAATCTTTTTGTATATACACAATTTTAGGTGGTCATTTTTTGTGATTTCGATAGTGTCAGTAGGTAACTTTTAAGAGCAATTTTCGAGGGAATTTGCATCAAATTTCGTTACTTGTCGCTGCTCTTTTAGCTTTTCTTGAACGTACGGTGATACGTAAAAATTATCCATCATACGCTTATCTGTATATACAATAAATCGTAACATGGCGCATCTGAAATTTTGCATATTACGTGGCCGCTGAGTCTTCCGGGTAGCAGTGGTGAGATTGGAAGCTACGCATTCGGCGGCTCCCATGCCGCGGCCTCCGCCTTCACGGCATCAATCAACGCCGTTGCCGCGGGCACCATGGCCACATCGGCACGGGAGATCAGGTCAAGCTGGCGCACATAGCGCTTTGACTGGCAGGGCAAGGTAACCAAGGTGCCGTCATTGGGTACNGCCAACGCGGGCAGTAGGGTTACGCCCATTGAGGCNCTTACAAACCCCAGTAGCGACGAGGTGCTAAGCAGCATGAGGCTGGCGCGCTCAACCAGCGCGTCAAGTTCAGGTACGCCCAAGCCCGCGCACAGGCCGTTGGCAATGAAGTCATCGGGGGCTATGTCCTGCCAGCGCACGTTGCGGCGTAGTTTGGTGAGGGGGTGCTCAGGTGGGCAAACCCACACAAAGGGGTCAATGAGCAAGGGGGTAACGATGAGGTCGGGGAGGTGCCCCGCCACGGTGGCGATGCCCACGTCAACGCTCTCCTCTCGCACGGCTTTCACAACGGCGCTGGAGTCAATGTCGCGCAACTGCACCCGCACGTCAGGCCGACTGGTGCGCAAACGCCGCAAGGCTTTGGGTAACAGCAAGGCGGCAGCCGATGGCACGGCGGCTACTTGCACCAACCCCGAGCGCCCCATGGCGAAGTGCTTCATCTCGCTAATGGCATTGGCACACATGCCCACCAATGGACGCGCTTGGTTGAGTGAGAACTCACCCAGTGGCGTGAGCCGTCCTTTGCGCTCGTTTTCAAAGAGACTGCCGCCCAAGGCTTCTTCTAGCTGTTTGAGCGTCATAGACAGCGCGGCTGGGGTGCGCCTCAGGTGTGCAGCGGCTTGCTGCAACTCGCCCGCCTCTGCCACAGCGACAAAGACCCGAAGGTGTTCGAGTTTGACCATTTTTTATACTTAAGTTAATCTGAAATTTATTTAATAATAATTAGTTTGACTGAAGTTTTAGATGCCGTCAAGATCGCGCTACTTAATAAATGCATTCCGCATGTGAACCCGTACTGAAAGACAGTTTGAACCCCATGACCCTAGAGACTCGTAATTACATCGCCGGTGAGTGGCTAGATGGTGACAACACCGTCGACAACATCAACCCCTCGGACCTGAGCGACGTGATTGGCCACTTTGCACAAGCAAGCGCCGCCCAACTGCGCGACGCAATTAGCGCTGCAAAGCAAGCACAGCCGCTATGGGAGCGCACCTCACTCGAGAAGCGCCAAACCGCGCTCATGGGTATTGGCCAAGAGATGATGGCGCGCGCCGATGACTTGGGCGAGCTGCTGTCACGCGAAGAAGGTAAGCCGTTTGCAGAGGGTCGTGGCGAGGTGTATCGGGCGGGTCAATTCTTTACCTACTACGCCGCCGAGGTGCTGCGCCAAATTGGCGACAACGCCGACTCGGTGCGCGATGGTGTTGAGGTGGATGTGCGACGCGAAGCGGTGGGCGTGGTGGCGATTGTGTCGCCCTGGAACTTCCCGACTGCCACAGCGGCTTGGAAGATTGCGCCTGCGTTGGCGTTTGGTAATGCGGTGATTTGGAAGCCTGCCAACCTCGTACCCGCCTCTGCGGTGGCGTTGACCGACATCATTTCGCGCCATGGTTTGCCTGCTGGCACCTTTAACTTAGTGATGGGCTCAGGCCGAAGCGTGGGGCAACAACTCATTGAAAGCCCAGAGATTGATGCCATTAGCTTCACCGGCTCCGTGCCAGTGGGCCGCGGTATTGCAGTGGCGGCTGCCGCAAACTTCACCCGCGTGCAGTTGGAGATGGGCTCGAAGAACGCCTTGTTAGTTATGGATGACGCCGATATGGACAGCGCTGTTGCCTGCGCCTTAAACGGTGCGTTTGGTGGCACAGGGCAAAAGTGCACCGCCTCATCACGCTTGGTCGTACACGCTGCCGTGCACGACGATTTATGTCGCGTTTGGTGGCAGGCGCTAAAGCGTTGAAGGTGGGCAACGCGCTTGACCGCACAAATGGGCCCCGTTGTNAGCGCCGAGCAACTCGCACAAAACGTGGCGAGCGTGGCCATGGCGAAAGCCAATGGCGGTCAGCTCATGTTTGGCGGCGAGTTACTCGAACTGGCCACAAAGGGTTACTACATGACACCCACCGTNTTTGCGGGCACGCGCAACGAGTGGGAAGTGAACCAAGAAGAGCTCTTTGCCCCCATGGCATGTGTGATCAAGGTGGACAGCTACGCCGAGGGTTTGGCCACGGTTAACGACACCCGGTTTGGCTTAACGGCNGGCATCATGACGCGCGACTTGGCACGCGCCACGCACTTTAGGCGCAATGCGCGCACGGGTTGTGTGATGGTGAACTTAGCAACGGCAGGTACTGATTACCACGTGCCATTTGGCGGTCGGGGTGAGAGCTCTTATGGCCCCCGCGAGCANGGNCAGTACGCAAAAGATTTCTACACAGTGGTGAAAACGGCTTACATCAAAGCGAACGAACCCATTTAAGGAGATGGATTGACATGAGGAATACAGCGCATCGAATCGACGGTCTCCAGTACAACAACTGGTCGCCTGAAATTTTTGAGCAAATGAAAGTGGGCGGCGTCGATGCGGTGCACGTAACCATTGCGTATCACGAGAACCTGCGCGAAACCATCCTCAACTTAGAGGCTTGGAACCGCTGGTTTGAGATGTACCCCAACCGACTCATGTTAGGCCGCACGGGTGATGACGTGCGCCGCGCACGTGAGACAGGCCGCACAGCTATTTTCTTTGGCTTCCAAAACCCATCTCCTATTGAAGATGACATTGGCTTGGTTGAAATAGTGCATACCTTGGGCGCCCGCTTCATGCAGCTCACCTATAACAACCAGTCATTACTGGCAACGGGTTGTTATGAGAGCCACGACAGCGGCATTACGCGCATGGGTAAGCAGGTGATTAAAGAGATGAACCGTGTGGGCTTGGTGATTGACATGAGCCACTCGGCTGAGCGCTCCACGCTGGAAGCCATTGATCTATCTGCACGGCCCATTGTGATCTCGCATGCAAACCCCAGTGCGTGGGCACCTGCCCTGCGCAACAAGAGCGATNACGTCATGAAGGCNTTGGCCGCACGCGGCGGGATGTTTGGTTTTTCACTGTATCCACACCATCTCAAAGACAAGTCGGCGTGCACCCTAGAGAGCTTTTGNAGCATGGTCGCGCGNACCGCCGATTTGGTCGGTGTGGANAACTTGGGTATGGGCACCGACCTGTGCCANAACCANCCCGACACGGTCGTGGAGTGGATGCGCAAAGGCCGCTACACCAAGGACACCGATTACGGCGAGGGCTCGGCCAGCAACCCAGGCTTCCCCCCCATGCCGGCGTGGTTTAAAGACAACCGCGACTTTGACAACGTAGCCGCCGGCCTCGCCGCCGTTGGCTTTAACAGCCACGATGTTGACGCCCTGTTGGGTGAAAACTGGTTGCGCTTTTTTGACCAAAATTTTGGCCCTGTTGCATCGCAAGAGAGCCAGATAAACCGTGCGCCTGCTACCCAGCAAAGCGCAGACAACGCCAAGCAATTGGCATAACTGCCTCGTATTAGAAAAAACGTTTACAGGAGACGTACCATGTCAACTTCGCCAAATGTGGCTGCCGGCGGGCAGTCAATTAACAAGCCAGTCTTCGCTTTGTCGGGCGGCTTTATTGCATTGTTTTGCCTCTGGGCTCTCGTTGACCTAAAAGGGTTATCGGGTGCCGTGGATGCGGGCTTTGCTTTCTCAGCGCGCTACTTTGGTTTGTACTGGCAGCTATTGCTGTTGGGTACGTTTCTAATTAGCTTAATCATTTGCTTCATGCCAGGCTCCAAGGCGCGGCTAGGCAACCTCGCCAAGCCCGAGTTCACCACGTTCCAGTGGGGCTCCATGATCATGTGTACCCTGCTTGCCGGCGGTGGCGTGTTCTGGGCTGCAGGCGAGCCAATGGCTCACTTCATCTCATCACCACCTTTGTTTGGTGCTGAGGCGAAGACAGCCGCAGCCGCTTGGCCTGCGTTGGCTCAGTCTTATATGCATTGGGGCTTTTTGGCATGGGCCATCTTGGGCTCATTGGGCGCCATCATGCTGATGTACTACCACTACGAAAAAGGCTTGCCACTGGCGCCCCGCACGTTGTTGTACCCCGTGTTTGGGGACAAGGCCATCAATGGCCCCATCGGCACCATTGCCGATGCCGCCTGCGTGATTGCGGTTGTGGCCGGTACGGTTGGCCCCATCGGCTTCTTGGGCTTACAAATCTCTTATGGCCTGAACGCGTTGTTTGACATTCCAAACGTCTTCGCCACGCAAGCCATTGTGATTTTGGTCTTGGTAGCCATCTACACGGTGTCTGCCATTAGCGGCATCACCAAGGGCATTCAAGCCATGAGTACCGCCAACATCTGGTTGGCTGGCATCTTGATGGCCTACATGTTGATTGCAGGCCCTACGGCGTTCATCTTCGAAGGCTTCTTCAAGGGCTTAGGCGTTTACTTCACCAACTTCTTCCCCATGGCGATGTACCGTGGCGACGCAGCAGTGTTCGGTGAGCCCGGCTGGTTGGGTTGGTGGACGGTGTTTTTCTGGGGATGGTTCTTGGGTTATGGCCCACTCATGGCGGTCTTTGTTGCACGTATCAGCCGTGGGCGCTCCATTCGCGGCATCATCTTGCTGTTGTCTATCGTTGCACCCTTGGTTACCAACTTCTGGTTCACCATCGTAGGCGGCACGGGTATCGCTATGGAGTTGGCAGAGGCGGGCTCGGTGTCGGCAGCGTTCGAAGGGTTTAATTTACCCGCCGCTTTGCTGGCTATTACGCAGAACTTGCCAATGGGCTTTTTAGTCTCTATTCTGTTCATGATCCTGACCTTCATCTTCGTCGCCACCACGGGTGACTCGATGACCTATGTGATTGCCAAGACCATGTCGAATAACGAAGAACCCGCCACCGCCGTGCGCGCCTTCTGGGCGATCGCGATGGGTGTGACCGCCATCATCTTGGTGTCCTTGGGCNCCAGCGGCATCGGTAAGTTGCAAAGCTTCATCGTGATTACGGCAGTCCCTGTTTCCTTAATCTTGCTGCCGTCGCTATGGGATGCTCTGCGCATCGTGCGGCTCAAAGGCGCTGAGCAGGCNTAAGCAACATGGCGCAGCACCANGCCCCATTACGAACCCCGTCCCACGTCATGCGTTTGGCCAGGATGGGGGCCTCACACCGCACACGACTTAGCTTTTTGCGCGCCTTGTTGCGCCGCATCGAGTCGGAGAAGTGGCGGTTTGAGCGCCGCGAATGGGCACTGGACGCACAGGGTGTGGGGCACGCGGTGTATACCGTCCACACCCCTCTGCGAGCCTATAGCTTGGTTGCGTTTTCTCATGACTTACCCGATGAGATGCGATCGGACCGCGTGATTGCAACGGCATGGGATGCCACCTTCACGCTGTTTGATGGCATTCCGTCAACACAAGATATTGTGCGATTGGGTGCGAATGTACCCAAGCAAGAGATGGGACGTGTCAGCGACCGAGAGCTGACGTTGGCGCGTGCCAACCGCTCGGTTCGACTGTGGGATACCGTCATAAATTCGTTGGCCAATGGTCAACAACCCGAAATGGACGCGGTGGCGCAGGTGGGATACCTCATGCGCACCACCGCCGTATATGGCTCAGGCAAATTTGGCGCAGCCGATAGAAGCCACACCGCATGGCGCGACGAGTTAGCGGGCCCCTTCCGCGCTGAGATGCTCACGGTTTGGCTAATCCGACAATTTACCTTTGATTGCGTTGACCACCTCGCCAAGCAGCGTGGCGGCAGCGCCGCCGTGACCTTAAGTGCCGAGAACGCGCGTCGGATTGGCGTGGGTAATTCAACCGGCTTGGGTATGGCACCGTTTTTACTGAACCACCCTGCTTTGTTGCACCAGTGGGTGCAGTGTCGCGAAACGGCGTTGGCCCGCGTTCGCGGCGTCGCAACAGCAACGCCTGAGCAAGTGGCTTGTTTCCAAAATGAGCTCACCTCGGCCACGCGCAATGCCGCAGAGTGGGGCACGGATCACCCGTTGCAAATAAACAGGCTCGCCACACTGCGCAGCGACCTCGCCCAACTGCAGGCCGCAGTAACCGCCTTTGACTTTACCCAAGCAACCCCTTGGGATGCGTTGTTCAAATGGGGCGAGGCCCATCTTGGCCTAGAGGGTCAAGAGCAATTGGCTGCGTTGTTAATGGAGCCGTTTGGGGAGCTGGTAGATGCATTAGCCGACCAAATGGGAATCGATGAGACCGGTAGCTTTCATATCAACGGGGGCATGCCACTCACGCAACTCAACGCGTTACTGCAGTCAAATTACCGGTGGGTAGACGACATCGCCTACGACTCCGAGGACTCCGAGGCGCGGTTTTGGTATGTGTCAGAAGAGAAGTTAGAGCCGCGTTTGGGCGACCGTTTTCATGAAGACGGCGCCGAATTAGAGTTACCGCTGTGTGCGGCCAAACACATAAAAGCGCTGCAAGCCGACCTTGCCAATAGCGCACACAACTGCGTGGCTGACTTTTTACGGGAGCACCCCGAACACCGCTTGGCCGTCAGACGCGTACAAATTTGCGCCAACCATCCTTATGCAGAAATCCAAGACAACTTGGTCGGTGCAGATATGTTGCCCATTGATTTATTGCGCTGCAAATTAGCGTTTTTTGGTGCAACAAAATTTGACCCTCGTAGTGACCGTTGGGTTCGCATCAGCCTGTATCAAGACGCCCCACTGCCAACCGATATCTGTGGCATCACGCAAACAGGCCAAAGCGGTCAACTCAATGGGGAGGTCGACACATCCGCCGATGATGTGGCGCGCTATTCACTCGCAGAGATTGAGGCGCTCAGTAAACGTGCCGCCCGTGGCGCAGGTCTTAGCTGGGGCTTAGCCGAGGAAGTTGGCAAAGCCGTGCGCTGGCTACAGGCCCACGGTCAGCCCGGCGTGGCCGCACTCAATGCGTTGTTGCGATCAAATGACGGTATGAGTTTTAACGAGTTGTGTCCGCAGCTGCGCGACGGCACGTGGGCCGCCGAGTCAGGCGTACTCTGCCCGTTAATTGCTGGGGCAACCGTGCTTGACCATGCCTCGCTAGACGACCAGTGGCCGCTAAACCTCCAGCAGGTTCGTCATCCGTTACTGATCGTGCCCTTTGTGGCGCGTGCGGCAGTTTTGTCTGGCGTAACGCTGGCCATCAGTTGGTCAGACCACACCCTTTTGCTATCGCCGTCGGGTGCGATCAAAGGGGATGCGCCCAACAGCAGCGACCCCGAGCAAGCCGTCCTAGACCACCTTGTCTTGCGCCAAGCCAGTGCCGCCGAGGCGACCACCTTGGTCGATGGCTTGTGGCGTAAAAGTGCCTTGGCACAGCCCATCCCCGCCGACGAATGGTATGCTCTAGAAGCGGTAGCGCACCGTACACTGGTGCCCGCCACCAGCGTGTCGCGCGCAGGAGCAGGCAGTACAGCTGGCGATAACGACTAATTCACTAACACCCAACAGGGGACTCCTCTCACATGACCACCATTACACGCCTGCACACACAAACACGGATGAGCAAAACCGTTATTCATGGCGACACCATTTACCTGTGTGGCCAAACATCAGGCGGCTCTGAGGCCAGCACCATGGCCGAGCAAACGCAAGAGGCCTTGAGCCGTGTGGATACATTGTTAGCAGAGGTGGGGAGTAGCAAGGCGCACCTGCTGAGCGCGTTGATTCACATTAATGACATGGCGGACTTTGCTGAGATGAACGCCGTGTGGGATGCATGGCTCCCCGAAGGCTGTGCGCCAGCACGCACCACAGTGCAAGCTGCACTGGCGAGGCCCGACCTGCGGTTTGAGGTCACAGTGGTCGCTGGCAAGCCGTAAACTGACGGCGGAGACGCAAGAGCAGACTGCTCCCTGCGTCATCCTATGGTGTTACCGAGTTTTGTTAAGGGCGACGCTCAAAGGCCTGAACATCATCGGGAATGTGGTGGAAGGCCTGCTTGTCTACCGTGAAAATGGCCACCTTGGGCTTATAAACCGACGGGTCGTCCAAGGTGCCCACCTTCACCACCATGACACCGGGCCTAGCCGGCGTTTCTGTGCCGATTCCCGTGCCGCAGGTTGGACAGAAGAAACGCTTTACGGGCTTTTCTAAATCACTGCGTTCGAAGGATGCCGGCGTTCCTTTGTCGTATTTAAAGCCATCCAGGTCAAAGAGTACCAGCGCATTGGGATGCCCACCGGTAATGTATTGACACTCCCTGCAATGGCATTGCACAGCGCCTTTGATATCGCCCTCATATGAGTAGCGAATTCCCTTGCAATAACAACCACCAGTCAATTTCATCATGGGCTCCAAACGCGTTAACTTAACACCAGCGGTGCGCTGGCTACAGGCGGCTCTCAGCGTATAAATTACCGCACGAGAACAACCGCTCCGTGCCCATAATACGGGCTAGATTTTGGCTTGGCAATGCCGGCGTGCCGTTCCATATGGCCACTAGGCGCAGGCGGGGGCATCCGAGGTCCAGCGGTGAATCGGGATATGCGCCTCTTGCGCCAACTCGGCCCGTGCGTCTTCCCACATCTTCATCCAAACCTGCCAATCTCTTAATACGCGCTCAGGCGCTGCCGCACTTCGCACCGCGAAAGACGGGAAATGGCTACGACCGGTGGGTTGCCCTGTTTGGTTGTAACGAATATCAAACGACCAACGGAAGCGCTCACTGTTGTTGTCGCGTGAGGCGTGTGGCGTCAGTGGGTCAAATATGACAACACCACCCGCCTTCACCGGCAACGGTTGGGCCAAGGCGTAGTCAATGAGGCCATCAGCAATCGCTGTTTGTGATTTGGGGCAATGCGGTAAGAGCGACTGGCTGCCGTTTTTCGGGATGACCTGCAAACAGCCGTTATCTAAGGTGGCGTCGGTAATGGCACACCAGACCGTCACCATGCGGGTTGCGTCGGCATCGCCGTGTGCCACGCCACGATCTTGATGCCAGTCGGTGTGGGTAATGTGCGCACGAATTTCATCGCTATGCAGTTTTTGGCTTGGCGGCTTTAGTCGCACGTGCTGAATCGGGTTGGAGGTGATTTCGGGGCCCAACAACTGCTGAACAATATCNAATAAGGTTGGGCTGCTAATTAAGTCAAATACAGCGGGGCCAAAGTGAAAGGGGGTGTCTGCCGTGATCCGGTCACCGGGCAACGAGATGTCCAATGGCTGAAACCAGTCAACGCCATGCGCATAACAGTGCAGGAGCTTCTCGAAAAAATCNGCNTTTCTAGGGGTATCGGGCACCCTGCCCTCGGCAACCCACGCGTGCATCAACTGGTCTAGGCGGGCGTTGTACTCAGCCTTGAGCGGTCGCAACACCGTNTCTTCGTCTAGAACGTTTTCTATAACCAGAAACCCCTGTGTATTGAATAACTCCACCTGCGCGTCGGTCAACATAACAACCCTCCGAATGTTCAGAAATTATTCCACAGAACAACCCCGGCGTGCCGTTAGCCGCTGTGAGCGCCCATCAACCAGTGGGTCGCCTGATAAAGCGCCTGAAACCGCCCATGGCGACGGGCCAATACAGCCCGCCAAGCCACGTTATGTGTACTGGGCGAGAAGGTTTTTTCAATCGGTGGGCGTATGCACACGGCCTCGAAATGTGCCGTGGTCTGCGGACCCGTCGCAAGCCAACCCAAGCGTGCGGCACCCAATGCCGCGCCGGTTTGCGCGCCGCTGTGCAGATGCAGGTTCATCTGAAAAATATCTGCCAATAGCTGAAGCCACCAATCGCTGCGACTGCCGCCTCCCACGACAGAGAGGTCGTTGGTCGCACCAAGGGATAGTGTTTCTAAGCCATCGAGCAAACCAAAGCCAACACCCTCTGCCACCGCATACGCCAGCGCGGCGCTATCGTGCTGCGCCGTTAGCCCAAACCAGGCGCCTTGCGCGTTAGCGTTATTGTGAGGTGATCGCTCACCAGTCAGGTAAGGCAGAAAGAGCGGAGCCGACTCACGAGACGCAGGTGGCACGCTGGCCGCTAGCTCGAGTAACGCAGCTTCTGATTCAATCTNCAGCACCCGTCTGGCCCATGTAAGTGCACTGGCGGCACTCAGCATCACGCTCATTTGGTGCCAACGGTTTGGCAGCGCGTGGCAGAACGCATGCACGGCTTTTTCAGGGTTGGGTGTGTATTGGTCGCTCGCAACAAACACCACACCAGAGGTTCCAAGAGACACGAAGCCCTCACCACTGCAGCCCACACCGATGCCCATGCCAATCGCGCTGGCCGCGTTGTCTCCAGCGCCGCCTGCAATCGGCACATCAACGGGGATGCCCCAGCGCTGTGACCATTCGGGCAACAACGTGCCAGACCGCGCGCTACCCTCAACTAGCCGTGGCATGTGCGCCCGCGTGAGGCCACAAGCAGCCAATATGCGATCCGACCAATCGCGCTGCGCAATATCAAGCCACAGCGTGCCCGCGGCATCAGACATCTCGCTAACGGCCTCACCACACAGTTTTAAACGCAGCCAGTCTTTAGGCAATAAAACACAATGCACTTGCGCAAAGATAGCGGGCTCGTGCGCACGCACCCACAGTAATTTGGGAGCGGTAAACCCGGGCATGGCAAGATTGCCAGCGATGGCGCTCAATTCAGGCAAAGCGGCCGTGAGTTCAACACACTGCACATGGCTGCGCCCGTCATTCCAGAGAATGGCCGGACGAAGAACGGCCTGATTGATATCCAGCAACACTGCGCCGTGCATCTGACCGGATAGGCCAATACCCTGCACCTGCGCTAAGGCCTCCGGGTGCTGGTCGTACAGTGCATCCATGACCGTCTCTAACGCCTCCCACCATGACGCAGGAGACTGCTCTGACCATAACGGGCTAGGGTGTTGTACGNTTAGTNGCGCGTGTGCGGTTGCGACTATCTCGTGTTGTGCACTAAGCAGCAACGCTTTGAGCTCTGAGGTGCCCAGATCCAGCCCGAGATACATAGGGAATAGTTGGCTCAGGACGCCATGTCCGCAATNCCGAAGCGACGGGCCGCTTGCCGGCGAAATTCTGTAGGCGTCATGCCTTTNGCATCAAGAAAACGACGGTTGAAATTAGCCACGTTGTTAAAGCCAACTTCGTAGCAAATGTCTGCGACCAGTTTGTCGGTTTCCATTAGCAGTTGGCAAGCTCGATTGATGCGAATACGGTTCACAAAGTCGGTGTAACTGTTGCCAGTCGCCTTGCGGAAAAACCGCGAAAATCTCGCGTCAGGCATGCCCATTTCTGCGGCGGCATCCGCCATGGAAAGTGGTTCGGTCAGGTTGTCCGTGATGCGGTTCACAACCTGATTAATGAGATCCATGTTGGGCTCGTCATTGACTGCGCCTTGTAACTGAACATTCGATAACAACCGATAGTCACGGCAGGACAGCAAGAGACCTAGGAAATCGAGAAACGCAGCGATGCGAGCAACGCCCTTCGCGTCCTTTACGCGGTACCAGTGTGCATGGGCTTGATCGCCAAGTCCAAAAAACTCTATGCCATACTTCGCCCGCTCAAGCATAGGCAGCAGCTCCTGCAGCTCGGCGAGATGCTCAGCCGCTGATGCGATGGGGCCATGGTCAAACTGAATAACCAAGTCACGCTCTTCCACACCACCTTCGGGCAAGTCAATGGACACCCAGTTATGGGGCAAGCGCGGCCCACACAGTACCAAGTGACCGGGTTGAAAAGGGCCGATCCAGTCACCGATGAACGCCTTACCAGAGGTCTCGGTAATGAGGTGCAACTCGTATTCATCGTGAAAGTGCCAACGCGCAAGTTGCGTGGGAAACCCATGGCTTAAGCAGCGCACCACGCCCGTATCTTCAGCGGCCTCGTAGCCTAATTTGGGCGAGCGTGAGTACACGTGCTCCAACTCGGGCTTGACTTGACGCGGTGCTGAACGTGTGCGATTTGACATGGTATGTATTCTAAAGAGAAACGGCGCCGCAACGTCAACTCATGACGCTGCCGCCATCAACGTTAAGCGTTTGAGCGGTGATGTAGCTTGCCTCTTGGCTCGCCAAAAATACTGCAGCACCGCAAATGTCATTGGGCGTGCCCATGTAACCCAGTGGAACGGCTAACCCCACTTGCTTCTTCTTTTCGCCTAGGGGCAGGTCTTCGTATTTAGCAAACAGACTATCGACGTGCGCCCACATAGGCGTATCAATAACGCCGGGTGAAATACCGTTTACGCGGATGTGATTAGGCGCCATGGCCAAGGCTGCTGACTGCGTGTAGCTCACTATGGCGGCCTTGCTGGCACAGTAATGCGATACCAAAGCCTCTCCTCGCCTGCCCGCCTGCGACGCCATGTTAATGACAGCGCCCCGGGTTCCCGACGTGACCATGTGTTGCAGCACCGCTTGCATCACAAAAAAAGCGCCTTTTACGTTCACCGCAAATAGTTTGTCAAACATGGCCTCGTTGGACTCAAGCAAAGGCGCCATATCAAAAACGGCTGCGTTATTAAACAGCGTATGGATAGGCCCCAAGCCGTCCACCGCTTTTGTCACCATGCCCTTAATGGTTGCTGTCTCGGTGACATCGCACGCGATGTATTGCACCGCTGGGCCGAAGTCCGCCATTAGCTGCATGGCCTCTGGCGACGGTTTGTCGTCGCGATCCACTAGGGTGCAACGCGCACCTTGGAGGGCAAAAGCGCGCGCAACCGCGGCACCAATACCGCCACCTGCGCCGGTTAAAAGTGCGTGCTGGTTAGCTAATCGGTGCGTCATGTGTTGTCAACCCTGTATGAATAGACTCGCGTTTGAGCTTAAGCGGCTTGTAGCTGGTTGTCTGCAAGGAAATCTTGCACACGGTTGTAGGCGATGGCGAGCGCATCCGAAAGGGCCTTGCTACCCGCCATCTCACCCCATAAGGCCGGGTCGGCAGCAAAGGCCACGACCGGGTCAGGCGCAGAACATATGGCGTGTGCAACCTCTGCATTCATCGCTTGGTCTTGATAGGTGTGCGGTAACTCACCACGGTGCCAACGCTGCAGATATGCCAAGAAAAGCGCTGGTAGCACCATGACAGAAGCTACCGACTCGCCACGCGCAAAACGCTCACTGACAGTGGGCGCGATGAAGCCCGGTATTTTTGAGAATCCATCCATGGCCACACGTTGGTTCGTATCGGCAATCGCGGGGTTCGCGAAACGGTCGAGCACCACATCCCGGTACGCCGCTAAATCAAGGGGACTCGGGCTGAGCACGGGGATGACATCGTCGGTGACGTAGTCGTAAGCAAACTGGCGCGTCGGCGCGTGTAAGGTACCCTCGTGGATGTAGGTCATACCCAAGAGCGTGCCTGCCCATGCAATACAACTATGCGTTGCGTTGAGCAAGCGTATCTTCGCTTCTTCATATGGCGCGACATCGCTGACCATTTCGGCGCCCACTTTTTCGAACGCGGGCCGCCCATTTGCAAACTGGTCTTCAATGACCCACTGAATGAAAGACTCGCCCATGAGGCTAACAGGGTCGTCAACGCCTGTGGCAGCCTTCACCCGTGCAACCACCGCCGACGTTGGCCTAGGCGTAATGCGATCAACCATGGCATTGGGGCTGGTGGTGTGCTGTGTCACCCACGTCGCAAGCGCCGTATCACCAACCAACTCAATAAACTGCAACAGACCGGCGCGCGATCGGTCGCCGTTGTGCCGCAGATTGTCGCAATTGAGTAAGGTAATGGCGGCTTCCTTAGCGGGCAAAGCGGCCCTACGCGCCCGCAAAAGTGTGCACAGGGCACCGTAGATCGTATGGCCCGCGCGGCCCTGCTTCACCGCTTCAACGTCTTGCAGCAACTCAGGGAAGGACAGGTCCAGTTGCTCGTTGGCATCAAGATAGTAGCCGGCCTCGGTCACTGTGTAGCTGATGATGCGCGTGGCATCCAATTGCGCCATAGCGACCAAGCCGCTCAAGTCGTCGTCATACGAAATGACGCGCTTAATCGAGGTGATACGTTGATAGGTGTGTTCGCCCTGCGGCGTCACCGTTTCCAGTGTGTAAGCGCCGTCTTGCGCCTGTAAGTCGGCAATCGTCTGTGCCATATCGGGGCGAATATTGCCCCCACTCAGCGCCCATGTGGTGTCACCCATTTCGCGAAGCGCATGGAGGTAGACCGCTTGATGGGCACGGTGAAACGAGCCTAAACCCAGATGCAATATCCAGTATGTTTGATTTTGCGTGTCGGTCATATGTGAGATCAGTTAAGGGGAGCGCAGATGGAAGGTGGGGTCACCCTAGGCGACGTTTTGAACGGTACGGCCTTCTGTGTCAAACCAGTGCGCTTGGCTGAGGTCAAATTGCAAGCGCACCGCGTCGCCGACACGGAATAGCGCGCGCTGCGCTTGACGCACAACCACTTGCGCACCCTCTGGTGTCTGCGCATAAATAAGCGTCTCTGCGCCCAAGGCCTCAACCAACACCACTTTGGCCGCAATACCATCCGCGTCTGTGGTGATGTGGACGCTCTCTGGGCGCAAGCCAAGACTGCCGCCCTTGGCGCTTGCTGGCGCCGCCGCTTGCACCACAGCAGGCAGCGTGGACAACAGCGCCACATTCATCTGCGGTGTGCCAATAAACTGCGCAACGAATTGATTAACGGGACGATCGTAGAGGTCGAGCGGCGAACCTACTTGCTCAATCAAGCCGTCGCGCAAAACGACGACACGGTCAGCCAGTGTCATCGCCTCAACCTGATCGTGGGTAACGTAGATTGTGGTGGCCCCTAGGTCTCGGTGCAGTTGCGCAATTTCAACCCGTGTTTGACCACGTAAGGCCGCGTCGAGGTTAGACAGTGGTTCGTCGAATAAAAACACCTTGGGTGCACGCACAATGGCGCGACCAATCGCCACGCGTTGACGCTGCCCACCAGACAAGGCACCGGGGGTGCGTTCCAAATATTCGGTGAGGTTCAGAATGTCAGCCGCGCGGCGCACCTTCTCGCTGATCACCTCTTTGCGCTCACCCGCCAGCTTCAGGGCGAAACTCATGTTTTCGTAAACGGTCATGTGCGGATACAAAGCGTAGCTCTGAAAGACCATGGCCAGATCGCGCTTGGAGGATGGTAGCGCCGTGATATCACGCCCATCTAGGTTTAGTTGACCACCGTCAATGTGCTCCAAACCAGCGATGAGCCGCAAAAGCGTGCTCTTTCCGCAACCCGATGGGCCAACAAATACGACGAATTCGCCAGGCTGTATCTCTAGGTCAATCCCTTTGATAGCGCGGTGTGTACCAAAAAACTTTTCAATGCCTTTTAATTCAAGGTAGGCCATGTATATGCTCTCAATCTCTTTTGCAAATTTGTCGGGTGCGATCGCTTACTTCACGGCACCAAAGGTTAGTCCCTGTACCAACTGCTTTTGACTAAACCAGCCAAAGACCACAATCGGCGCAATCGCAAGCAGGGAGGCGGCGGATAGCTTGGCCCAAAATAAACCCTCGGGACTGGAGTACTGTGCAATCAAGGCAGCGAGGGTGCCGGCTTTTGCCGCTGTGAGCGTCAGGCTCCAGAAGGCTTCGTTCCAACTCAGCACCAGACACAGCAGACCCGTAGAGGCGATACCACCCATAGCGAGCGGTAACAAAACCAGTCGTGCTTCTTGCCACAGGCTTGCGCCATCCATGCGCGCCGCATCCAGAATTTCTTTCGGAATGTCCTTAAACCCGGCGTATAGCATCCACACCATGATGGGTAAGTTGGACAGCGTGAAGATCACGGTGAGCGCGAACAAACTATCTAGCAGGCCTGCCGCTTGCGACAAAACATAAATCGGCATCAAAGCACCTACAGCCGGCATCATTTTTGTTGACAGCATCCATAACAAAACGTCTTTGGTCGCCTTGCTCGGGTAGAAAGCCATCGCATACGCAGCCGGCGCGGCTAAGGCCAAGCCTAGAATGGTGGCACTGACGCTGGTGATCAGTGAGTTAAGCGCGTAGTGCATGTAGTCACTGCGCTCTTGCACGATGGCAAAGTTCTCTAACGTGGGCTCGAACAACATTAACGGCGGAACCGCAATCGCTTGCAACTCAGTCTTGAACGCAGTCAGCGCCATCCAGCCTAGTGGAAAGAAAAGAAACAACGTGACCGCCCACGCAACGAAGGTGCGCAGCAAAATAGCCGGGGTATAAATTGGACGATGGTGTCGCATAGTGACTTCTCTTAATTCAAGTTCTTACCGACGAGGCGGATGAGGAAAATCGCCGCAATATTCGCGATGATCACAGCGAACAACGCGCCCGCTGACGCCACACCAAAGTCAAAATCTAACAACGCTTGTTTGAAGATCAGGAACGTGATGTTGGTACTCGCATCGCTAGGGCCGCCCTGGGTTGTCGTGAAAATTTCCGCGAAGATACTGAGCAAGAAAATCATTTCAATCATCACAACCACCGCAATTGGGCGACTGAGATGGGGTAGGTAAAGGTAGCGCAGTTGTTGCAGATAGGTGGCGCCATCCATGCGCGCCGCTTCTAACTGCTCTCTGTCCATACTTTGCAAGGCGGTGATAAAAATGAGCGCTGCAAACGGCAGCCACTGCCAACTCACAATCAAGATGATCGAGAACAACGGATAGTCGGTGAGCCAATTAATCGGTTCAGCGCCAAAGAAAATCCAAACTTGCGCGAGCACCCCATAAACGGGGTTCATCATCATGTGCTTCCACAGCAAGGCGTTGACCGTGGGCATGACGAAAAAGGGAGATATGAGCAGCACTCTGGCAATGCCACGCCCGGGAAAGGGAGCGTCGGTAAGCAGCCCAACAAAGAGGCCCATGACGACCGTAATCACGATGACCCAGCCCAGTAACAAGACCGTATTCAAAACGGCTGGCCAAAATGAGGGATCGGTGATGAAAAATTCGTAGTTCTCTAAGCCGATGAATCCCGTATTTTCGGGTTGCAAGAGATTGAACCGTATGGTGCTGAAGTAAATCGTCATCACCAATGGGACGATCATCCACAGCAGAAGGGACAAAACCGCAGGGGCCTGTAACAGGCGAGGTAAGGTTCTAGGTGCGGATTTTTGGGACATACGGTGTCCTATTTATGAAGCGCGAACGCAATTAACTCGTGTGGGGGCGGAAAAAACGAGGTCGCCCTGCGACCACCTCGCTTAACTGAATAACCAGTTATTAAATAGGCGCCACCCCACCCGGGGTAGCGCCGGCAGCTCGACAAGTAACAAATTACTTGTAGTAGCCACCTTTCTTCATCTGACGCTCAGCCTGCACTTGGCCAGCCTTCAGTGCAGCGGCCACTGACTTCTTGCCAGCCAAAGCAGCCGTCAGCTCTTGACCAACCGCCGTACCAATTGCTTGGAACTCGGGAATAGCAGCGAACTGCACACCGATGTACGGGCTCTTAGGCAAGGTTGAGTCTGCTGGGTTGGCTGAGTCGATCGCTGCCTTCTCGGCGTCGGCAAAACGAGCTGCCTTCACAAAGTTAGGGTTAGCGTAAGTTGACTTGCGCGTGCCTGTTGGAACAGATGCCCATCCGTTGGTTTTAGCAACCAGCTTGATGTATTCCTTTGAGGTCGCCCATGTAACAAACTTGGTAGCCGCATCAACCTTTTGCGAGCCGGCTGGAATGGCCAAAGCCCACGCCCACAGCCAGTTAGCACCCTTGGGTGTCACTTGCGTTGGTGCCTGTGCGAATGCCACTTTGTCGGCAACCTTTGATTGCTTGGGGTCAGTGATAAACGACGCTGCGATGGTCGCATCGATCCACATGCCACACTTGCCTTCGTTGTACAACGCCAAAATTTCGTTAAAGCTGTTGTTCTCTGAGCCGGGAGGGCCGTAGTTGGTTAACAAGTCGACATACATGCCGATCGCGTCTTGCCATGGCTTAGATTCCAACTGGGGCTTCCAATCCATATCAAACCACTGGCCACCGTAGGTGTTCACCACGGTAGTCAAAAACGCGGCGTTGTCGCCCCAACCTGGCTTGCCACGCAAGCAGATGCCATAGACACCGTTTGCTGGATCGTGGATTTTGGCAGCGGTTTCACGCACCAAATCCCAAGTGGGGTTGTTAGGAATAGTGATACCGGCTTTGTCTGTTAAGTCCTTGCGGTACATCAACATAGAGCTTTCACCGTAGAAAGGCACGGCAAACATCTTGCCGTCTACGGATAAGCCGTCGCGCATGGCGGGCAACAGGTCATCAGCGTCGTACGCGGCGTCTGTTTTGAGCTCTTGCAACCAGCCCTTTTTGCCCCAAATTGGCGTCTCGTACATGCCAATGGTCATGATGTCGAATTGCCCACCTTTCGTAGCAATGTCAGTGGTTACGCGTTGGCGCAGGACACCTTCTTCTAGCGTGACCCATTTGACCGTGATACCGGGGTTTGCTGATTCGAAATGCTTGGTAAGTTTTTGCATTTCAATCATGTGGCCGTTGTTAACAGTAGCCACAACCAGCTCGGTAGCGGCCTGAGCCATACCCGCTGACAACATGGCTGCTGTTAGTGCGGAAGCGATGCGAAATTTCATTCCAGTCTCCTGTCGAATTAAAAGAATATGAACACGTTCAAGAAAACGGTCACTCAACCGTTGAACGCAAGTTTGCGCGTGCTCCGCCCGCCACCTTGATATCCTGAAAAATGATAATGATACTTTCATGTCGCATAGACTGGTATTTTCCCTATACAACGCTTAAAAGTTTATGAACTTATCATTTTGGGGCATTTGGTCGCGAAATGTACTTGAATACACCCATGTCACGGGCGGTGTCCCTGTAAGCGGCTATGGTCTATTACCAGCAAGCTTTGCAGTTGTTACCAATAAAGGAGTCTCCGTATGAACCGTTTCGCTCAATCAGTGGGTAAGTGGATAGCGACGTATTTGAGCAAACAAATTCAGATTGAGAATACGGCTCCTCCTATCAATCCGCTGCATCTGCAAGCCAACCTGCTTCCTGGCGATGTTCTCTTGGTTGAAGGCAACACGCGACTGAGCACCGCCATCAAATACCTCACGCAATCAACCTGGTCGCATGCAGCCCTNTATGTCGGAACAGACGCGTCACATAACTTGCCGCAAGGGCACTGCTTCGTTGAAGCGGATGCCGTGCATGGTGTACGCAGTGTTGGGCTGGATGAGTTCGCTAATTTGCACACGCGAATATGTCGCCCCATTGGGCTAAACCAANCAGAGCAAGCCGCCCTTGTGCGAGTGGCGCTCTCAAAAATTGGAGACCAATACGACCTGCGCAATGTCTTTGACCTCGCTCGATACCTCTTGCCCACCCCACCAGTACCCACAAAAATGAGAAGGCAAATGCTGTCTTTGGGTAGCGGCGACCCCACCCGTGCCATTTGCTCTACCTTAATTGCGCACGCCTTTCAAAGCATCCGCTACCCCATACTTCCCATACTCGTAGACACACCCGATGGGATGCCTCTTAAACCGCGACCTATCGCGTTTAAGCAAAGGCACGCCTCACTGTTCACGCCAAGAGATTTTGACGTTTCGCCCTACTTTGACATCATTAAACCCACCGCAAAGTCAGGGTTCAATTTTCGAAATATTGAATGGGTAGACCCCGTTTCAATCGCGAAATAGCGGGCGTCAACAACGACGCCCTCACCATCTCAAGCGGATGGCGGGGCTATTTTGTCTTGGGTCTTGGTGTCGAAGTCACTGGCATCGTGGCGTTCATGTAATTGCTCTGACGCATCACCCGTGACGCGATTGACCATACGGCCGCGTTGCACGGCTGGCCGCTCAGCGATCAGGTTCGCCCAACGCAGCACATGCGTATAGCTCTGCACTTGCAAGAACTCAGCGGCGCTGTAGAGATACCCCTTCACCAATGCGCCGTACCAAGCCCAAATGGCCATATCAGCAACCGTGTAGGTGTCTCCCACCACGTAGGTACTTTGCGCAAGCCGTTGGTCGAGGACATCTAATTGGCGCTTGACCTCCATGGCGTAGCGGTCGATCGCGTATTCCACCTTGATCGGTGCGTAAGCGTAAAAATGACCGAAGCCGCCGCCCAAGAAGGGGGCGCTTCCCATTTGCCAGAACAGCCACGACAGACATTCGGCACGTGTGGCGGTATCTGTGGGCAAAAACGCGCCGAACTTTTCGGCCAAGTACATGAGAATTGCACCTGACTCAAACACCCGAATAGGGGTCGCACCGCTGCGATCGACCAACGCCGGTATCTTGGAGTTTGGGTTGGCTGCGACAAACCCACTACCGAACTGCTCACCGCTGTTGATGCGGATCAGCCAAGCGTCGTACTCCGCCCCCGCGTGCCCCGCCTCCAGCAGCTCTTCCAACATAACCGTCACCTTGACCCCGTTAGGCGTTCCCAGTGAGTAAAGCTGCAAGGGGTGGCTCCCCACCGGAAGTTCTTTCTCGTGGGTCGCGCCTGCGGTTGGGCGGTTGATGTTGCCAAAGCGGCCGCCCATGTCTTTTTTGGGAGACCAGATGGCGGGTGGTGTGTAAGAAGATGAGTTGTCCATAGAGCGTTTTAGTTGGTAGCTAGTAAAGTTTGCCGTATAAAAATATATCTGTATGGTATGCCATTACCCGCCCTTACGTTGCCTGTGAGAATTCAAAACATAGCCATGACAACACCGAACACCATCGCTCACCCGTTACCGTTACCGGCAGGTGTGCAGTCGCGCCAACTGCCCCTTGCCACCGGTTTGTCCATGCACGTGCTAGAAGCCGGTCAGCCCACGGGCACCGCAAAGCCCTTGGCGCCCTTGGTGCTCTTGCTACACGGTTTTCCCGAATTGGCCTACAGCTGGCGGCATCAGCTTGTCGCCCTGGCGCAGGCCGGTTTCCATGTGGTCGCACCCGATCAGCGTGGCTATGGCTTTACAACGGGCAGCGACGACCGCTATGAGGGCAACTGGCGCGCCAGCAACATGCCACAGCTGGTGGACGATGTGCTGGCCTTGGTGCAGGCACTGGGCTATGACCACGTGCACGCCGTGGTCGGTCATGACTTCGGGTCTCCTGTTGCGGGATGGTGCGCCCTGCTGCGCCCCGATGTTTTCCGTCGTGTCGTCATGATGAGCGCACCGTTTCCCGGCCCATCAGACCCTGCCACAGCCCCTGAAACCCACGCCATGTTGACGCGAGAAGTGCAGGCCTTACAGCAGTGCACACCTGCTCGCCAACACTACCAGTGGTACTACGCACAACCGCACGCCAACACCGATATGTTGCAAGCCCCTCAGGGGCTGCATGACTTTTTACGAGCCTACTACCATGTAAAAAGCGCAGACTGGGCACCCAATCAGCCCGCACCACTACCGGCTTGGGAGGCAGATGTGCTTGCCCGCTTACCGCACTACTACGTCATGCCCTTCCCCGACACCATGCCACAGGCAGTCGCCCCCTTCATGCCCACACCCGCTGAAATCGACGCTTGCACGTGGCTTCCCGACGACGCCCTCGCCGTCTATGTGGCCGCCTACAAGCGGCGGGGTTTTCAAGGGGGTCTGCAATGGTACCGGTGCGCAACCGACGCCGATACGTATGTGGCCTTATCCCAATTTCATGGGAAACGCATCACCGTGCCCAGTGCCTTCATCGCTGGCGCAGCTGACTGGGGTGTCTATCAGTCCCCGGGCGCTTTCGACCGAATGAAAAGCATCTGCACCGAACTGAAAGCCTGCCATATCCTGCCGGGCGCCGGACATTGGGTGCAGCAAGAAAAGCCCCAACAAGTCAGCGAACTACTGATGCAATTTTTAGACACCTGACCCAGCACGGAAGCAGACTCCGCTGCTTCAAGCCGCAATCGGACATTCTTCCCCGTTCAACGGGCCCGTGTTACGGCGCGGGCATTTCCCCAATCGTTTCTGGGGGTGCAAGCCAAACTACGGCGTATCCACGTACGTCAGGCGGAGCAAGTTTCCATTTCGGTCATCTGATATCAAAAGTGCGCCATCGTCGGCAACACGTATATCCACAGGTGCGCCCTTGGCAAGACCGTTTGATTTGTCCCAACCCGAAACCACATTGAGCATTTTCTGCGTCGGCTGCCCGTCGCTGTTAAACGGCAAATAAACAATCCGATGGCCCGTCCGTCGGTAGCCGTGGAGCGTCACAAATAAACCACCCCGCATAGTCGGCGGTAGATGTCTCCCCGCATGAAACGCCATCCCCAATGGAGCCGAATGTGCCGGGAGCAGCAANGCCGGCTTCTCGTAAGGAGAACAGTCATGCTGTGGGTACTCCGGACTCGACACCCCCACGTCGTAACAATATGGCCAACCGTAGTTCTTACCCTCTTTAACCAAGTTCAACTCATCATGAGGTAAGCGGGCGTCATCTAGCGTTGGGTCATATTTAGAAATGGCATCGCGCGCATTCTCCACCTGCCATAACGCTTGAGTCACTGGCTCGAATGCCAAACCCATTGAGTTGCGCAGCCCAGAGGCATACACCTCCCAAGCCGGATCAAAACGACCGTCAGGCCTCATGGTGTACTTGCGAATGGCGCCACGCTGCTCCGGGCCAGTTGCCTCTTGGCAAACGCCACGCTTGCGACCCTTCTTTTCATTCGATTGCTCACAGTTATCGGACGCAGAGCCGATGTTTACAAACAAATTTCCAGCACGGTCAACAACCAGCTGCTTTAGCGGATGCCTACCCGAAGTCGGGAGCGGCGCGACGTTCGAGTCTCCGCCGATCACGTCCACGAGACGCACCGTTGATGCACCCATTTCTAGCATCGACACCCGGTCAATACTTGCCACATAAATTAAACCAGCCGGGCTTTTTACGATTCCATGCGGTCTGTCCAAGCCACGAAGCAAACGCGACTTCGTGTACACGCCCGCCTTCTTGGTAACCCGCCATAGACTGCCCTTTTTGGGCCCCCAACCACCCATATCAACTACAAGCACGTCTCCGCTAGGGAGCGGCAATACGCCACGCGGAAAATCGAACCCCTGCGCAACAAGCCCCACACAGAAACCTGCCATCGTGGTCACCGGTACACGCGGTAAGCCGTCACACATGCCACTGGTTAGCAGCTCGGGGCGGTCTTTCCCCCAAACAATAGGCGAGGCAAGGCAGGCAGTCAAAAAGAGAATTGCGGAAAGAAATCTACTATTTTTCATAATGGAAAGCGCATTGTTGGGGCAAGCGGGTCTGCTTGGCCTGTTGCTTAGACCTCGGCACTTGGCGTACCACCATCTAGCTCAGAGAATTTATCCGCCATGGTNGGGTTGCCCTTAGTCAAACGCTTGATGGTCACGTCTTGCGCCTTGTCATTAGCCAGCCGCAAATTATTTGCCGTCTTCAGCAACGCATCCTTGGTCTTCTGCATATGAGATATCGATTTATCGATCTCATCAATGGCTGTCTCAAATTGACGGGATGCCAGGTCATAGTTACGAGAGAACCCGGTTTTGAAGACCTCAAGCTGGGACTCAAAATTGGTGATGTCTATATTTTGCGACCGCACCAAGGCCAACTCTGACTTGTATTTCAACGCGTTCAGCGCCGCGTTTCTGAGCAGCGTGATGATGGGAATAAAGAACTGAGGGCGTATCACGTACATCTTGGGGTAGCGGTAAAACACATCAACAATCCCTGTGTTGTACAGCTCACTCTCAGGCTCCAGCAACGANACCAATACCGCATACTCACAGCCCTTCTCTATGCGGTCTTTGTCCAGCTCTTTTAGAAAGTCTTCGTTCTTTTGCTTGGTCGCTGTGCGGTCATCTTCGTTCTTCATCTCAAACATGATGGACACAATCTCTGTCCCCTCCTCGTTTGAATCCTTAAAGATGTAGTCGCCCTTACTGCCTGTGCGTGAGTCGTTGTCTTTCTCGAAGTAGGCGCGCGGGAATGCGGTTGCTCGAATGCGGTTGAACTCCGTCTCGCAGTGCTGCTCCAATGTCTCGCCCACCATTTTGGTCGACAACTTCGCCTTCATATCGCGCAAGCGTTCAATGGCATCATCGCGATCTTTAATCTGCGTCTCATATTTGTCTCTTAGCGCCGCCTCTGCAACCTGCTTCTCCATTGCGGCTCGCTCCAAGCCGCTCTTTAGATCATCTCGCTCTTTCTCGACTTTACTGATCGCTTCATTCAGCGCTAAGCGTTGCTCAGCCGCCGATAACTCCGAGGCGGCTTGCATCTCACGCTTCGCCTGCGCCAGCTGGTTTGCGAGTGCATCGCGCTCACGCTCAAGTTTGCTAACCGCTTGGCTTACCGCAAGCGCCTTGCTGTCATCGCCCGACTTCAGTTGCGATTGGAGCGCCTGTATTTCACTGTCTTTCTCTGCGGCTGCTTTTTGTAACGCACTGGCCGCTTTGGCCGTTGCAAGCTCAACGGCGGTTAGCTTCTCTTTCTCAGCGAGCGCCAGTCGGTCATGCAACTGCTGGTCAAACTCGCTGTCGCGCACCTGCTTCACAATATCGGCATAGCCCGTCTCGTCGATCTTGAACGCCTTGTTGCAGTGGGGACAAATAATGTCATTCATTGGTGGTCCTTTGGATAAAGCCGTTATTCGGCATCGCTCTGTTTTTTAGCGAAATAATTATTTAAAAAATTCAGAACCGGCTGGTCTGGCTTTACCACCCACGCAGCGTCAGCATGCGCATTCAACGACATGACAGGTGGGCGCTCATCGCGCTGATATTGGGCGTACGTATAAATGGCAAAGCAGCCAAGCAACACCGCCACGACGGACAGTCGCCTTANTAAACGCCGCGAGCGTGACTTGAGGCTAAGCGTTAACTCACTCTCTATGGCTACGGTNATNAGTACGGCGCTACACAGGTCTGAAATCCATNTCCGCCAGTCAGCCGCCAAAGCGTAGAACAGCCATGGCGCTAGGAAACCAGTCAGTACGGTGTCTGCGGCTAGCAGGGCGGCACCGATGCAGACGTGTAGCGCAACCGAGTGGTAGCCCTTGAAGGCTTGCTCAACGGCCACCCAAACACCAACCCACACCAGCAACAACAATACCTGGATGACCATGGCCTCCAAAAACGCGGCAAAGTCTCCGGTATATATGTGCGTGCTGTCAAACACGCGGTAACTGCTNGCGCACCACACACACAACAAAATAAACGCCCACAGTCTGGCACCCTGCACNTGGCGCAGCAGGGGGGTAGGTATACGTACGGTCTGCATCATGAGGGACTCCTACTGGCCACTTCAGTGATCTGCAAAAGAAAGTGCTTCACCAGTTTGTTGGCATCGGCATGGGTGATGCCATTGAATCTAAGCTCAGTCATTAAGCCCTCCCCTCTGCTTGGCCGGCTTGCGAATAGAAAGTAGAAATCTCTAACATCTTTTAATCTCGTGAGCCCGCGCTGACAAGCGTGTAGCTCGCCAACCGTTCCCGCTTGCANCTCAACGCGCGTGTGCTCGCATGTCCANACGGTTTTGTCCTCGATNGANGCGCCTGAATTTTTCACATCAGACTCGGATAGCTTATTTTGAACCGCCGCCACTTGGCTTGGTGTCAGCGCCTCACCAAAGACTCTGCGGTGGTGCACGGTCAGGGTTCCAACGCGGGTGGCATCGTTAACAAATATGCCGCCGCGTAACGAGCAGTAATTGGTCGTCACCTTAAATCGATGCGTGGCATCTTTCTCCGTCTCCCCGTAACAGCGCGCTTTCTTCTGAAACTTGGACGGCAACTCAAAGTGGCCGCTCACCACCTTATCGGTTTTGTGCCCAAGCACCTCCTGCGCTAAGCGGTTAGAGAAGCCGGCCACTTGTGTTTCGATCTGACCTCGAAGCACGTCGGCACTTGCCACCACATCGTCAGAAAATGTTGCGAGCAAGCGCGTGACGTTTGCAGCAGGCGACAGCAGGCCAATCAGTTGGTCTCCACGGCGGGTGGCTGTATTCACCCCCACAACCTCCCCCGCCTCGTCTACCGCAGGCCCACCGCTCATGCCTGAATTAATGGCGCCGCTAAAGTGAATAACAGGCACAAAAGCGCTCTCCGATAGCCCGTTAAAGTTACCCTCCACCACCGTGAGCCCAATACCCCCTGGGTTACCCAAAGAAAAACCCTTAACGCCCTTGCTAGGCATCGACTCGCGGATACGCAAGGGCTTACCAATGGGCTCCTGCGTGCTTAGTAACGCTAAATCAGACACCACATCAACCGCTCTTACCTGCGCACGTCGCATCTCGCCTGCCGCGTCTTTCACGACAACCACGTACTCCTCTGGGTCCAACACGTAGTCAGACACCACGTGGTAGTTCGTAATCAGGAGGTTGGGCCGCAGCACCACAAACGCAGAGCCCTGCGAGTTGCGCGACCGGTCTGACGCGGTTTGTATCTCGACCGTAAAAACAGACTCGCTGGCGCCCTTAAACGTATCGGCAGCCGTTTTGGCACTGACGAGCGGCGCTTGCAACAACAACAGAAACCCCACGGCAACCCCCGCACGGCGTAGTAATTGGGCGGCATATAGAAAAAGAGGTGCGTAGATGGATGTGTGCAAAGCGTTGGTTATCTGTGTTCTTGAGGGCGTATGGGGTACTGGCGACTCTTGCCGGACGATCCGTC
>JGI26088J50261_1000231_pt1 | contig 34214 bp, 29 predicted proteins | sample SaaInl1SG_22_DNA_FD_50261 | JGI IMG/M metagenome (IMG submission 50261)
AAGTTACGCTACCAGCTACGTCGCAACCATGGGGCATCACGGTCAGGGCGTATGGGCGTCATGGGCATTTTTAGTCGTGAGGCCGTGGTGATGCCCAAAGAAGAAAATGGCCAATTATCGAGCGATTTAAACTGCCACGGCTACGGCTCAGCTGTTACCGTGACGGCTAGTTTTGGTATGGCTGCNGCGGGGTGGTGCTTAGACCAAGTCGGGGCGNGNTGAACGCGCAAAGGCATGCAAACTTTTTTGCGNGCTCTTTTCAGAAGAGGGCATTTCGCGTTATACTCATGGGCTTAGGCGATGCGGAATTTTCCTCATTTGCCAACNATTTAAAGTGGGTCGTTAGCTCAGTTGGTAGAGCAGCGGACTTTTAATCCGTTTGTCGTGGGTTCGACCCCCGCACGACCCACCACTAAATATATGAAGACACCCTGTACGAAAGTACAGGGTGTTTTTTTATGTCCGTGCGCGACAGCTAAATCGTTCTGCGAGGACCTTTTCCTCCACACGGTTGTTCGTCGTTACTACCGAGGAGGCGGTTAAACCTCTAGCCACTCTTCACGAATATCAGCGCGGTCCCTCAAGTCTGCAGGCGTTCCCTCAAACACCATGTGGCCATGACCCATGACATACACACGGTGCGATATGTCTAGCGCAATGGATAGCTTTTGCTCAACCAACAAGACAGACAACCCTCGACTGGCAATTTCACGTAACAGTAANGCCACTTGNTCTACCATTTTTGGTGCAAGGCCTTCTGTAGGTTCGTCAATCATGATGAGGTCGGGGTCGCCCATCAACGTGCGACACATCGTCAGCATTTGCTGCTCCCCCCCAGATAACACGCCACCTGCCGTGTCTGCTCGGCGCGCCAAGTTTGGGAACATTTCAAACAAGTCTTTCATTTTCCAGCGGCCTTCAACGCCCGCTTTCTTCATGCCCAGCTCCATGTTTTGCTTAACGGTTANGGCAGGGAAAATATCACGGTTCTCNGGAACGTAACCAATACCCAATAGGGCGATTTCGTGAGGTTTTTTACCTGCTATTTCTTGCCCCTTAAATTGCACCTGACCGAAGGGGGCGACATCCCCCATGATGGCTTTGCATGTCGTTGACCTGCCAACGCCATTACGACCCAACAGGCTAACGATCTCACCCTCTTCAATATGGAATGTCACCCCTTGGAGAATGTGGCTCTTGCCGTAATACGCGTTTAACTCAGCGACTTGCAACATCATCTGCCTCCTCACCCAAGTAGGCTTCACGAACCGCGGGATTGCCACGAATCTCGTCTGGCTTGCCTGTGGCGATTACTTCGCCATAAACTAGCACGGATATACGGTCTGCTAAACCAAATACCACGCTCATGTCATGTTCAACCATCATCAGTGTTTTACCTTTCGATACCCGCTCAATCAAGTCAATAGCTTGNTCACTTTCGTACCGACTCATGCCAGCGGTGGGCTCGTCCAAAATAATTACGGAGGCACCGCCAACCGCTGTGATGCCAATTTCCAAGGCCCGTTGCTCAGCATAGGTTAGGACGCCGGCGGGGACCTCTGCGCGTGAGCGCAAGCCAATCAGCTCGAGCATCTCAATAGCTCTGTCGTTGACATGGTCTAACTTGTCCACGTTGTGCCAAAAAGAGTAGCGATAACCCATGCTCCACAATAGTCCACAGCGNACGTTTTCAAATACTGACATGCCGGGAAATATGTTGGTTACTTGGAAGCTACGCGATAAGCCTTTTCGGTTGATTTGGTANGGTGTTAGTCCGCTGACTACCTCGTCATTCAGTCGAATCTCGCCAGAAGACACATCCAACCTCGCCGTTATCAAGTTGTATAACGTTGACTTACCAGCGCCATTTGGACCAATAATCGCATGCTTCTCGCCTTCCACGATCGCCANGTCAACACCACGGATAATCTCAGTCGGTCCAAAATTTTTACGTACGTTGATGAGTTCAATTGCGTTCATGATTCACCCACAGTATTTTTATAGGCCTGCTCCAATGCGACGCCGTATGCGTCTACAACCGCTGGCGCAGTTTTTCTGGCGCCCCACATGCCGACTGCAAGCAAGACNATACCAACCAACCATGTTTGCGTTGTCCCCGTGTGCAGCATGATGTTAAAGAGCGAGAACTCTGGTTCATCTACAGAGATGGCGTGTAAGTGCTCCAAGATACAGACAACCCCAATAAACGCTACAAATGAAGGCAGCAGGCACACCACATATGGCTTAAGTAGCCCCCGCATGCTGCCATGCTTCCAAATAGTTTGATGCATCATGAGCAAGCCTGTCAGCCCTGATGGCGCGTACATCACTACCGCAACAAAGGCAATACCAACGTATAGCGCCCAGATCTCGGTGTAATTTGAAAGCAAGGTTTGTAGCAAGGTAAAGACGACTGCGCCGACGATGGGGCCGGCAAAAAAGCCAATGCCACCAATGTAGGCTTGCAACAGCACGATGCCAGAGGTCACTGCATTTACTGTCTCCTCAGTCACGATCTCGTAGTTAATGGCAAATAGCGCACCAGCAATACCAGCAAACAATCCAGACACTGAAAAAGACATGAAACGAACCAGCCTGGTGGAGTAGCCTACAAACTCTGCGCGCTCTGGGTTGTCTCTCACGGCGTTGGCCATTCGCCCTATGGGTGTGCGTGAGAACCGGTACATCAGGTAAATAGCCAGCAACATCCACGCACTAATGAGGTAATAAACGCTGAGCTCTGATGCGAACTCTTCACCCAAGAACGGCAGCATCTCCGTGCGGTCAGTGGTAACGCCTTCCTCACCACCAGAAAAGCTCGAGAAAATCAGCGACGATGCGGCAATCAANTCACCGACGCCTAGCGAGATCATGGCGAACACGACGCCTGCNCGGCGAGTNGAAAAAGCACCAACTAAGATACCGAAGACCAAGCCCGTCAGGCCACCTACGAGGGGTAGCAAAATTAAGGGCACCGGNAAGCCGCTTTCACCCACCATATTGCTAAAGTGGATAGACATGTAGCCACCTAAGCCAAAAAACACAGCGTGACCGAAAGACAGCATGCCCCCTTGACCAAGCAGCATGTTNTAGGCAACNGTAAACACCACCATGATGAACATTTGATTCAGAACGGCAATACCTAAGCCTGAAGAAAACCACTGTGGTAACAAATAAACCAACACNATAGCCGCNACCCAAATNGCAGCCCGGCGACCTAGCGNTGTTCTTATTCCTGGTCTGATTGAAGTCTTTGTATTCATTTTTTCAGGCCTCTCGCTTACCGTACAGACCCTTAGGNCGGAAGACCAACATCAGCACCAGCATGATGTAAGGCAATAGGGGGCCCAATTGGGCAATGCTCACGCGATACAGGTCAGCTAACAAGCCAGGGTCTGGTGAACTCAAACCCACCATGCCAAAGAAGTCGGAGAAGCTATAGGTGGTGGCNACTGCAAAGGTTTGTACAAAACCAATCAGCAGTGAGGCGATAAAAGCACCTTTTAAAGACCCCAGTCCGCCAATCACAATAACCACGAAAACGATACTGCCAAGCACGATGGCCATGCCGGGGAAGGTACCCAATACAGGTCCTGCAATGGCGCCTGCTAAACCGGCCAGTGCAGAGCCGACGCCAAACACCGCCATAAAGATAAATGGCACGTTATGACCCAGCATCGCCACTTGGTTGGGATGGGTTATCGCAGCTTGGATGATCAAACCCACACGCGACTTTGTCAGCACATACAACAGGGCCAAAAATATGCTGATGGAAATCAACAACATAAAACCTTTGTAGGCTGGGAATTCAGTCCCAAACATGGTGAATAGCGGGAAGCTTAAGATTTCAGGCTCACTGTAATCAACGTTGCTTTTGCCCCATATTAATTGGACNAACTCTTCGAGTACGTAGGCAATACCGAAGGTAAATATAAGTTCGGGCACATGGCCATATTTGTGCACGTGGCGAAGGCCATACCGCTCGATTAACGCGCCNACTAGGCCGACCAAAATTGGCGCCAAAATCAAGCCTGGCCAGTAACCCACTTTTGCGCTGATGCTGTAGGCAAAATATGCACCCAGCATATATAGGCTTGCGTGGGCAAAATTCAGCACGCCCATCATTGAAAAAATGAGGGTTAACCCGCTGGACAGCATAAACAACAGCAGCCCATACACCAAACCGTTTAGTAGTGACGAAAGAATGAGTTCAGACACGCGCAATTACTCCCTGTAAAGCCATGCCAGCAAAATGCTGGCAAAGACAAACCCGACCACCCAATGGGTGGCCAGGTTTAAGTCCGCACAACGCCTAGTTATGAAGGACGCTTCATCTTGCAGGTTGTCGGTGTAGAGGAGTCGGCGGCGCTCACCGTAGACGTCTCAAGCAAGCCATAGCCAGATTGATCGTAGGCGAATTCAATGTTTTTGTCGGTATGAACGTGCATACGAATAGGCAGTTGCATTTGGTGATCGCTGGCGCGCATGGTGATCTGATCACCATATGGCGTCGTGTAGCTCATGCCCTCAAGCTTGCGCGCGACGTCTATGGGCTTTGTGGACCCCGCTTCCCGCATGGCCCGGGCAGTCATTTGCATCAAATTGTTAATACGAATTTGATCCATATTGCCATCTGGGTATTCCGCCTGGAAGCGCTTCACAATTTGACGCCATTCATCTGTTAGCGGCGGATTGATGGCACCCTCTGCGACCACATTAATGCGGTCAACACCACCCGCGCCAATTGCTTTAGTAATACCACTACCGGCTGCGTAGTAGGTATACATAGGGATATCTAAGCCAGCGTCTTCGGCGGCCTTAGCTAGACCAAGCATATCTGCACCCCAGTTACCCGTAATAATTGCGTTTGCGCCTGAAGCTTTGATTTTGGCAATGTAGGGCGAAAAGTCTTTCACCTTTCCGATGGGGTGAAGCTCATTGCCCACGATTTTGATATCGGGACGCTTTTCACCTAAAAACTTCACGGCCGCTGCCGCAACGGCCTTACCGAACGAGTAGTCTTGACCAATAATGTAAATCCCCGTCCAGTCCTTGTTAGCCGCGATGACGTCTGTCACAGCGTTCATCTTCATGTCGGCATGGGCATCAAACCGGAAATGCCAAAAATTGCATTTTTCGTTAGTCAAGGCAGGATCAACTGCTGAGTAGTTTAAGAACAAAACACGTTTGTCTGGGTTGCGCTTGTTGTGCTTTTCAATGGCGTCTGTCAGCGCGTTGGCAACACCTGATGAGTTGCCTTGAACCACGTATTGGATGCCTTGGCCGATCACGTTCTTCAGTTGAATCAAGCTTTCTTTGGGTGAAATCTTGTTATCGAAGCCAATGACTTCAAACTTTTTGCCCATTACGCCACCAGCGCGATTCACCTCATCAGCAAAAAACTTAAAGTTTTTAAGACCATTGGTGCCTGTTGCAGCAAATCCGCCCGATAGTGGATCAATAAACGCGAACTTAATCGTGCCGCCATGATCGTCTGCCATGCTCGGCGTTGCGAGCATTAAGGTTGCGGTTGCTACCGCTGACAAAAATACTTTACGTGAAATCATGTTGTCTCCTGTTTAGATTTGTGTGTGGCTTGTTGCACACAACTACTTTTAAGTAACTACCAAAAAAGACGCTGTCACAGCGGAGACTTTTACTTAAATTCTAGAGCGATGGACTCGTTCAACAAGCAAGGACAAGCCCTTATCTTGACCGCAATTGTAGAAATCGTTCTGGGGATGAGGCCTGCCGCACATACGTTTGCGCTTTACTTCGTCATTTTGTTGGCAATGACCCCACCGGTTGTGCGCGCGGTTTGATAGCACGAGGCATTTGCGCCTAGGTGACGTTGTTTGACCTAGACTTTGGTAACCTGCAGTACCGCTTTAAGGGCACTTACTAAGCTGCGTGCGATAACGTAAAAATTTAAATTTAATTTGACCCAAATATGAACACAACATCCGTCAGCCGCTTAGGTGGGCATGCCTTAATTGAGGCTCTGGTAGCGCAAGGCGTCGCGCGGGTTTACGGCGTACCCGGAGAGAGCTACTTGGCGGCCTTGGATGGGTTCTCGCAGTTCGCCGATCAAATTAAATTTGTAGTGACGCGCCAAGAGGGCGGTGCGGCCTATATGGCGGAGGCCGAAGGTAAATTGACCGGACGACCCGGCGTTTGCTTCGTGACACGCGGGCCAGGTGCAACCAATGCCTGCATCGGTGTCCATACCGCGTTCCAAGACTCAACGCCTATGGTGTTACTGGTAGGTGATGTGGCCCAAGATGCTCGCGACCGTGAGGCATTCCAAGAGGTCGATTTTGTTGGCATGTTTACCCCCCTTGTTAAGCGCGTCGAGCGTATTGACGATGCCGCGCGCATTCCGGAATACGTTCAGCGTGCCTTTGCGACCGCGTTGAATGGTCGGCCAGGTCCAGTGGTACTGATACTGCCGGAAGACATGCTTACCCGTCCCACAGCAGCGCCGGTTTTACCGCGCGTCGAGGCCGTGCGCGCTGGCGCCAATCCGCAGGATGTCCGTGCCGCAATCGCGCTACTGAAAAAAGCCAAGAAGCCACTCGTTATCTTAGGTGGCGGTGGTTGGACTGCGGCAGCTGCAGGGGACATTCGTCGTTTCGCTCAGGCGTGGCAGGTTCCCGTGGGTTGCGCTTTTCGCTTCCAAGACTTGTTCGATAACCGTGACCCGTTGTATGCGGGTGATGTTGGACTAGGCATTGGTGCGGGGTTGGCCACGGCCGTGCGAGAGTCCGATGCCTTGCTTGTGATTGGTGCGCGTATGGGAGAGGCTACGAGCGGCGGCTACACGTTGATACCCGTGGGCACACCCTGTCCCGGGCTGGTGCATGTCCATGCGGACCCCGAGGAGCTTAACCGCGTTTACAGCGCAGCAGTTGCGACGTGCGCGGGCATGCCCGCATGGGCCGCAGCGCTNGCCGCCGAGGCCGCGCCTGCNACGTGCACGTGGGGTGACTGGACGCACACCGTGACCGACGCCTTTCGCATGCACGGTAATGCCGATGCAGCCAGACGTGAGATGCCCGGTGACATCGACATGTTCACCGTGATACAGGCCGTGTCGCAAGGCCTGCCGGATAACGTGGTGTGTACCAATGGCGCCGGAAATTTCGCGACTTGGCTGCACCGCTTTCACAAGCTACCGGGGTTTGATGGCGGCCACCGTCATCAGTTAGCCCCNACGAATGGTTCTATGGGGTACGGGGTACCTGCGGGCGTTGCGGCGGCNCTTGCATCGGGGCGCCCCGTCTTCACGATTGCGGGAGATGGTGATTTCCTGATGAACGGACAAGAGCTCGCTACGGCCACAGCAGAGGGTGTGAAGACGGTCGTCTTGCTGCTTAACAACGGCATGTACGGCACGATTCGTATGCACCAAGAGCGCGAGTTTCCCGGACGCGTATCGGGGTCCGGTTTACGCAACCCAGATTTCTGTCTGCTGGCACAAGGTTTTGGCTATCACGCCGAGCGCGTAACGCAAACGGCTGCGTTCGCGGGCGCGTGGGAGCGTGCGTGGAAGCACCCGGGAGGGGCGCTTATTGAACTCATGCTGGACCCCGAAGTCATTACGCCTAAACTGACGTTACAGGAGATCCGAGAGGCTGCGCAACGCTAAGCAGGGCGGGGCAGATCAGGGCAGGCCATGTGCTGGCGCAGTTAGTCGGCGTAGCCCGGTAGTTCCCGATCAACAATGCGTTTAACGGCTTCAAAGTAAAGGTGCGCACGCGAGGCTCTGGGATGCCTATCGGTAGGCGATGGGGTATTCACCCTATCAATGACCTCTTGACTTAGTAAAGCCAATGGTTGACCCGTGGACATGGCCAGTATCTGTGCACGGCAAACTCGTTCCAGCTTGTACATGCGTCGATAGGCTTGGGCAATGGAGTCGCCAGTCACAACGACGCCGTGATTTTTCATAAACAATATTGATTTATCACCTAAGCATGCCGCGAGGCGTTCGCCTTCTTCCACGGAACAGGCCAACCCTTGGTAATCATCATCGTAGGCGATTTCGTTATGGAAAAATGCGGCCGTCTGGCTCGCTGACAGCAAGCGGTTATCCTCCAGCATGTTGAGCGCCAATGCCCAGTTTTGATGGGTGTGNAAGACCACGTTTTTTCCACTAACCCGGTGCAAGGGCGCGTGTATGCATTGGGCGGTCATTTCAACGATGCCATCACCGGCGATCGTCTCTCCCGCCTCATTGAAAATAATCAAGTCACTGGCACGCGCTTCGGACCAATGTAAGCCGAAGGGCAGCACAAAATATTGATCCGTGCTACCGGGCACAACCACAGTAAAGTGGTTGTCGATACCCTCGTGTAAATCATCGAGTACGGCCATTCTTAGACAGGCCGCTAGGTCCACTTTGGTCTGATGAATAGGGTCGTCTGATACAGCGTGGTTAAGTGGGGTCGCGGACATACTGGAAACTCCTAAATCAAGTGATATTGCGGGCTAACCGCCCTCTGGTAATTGTGCCTTAGGCNCCGTGTGTCGCCCCAACCATCATAAAAACAATGNCAACAATACTGCACAGAACGCCAGACAGCAGGTGACCAACGGTCACGGGGATTTCGGTGTTCTTACGAACGATTGGTTTCTTTTTCACGTAGCAGAACACGTAGTAGCCGCCCAGCCAGAGCATCAATGCGCCAGGCGCTATTTGGAACCATTCGATCGTCTATATCCTTTTGGGTTTCTTACTCGCGTATCGTTACCAAGGAGGGTACCCGGGGTTGGCTCGATTCGGAGGCCGTCATAAAAAAAGCCACCGGTCTGAACCGGCGGCTTTTTCAAGGATTACTCATCTAAGCCTGAATTGGCGCTTACTGAGGCCCCAAGACATCACCAAACAACTCCCATGACTTGCCATTCCAGCGCATCAATTGCTTGTTTTCGATGGGGTAGAAGTCAGTTGCAGACGTCTGGAATTTCACACCTGGCAGCAACATGCCGTTTGTGAAGTTCAAGCTGGCAGCCTGCTTCATGATGTTTTTACGCGTTAGGTCATCGCCAGCTTGCTCGATTACTTTATGAATCGCGGCTGCGTGCACATAACCAGAGGTGTAGAAACCCTCGGCCAGGTTCAGGCCGGGCATATTCTTTTCCATCCACGCCTTGTACTCTAAGAAACCCTTGTCGTTGGCCCATGCAGGGTCAGCGGGATCTTTAAAGTAGTTCGATGAAATCACGCCGATACCGTTCTCAGCGCCAGCCGGAACCATCACAGAGCCCACTGACGAGGACACAGAGTTCAGGTAGTGGGTTGGCTTCCAGCCCAATTCAGCAGCACCTTTGATCGCCTGAGCGGCCCACTTAGGTGTGGTGACGTTGAAGAAGGTGTCAGCACCAGAGCCTTTGAGCGTCGCCATCTGGTTAGAGACGGTTGGATCTGTGGTCTCGTAGCTGGCTTTAGCAACGATCATGCCTTTCTTATCACCAAGGCCGTCTTCCATGCCCTTGACGTAGTCCTTACCGTAATCGTCGTTCTGATACAGAATCGCAATCTTGGCGTTGGGATTGTTCTTGAGAATGTGTGCGGCGTAGATCTTACCTTCGGTTTGATAATCAGGCTGCAGGCCCATAGTCCACGGGTAGGTGCCGTAGTCACCCCACTTGTGTGCACCGGTGTTCACAAAGATGTGTGGCACCTTCTTCTTGTTCATGTACTTGTGAATAGCCGTATTGGTTGGTGTTCCCAAAGTCGCGGCTAAGAACAGCACTTTCTCTTGCTCNACCAGTTTACGTGCTTGCTCAACGGTTTTTGGTGGAGAGTAGCCATCGTCTAGAGAGATGAAGTTGATTTGACGGCCATTGATACCGCCTTGCTCGTTCACGCCTTTGAAGTACGCCGCAATCGCCTTACCAATAGCGCCATAGGCTGACGCAGGGCCAGAGTAAGGAACAATGTTTCCTACTTTGACTTCCTTGTCGTTTGCGCCGACATCGTATTTACCCGCTGCTAAAACAGATGTTCCAGACAGGGCCAATGCGATNCCTGCGGCGAGACTGAGTAGTTTAAGTTTGCTTTTCATTTAGCGTCTCCTCTTTTCAGTTTGTTGAGCATTCCCATCACACCGCCAGGGGCGACATAAATGAGTGCTATCAGAATTGCGCCATAGACAGCCCATGGCGCAGACTTCGAGATCTCGTCGGCAACGTTGGGGACGAACTGAATAAACGCAGCCCCGAACAAAGCGCCCGGAATGGTTCCCAGCCCACCAACCACCGCACCAACAAGAAACGAAATAGATAAAAAGGTGTGAAAACTATCGGGTGCCACATAAGACACCGCGATCGCACCCAACGCGCCGGCTACGCCTGTGTAGGCCGCTGACACNCCGAACGTAAGGGTTTTGACGGCAGTTAGGTTCACACCCAAGGCGCCCGCTGCAATCGGCTGGTCACGAATCGCAACGATCGCTCTCCCGATGCGGCCCTTGACCAAATTATTGGCAAGCCAGAACATAAGTACTGCCACGATGAGCACCAGGTAGTACATCCAGCGATCCTCGGATAGTTCTTTACCCAAAAACTCCATCTCAAAGAGTGGCAATGGCTTATCCAGCACGATGCCTTGCACCCCCCCCGTGTAGTCCTCAATGCCTTTGTATTTCAAGAGCTGTGGTATCGCCATCGCCAAAGCAAAGGTCGCAAGCGCCAAATAGTGGCCGTCCAAGCGCAGGGCAGGGAAGCCCATTAAGATGCCCGCCGCCAAGCAAACCAAGGCGGCGACTGGCAACGTGGCGTAAGCGGACCACTGTGCTTGATCCATCAAAATGGCGGCGGTGTAGGCGCCAATCGCGTAGAAAGCCCCGTGACCCAGCGATATTTGTCCACCGTAGCCAGTCAAAAGGTTAAGACCCAATACCGCGATGGCGTAGACCAGCATCAGGTTAACTTGGAAGACGCGGAAATCGCTGATCAGCCAAGGAAGAATCAGGGCAATCAGGCCCAGCAATATGACAGTTTGTATTCTGAGGTTCATTAGGTTTTCCTTTGGCGCTTAGACGCGTGTAACGACTTTTTGACCAAATAATCCGTTTGGCTTTAGCGTGAGCGTACCCACGATGAGTACCAGCGCAACGGACAGTTTGAGGTCAGAGCCAATAACGTAGGCACCTAAAAGATTTTCCAATACCCCCACAATAAATCCACCGGCGACGGCTCCCCACGGGTTGTCAATACCCCCCAATAGCGCGGCTGCAAATCCGTACAGAAGAATGCCGCCCATCATATTGGGATCCAAGAACATGATGGGTGCCATCATGATGCCGGCCACTGCGCCGATGGCGGATGCCAAGCCCCATCCCAACGCGAGCATCCAGGTAACACGGATACCAACTAGGCTCGCAGAGTCCGGGTTTTGGGCCGCTCCCCGCATAGCAAGCCCGATGGGGGTGAATCGGAAGAAGAGGTAAATAACCAAAAGCACCGCCAGTGTCACTCCCAAAGATCCTAGCTGGTGACCAGAGATGTACTCGGGAAGCACCGCACTGCGAACGGGGAAGGGGCTTTCGAATGCCTTTAACGTGTGCTCGAAGATCCAGCCTGACATGGCATTGAAAATAACCAGTAAGCCAACGAACACAATCACGTTAATCAGCACAGGCTTGCGTTCCACCGGGCGTATGAAAACCCGCTGTATGACCAGTCCCCCGACAAAGGCGACGCCAACGGTCAAGAAGAAAGCCAACCAATAAGACATGCCGCTATCAATCAACCACCAGCAAATGAAGGTTGCGAAAGTCGCCATCTCCCCTTGGGCGAAATTGATGTGGTGTGTCGATTGATAAATCATCACCAACGCTAAACCGACAGCGGCGTAGATGCTACCGGTTGCGAGGCCTGAAAAAACCTGGAGAAGAAACCCGTCCATAACAATAATCCTTGAAACTCAATAGCCGAGATAGGTGCGACGAATAGTCTCGTCAGCTCGAATGTCCTCGGCTGGGCCAGCAAGTACAACCTTGCCAGTCTCCAAAAGGTAGGCGTGATCGGCCAAATTTAGCGCAAGCGACGCATTTTGCTCGACCAACAACATACTGACGCCGTCGGTCTGATTAATGCTTTTCATGATNTCGAAAATNTCTTGCACGATCAGTGGTGCGAGGCCAAAGGAGGGCTCGTCAAGCAGTAACAACTTGGGGCGGAGCATCAAGGCGCGGCTAATCGCCAACATCTGCTGCTCTCCGCCTGACAGCGTCCCTGCCTGTTGGCTAAAGCGCTCCCGCAAACGAGGGAAACGATCGTAGACCTTCTCAATGTCTTCGCTCACCGCAGTCTTGTCTTTGCGTGTGTACGCACCCAAGCGCAAGTTTTCGTCAACTGTGAGTCCCGTGAAGGTGCCGCGACCATCCGGTACGTGGGCTACGCCCATACGAACGATCTTGTCCGTCGAGAGGCCACTGGTTGACTTGCCATCAAAGATCATCTCGCCAGAGGTTTTAACGGTCTGGCAAACACCGCGTAACGTGGTTGTTTTACCCGCGCCGTTGGCCCCTAAGATCGTGGTGATACCGCCCTCCGCCAACTCGAAATTAACGTTGAATAAGGCTTGCGTGGGACCGTACCACGCGCAAAGGTCTTTAACTTGTAACAAGCTCATGTTTAATCGCCCCCCAAGTAAGCGCGAATAACATCCGGGTGCTTCTGAATTTCTTCAGGGGTTCCTTCCGCAATTTTTTTACCGAAATTAAGTGCCACAATCCAGTCAGAAACAGCCATAACCAATTGCATATGGTGTTCTACCAGTAGAACGCTGATGCCCATGTCATCCCGCACCTGCTTGATGAGCGTAGCCAGGTCTTCCAGCTCCTCGTGGTTCAAGCCAGCGGCGGGTTCATCGAGTAGCAGAAGCCGAGGTTGCGCCGCCAATGCGCGCGCAAATTCAACCCGTTTCTGATAGCCAAAGGGCAGATCGCCCACTTGTCTGTGGGCGACATCCGTCAACTTCAAACGCGTTATCAAGTCGTCAGCCAGCTCTCTCAGGTGCTGCTCTTCTTTCCGCGTCTTTGCGTTAGGCAGCAAACCGCCAATAAATCCGGTTTCAGATTTACTGTGCGCGCCGACCATGACGTTTTCTTGGACGGTCATCGTTTTGAACATCGCCAAGTTCTGGAACGTCCGTCCGATCCCAATTTGCGTCATCTCGTGCACGGGGGTATCCGTGATGGATTTTCCTTCAAAAAGAAGGTCCCCTTCTTGGTACGCGTACAAGCGACTGAGGCAGTTAAATAATGTGGTTTTTCCCGCCCCGTTAGGACCGATCAAGCCGCAAATTTTGTCACGCGGCAGGTCGAAACTCACACTGTCTAACGCTGTGATTCCGCCAAATCTAACCGTGATTCCCTTGACCTGTAGCAGGGCATTTGTTTCATCGACAACCAAATCAAAATCTCCTTGTGACCCACATCGCTGTGATGCAAGCAAAAGTGTAGGGCTGGATTAAAAAACGTACCCTAGGTTAAACACCAATAACGTGTCATGTAGGTGCCAACCGATTTGAAGGGTGGTTTCATAAGTCCAAATTGCAAAGAGCTTGAAAGGCTTTGTTAGCGGGGCTTCTGCGTAAATCTACCGCTGGGTACCGTCATAAAAAAAGCCCTGATGCGTAGACGCAAAGGGCTTTAAAAACCTATCACAACTAGGGGTTATTGGCGCAAAGTCTCAAACGCTTGGAAGTGCGTCAAGAAAACGTGTCCAGACAAATCGTGAATAAACTCGGTTTCCTTCAGTTTGTCCATGACGGGCCCCTTCACTTCAGAGAGGTGTAGTTTGATATGGGCGCCTTTTAAGCGGGCATCGATGGCCTCCAGACTCTCAAGCGCACTCGCATCGATCGCGTTGACAGCCGAGCACTGCAACACCACATGGGCAATACCCGCGCGGTTAGCTACTGCCGCATTCACGGAGTCTTCCAAGGCCCTTGCATTGGCGAAATAGAGGCTCTCATCGACGCGCAAACTAAGGACCTTGGGATCGACTTGAACGCTGTGACGGGCCACGTTGCGGAAATGCTCTGTCCCCACAACCAAGCCAACTTCCGCAATATGCGGGCGACTGGTTCGAAACAGAAAGAGCGCAAGCGACACGCCAACACCGCAAATTAGTCCCATCTCGACGCCGGCTCCCAGCGTCACCAAGATAGTCGTCAATACCGCCGTGAAGTCCGATTTGGAGTAGGCCCAGGTCCGTTTCAAAACACCCAAGTCAACCAAGGACAGAACCGCCACAATGATGGTTGCCGCTAATGTAGCCTTAGGTAAAAAGTACAGTGCAGGCGTCAATAGCAGTGAGGCCACCAGAATGCCCCCCGCCGTAAACACCCCGGCGGCAGGGGTTTGTGCACCGGCATCGAAGTTAACCACGGAGCGCGAAAAGCCGCCCGTCACGGGGAAGCCACCCGAGAAGGCTGACGACACATTGCTGGCACCTAAGGCAATTAACTCTTGGTCNGGAACAATCCGTTGNCGACGCTTGGCGGCCAGTGTTTGGCCAACAGACACCGACTCAACAAAGCCCACCACGCTGATGAGCAGGGCAGGTACCAACAGCGACTGCCATAGACCCATGTCAAGGCTGGGCAGGCTGAANGGCGGCAGNCCNTGCGGAACCTCACCAACAATCTTGAGGCCTTTGGCCTGCCAGTCGAAAGCCCAGGTCGCGATGGTCGTCAGTGCGATGGCCGCGACTGGCCCCGTTTTGGCAACGATATCGGCAGGCGCCTCCTTCATTCCCAGTCGCTTTAGCAATGGCTTAAGACCCTTACGCACCCAGAATAAAAACGCGGTAGTGAACACACCGACGCCTATGGATAGGGCATGCGCCGATGGCAGTTGGGTGACGAGTTGGCTCAACATCTCTACAAAATGATGTCCGCCCGCTGTCACGCCCAAAATAGTTTTGACTTGGCTTGCGGCAATGAGCAGGCCCGACGCCGTGATAAAGCCAGAGATGACCGGGTGGCTTAAGAAGTTGGCTAAAAACCCAAGGCGAAACAATCCCAAAACAATCAAGATGACGCCGGAAAGAAAGGCGAGGGTGATGGCGATCTCCCAATACGCATGCGTGCCCACCGCCGCATGCTCACCGATCACCGCAGCCGTCATCAACGACACCACGGCCACTGGGCCAACCGCTAACGCACGACTGGTGCCAAAGATGGCATATAAAACCAACGGTGCGACGCTGGCGTACAAGCCGACCTCTGCAGGCAGACCCGCAAGCAACGCATAAGCCAGGCTCTGCGGAATCAACATGATGGTCACGATCGCCGCGGCCACCAGATCCCTTACAAGTGTGGGTTGGTCNTATTGCGGCGCCCATTCGAAAATGGGCATGAATGCCTTGACGCGGTCAACCCAACTGGCGCTACNTGGCGCATTGAAATGTATTGGATTCATGGTTTGAGGTCTGGTTTGATGTTTGGTTTGGCCAGCCATTCACGGCCTTTGAGCATGCCTTCCCAGTACAGCGGGGGCAATATGCGCTCTTTTAGCAGCCACGCCAAACGCGTCGGACGCGTCCCGTTGATCAACCACTGGGGAAGCGATGGGGCCAACTTGCCACCATAGGTGAACTCGGCCAAGACAATGCGTCCACGCTCTACTGTTAAGGGACAGGAGCCGTAGCCGTCATAAGTCGCTGCGCCCTGCAGTTTACCCAAGGCGACCAACACGTTGTGTGCGACGACAGGGGCTTGCTTGCGCACCGCCGCGGCTGTTTTGGCGTTGCTGGAATTCCCAACGTCGCCCAACGCGTATACGTTGCTAAACCGTGTATGTCGCATAGAGCCGGGATCAATGTCGACCCAACCCGCAGCGTCTGCCAACGGACTCGAACGAATAAAGTCAGGGGCCTTCTGTGGTGGCACCACGTGAATCATGTCGTAGTCTTGCACGAGCTCACTCACGGTGCCATCAGCGGCGGTTTGTTTGAACGTTGCCTGCTTCGCTTTGCCGTCGATAGCGACCAAACTACGGGTGAAGTTAATTTGAATGCCGTAGGCATGGATGTACTCCATCAGCGCTGGCACATACTCAGGCACGCCGAATAAGACGCCACCTGCATTGCAAAACTCTATTTGAATATCCTTCAGTACACCTTCGCGGCGCCAGTGGTCCGCCGACAGGTACATGGCCTTCTGAGGGGCTCCTGCGCACTTAATGGGCATGGCAGGTTGCGTAAACAAGGCTTTGCCGCCACGCAGGCTTTGCACCAATTGCCACGTGTAGGGGGCCAGATCGTAACGGTAGTTCGACGTCACACCATCGTGGCCTAGCGCGTCGTTCAGGCCGGGAATGGCGTCCCAATCCAGCGTGAGACCCGGGCAGACGATCAGTTGCTGGTAGCTTACAGTGCTGCCATCTTCCAGCGCAAGGGTATTGTTTTCTGGGTCGAAGGTCGCAACCGCGCCAACAATGCGTTTGACGCCCGCAGGGATCACCACGGACATGGGGCGTGCGGTCGTATCCGCTTTGAAGATACCGCCACCGACCATGGTCCAGCCAGGCTGATAACTATGCCGCTCGTTGGGTTCGATGATGGCGATGTCTAGACCACTGTCACGCGCCAGCAAGCTAGAAGCCGTCGCGATACCCGCGGATCCGCCGCCAACAATGACGATCTGATGATGATTGCCTTTTGCGACGCTCGCGGCGCTCGCGACGCTTTCGACGCTTGCACCCGACTCAGACGCCGCTGTCATCTCCGTCGGCTCGGGCGCCGCGAATCGGTCGGCGAGGGCGGACAGATCGAAGCCAGCGGTGTGTGTTGTCTGCAGAATTGCATCCGCCGATTGCGTCCCCACTTGCGATAGCGCCCACATGGTGGCCGAGCGCGTACCGCTGCGGCAGTAAGCTAAGACGGGATGCGGGGAGGTGGCTAACAGGGCTGCGAACGCTTTCCCATCCGCATCGCTTACCTGTCCCGTAACCGCTGGCAAGTAATGCGCCTTCATGCCTGCTGCCTCTGCGGCAGCATGAATGTCTGCGAATGCAACCTGATCGGGTGTCTCGCCATCTGGTCGGTTGCAGATGATGGTCTGGAAGCCAGAGCCGGCGATAGAGGTCATATCGCCAACGGCAATTTGCGCAGTCACCGTTAGCGTGGTGTCAATTTGATGAAGCTTCATATTGTTTCGTTTAATTTGTATTTAGAGGTATTGTGCCAAATTGGCATTTGGTATTTGCTTGTTGCGCGGGGATATTAACGGACTGATTTCGCTTCAAATGCCGGGCAAAAAAATAGGGCTCAACTCATAGAGTTGAAGCCCTTTTTGCTCTGGCGATATCAGCGCCTTAGTCAACTTGGTCTAGCAGTGTCTGTAACCGTTTGGTAAGTACCTGCGCGGTGTGTAGCGACAGGCGCTCTTTTAGGCGAGCTGCCGCTGTTTTTGCACGCTCCTGCTTCTCCATGCTGCGTAGGTTACCTTTTAGTGTGACCGTAAGTGACTCGATTTTGTGATCCAAATCAGCTAGCAAATCGATGTACTGCTGGCGCTCTTCGCGGCTTTGTTGCAATGTCTGAATCGAAGCTGCAATGTCTTGCCAAGAAAGCGTAGAGGCATCTTTGGCGTAGGCGTCCACTGCTTGAAAAATTTCAGGCAGGCGTTCACCCAGCGTCCCCAAATCGGCTTCTTCTAGCGCGTGCAGGCCAAATTGCTGCCCGTTTTTGGCTTGCTCTGCCAGAAACGCTTCCAGCTCAGCAAACGTGGCCTCTTGAGCGCGTTTAGGAAGCGAGGGAATACCGTCTGACGCGGTATTGGCGCTCACCCCGGCATTTGCCGTGGTTTGATTGGTTGGGAAAGACTGTGGTATCGCGGCATCCGCGCCAGCGATTGAGACAACTTTGTTGGGTACGACGGCCGCTTCAGGGGCCTCTTTGTGAAGGCTTGTCGGGCTTGGGGTGGGCGCGTCCAGATCAGGCGTGGCGTTGTAGTCAACCGGGCTCCAGCCCTTGCCGGGTTGGTATCTCAGCAACGTGGTGGCGTAATCTTCATCGTTATTTTTAGGTTGCATGGTGAGTCCATTTCACGCGTAAGTATCAACGCAGGAGGTGTAGTGTCTGTGATATTTTCAGATTAGGCAAGTGACTCAAAACGAAAAGTGAATATAAACAACAACTACGCCATTTTTTCTCGGGACTACTTTAACGTGTGCATGACGTCATCTGTGAGCGAACAGCTCGTTGCTTTGGCTAGCGTTGGCTAGTGATGGCGGACTTGGTTAATTGGCGACGCTTGAAAACAGGCTACTTGATTGCTCAATCATTTATTTAACATAATATACATTGTAGAATATGAAAGATGGAAGTCATGATCTGCAATTCATAGTCCCCGCGTCACCATGTCCCGCGTTTCAGACGTTGACGCGCCAAGATGGCCGCCTTCAAAATCACGGCGCTATCAGGCTGACTGCCAATGAGCGCAAAGTCCAAGGCATTTAAACCGCGGTCGTTCTTTAGCAGCACGTCAGCGCCTTCGTCTAGCAGCGTCTGCACTGACTCCAGCAAGCCATACTGGGCCGCCATCATCAATGGCGTCGTGCCATTTGGAGACTCGGCATCGATATACGCGTAATGCGCCAGCAAGTTGCGGATGATGTCTGGTGCGGCGACCGCCCGACACGCCGCGGCGTAATGCAGTGCCACCCAGCCCGTACCGTTCACGGCCGCCTCAGCGGAGAGCAATGCGGAGACGGTGTCTGAATCGCATTGGATCGCAGCAAACATCAGCGGCGTTTCTTGATGATTATTCCGGGTATCGATCTCGAATCCCGGTTGTGTGAGCAGCCAGTCGCGAATGGACGGCGACGGCGTCCTGATCGCCACGTGCAGCGCCGTGTTGCCATCAGCATCCCGGACGTTGACCCCCAAGACGTTGTTTGGCGATTGTCCAAGCCAGCTGCTAGCGGCCCACACGTCGTCGCTACGAACCGCCTCAAACCACGCGCGGGCGTCCACCGCTTCCGCACGTACNCCTAGGCTAAGCAGCACGCTAACGAAAATAATTAATGTCTTCATATCAACATACTTTATTATTTACTTAATGTTATTTATGAAGATTAAAGGGGTCAAAANCAACGAATAGTGTTGCCACTAAAACAGGTTCACGGGACGGCCAGTGCCGGAACCTTGGAGAATAAGCGGTGAAAATTCGCCGTGGTTTGCGATGCCACCTCTTCAACGCTTAGCCCCTTACAAGCGGCTAACTCTGCCGCCACAAACGGCACGTAAGCGGGACTATTGGTTTTACCCCGGTACGGAACGGGTGCCAAGTAGGGGCTATCGGTCTCAATGAGTAAGCGGTCAATCGGCACGTATTTCGCCACCTCCCGCAGATCGCCAGCAGTCTTGAACGTCAATATCCCGGACAAGGAGATGTAAAAGCCGACATCCAGCGCTGCCTTGGCAACCGACATGGTCTCGGTGAAACAATGGAAAACCCCACGAGACACGGGCAAGTCGCCGGAGGACCCACCAAATCCGCCCTCTTCGGTCAATATCGACAGCGTATCCTCTGACGCGGCGCGGGTATGAATCACCAAAGGTAAATCAACCGCACGCCCTGCTTGTATATGGGTAATGAATCGATTGCGCTGCCAAGCCATATCCGCCACGCTGCGTCCATTGAGGCGGAAATAATCAAGTCCGGTCTCACCAATACCGACGACGCGCGCATGCTGCGCACCCGAAACCAAATCGTCAAATCCCGGCTCCTGCACCCCCTCATTGTCAGGATGCACGCCCACGGTGGCCCAAAGATTGGCGTGTTCTTCAGCCAGACCGCGCACGCTGTGAAACTCCTCTAAGGTCGTGCAAATGCACAGGGCTCGCACCACGTTGGCATCTGCCATCTCGCCCAAAATATGTGGCAACTGTTGCTTCAACTCAGAAAAATTAAGATGGCAATGGGAGTCGACGAACATAGATAAAAACCAATAAAGTCAAACTAAAAAAAAGAAAGAGCGTGCCGAGGTGCGCCTGCAGTCAGAAGCGCGCGCGAGGCGTGGTCTGCGCCGTTAACCTGCACGATGCGCCGCTCCAAAGACCTGGTGGCAGTCCGCCATCCACGCCTCCAACTGCAGACCCGCACTAAAGGGATGCTCGACATGACGCCGCCAATCCGCCAACCGGCCACCCCACTGCTCCAACGCACGCAGATGCGGCAGGGCCGGCAAGCTGCTGGATTCAAAAAAGCGCCCGGTCGTGCCCACCCAATGCGCTTGCGTGTCGTGTGCAACTTTTTGAAGCGTGTCCAACACCAGCGCGGCTGGCCAACTGGCCATGACGCCAACCTGTCCATGCGCTATCGCCTTGGGAATGCCCTGCCATTGCACCTCGGTCAGTCCCAACTCAGCCCAAGCCAATGCCCCCTGAGCGCGCCCGCCGGCAGCGGTTAGCCACGTCAATGCGGTCGCCTCGCTCGGTGCAGGTGACACGGCTTGTTGCAGCCATTGGACCGCTTCGCTCTGCGACGGCCACGTCATTTGGTGAATGTGACAACGGCTGCGTATGGTCGGCAGTACCTGGTGCAGTGCCTCACAGGCAAGGATAAACCGCACGTCTCCGGGCGGCTCCTCCAAGGTTTTCAATAAGGTGTTTGCAGCCTCTACATTTAGACGGTGCGCGGGGTGAATCAGCACCACCTGATGGCGTGCACGCGAGACGGTAAGCTGGGTAAACGCGACCGCCGCCCGTGCGGCATCGACGCGTATCCATTTACTGGGCTTACGCGACTTCCTATCAATTTCATCTTGCGCGGCAGCCGGAATGGGCCAGCCCAATTCGGGCGCCAAGGCTTCAGGCACCAAGACCACCAAGTCAGGGTGCGTGCGTTGGGCGACGGCACGGCAGCTATCGCAGGTGCCACACGCGCCCTGCTCCGTAGGCGTATCGCAGAGCCAAACCCTGGCCAACGCGTGCGCCAGCGCGTACTGCCCTAAGCCTTCTGCCCCGCTGACCATCAAGGCGTGGCCACGTTGGGCTCGCAATTCAGACAACTGCGTTTGCAACCACGGCGCAAGCGCTGGCGCGACCCCTTCGCTCATCGCGGACTACCTGCCACCATGATCGCTAGCCACCCGCGGTTGAACATCGTTTTGGTGAGCTGCTGCCAGACTTGATTTTTGGTCTGATTGCCGTCCACACGCACAAAGCGTCCGGGCTCGGCAGCGGCTCTATCGGCGTAGCCTTTGGCGACACGTTCAAAAAACGCAATCGGCAAGGCCTCAAACCTATCCGCCTCACGCGCTTTGGCCAAGCGCTCAGCAGCGACCGCCGGCGGGACTTCAAACAAGACGGTCAAATCGGGTTGGCGCAATGCGGTGGGGTGCATCGCGACCGCCGCTTCGGGCGCCCCCGATTCTGGGCGACCTTGCACCCAGCGCTCCAGCTGCTCCAAGATATCCGCATTAAAGCCCCGTCCCGCCCCTTGATAGGCAAACGTGGCGTCGGTGAATCGGTCGCATAACACCACATCGCCACGCGCCAATGCGGGTTCAATAACGGTGTGTAGGTGGTCCCGTCTGGCAGCGAATACCAGTAGGGCCTCGGTCAGCGCATCCATAGGTTGGTGCAGGACCAACTCGCGCAGGGACTCTGCCAGTGGCGTACCGCCGGGCTCACGTGTCTGCACCAGGGTGCGCCCCTGCTGCTTGAACAGCGCTGCTAAGGCATCAATGTGGGTGGATTTTCCCGCACCGTCGATGCCTTCGAAGGAGATAAACAGTCCCGTTTTTTGCATTCGAAATGGCACCTTTAAGGCTGTTTAAGTATGAAGCGTCTCACCGCTCGATTATGAGCCGCGAGATCCGGGCTGAATGCGCTGGTTCCATCCCCTTTTGCGACGAAATAAAACGCATCGGTATCCGCGGGATTAACGGCGGCTTTTAGCGAGGCCTCGCTGGGCAAGGCAATCGGCGTCGGTGGCAGGCCTGCGCGGGTGTAAGAGTTGTAGGGCGTGTCGCTACGCAGATGTTTCCGCTGNAAATTGCCATTGAAGGCATCCCCTAGNCCATAAATAACGGTTGGATCCGTTTGCAAGCGCATACCGATACGNAGACGATTGGCGAACACGCCAGCCACCAGGGCGCGGTCGGCATCGTGGTTGGTCTCCTTCTCCACAATGCTGGCCAATATCAGCAGGTCTTCTTGGTTGTCGACGGGCGTGCGGCTGTCTCGGTACTTCCAGGCAGCCGCTAAGCGGCTATCCATTTGAGCGGCCGCTTGTTTGTAGAGGTCTACGTCCGAGCCATTTTTGGGGTAAACGTAGGTGTCAGGGAAAAACCGTCCCTCTGGATGCACACCAGGCCGACCAATGCGCGTCATCAGCTCAGCGTCGCTCAGACTGTCGGTATCACGGCGCAACGTGGGAGCACTGGCCAGGGCTTGGCGCATCTGCGCAAACGTCCACCCCTCAACGATGGTGACCCGTCGTGTCGCTTGTTTGCCCGCGGTCAACATATCGAGCAAACCGCGCGGGGTTAACCCCGGCGCGATCTCATAACTACCCGCCTTGATCTGTGTGGCCTCACCGGACCAACGAAACCACTCAAAAAGCACCCAACCGGGCACCGACACTCCAGACGCGCTCAAATCCTTGGCAACCGATAGCGGCGTTGCATTGGGCTTGACCTGCAGGTCGATTGCAGTCGCCCCCTTTAGCAGCGTCATAGGCAATGGCTGCGCGACCCACCACACCACGGTGGCGGCACTCAGCAGCACCACGAACAGGCCGAGGACGAGACAGCGTTTGATAAGACGGAACATAGCCCTCAACTATAAACAAAGGAAGATAATGCTACGGTATCCCTGTAAATAAATACGCACCTCATTGCCGCTATGCCCATACCAACTGCCACGACTCAGCCAACCGCACCAACCCCCTACCCCCCTGTGCACCTCAGTGACTGGGGCGTGCTGTCGGTCACCGGTGACGATGCGTGCACCTTTTTGCAAGGGCAACTAACGAATGACGTCGCCCTGATGCCGGTGGCCACGGCCTGTCTGGCGGGCTATTGCTCGGCCAAGGGGCGGTTGCTAGCCAGCTTTGTGGTCTTAAAGCGCGCACCCAATGATTTCTTCTTGCTGCTGTCCAAAGATCTGCTAGAACCAACGGCCAAGCGGCTAAAGATGTTCATCATGCGGGCCAAGTGCACCCTCGCTGATGAGAGCGCCAATTGGGATTTGCTAGGCGAACAAACCGCTGAGACCAGCGATGCGTTACACCAGATGCCTGCGTGGTCGGTGGCGTTCGAGAACACGGAGACACTCATTCGCTTACCCAGCGCCAACGTGGCGCAGGGCGTTCGCCTGCGTCCAGCGGAGCCGTCGTCTGACGCGCCTGTGGTGNCTAACGAGAGCGATGCGAGCACCGCCTTGGCGATATGGCATTTCAATCGTGCGTTGAGCGGCGTCGCCATGGTCGTTAGCGCGACCGTCGAGAGCTTTGTTCCCCAAATGCTGAACTATGAATCGACGCAAGGGGTGAGTTTCAAGAAGGGCTGCTATCCGGGTCAGGAAATCGTGGCACGCAGCCAGTTCCGTGGCGCCATCAAACGACGCGCCGCGGTGTTTGTCGCGGCGGACCCAGCGCATAGCCTCGCCTTGGCCGTCGGGCAAGAAGTGTTTGCACGTGACGAAGACGGCGTGTGGCAGGCGTGCGGTCTGGTCGCCGCGGTGGGCTACAACCCCCAGCTGGCGGCGTGGGGGCTAACGGTGAGTCTGCAACTGACCCACGCCAATGATGCCCTGACTGTGGGCAACCCCGATGGCATCGCACTAACCCCTCAGCCGCTACCCTACGAGATTTTGCTGGATATTTAAGTCCATGTGCACCATCGCATTTGCGTTGCAGCCAACGCCTGCAATCGCGTTATTGGTGGCGGCTAATCGCGACGAGACCCGAAGCCGCCCCACCCGTTCCGCGGGCGTGTGGCGTGACGATGCAGGCCGCCAGATCTTGTCTGGACGCGACTTGCAAGACGGCGGCACATGGATGGGGTGTGCGGACAACGGGCGCGTCGCCCTGCTGACCAACATCCGACCAAGCGACGCTGCGCCGCGTACATTCGCCAGAAGTCGTGGTGAGCTGTGCGCCAATTGGCTGCGTGGCGGCTCATTGGCCACGTGGCGTGCCTCGCACCGAGGCGACGATTTTGGCGGTTGTAACGTGGTGCTCGGCACGCTTGCACCATCGTCCGATGAGCCGGCTTGGTGGTTCCTGCGCAACCAAGTGGGCGCACCCACCGGGTCTGATGGGTCGCCACAGACGCTGGACGAGACGGGGTGGCTTTCCCGCCCATTGGGGCCGGGCACCTACGTGGTCTCCAACGACAACCTAGACACGCCGTGGCCTAAAGCGCTTGCCATGAAAGAGGCGATGCGCTTAGCCACGCACGCATTGCCAACGCAGGGTGACGCATGTGATGCGCCTGCGCCGGAGACACAGCAGGCCTTGCTTGCTGCGTTACAAGATCGCCAAACCTATGCGCCAACCGAGCAGGCAATGGGGCCGTTTGATCACGTGGGATTGACCGCTCTGTCAGCCTGCTTTGTTGACTGGCAGGCACGCGACTACGGCACGCGCAGTAGCAGCTTGCTGTGGGCCACCACATCGCAGTTCACGATGCGCGAGTGGTGCTACGACGCGACGGGAATGCCAATGGGGGGCGGCGGTGCGGCACAAACCTTGGCTTGTTTACCCACGACGCCGCGCTGACCCCACTGCGCTCGGCGACACTGGTGCGCCTCTTTCGGGCGTCACGCCGAACTCATGAGGGCGACAATGCTTTTTCCATATGCACGTGTGGAATGCCTACCTCGTCAAAGGGCTCGCCAACCACCTTGAATCCCAGGCGCTCGTAAAAGCCTTCGGCGCTGCGCTGCGCGCTGAGTTTGGCTGTGTGGTCGCCACGTGCCAACGCCGCGTCACACAAGGCGTTCAGTACCTGCCGTCCGAATGACCCGCCACGGATAGCGCGTAGCACCGCCATGCGGCCAATCTTTGATACACCGTCTTCTGAGGGTAACAAGCGGCCCGTGGCAATGGCTTGACCCAAGCGGTTTTCAACCACGGCATGCAAACAGTGGGCATCCGCCGCATCCCACTCGTCTTCCACCGCGATCCCTTGCTCGTCTACAAACACCGCCTTGCGCACCGCCGCGGCCGGTGCTTGCAACGTGGACCAATCCGCTAGATGAAGCTGCGTGACGTTTTCGCCCGCCTCGTAGTCGTTAATCAGTTGTACCAAGTTAGGCGGTAGGGCTTGGCTACTTTGCGTCTCAGGGTCCGCGTAAACATAGACCATTTGCCCCTCGGTCAGTAGTTGGCCACTGCGCCAAATGCCAGACTCAAACGTCATAGAGGAGCGACCCAGCTTGACCCGGCGCAAGCCCACGTCTAGTGTGTCTTCATATATCGCCGAGCCGTGATAGGTGACTGACGTGGTTTTAAGGAAAACGTCACCACCAAGTTGCGCCATGGCTGACTCGTAGGGCAACGCCAATCGACGCCAGTAGGCGGCCATGGCCATATCAATGTAGGTCAGGTAGTGCGCGTTGAAGACAATTTTTTGCATGTCTACTTCGGACCAGCGCACACGCAGGCGCTCGATGCAGCGAAAATCAGTTTGGTTCATGGTGTTAAGCCTAAGCGAAATTCTGTTTATTATTTGTTGCGCGGCGTAACGCAGGTGTCACAGTTGCCACGAACCGACGCTTACCGGCTTGTGGGCGTAGCAAAGGCGCTCCTAGAAAAAGCATTTCTCAGTGCCCTCCCCGCATCCTGATGGCATTGCTTCGCCTCTGGCACCGCGCGATCCCAATTAATAAATCCATGGACCATCCCGCGGTAGATATCTAAATCAACGGCCACCCCCGCCGCACGCAACGCATCACCAAAGGCGATGCCCTCATCCACCAGCGGATCACACTCAGCCAACCCAATCCAAGCCGGCGCCACCCCACTATGGTCATCAGCCAGCAAAGGGGCAAAACGCCAATCCGTGCGCAATGCCCTGTCTGGAATGTAATGATTAAAGAAATAATTGATGTCGGCCTCCGTAAGAACAAAGCCCTCAGAAAACCGTCGGTGCGATGGCGTATCTTGATACGCACCCGTACCTGGGTAAAACAAGAGTTGAAGTGCCAGCGGTCGGCCATGATCGCGGGCATGTAACGCGCACGCAGCCGCCAATGTCCCGCCTGCACTGTCGCCGCCCACCGCGATCGATGCGCTGTTGCGCAACAAATCAGGGGCCAGTTGATCGTGGTTTTCTTGTACCCACGNCAGCGCGTCAAACGCATCATTGACAGCGGTTGGGAACGGGTGTTCTGGTGCCAAGCGATAGTCTAAAGACACCACGGCACACCCGCCAAGGTGTGCGAGTTGCTGACACAGTTCAGCGTGGGTCTGGCTACTCCCAATCGTGAACCCACCGCCATGAAAATAAAGCAAAACGCCGTTGGCTGCCCCATTCGGAACCCACAGCTCGGCTGATAGAACGGCGCCGTCACGAGCCCCAATGTGTACGGNACGCGCCACCGCCATCGGTGGTGCAGGGGCAGCCAAGACACCGCCTGCTCGCTCATAAAATGCACGTGCCTGCTGCGCTGTGAGACGATGAAGTGGCGGATTGCCCGCTTGCGCCATGCGCATGATGAGGTGACTGATTTGACTGGAAAGCATGTGGCCCTCAGAGAACGATTGCGGGCCCTGTGCGCACCAGCGCAACGTAGTCGCACCGGTAACATGTGGCTGCAGGTTAAAAACTAAAGTCTACGCAGTTATAGTTTGGCAAACAGCATAGGACGCCCAATGGCATTAATTAAATACATCACCGACGTAGAAATCGCTTTTGGTGCGATCGAGAAACTCCCCGAGGCCTGTCGCGCTAGCGGCATGACCAAGCCGCTGATCGTGACCGATGCGGGCGTGAAAGCAGCCGGCATCTTGGCAACCGCCATTCAAGCCATGGGCGATATGCCCCACGCGATTTACGACGGCACGCCAAGTAACCCGACGGAGGCTGCCGTGCGCGAAGCCACCCTGATCTACAAGCAATCGGGCTGCGACGGCCTGATCGCGCTCGGTGGAGGCTCCAGTATGGACTGCGCCAAAGGCGCTGCCATTACCGTAAGCCACGAGGGCCCACTGAAAACCTACGCCACCATAGAGGGCGGCTCACCCAAAATAACCGCTAAAGTTGCACCGCTGATCGCAGTCCCCACCACTGCCGGCACAGGCAGCGAGGTCGCGCGCGGCGCCATCGTGATTGTTGACGACGGCCGTAAGCTTGGTTTCCACAGCTGGTCGTTAGTCCCCAAAATGGCCATTTGCGACCCGGCTCTCACCGTGGGACTGCCGTCCGGCCTCACGGCCGCCACCGGCATGGATGCCATCGCACACTGCATGGAAACATTCATGGCCGCCCCATACAACCCGCCAGCCGATGGGATTGCACTGGACGGTTTGACACGTGGATGGGCAAACATTCAAACCGCAACGGAGGACGGTAGCAATCAAACGGCGCGACTGGAAATGATGAGCGCCTCTATGCAGGGCGCCATGGCTTTCCAAAAGGGCTTGGGATGCGTGCACAGCTTAAGCCACAGCTTGGGCGGATTGAACCCGCGCCTGCACCATGGCACCTTGAACGCGATGTTTCTCCCCGCAGTCATTCGGTTTAACGGCAAGGCCGATAGTGTGCGTAACCAGCGACGCATGCAGCGCATGGCCTACGCAATGGGATTCGGTGATATCGAAGATGCGGATTCCGCTACAAACACCGTCGCCAACGCGGTGACCAACATGAACCAACGCCTGAAGCTGCCGAGTGGCTTGGGTGAAATGGGTGTTACCGAGGCTGATTTTGCCGCCGTCATCAAGGGCGCAATGGCCGACCACTGNCACGGCACCAACCCGCGTATCGCCACCGAGGAAGACTACCGTGCGATGCTGCTAGCCGCGATGTAGGGGGCACGTTGCGCGCTCTACAGTGGCTTCACCAACCTGGGGTCGGGGTTGCGTAGCCACTGGGCAAACTCATCGGCCAGCTGCTGGCTGGCATCAGCGGCCTGTTGCCAGNCGCGTACGCGCGCGTCGTAGTCATGGGCGTAATGATTGAAGTCATGTCGGTCTGGTAACTTCCCATTTGGCAAGGTCTTGACCCAGTCTGGGTTCGGCGCCAACACCACCGCGTTGCGTAAAAAATCTGTCGCGCGGTGTCGCCATTTCAGCGACTTATCCAGCCAACCTGGCACCACCGCACGTTGAAAGTGCGGGTACAACACCACCTGATCTCTTGGGGTTAGGTAGTTCAGGTGGAGGTGGTAGTCTGTAATACCGCCGTCCCAGTAGGCCCCCGCAGGCGCCCCCGGAATATCATGCACGGCCTCTAGAACAAAGGGTATCGAGCAACTGGCCTGTAACGCTGCCATGAAATTTGACTCGGTCAAAACCACCTGGTCCGTCCTGATGTCATCGGGGGTGAACGGTAACTCTCCCCCAGATGAAAAAACGATGCGTTCCAACCACCGACCCAGAAACCGCCTGNGTAGCGCGTTGCCACAAAAGGCCGCCGCGTATCCGATGGGTGTGCGCCAAGGCCCATCACGATGCAAGATGCCGCGACCATGGCTGGTAAACAGGTGTAACCGGAAGCGAGATTGCGCCAANAAGCCCGCGACACGACCGCCGTAAAACGTCTCTAAACTATGGGCGAATGCCTCACTCACCTGCTTTGCGCTGGGGCGTTTGCCGTTAACGAAGTCAAACCGTTGTCGGATGTAATCGTGCTCTAGCGTTTGGAACCCCGCGCTTGAATCCGGTAGACAGGCGGTGGCCATTCGCCACGCACCAATGGAGGCGCCCAACAGGTCAATGGTCTGATCAGCGCTCACCAACCAGTCGCCAAAAATGAACCGNTCAAGGCGCGTAAGGGTCAGGCCCTTGGGGCCGCCAGCGGCCGCAGAAATCGCTGAAACATGACGGGCGGTCAGACCGTCTCTTTCGATCAGGGTGTGCGCATCCGCCCCCGCGTATATCTGCAATGCCTTCATGGTTAGCTTAGGGGCGTTGGTCGGTGGATGGTTTTTTCCACAAATTGATATCGCCGTCTTCGGCAAACACATCGATAGACTTAATTTCTTCCGGCGTGAAAGCGGTGTTGCGCACCGCCGCGACCAGCTCGGTAATTTGGGCCGGGCGACTTGCACCAATTAGGGCGGACGTGACCCGTGCATCACGCAACACCCACGACACGGCCATTTGCGCCAAACTCTGTCCGCGCCCCAAAGCGATCTCGTTGAGTCCACGAATCCGCCGCAGGTTCTCTGCGCTGACATGGCCTGCTTGCAGGGAGTCACCACCCGGTCTGTGCATGCGCGAATCGGCGGGGATACCGTCGAGGTAACGCCCTGTCAACAACCCTTGCGCCAACGCACTAAACGCAATGCAACCGACACCCTCGGCTTCCAGGGTGTCTAGCAAACCGTCTTCAATCCAACGGTTTAAGAGACTGTAAGACGGTTGGTGAATCAGACAGGGGACGCCCATTTCACGCAGTAATCGACTGGCCTCCTGCGTCTTTTGCGCAGAGTAACTAGAGATACCGACATACAGCGCCTTACCTTGTTGGACCGCNGTCGCCAGCGCGCCCATGGTTTCCTCCAGCGGGGTGTCGGGGTCAAATCGATGCGAGTAAAAAATGTCAACATAGTCCAGACCCATGCGCGCCAAACTTTGGTCCAAACTGGCCAAGAGGTACTTGCGTGAACCACCACCAGAGCCATAAGGCCCAGGCCACATATCCCAACCCGCTTTGCTTGAGATNATGAGCTCATCTCGGTAGGGTTTAAAGTCACGCTTCATGTGCGCGCCAAAGTTGGTTTCGGCGCTTCCGGCTGGTGGGCCATAGTTGTTGGCCAAGTCGAAGTGGGTGATGCCCGCATCGAAAGCGGTGCACAACATCTCACGCTGCGTTTGCATGGGCGTGGCGTCACCGAAGTTATGCCACAACCCCAAGGTCAGCGCGGGCAAAGCCAAGCCGCGTGCTCCGCAACGGCGATAAGGCATACGGCCGTCATAACGGTCGCTGTCTGCTGTGTACATAACTGACTCCCAGTTCGGGGCGACGCCACCGAGGCGTGTCACCCCCAGGTGATGATGAAAATTTATTAGCGTTTGGTCTGTAGGTTCTGCAGCTTTGAAAATGCGGAGGCCATGGCAGATGGCGCGACACCGGCTGACCCGCTCTGGCGCTTGTCCCCTGATGGTTTAGCCCGCTCACGGTGCGAGCGATCGGCATGCTCGAACCGGTTGTCACGCGCACCGGAATGCCCGTCCGCCGGTGTCGCGTCGCGTTTCATGGTCAAGCTGATGCGTTTGCGCGCGGCATCGACCTCCAGCACTTTCACCGTCACAATATCGCCNGTTTTCACGACCTCGTGGGCGTGCGTGACAAACTTATTACTCAACTGGCTAACGTGCACCAAACCATCCTGATGCACACCGATGTCCACAAACGCACCAAACGCNGCAACATTGCTCACGGTACCTTCTAAAATCATGCCGACTTGCAGATCCTTCATGTCCTCTACACCGTCGTTAAAGCGTGCNACCTGAAAGTCTGGGCGGGGGTCACGCCCCGGTTTTTCCAGCTCAAGCAAAATATCACCTACCGTGACCTCGCCAAAGGCATCGGTCGCCAAGGACGCGGGTTGAATGCGACGCAGCAAGGCACTCTGGCCCATCACGGCATCGACTGACTGCCCAATTTGCTGCAACAAGCGCTCGACCACCGGATAGGTCTCCGGGTGTACACCCGTCATATCCAGTGGGTTTTTGCCGTGACGTATCCGCAAAAAACCAGCGCTTTGCTCAAACGTCTTCGCACCCAAACCCGCCACATCCATCAGTTGCATGCGTGATTCAAATGCGCCGTTCTCATCTCGCCAACGAACAACCGCCTTGGCCACGGTCGGGTTCAGCCCGGAAACACGGGTCAACAAGGGCGCGCTTGCGGTATTCAGGTCAACACCGACGGCGTTAACACAGTCCTCCACGACCGCATTCAGCTGTTTAGCTAAATCAGTTTGGTTGACGTCATGTTGGTATTGCCCAACCCCAATAGATTTGGGCTCAATCTTGACGAGTTCCGCCAAGGGGTCTTGCACGCGCCGCGCAATACTTGCAGCGCCTCGCAAGCTCACATCAACATCGGGAAGTTCTTGGCTGGCATACGCGCTCGCACTGTAGATCGATGCCCCCGCTTCGCTGACGACCAATTTCTGTACCGCAGCGACTCCCCCGGCTGCATTTTCCGACGTGTCGCGCGCCAGTTGCTTAATGACATCTGCCGCAAGCTTATCGGTTTCACGGCTCGCGGTGCCATTGCCAATGGCGATGAGTGCGACCTTGTGTGTACGGCACAACTGCACCAATGTGTGCGTCGCACCCTCCCAGTCCTTGCGTGGTTCATGCGGGTACACCGTCTGGGTCGCAACCAGCTTACCCGTCTCGTCGACCACAGCCACTTTCACGCCCGTTCGAATACCGGGATCTAGACCCATCACGGCCTTGGTGCCCGCTGGCGCGGCCAGCAAGAGGTCCCGTAAGTTATCGCCAAACACCTTGATGGCAACCTGCTCTGCCGCCTCGCGCAGTTGGGTAAAAAGATCGCGTTCCAACGAGAGACTTAGCTTGACCTTCCACGTCCACATCACCGTGCGCTTCAGCAAGTCATCGCCGAGGCGACCGGCATGACGCCAGCCAATAGACTGGGCGATTAGTCCCTCCGCCANACTGGGNGTACCCGGTACAAGCGCCTCATCAATCACTAATTTGGCATCCAAAATTTGAAGGCTTCGTCCTCGAAACACCGCCAACGCGCGGTGTGATGGCACACGCGCAATGGGTTCTTGATAATCGAAGTAATCCCGAAATTTTGCCGCGTCCGCGCTTTGCTCGTCCTGACCACTTGCCAGCTTGCTTTGAAAAAGACCATTGCCCCAAAGCCAGGCACGCATAGNNGCTAACAAGTTNGCATCTTCTGCCCAGCGCTCACTCAAAATATCGCGCACGCCATCGAGTACCCCGCCAGTGGTCGTGAAGTCAGGGTCCCCTTCCACTCGCTCAGCCAACACAAACGGCTTGGCNGCNTCATTGGGGTCCAGTTCAGGGTCTGCNAACAGGCTGTCAGCCAACGGCAACAGCCCGGACTCTATCGCCATTTGCCCCTTGGTGCGACGCCGGGGCTTAAACGGTAAGTAAATATCCTCAAGCGCTTGCTTGGTTGTCGCAGCCTGTAGGGCGGCGCGCAAGTCGTCGGTCAGCTTGCCCTGTTCGTCGATGCTGCGCAAGATGGCCTCGCGGCGGTCGTTGAGCTCGCGCAAATAACTCAGACGGGCCTCGAGCTCGCGCAACTGAATGTCATCAAGCCCACCGGTCGCCTCTTTTCGGTAACGTGCAATAAACGGCACCGTCGCACCGCCATCAATCAAATCGACAGCGGCCTGCACCTGCTCGGGTCTAACCTTAATCTCTGCGGCAATTTGCGCAACAACTTCAAACATGGCAATCCATCAACAAGGGGGTAGTACAGGCATGGCGGTCCACGGAAGACGCCAATCGGAGAGCCTTAACGGCCGCGAATGGACCTAGGACCCCCTGAAGTTTGCCACAACCGCGACGACCGAACGCCAATCGGCGCCTCGGTTGATCAGATTGCGTCAGCAGTTGCTTAGAGGGCTTAGGCTGCGTTGTTGCGCAGCGCGGCGCGCAGCTCTTCGCCAATATGTGGGCGGCTAGCAAACGGGTCTGGTGGCTGTGTTTGACCCGTAATCGCCTGAAAACGCTCTTGGGCGGTGCCCAAGGCATGGGGATGGCTGTAGATATAAAACTGATCTGTTTTTATGGCTGCAAACACCTTCTCGGCCACNTCTTGTGCGCTCATGCGCCCAGACTGCACCGCCTTGCCCATCATGGCTTGCCCAATGAGCTGGCTGTTTGTCTGACCGGCGCTTGCGAGGTGTTGCGGACGATTCCGCTCGCTTTGACTGATACCCGTTGGCACGAAGTAAGGACAGAGCACACTGGTGCTGACTTGCTCAGTAACCAGACGTAGGTCTTGGTAGAGCGTCTCGGTCAGGGCGACGACAGCATGCTTGGACACGTTGTAAACGCCCATATTCGGGGGGGTTAACAAGCCGGCCATACTCGCGGTGTTAACGATATGTCCAGAATAATCGGGGTCAGCTTTGGCCGCAGCCAGCATCATGGGCGTGAACACACGAACCCCATGGATGACACCCCAGACATTGACACCGAGCACCCATTCCCAATCGGCAACCGATGCTTCCCAGATGAGACCGCTGGCACCCACACCTGCGTTGTTGAAGACAAAGTGCGGCGCGCCAAACCGCTCGGCAACCACTTGTCCCACGCGGTCCATGGCCTCGGCGTCTGACACATCAACGGTCTGCGCGAGCAGCGGCACACCGCGTGCTTCAAACCGTTCGGCGACTGCGGCCAAGGCGTCGGCCTGCACGTCTAGTAAAACAAGGTTCATACCCGCATCGGCGGCGATCTCAGCGCAAGCCAAACCGAAGCCCGAAGCCGCACCAGTGAGAACGGCGGTTTTACCTTTTAATTGTTTCATGCGAAGCCTTGCGTTAGTCGTGTTGAGTCGGCGGGTTTAGTCAGATAGTTTGACCAACTGCTTGCCGAAGTTTTTCCCCTTTAGCAAGCCCAAAAAGGCGTCAGGTGCGCTCTCCAAGCCAGTCGCGATGGTCTCGCGGTAGGTAAGCTTGCCCCCCGCAACCAATTCACCCAACTCACCCAAGGCTTGCGGCCACAAGTCCATACGCTCGCTGACGATGAAACCTTGTATCTTCAATCTATTGACGAGGATCATGGCGGCATTTTCCATCGGGTGCGGTGCACCGTCGTAGCCAGCAATCAGGCCGCAGACCGCGATGCGCGCAAAGGGATTGGTTCTAGCCAGAACCGTATCCATGATGGGGCCACCGACATTTTCAAAAAGGCCATCGACACCATCCGGCGTTGCNGCCTTCAATGCGCCATAGAGACTCTTGCTATCGGCGTTTGCCTTGTAATCGATGCAGGCATCGAAGCCCAAGGTATCGGTTACGTAGGCGCATTTTTCTTCGCCGCCCGC
>JGI26088J50261_1000232_pt1 | contig 34130 bp, 32 predicted proteins | sample SaaInl1SG_22_DNA_FD_50261 | JGI IMG/M metagenome (IMG submission 50261)
TTGAATGGGTAGCAGGTATATTAAATGGAACAACCAACTATATCTTAAGTGAGATGAAGAATAACGGATTGTCTTTTGATACTGCGCTCAAACAAGCACAAGAATTAGGATATGCTGAGGCAGATCCAACTTTTGATATTGAAGGTATTGATGCAGCTCACAAAATAACAATTATTGCGTCACTGGCATTTGGTGTTGCTTTAAATTTTAACTCTGTATATACCGAGGGCATTACCAAACTTCAACTAAAAGATGTAAATTATGCTGAAGGGTTAGGATACAGCATTAAGTTGTTAGGAGTGGCTAAAAAAAGTAATGATGGAATTGAAGTTAGAGTAAATCCCACCTTAATACCAAAAGAAAGGTTGGTAGCTAATGTTGACGGCCCAATGAATGCTGTTTTAGTTATGGGAAATATGCTTGGACCTACTTTATACTATGGTGCTGGTGCAGGCTCAGAACCTACGGCCAGCGCTGTGGTAACTGATGTTATCGATTTAGGAAGAGTAACAACTGATAGCAAACCTTCTTACAATGTTCCGGCTTATGGATTTCAAAACTCAGAAATCAAAGATTGTGAATTTTTAAAAATTAATCAAATTACTTCAGGCTATTATTTGCGAGCAAGCTTTGTTGACTCGGCTGGTGTGCTTGCAAAAATAACAAGCTTTTTTGCTGCAAAAAATTTGTCAATTGATGAGATGCATCAAAAAGTTTTAAAGAAAAATGAAAAAGAGAATGATGTCATCATCGTCATTAATAAGGCCAAAGAATTAGATATTGATATCATTATTGAAGAAATTCAATCAATGGAATCTAATGTTGGTAATGTCATTAAAATTAGATTAGAAAATTTATCAAAATGAAATATATATCGACGCGAGGAAAAGCTCCTAAAATTAAATTCAGTGAGACTTTGTTAACCGGTTTAGCCAATGACGGAGGACTTTATCTGCCTGAGAGCTATCCAAAATTAGATGAGATGGCTTTAAAAAATTTACGTTCCAAATCATACTCTGAACTAGCTTTTGAGATTATGAAATTATATGTTGATGATAACGATATTCCTCATCTCGATTTGAAGCAAATTATTGATAAAACTTATACTAAAAATATATTTTCCTATAATCGTGAAATTCAAGATCCTGCTGATATTACTCCAGCTACAAAGGTAAAAAATAATCTTTATATGTTATCTTTGTCAAATGGTCCAACATTGGCGTTTAAAGATATTGCAATGCAATTTTTAGGTAACATCTTTGAATATTTACTTAAGAAGAATAACCAACAGTTAAATATATTAGGTGCAACCTCAGGTGATACTGGTTCTGCAGCAGAATATGCAATGATTGGAAAAAAGGGCGTTAATGTTTACATGCTCTCGCCACAAGGAAAAATGAGTGCTTTCCAAACCGCTCAAATGTATAGCTTGAATGAAAATAATATTTTCAATATTGCTATTCAAGGAGTGTTTGATGATTGTCAGGATATTGTTAAAGGCGTTTCCAATGATTTAAAATTTAAATCTAAAAATAATATTGGCGCCGTAAACTCTATTAATTGGGGCAGAATTATTGCTCAAATTGTATATTATTTTAAAGGTTACTTTGCTGTCACGAATAATTCAGATGAAATGGTTGACGTTACAGTGCCTTCAGGGAACTTTGGTAATATCTGTGCTGGCCATATTGCCAGAATGATGGGTCTCCCAATTAGAAGATTAATTGTTGCTACAAATGAAAATAATGTTCTGGATGAATTTTACAGAACTGGGGTTTATAAACCTAGAAGTTCAGATCAAACATTTCATACCTCAAGCCCCTCTATGGATATCTCAAAAGCCTCCAACTTTGAAAGATTTGTTTTCGACTTGCTCGATCGTGACGAAGAGCAGTTAAGAGACTTGTGGTCTAAAGTTGACAAAGGTCAAGGGTTTGACCTATCAATGACTAACTATTTTGGAAAAATTAAAAATTTTGGGTTTAGTTCATCTTCCAGTAATCACGAATATCGTGTAAAAATAATCAAACAGATGTTTGAAGAGTTTGGCTTAATTATAGATACACATACCGCAGATGGTTTTAAAGCTGCCTATGATCATATGGACGAGAGCAGTGATATAAAAATGATTGTTTTAGAAACCGCTCTTCCGACCAAGTTTGAAGAGACTGTTATTGAAGCTATAGGTCAAAAACCAAAAAGGCCAGTTGGTTTAGAAGATATCGAAAAGCTTCCACAGTTTTCTGTGAATATGGATAATAGTATTGAAAATGTTAAGAAGTTTATAGAGAGTCATTAAGTTAATGAAACAATATTTAGACTTATTAGATCATGTCTACAAAAATGGCACAAAAAAAGAGGATCGAACAGGCACTGGAACAGTATCTGTTTTTGGACATCAAATGCGTTTTGATTTATCAAATAACTTTCCTCTGTTAACTACAAAAAAAATACATTTAAAATCAGTTATTCATGAGCTATTATGGTTTCTTAAGGGGTCAACAAATATCAAGTACCTCAAGGATAACGGGGTTTCAATTTGGGATGAGTGGGCAGATAAGAATGGTGACCTTGGGCCAGTGTATGGCTCTCAATGGCGCTCATGGAAAGCTCATAATAACGTTACAATTGATCAAATAGAGAAATTATTAATTGATATAAAAAATAATCCAGACTCAAGACGATTAATTGTTTCTGCTTGGAATGTTGGCGAAATTGAAAAAATGAAACTACCTCCTTGTCATTGTTTTTTTCAATTTTATGTCGCCAATAACAAACTGTCATGCCAGCTTTATCAACGAAGTGCTGATATATTTTTAGGCGTACCCTTTAATATAGCCTCTTATGCGTTGTTGACTTTAATGATTGCTCAGGTAACCAATTTAGAACCTGGGGAATTTATTCATACATTAGGTGATGCGCATATTTATTTAAATCATTTTGATCAGGTAAAAGAGCAGTTGTCGAGAGAGCCAAAAACCTTACCTCAAATGAAATTAAATTCACGAATTAGTAATATATTTGATTTTAGTTTTGATGATTTTCAGTTAACTGGTTATGATCCACACCCATCAATTAAGGCTCCTGTAGCAATCTAAAAATGATATTTTCCATAATCGTTGCTATGTCTGAGAATCGCGTTATTGGTATCAATAATTCACTTCCATGGCACATCTCAAGTGATTTAAAAAGATTTAAAGAATTAACGTCTGGAAATATTGTTGTTATGGGAAGGAAAACCTTTGAATCAATCGGTAAGCCTCTTCCTAATCGAAAAAATTATGTTCTTACGAGAAATAAGAACTTAACGATCGATGGAGTTACTTTAATTTCATCTTTAGATGACATAATAGAGAGTAATGATGCAAAAGTATTTATTATTGGTGGCGGAGAAATTTATTCACAGACAATAAATAAATGTAATGAGTTGATTGTTACAAAAATAAAAAAAGAAATTACAGGTGATGCTTATTTCCCTGAAATTGATCTGAATAAATGGAGGGTTGAAGAAAGCTCGGAAATTCTATGTGAAAATAGTATCAATTATTGCTATATTACCTATACAAGAAAATAATTAATTTTTCACGCAGTCAATCGAATATACTGATTTTCCATCAATAATTTCTTTAACAAGACCATGATTGTCTGTTTCAAATCCTGGAAATAATTGATTAAATTTTTCAGCAAACTTTAGGTAGTTAACAATTATTTTATTAAACTTTTCACCAGGAATTAGTAAAGGTATTCCAGGAGGGTATGGAGTCAAGAGAACAGTTGTGATTCGTCCTTCAAGGTTTGCAATTGGAACTCTCTCAGTTTCTTTATGTGCCATTTTAGCAAACGCATCTGTAGGTTTCATGGCCGGCTCTATATTAGACAAGTACATTTCTGTAGTTAATTTTGCAATATCATTTTCCTGATAAACGGAGTGTATTTCATCACAAAGATCTTTTAGTCCTTTTCTTTCGTAATGAGAATATTTTTGTGTAAACTCAGGAAGTACACGCCAAATAGGTTGATTTTTATCGTAGTCATCTTTAAATTGTTGTAATGCTGCCAGTAAAGTGTTCCATCGACCCTTGGTAATTCCGATAGTAAACATTATAAAAAATGAATAAAGACCAGTTTTNTCAACAATTACTCCATGTTCTGCTAAATACTTGGTAACAATTGATGCTGGAATTCCAAAATNTTTATCAAATTCACCTTTCATATTTAATCCAGGTGTAATTATGGTTGCTTTAATNGGATCAAGCATGTTGAANCCNTCTGANAGTTGGCTAAATCCATGCCAATTGTCTTCAGACTTAAGCATCCATGAGTCTCTAGTTTCAATCCCTTCTTCAGTTAAATCGTCAGGCCCCCANACTTTGAACCACCAATCCTGACCCCAGTCGCTATCNACTTTTCGCATCGCTCTTCTAAAATCAAGGGCTTCCATTATTGATTCTTCTACAAGTGCAGTTCCACCTGGTTGTTCCATCATAGCTGCGGCGACATCACAACTAGCGATAATTGAATACTGGGGACTTGTTGAGCTGTGCATTAAATATGATTCATTAAAAATATCACGATCAAGTTTTATATTTTCTGCATCTTGAACCAAAATCTGAGATGCTTGACTCAAACCTGCCAATAGTTTGTGAGTTGATTGAGTAGAAAAAATCATACTATTTTTACATCGAGGCCTGTCTTCACCAATCGCGTGATAATCACCATAAAAATTATGAAATGCTGCATGAGGAAGCCATGCCTCATCAAAGTGGAGAGTATCAATTTTTCCATCTAACATTTCTTTAATTTCTTCAACATTATACAAAACACCATCATATGTAGATTGCGTAATAGTTAATACCCGAGGTTTTTGATTTTTATTTTCAATGAATGGATTTGCTTTAATTTTTTTCTGAATATTTTTCCAGTCAAATTCATCCTTTGGAATAGGCCCTATAATGCCAAAATGATTTCTAGTTGGCATTAAGAAGATTGGAATTGCACCAGTCATAGTAATTGCGTGAAGGACTGATTTGTGACAATTTCTATCAACAATCACCACATCACCTGGGGCTACAGTTGAGTGCCAAACCATTTTGTTAGATGTAGAAGTTCCATTAGTAACAAAATAAAGGTGATCAGCATTATAAATTCTTGCAGCATTTTTCTCTGATGCAGCAACTGGCCCTGTATGGTCAAGCAATTGACCAAGCTCATCTACAGCGTTACAAACATCTGCTCTGAGCATATTTTCACCAAAAAATTGATGAAACATTTGTCCCACAGGTGATTTTAAGAATGCTACGCCACCTGAGTGTCCTGGGCAATGCCATGAGTATGAGCCATCAGCAGCATAGTGCGTAAGAGCCCTAAAGAACGGAGGAGGGAGACTGTCTAGATAGGCTCTTGCTTCACGAGTAATGTATTTTGCTACAAATTCCGGGGTGTCTTCATTCATATGAATAAACCCATTAAGTTCTCTTAGGATTTCGTTTGGAATGTGTCTGCTAGTTCTGGTTTCACCATGAAGAAAAATTGGAATTTCATCGTTTCGGTATCGAATCTCTTCAACAAAGTTTTTTAAACTATTAATTGCCTTCGGATTTTCTTCAGCAAACTCTTCATCATCAATTGCCAGTATAAAAGAGGATGCGCGGCTTTGTTGTTGAGCAAAAGAAGCTAAATCAACATAGCTAGTCATTCCTATAGCGTCGAAACCTTCTTTCTTAATGGCATCTGCTAATAACCTTATACCAAAACCTGAGGAGTTTTCAGAACGAAAATCTTCGTCAATAATTATAATTGGAAAATTAAATTTCATTATATTTTTGGTGGTGTAACACCAACTTGTCCTTGATATTTTCCACCNCTGTCTTTGTAAGAAACNTCACAGACTTCATCAGATTCAAAAAACAATACTTGAGCACAACCTTCGCCTGCATATATTTTGGCCGGNAGTGGNGTNGTGTTNCTAAATTCAAGTGTTACATAACCTTCCCACTCTGGTTCAAAAGGAGTTACGTTAACAATAATGCCGCATCTTGCATAAGTTGATTTACCAAGACACACAGTTAAAATATTTCTAGGTATTTTAAAATACTCGACTGTTCTCGCAAGTGCAAATGAATTCGGAGGGATAATACAATGATCAGACTCGAATTCGACGAATGAATTAGGATCAAAATTTTTCGGATCAACGATTGTTGAGTTTATATTTGTAAAAACTTTAAATTCATTAGCGCATCTTATATCGTAACCATAGCTTGAGGTTCCAAAAGATACGATTTTTTCTCCATTAGCCTCTCTAACAAGATTAGGCTCAAACGGAGTAATCATCGCATTATTTTGTGCCATTTGACGTATCCAACGATCAGATTTTATTGCCATAAATACCTAAAAATTAAAATTAGTCTTCTATATTAATACTAGTTCGCCAAAATTGATCATCATTTTCAAAAATAATTTTTGAAGCGATTGGATCAGTGGAGCCTGCAACGTAATTATGGACTGGTATATTTTTATCCTGCCATTTTTCAATGATTGGGTCAATTAACCTCCATTGAGCATTTACTTCATCAATATGTAAAAATCTTGATTGATTGCCCTCAATTAAATCAAGAAGTAAAGTTTCATATGAGTCTATGGTCTCATCTTCAGGCATACGAATTCCACCGCTAAGTTGTATTTTTCTGGTTTTGGTTTCATCCAAACCTGGAACCTTAGTTTTCATTTCGATGTGGATAGATTCTTTAGGCTGAATACTGATAATAATCCAGTTGTCTGAAAACTCATTGTTAAAGATTTTCTGTGGCTTTAGCTTTATTGAAATGTATGTGGCATTTTCATGAAGCCGTTTTGCTGTTCTGAGATATATAGGAACGTCTTTCCATCTTTCATTATCAATAAATAATTTTACAGCCGCATAAGTTTCAACGAGACTTTCTTCCCCAAGTTCTTCTAAATACCCTTTTACCGGACCCTCATTTTTAATTTCTCCGCTTATATATTGCGCTCTAAAAACATTATTTTCAAAATTATCTAAAGGAATTTGTTTTATCGAATTTAATAATTTAATTTTTTCAGCCCGAATATCTTCAGGAGAGAAAGCAGTTGGTTTCTCCATAGTGGCGAGAGTTAAAGTTTGGAGAATATGACTTTGCATCATATCTCTTAATGCACCTGTGGCATTGTAAAAAGTTGTCCTGTCGCCAACACCAAGTGTCTCATGGTTAGTTACCTGAATATGGTCTATATGATGTTTATTCCATATGGGCTCAAGGAAACTGTTATAGAAACGAGTAAATAGAATATTTTGTAAAGCAAATTTACCGAGATAATGATCAATTCGATAAATTTGTGTTTCTTTTAAATGTTTTTCGATTGAGGTTTGCAGCTCCGCTGCTGATTGACTGTCGTATCCAAAAGGTTTCTCAATAAGAACTCTTTTCCAATTATTGGTTTCGTCAAGCATTCCTGCTGCGGCCAAATCATCAATGATGTTTGCAAAGTCTGAGGGCCTAACCGACAAAAAGAAAGCTAAGTTTTGTGATAACTTTTCATCAATAATTCTTTTTGATAACTTTTTAAAAGCTTCTGGATCATCTGGTAAATTAGCATGATAAATATTTCTATTTAAGAAACGCTCTAAAACTGACGCATCCAAGTCTTTATCGCCATATTTGGCACGAATAATATTTTGAATATTTGTTAACCAGTCTTGATGAGACTCTTCTTGCCTGCCAACCGATACAATTTTCATATTTGGATGCAGTTTGTTTGCAAGATCAAGCTTAAATAAGCCAGGTATTAATTTCACACGCGCTAAATTACCTTTAGCGCCGAATAAAACTAATGTTGAAGCTTCATTTTGTGTCATAAATTACCCTTTTTTCTTGAGCATATGCCCACCAAAAGCATTTCTCATGATTGATAAAAGTTTGTAACCATAACCTTTTTGCTTTTCTTGTGATCTAAATCGCACTTGAAGCGCTAGGGATAAAACTGGAGCTGGTATACCCAAATCAACAGACTCAACAACTGTCCAGCGACCTTCACCAGAGTCGGCAACTATTGGCTCAATGTTATCTAAATTTTGGTCTCCCTTGAGGGCTTCGGCTGTAAGATCTAGGAGCCAGCTTCTTACAACTGATCCATGACGCCATAATTCTGTAACTTTAGCAAGATCAATATTAAATTCAGTCTTGCCTTTTAGAAGTTCTAAACCTTCCGCAAATGATTCCATCATGCCGTACTCAATGCCATTATGAATCATTTTAGTGTAGTGTCCTGATCCAATAGGGCCTACATGCAACCAACCATCTTGCTGGTTAGGAGCAAGAGCTCTTAATACTGGTTCAACTGACTTAGCTACATCATTGTCGGCACCAACCATTAAGCAGTATCCATTATCTAATCCCCACACTCCGCCTGAGGTTCCGCAATCCATAAAACCAATGTTGTGTTCTTTAAGCATTTTTCCAATTTTAACGCTATGCTTATAGTTTGAGTTTCCTCCATCAACAATGATGTCACCCTCGTTTAAAATTGGAATCAGATCATCAATTTGTTTCTCTGTAACTTCACCGGCTGGAAGCATCATCCATATGATTTTTTGTCCATCAATTTGATTTACAGCATCTTCAACGGATGAGGAAGGGATAAGATTTTCCTCAGCTTGTAATCTTGCAATAGTTTCCTTGGAGGTGTCGTAACCCACAACAGATATTCCATTTCTTATTAGTCTTGTAGCCATATTGCCACCCATTTTACCTAGTCCAAGCATTGCAATTTTCATAATATTCCTTTTGTAAAAGTTATTTTTTTGGTAATCTTGTGAATTATTTTAAGGTCGGAATTATATCAAACGTTGACATAGTCTGATAGATTTAAATTCAGTAATAAATAAATAAATAATAATATGCAAATAAATACAAAGTGGATTGATTATCAATCTAAAATCGAATTGGAAAAATCACTGCTAGTTAAAATTTTTGATATAGCAAACCAAGCCATAGCCAGTAGAAACGTTTTTCGAATAGTATTGGCTGGTGGGTCCACCCCAGAAAATATTTATAAAGAATTTTACAATACTAAAAATACTGACTTTTCAAAATGGGAAGTCTATATTGGTGATGAAAGATGTCTTGAAGCTAATGATCCAGATCGCAATAGTGTGATGGTAACAAATGCATTCATTGGAAATTTTAAGGATTTAAGTGCGCCAAAATTTTTTCCAATAAATACAGAAAAAGGTTCAGAGACATCAGCCAAAGAATATAGTGAATTACTGTCAAAAATAGATTCATTTGATCTTGTTTTGTTAGGTCTTGGTGAGGATGGACATACGGCAAGCTTGTTTCCAGGACATCAATGGAATGAGGATCAATTAGTTGTACCAGTTAAAAACGCCCCTAAACCACCATCTGATAGAGTTTCATTAACTCCAAAGGCATTCTCAAGAGCAAAGAAAATTATATTCATAGTTACTGGAAATGGAAAAAATGATGCAGTTAATCAATGGAAAAATAACGAGGGTATACCAGCTTCGACTATATTTTCAGAACAGGATGTTGAAGTGCACCTGAATCTAGATTAATTTTTATTCAATAACAATCTTTGGAAATTTATCTTTAAAATTTTCTTTAGATTGTGCGATTTTTACGCTTATCTTCCTTGCAATTCTTAACATTTCTTGTGATTCCAATGAATCAGGATCATTAATGACGCTCGGGGTGCCCAGATCCATATTTTTCTGAATAGAAGACTTTAAGGGTATTGATCCAAGAAGCTCAATATTATTTTTTTCAGCTATTTTTTTACCACCATTATTGCCAAAAATATGTTCATGATGACCACAATTTGGACATTCAAAAACAGCCATATTCTCAATAATGCCAAGATTTGGAATATTTACCTTTTCGAACATTCCAATTCCCTTTTGAGCATCAATTAAAGCGATATCTTGAGGTGTAGTAACTATCACTGCGCCGGTTACTGGCACTTTTTGTGCAAGGGTCAGCTGTGTATCGCCAGTGCCTGGCGGTAGATCGATTACTAAATAATCTAAGTCAGACCAGTTAGTTTCATTAAGTAACTGCTGAAGTGTGTTTGTAACCATTGGTCCTCTCCATACTACAGGTGTATCTGGGTCTACCAAATAACCAATCGACATTGTTTCAACATCAAATGCAGTAAGTGGTTGCAATTTTTTTCCATCAAGGGATTCTGGTTTGTCGCTGATTCCCATCATTTTGGGTTGACTGGGCCCATAAATATCCGCATCTAGAATCCCGACTTTTGCACCAAGTTTTTTTAAAGATATGGCTAAATTACAAGCTATTGTTGATTTTCCTACTCCTCCTTTTCCAGAAGCAACGGCAATTATATTTTTTATATTAGAAATGGATTGTGTAGAGCCCTGGGTTTGATGACTGGAAATATTCAACACAAAATTAATAGAAATTGACTTGTTAATATGATTTAAAGCTGAAATTATTAGTTTTTTATATCGATCTTCTAGTCCAGTAAATAGAAAACCTAAAGCAACAGAAATCTCAATCACTTCATTTTCATCTTTTATAGAAATATTTTTCTTTAAAAACGGTTTAATGTTTAATTCTGTATCATCTATCGCCGATAATAAATCTTTTATTTTTTCCATAGCTTTAAGTTCAATTGTTAATTATTTTGTTAGAATACGATCATATTTTCCAAATAAAGTTTAAATGAGAAAAATTCTAATCACATCAGCACTTCCATATGCAAATGGAAGTATACATCTTGGACACCTTGTTGAATACATACAAACTGATATTTGGGTAAGATTTCAACGTTTAAATAAACATGAAGTTCACTATGTATGTGCCGACGATACACATGGAACTCCAATCATGATCAAAGCACAAAATGAAAATATTACCCCAGAAAAATTAATTGATAATGTTCACAAAGAACATTCAAAAGATTTCGAAGATTTTTTTGTTTCCTTTGACAACTTTTACTCAACAAATTCTAAAGAAAATAAATTTTTTTCTGAGGATAATTTAATAAACTTAATGCATCTGAAAAAATAACGAGTAAAGAAATTGAACAGTTTTATGATCCTGAAAAAGAAATGTTCTTACCAGACAGATTCATTAAAGGGGAATGCCCTAAATGTAATGCAAAGGACCAGTATGGAGACTCTTGTGAGGGCTGCGGTGCCACTTACTCTCCAACTGATTTGATTAATCCTTTTTCTTCTCTGTCAGGCGCTACCCCGGTTAAGAAAAAAACAAAACATTATTTTTTTAAATTATCGGAATGTGAAAAATTTTTAAAAAATTGGGCGACTTCAGGGACCCTTCAAAAAGAAGCTGAAAATAAAATTAAAGAATGGTTTGATTCTGGCCTTCAGGACTGGGACATTACACGAGACAAACCTTATTTTGGATTTCTTATTCCAGGGGAAACCGATAAATATTTTTACGTTTGGTTGGATGCTCCAATAGGGTATATGGCCAGCTTTAAAAACCTAGCAGATAATAAAAATCTTAATTTTGATGAATATTGGAATGAAAAATCTAATACAGAACTTTATCATTTTATCGGAAAAGATATTCTGTATTTTCATGCATTATTTTGGCCAGCTACTCTTAACTATTCTGGTTATAGAAAACCTACAAAAATTTTTGCCCATGGTTTCCTTACCGTTAATGGTGAAAAAATGTCGAAATCACGAGGAACGTTTATAACAGCAAGAAGCTTCCTTGAGCATGTTAATGAGCCAGAAATGCTTAGATATTATTATGCATCTAAATTAAATGATTCAATGGTAGATATTGATCTTAATTTTGATGACATGTTGTCAAAAGTGAATTCTGACTTAGTTGGAAAACTGGTTAATATACCAAGCAGAACTTTTGGTTTTATCAATAAAATTTATAATGGGGATTTGAAAAAATTAGCAGATATTGATTTTAATCTATACCCAAACCTTGTTAACGACTCCATAAAAATTCGTGAGGAAATTATGGAGCTATATGAACAAAGACTCTACAGTCAGGTTGTTAAAAAAGTTTTTAATTTCGTAGAGCAGGCCAATGAATTTATAAGCAAAGAAGAGCCATGGGCGTTAGCTAAAGATTTAAAAACTAATTCCGATAAGTTACTTGATATTTTAACGATTACAACTTATGTCTTTCGAAATGCAATTATTTACCTAACTCCAATTATGCCTAAACTCTCTGATAAGGTTGCATTACTTTTTAATCAAGACACCTTCAATAGTTTTGATGAAGTAGAAAATTTGATAGCAAATGTGAATAAATATACTCACTTAATGCAAAGATTAGAAAAAAGTAATATTGATAACATGATAGAGGCTAATAAAGTTAAAGAGCAAAAAAAAGAAATTCCTGGAAAAGATGATATGAATAATCTAATAAATATTGATGATTTTTTAAAAGTTGATTTAAGAGTGGCTAAAATTATAAATGCTGACTATATTGAGGGTGCTGATAGCTTGCTTCAAATTAAATTAGATGTTGGTAATTTAGGGGAAAAAACTGTTTTTGCAGGAATAAAATCAAACTATAATCCAGATGTGTTAGTTGGTAAAAACACGGTTTTTGTAGCCAATTTACAACCAAGAAAAATGAAGTTTGGACTATCGGAAGGTATGATTTTAGCAGCGTCCGATCAAGAATATGGACCATTTATTTTATATCCGGATGATGGCGCTAAGCCTGGGATGAAAATAAAGTAAACTTAACTCGTCTCTTTATTAATCAGATCTATAACTTCTTTTGGATTATTGCTTAAAGTGATTGGTCTTCCCACTACAATGAAACTTGATCCCTCTGCGATTGCATTTTCTGGAGTTGCGATTCGGCTTTGATCATTGCTTGAATAGTTTTTAGGCCGAATGCCAGGCGTTACAAATTTAAAATTGTTATTTATTAAAAACGGCTTTATTAATTTTATTTCATCGGCTGAACAGACAATTCCATCCATGCCAGATTCTTCAGCTAATAATGCATATTTTTTAACTTGGTTTTCTATGGAGGCTTTATATCCAAGTTCTAAAAATTCTTCATTATTTAAGCTAGTTAAAATTGTAACAGCTGTAAGCAGAGGTTTCTGATTTGAGCTGATTAATGCTTCTTTTGCAGCCATCATCATTCTTTTTCCACCTGAAGCATGAACATTTATCATCCACACACCCAGCCCAGCAGCAGCCTTTACAGCCTTGTTTACTGTATTTGGAATATCATGAAATTTAAGATCTAGAAATATCTCAAATTCAAATTCATTAATTAGATCGATTATTTTAGGACCTGCAGATGTGAATAGCTCTTTTCCAACTTTTACTCGACAGTCAGCACCTCTTATTTTATCTAAAAATAATCTAGATTCTTCAATTGTTGAAAAATCTAATGCCACAATTAATTTGGATTTGCTCATTTTGTGCTGTCTATCAATTCAGTTGATAAGGTTTCCCATGAATTACAAGCAGGGCATTGCCAGTGATGCTGTCTTGCCTTAAAACCACAGTGATTGCAAATATGAAAAAGCCTATTTCCAATTGTGTTTTTTACAATTTGTTGAATGATTTTTATATCCTGGTTTTTATTATCTTTTGATGCTTGGGCACTAAAAAGTTGATCAAGCACTTCAATCGAGGGTTTTTTGATTAGATTATTTCTGGCTAATTCTTCTGCTTTTTCAGCACCATTTTTTGTAAATACATAATCAAAAATATATTTATCAATTTGATCAATTTGATAACTTTCTCGGTAATGAGAAAGCTGTGATAAGCATTCATTTGTTTTATTTAACTGATCATAAGAATCAAGAAATTTTTTAACGATTAAAACAAAATGTTCGGGTTTTTGAAATTCTATTTTTTTCCAAAACTCAATCGCGTTAACATATTTTTTTTGTTCAAATTCAATTTCACCCATAATAATATTGGCACGAGTATTATTTTTATTTATTTCAAGTGCTTTTTCTAAATTTTTAACGGATTGTACTTTTTTGTTTTTTACTAACTCTTCTAATGCAAGTTCGCAATAAAAGTGACTTACTTGAAGTCTTTGTGACTTACCAAATTTCTTTTCAATTTCAAAGCTGTATTTAACAGCTGAACTCCAATTTCTTTGTTTGATCGAAATATCAAGTAATATATTCAAGTTAAATTCTTCATACTGATTATTACTGATCTCATTAATAAGCTTTTCACATCGGTCATAAAATCCTGCTGTAAAAAAATCTTGAATTAACTCAGCCTTAACTGATTCAATTTGTTGGTCAGTTAATTCTTTTTGATTTAAAAGCTTGTTGTGAAGATTGATTGCTTGATCGATTTTTCCAAGTTTTCTTAAAATATTACCTTGGATAAAATGAAGCTCAAGGGAGTCTGGTTTTATCCTTAATGCATCTGAAAATGATTCGGAGGCTTTTTCATATTCTTGGAATAAAATATAATTTAAGCCTTTGAAGTAGGAAACTGGGAGATCGGTAGTCTCGGAGATTATATGTTTTATATCAATTCTTGCAGAAATCCACCCAAGAGCGAAAAAGAAAGGAATTATTAATAACCACCATAACTCAAATTCAACCATAAATTTTTTTTTGATTAATCTAGATTAGTATACGATATTTATTGTTTATCAACACGAATGCGCAATTCTTTTCCTGCCTTAAAATGAGGGACTGATTTCTCGCTTATATGAACCTTTTCTCCAGTTTTTGGATTTCTCCCAATTCTTGCTGGCCTTTTACTTAAAGAAAAACTTCCAAACCCTCTAATTTCAATTCTTTTACCTTTGTTTAGAGTGTCAGTCATTGAATCAAGAATATTTTTCACAGCCAGTTCAGTATCTTTTTGAACCAGCTGTGAAAATTGAGCTGATAACTTCTCAATAAGCTCAGAGCGAGTCATTATGATTACTCTTTACTTTCTTTATCTGATGAGTTATCCATTTTAGCCTTCAGAAGAGCACCTAAATTGGTCGTTCCAGCATTCTCCGGCTCGTTACTTGCTTTTTTAGCTTTTGCTGACTTTGAAGAATCATCTGATTTCTTAGGAGTTTCATCTTTTGCTTCTTCAACATAGTCTGAAGAGAGCTGTTTGATGCCTAAAGAAATTCTTTCTTTATCTACATCAATAGCAAGGATTTTCGCTTCCACCTCATCACCTTTTTTGTACTTTTTCACAGCTTCTTCATTTGATTCTGACACAGAAATATCAGAAAGGTGAATTAAGCCATCAATACCGCCATTTAGGCCAATGAAGATACCAAAATCAGTAATCGATTTTATCGATCCTTTGATTGTATCGCCTTGTTTATTATCTGCCTCAAATGCAAGCCATGGATTTTCTTTACATTGTTTAATTCCAAGGGAAAGTCTTCTTTTATCTTCATCCACCTCAAGTATCATCACTTCTACTTCATCACCAAGATTTACAACTTTAGTAGGGTGGATATTTTTATTGGTCCAGTCCATTTCAGATACGTGCACCAAACCCTCGATTCCAGATTCGATTTCAACAAAAGCACCGTAATCTGTTAGGTTAGAAACCTTACCAAAGATACGTGTATTTATTGGATAGCGTCTTTCAAGACCAATCCATGGATCATCATCAAGCTGTTTAAGTCCAAGTGAAACGCGGTTTTTTTCTTGATCAAATTTAAGCACTTTTGCTTCAATCTCATCACCAACATTCAATACTTCAGAAGGGTGTTTGATTCTTTTCCAAGCGAGATCGGTTATATGTAGAAGGCCATCAATTCCACCTAAGTCTACGAATGCACCGTAATCAGTTATATTTTTAATAATTCCTTTCACAACCGCGCCGTCTGTTAGGGATTCAATTATTGATTCTCTGTCAGCACCCATTTGTTCTTCAAGCACAGCTTTTCTGGATACAACAATATTATTTCTTTTTTTATCGATCTTAATTACTTTTAATTCTGTTTCTTTGTTTTCATATGGTGAAGTATCTTTAACGGGCCTAGAATCTACTAGAGAACCTGGTAAGAATGCTGTTATGCCTTTTACTGAAACTCTTAATCCACCTTTAACTCTAGAACTTACGAAGCCAGTAACTGATTCGTTAGTATTCATTGCATTTTCAAGATCTTCCCATGCTTGAATTTTTTTTGCTCTATCTCTAGATAGAATGGTAGATCCATATCCATCCTCTAATTTTTCAATTGCCACTTTAACAAAGTCGCCAACCTGAACTTCAACTTCTCTTTTATCGTTATGAAATTCATCAGCTTTAATAAAGCTTTCTGATTTAAGACCTGCGTTTACAATCACTACGTCAGAGTCAATAGAAATTACCTCTGCAGTAATTATCTCACCTTGACGCATTTCTTTAAGCGCCATGCTTTCTTCGAACATAGCTGCAAAATTTTCTGTACTTTTTAATTCTGTATTATTTGTTAAAGTTGACATTAAAATATCCAAATCCCATCTAGCAATGGGTTAATTAATTAAATCCTTAAAGTTTTGAGCTCNAAGGGGTAATAAAAAAGAAATTATTTATTAATGTGAGTTAGCAACAAACTTATAACTTCTTCAGGTGATAGATTAGTAGTATCTATAATCACTGAGTTAGNTGCTGGTACAAGGGGTGATACACTACGATTTTGATCTCGNTCATCCCTGTCNCTTATTTCTTTTTCNAGGGTGGTNATATTAACATCAAAACCTTTAGAAATCAACTGTTTATATCTTCTTTGAGCTCTTTCGGCAACTGAAGCATTTAAATAAAATTTGTACCTTGCTTCGGGAAACACCACTGTACCCATATCTCTTCCTTCCGCAACTAGGCCAGGATGTTTAAGATGCCTTCTCTGTTTATCAAGTATCGATTCTCGAATTATATTTGATGTTGCAATAATAGAAGCAGAAGATGCAATCTTTTCTGTTCTTATATCACTAGTGATATTTTTTTTGTTTAATAAAATTTCTGCATTAGAGAAGTCTAAATCCGCTAACTCAATTTCTTTTATTGCTTGGACTTCATTATCAAATGAAATATCTTTATCTAATAAAAGATAGGCTATGACCCTGTAAATTGCCCCTGAATCAAGATAGTTAAGATTTAATTGTTTGGCAATTGCTTGTGCAACCGTTCCTTTTCCAGTACCTGCAGGACCATCAATGGTAATAAGCATCATTTAACTATACTCAGAAAATCTTTGAAGTAATTGGGATAAGTTTTTTTTACACATTCTGGATCATGGATGATTGTGGTAACTCCAGCTAGACATGTTAAAGAAAAACACATAGCCATTCGGTGATCATTATAAGTCTCAACCTTAACGTTATTTTTTATTTTTTGTGGGGGATTGATTTCAATTGTGTTTTCAGTTGTCGATACAAAGGCACCAAATTTTTCAAGTTCATTTTTCATCGCTATAATGCGGTCTGTTTCTTTTACTTTCCAGCTTTTTATATTAATTAATTTCACCGGTGATTTTGCAAATAATGCCATTACTGCGATTGTCATAGCTGCATCAGGAATAGCTATACAATCAAACTCGCCACCAAGGAGCTCTGAAGCCATGCTAACCTTAATTGAATTATCTAGATACTGAACCTGAGCACCCATTTTCTTAATAAAATCTAAAAACTTTATATCACCCTGGATACTTGCTTGATTAAGGCCTTTTACTTCAATTGACCCAGATATAGCTGCTGCAGCAAAAAAATAACTGGCTGATGATGCGTCTGGTTCAACATTTATATATTTTTTGTTATACGAATAGGTATTTTCTTTTGAAAAAAAATATTTAAATGACCGGTAGTTATTATTTGTATAAGTAACGTTAAACATTTTTAGCAAACTTAAGGTAATGTCGATGTAAGGTTTTGAAATTAAATCTCCATCAACAATGATTTCAATATCCTTGTTTAACATTGGAGCGGCCATCAGTAGCCCGGTTAAAAATTGACTAGAAATGCTTCCTTTAATATTTATTTGGCTAGTATTATTTTTTATGATGGGATTTATTTTTACAGGAGGAAAACCATCATTTTTTAAATAGCTTATTTGTGCCCCAAGTTGAGAAACTGAATTTACTAGGTCTTTGATTGGCCGTTCATGCATTCTTTCAATTCCATCGAGATTATATTCACCGTCAGATAAGGATAAAACCGCACACAAAGGACGAAATGCAGTACCTGCATTACCTAAAAATAAGTCGGTTTTTTTTGTAAAATTTCCTGATATCCCATGAATAGTAAGCGAATCAACACTCTGATCAATTGCAACATTCAATTTATTCAGGGCCTTGATCATAAATTCCGAATCTTCAGAAAGGAGATGGTTTTTTATAACTACCTTGTTAGGTGTAAGTGAGCTCAGCAGAAGCAATCTATTGGTAATACTTTTTGATCCCGGGGGGGTTATTGACCCACTGATGTAATTTTTTGGGTTTAATACAATATCTTCTATGTTACTCATCCCAGTTTTTCCTTAGATCACTTCCATTGTGAATAAAATCAAACAAAGCGGTCTCATCCTCTAAGGCATTTTCAAATTCTTTTAATTGTTCGATATATGATTTTAGGTCTTTTAAGCATGCTTCTTTATTGTCAATAAATATATCTCTCCACATCTCAGGAGAGCTTGCTGCAATTCTTGTGAAATCTCTAAATCCACTAGCTGCAAAATTTAACAATTCTTCTCGATTTTCTTTTTTATTAATCATTGACATAAACGAAATTGCTAAAGCGTGGGGAAGGTGGCTTACTGTTGAAAATATTTCATCATGATTTTCTGGCGACATAATAATTGTATTGCCATTGAGTTGTTTCCAAAAGTCTTCAATCTTCTTTATTGAAGATTCAGTATTAAGCTTGTGCGGCGTGATTATGATATTTTTTTTATTGAAAAGATTATTCTGTGCTGCCTCGGGGCCATTTTTTTCAGAACCTGCTATTGGATGTGAGCCAATAAAATTTTTAGACTCAGCACCTAATATATTTTTTACTGAATTAATAATATTTGTTTTAGTACTTCCAACATCAGTAATTAATGTTGATTTTGATAGGAAAGGTTTTATTTGTTTTAAAACTAATTCAATTTGCTTGACGGGTGTAGCAATGATCACCAGGTCTGCATCGTGTATATTATTAAAGTCATCAGAAATCTCATGAACTAGTTGAAGCTGCAATGCTTTTTTTAGGGAATCATGATTTCTTCCAAACCCAATTACTTTTTTAGATAACTTTTTCTCCAAGCACTCTTTTCCAATTGAGCCACCAAGAAGTCCTAGTCCGATGATGCAAATTTTATGCATTAAATTTTTCCCACTGTTTATTTATAAATAACTCATAAGGCTTGAAATTAGTCTTATAGCGCATTTTAGCATTTTCATTTATCCAATAACCAAGATATAAATAAGAAAAGTTGTTTTCCTTGCACCATTCTGATTGCCATAAAATGGCATAAGTACCAAGGCTTAATTTTGGAAAGTGTTGATTGTAGATAGTATAAACTGCGGATATTCCATCACTAATAAGATCAACTATGCTAATAATCATCAATTGTTTATTTAAATAAAACTTGAACATTTTGCTGTCATGGTTGCTGGTCAAAAGAAAGTTTTTATATTCCTCTTTCTGATCTTCTTCAGATGTGGATTGATCATTATGTCTTTTTGTCTGGTAACTTTGGTAGAGTAAAAAATCTTCCTGCTCAAATTTAAGGTCACTTATCTCAACATTAAATTGGTTCCTTTTTAAACATTTTTTTTGTGTTGTGTTTAATTTTAAATCATCTACTTTAATTCTAATTGGGATGCACTTCTCGCACTCATGGCAGTGGGGCTTATAGACATGGTTTCCACTTCTTCTGAAGCCTTGGTGAATTAAATTGTTAAATTCATTTTGATTAATTGCTTGATATGGAGAAGCAACAATGGATTGAGCTTTTTTTGATTCCAGATAACCGCAATTATAGTTGGCGGTTAAGTAAAATTGAATTTTCTTGAATTCATTGTTTTCTGGATAACTCATTCTTTTATTATATCTATAAACTTTCGTCTTGAAACAAGCTCTCCACCCCAATTCGAAATATGTTCAGATTCAACTTGCGAGTCGATCATTACGATTTTGTTTTCTTTTAACCATTGGCACATGAAAAAAAAACATACTTTTGATGCATTATCCAGTTTATGAAACATAGACTCCCCAAAAAAATTTTTACCAATAAGTAATCCATAAATACCACCAACAAGATAATCCTGGCTGTAAACTTCGAATGAATAAGCAACCCCTTCCTTATGGAGGTTTGAATAAGTTTCAATTATCCTGTTGTCAATCCAGGTTCCGGTTTGATTTTTTCTTTTTATCTGCTGACAATTTTTTATTACCATGGAAAAATTGGTATTAACTTTAAAGGTAAATTCATTTTTCTTAATGATCTTTTTTAGGCTTCTTGAGGCGTGGTAATTATTGGTAAATAAAACCTGCCTTGGATCTGGTGACCACCATAAAATTGGCTCATTATGATTGAACCAAGGAAATAGTCCATGTTTGTATGCCGATTTAACAAGTTCTGGATTTAGTTCTTCAGATATGCCAATTAATCCTGGTATTGGCTCAAAGTCAAATTTAATGGTTTTAAAATCTTCAGGTTTCTGAATTAGAATTAATTGTTTATCTACCATGGTTATAATGTAACAATAAATAATCTTTTAATCTAAATGAATATACCCATGAAATTTTTATTAACAATTTTATTAGTTTTTTCCATAAACTGTTTTGGATCAATTTTATTATATGAAGTTGAGGACAAGGAGGGAAACAAACACTTTATCTTTGGAACTTTTCATACGGATGATAATCGCGTTACTAATCTGGATCCAATAATTATTCAAAGTATTCAACAAGCAAGTTTATTTCTTATGGAAACGGAGGAGTTAAACGATGTATCAATACTGCATTTAACCGATTTTGATGCTTTTGATTACTTAGATGAAAAAAAACAAGATGAATTTAAGTCGCTTTGCGATTTTCATGTGATGAACTGTGATTCAGTAAGAAAAATGAAACCCTGGCTCACGGCATTTATTTTTGATTCTCCAAAACCAATAACTCCATTTAATCAAGACAATCTCTTAAAAAGACAGGCAGAAAACTTTGGAATTAAAGTAAAAGGAATCGAGACAGTAGATGAACATTTCTCAGCACTCGATTCTTTAAATATCAATGAGCAAGTTAACATTCTCATTAACACACTCGCAAGATCTGAGGAGGAAAAAGAAAATAATTTTGAGCAAATCATGAAGGTTTATTTGTTGGGTGACCTAGAGCAAATTAGGCTGGTTGACCAGCAAGTCTCTTCAGGTTTGATGAATAAAAATGTTTGGCAAAAAGTTAAACAAAAACTATTGATTGAACGAAACGATCTATTTAATGAAAGAATTAAGTCATTCATGAGAAACGAGAGGTTATTTATTGCCATTGGGGCCTCGCATTTATCTGGAGAAAATGGCTTGCTAAATTTTTTAAAAAAAATGGAGTTTAAAGTTGACAGGGTTGAGTAAGGTTTGAAATGCAATTAATTCATTCAAAAGAAAATGAGCGGATTAAGTTATTAAAAAAAGTCTACGCAAGCAGTGCTTTTAGAAAAAAAACTAATCTGACTATCCTTGATGGAATTCATTTATTTGAAAGTTATTTAAAGACTTACTCTGAATTTGATGCCATCTTTTGTACGCAAAACTTTTACGAAAAAAATATTCTTTTTTTCAAACATGACTGGGATACAAAAATTTTTATTGTGGACCATGCCCTTCTAAGATCTGTTTCTTCGATGAATTCTTCTTCGGATTTCATGGTACTGATTTCAAAACCAAATATACCAATACATATTAGTCAGCTCAATGATGGAATGTATCTCTATCTAAAAGATATACAAGACCCAGGAAATGTTGGCTCAATATTCAGGGCTGCTCAGGCAGCTGGAAACGCAGCAATTTTTTTATCAAAAAATTGTGTTGATGCCTGGAGTCCGAAAACTCTGAGAGGAAGTCAAGGTTTTCAGTTTAATATCCCTATAGTTGAAGACTTTGACATTAATTCCTTAATAGCCTCAGATCTCAAATTCTTAATTGCTGACATGAGTGGTCAGAATGTTTTTAACTTTGATTTTCCGCGCAAGACTCTATTAATTTTGGGCAACGAAGGAGTGGGCGTTAGGGACGATTTGAATATTGAAGACGCTATTTCTATATCTATCCCAATGTTTAATAATGTTGAATCCTTAAATGTTGCTCTAGCTTCAGGGTTGATTAGCTATCAATACTACAATCAGTTTAAAAGTTGATCATTTTTGTTAAAAATAATATCGATGTCTGCTTTTGAGATGACATATTTTTTTTGACAATATTCACAGATCATTTCGATCGTATCGTTTTTGACAGACTCATATATNTCTGTTGGATTTATTAAGCTTATGGTTTTTAATATTTTTTCTTCACTGCAAGAACATTGGTGAGTNACTTNATGGTCTTCAAAGATCTCTATAACCTCATCTGGAAAAATGTTACTNAGTGTGTCTTCAAAATTCTCAGATAATTTATCTTTATTAATATTTTCGATAGTTTCCCATAACCTGTTAGTATTTTTTGCGTGATCCTCATTTACGTGAGGCATTTCTTGAAAAAGAACTCCGTATGAGGTTCCATTGTGTTGGTTGAAGAAAATTCTACTTTTAATCTGCATTGACTGAGTAAGATACCCCTCGATCATTTCTTTAATGTTTCCTGATTTGACGTCAATGATTCCCTGATAGGGTGCTTTTTGATCCTTATGAACAATAGATAAGGCAAAGATGGAATTTTTTAATAATTCATCAAAGGGTTTTATGGTTTCATTTTTTAATTTTACCGTTCCTCTAATATTGAAGTTATGGTCAGATTCGGCAATAATTAATTTAAGATCATTCTTTCCTTGTATTTGTAATATCAGGCCTCCTTCAAATTTTAAAGTGGCTGCCAACATAGGGCTTACTGTCATCAATTCTTCGAAAGGTCCTAATACCTGAGGCGGTATTGGCAAACTTTGTCTTAGCTCGTTTAGGCTATTATTGAGTTTGATAATGTTCCCACGTATCGAACTATCTTGAATTACAAAACGACTAATTTTATCTTTTGACATACCATCAATTATACCAAAAAACATTTAATAAAAATTTCTTGTAATGAGAATCATTCTCATTTAGAATGAGAACCATTCTCATTTAGATTATTGACTTAATATAAATCAAATGCAAAAAAAATATTTAATTGGTTATGCAATTGTCCTAGCTTCTGTAAATCTTAAAGCAGAGGATTTGGGTCTTGCAGGTATTGATGTCACTGCTCCAAAAGGAGTATATAAGAGTAGCTATAGTTCTAGCGCTACTAAAACAAATACTAACATCATGGACCTACCTCAGACTATTACTATCATTAATCAGCAGCAATTAAATGATCAGCAAATAACAGACATGAGCAAGTCTGTTACTTACTCACCAGGTATTGATGTCGACCAAGGTGAGGGAAATCGCGATGCATTTATCATTAGGGGCAATAAAACATCTGCAGATCTTTATTTAGATGGAATTAAGGATGATGCCGAGTATTATCGCGACCTTTATAACATTGACCAGGTGGATATTCTTATGGGCGCTAACGGAATATTATTTGGAAAAGGTGGAAGTGGTGGTGTAATTAACAGAGTCAGTAAGCAAGCAACTTTTGATAATACAAATAATATGACCATCCAACTTGGAAGTTTTGATTCTAAGAGAAGCACACTAGATGTTAATAGAAAAATCTCAGACCGTTTAGCAGCAAGGCTAAATGTCATGGCTGAAAAAGGAGATTCGTTTGTTCCTGGAGTGAATTATGAAAAACAAGGTATTAATCCAGTTTTTACTTTCTTGGTTGATGATCAAACTACTGTTCGTTTTGGGAGAGAGTTTTATCATGATCAAAGAATAGGTTATCGAGGTGTTCCGTCAAAAAATGGAAGACCTTACAATGGAAACCGTTCTCAGTATTATGGCAACTCATCAATGAGCCCAAATGAAGTTACTGTTAATTCAACTTTTATTGCTCTTGAACATAACTTTTCAGACTACCTCAATTTAAAAAATACGACCAGATATACTGATTACGATAAGTATTATTCCAATATTTATGCAAATAGTTCTGTGCAAAGTGATTCCGTTACATTAAGCGCCTATTATGACAACACTCAAAGACAAAACTTTTTTAATCAGACGGATGTAACTTGGAACTTCGATACGGCTGATATTTCGCATACACTTTTGACAGGAATGGAAATTGGAACCCAGGATAATAGACGCTACCGTTTAACTGATACTGATCAAGTTGTAAGTATTCATAATCCAACTGGCTCAGCTTGGAATTATGGAACGTACAACCGCGATAAGAGAACAAATATCTCATATCGCTCAGTGTATGCTCAGGATCAGATTAAATTTAACGACCAACACCAAATTGTCATTGGATTTAGGCATGATGATTATGAAACAGATTTTAATTTAGTTGCGGAAAATTCTGCTTTAGTTGGAGATAAGTTTAAGATTAATGACAGGATGATTTCAACGCGATTAGGGTATATCTATAATCCTAGTCCGGAGGTGAGTTATTACCTTTCTTACAGTAATTCTTTTCAACCAAGAAATGGCGATCAGCTGGATGCAATCTCTTCAAGTAATGCGAACGAAGATCCTGAAAAATTTATTAATTATGAAGTCGGGACTAAATGGCAAATTAATTCCAAATTATTTGCAACGGTTGCAATATATCAATTAAATCGAGAACGAATGCAAATTACCGACCCAAATGATTCATTAAATAAAATCATTGTTGACGGACAGAGGTCAAGGGGTGTTGAAATTAGTATCAATGGACGTTTAACGGATAACTATTCGATCGTCGGTGGTTGGAGTTTCATAGATGCAGAAATTACTAAAGATCAAGGTTCAGGGTCCAGTCTAATTTCAGCAGGTACTTCCCTTGGTAATGTGGCAAAAAATAATTTTTCATTGTGGAATAAATATGAATTTAATTCTCACTGGTCCTTTGCTCTGGGTGCTATCGGTCGGGGAAATATGTATGCGGCAACACCAACATCATCTTCAAGCGTTAATCTTCCTGGCTGGGTTAGGTTTGATGCGGCAACTTATTTAAAGATCGATAACAAAACAAGACTTCAATTAAATATCGAAAATATCTTTGACAAAACCTATTACTCATCTGCACATAATGTAAATAATATAATGGTCGGTATGCCCCTTAATGCTCGACTAACCCTTATGCATGACTTTTAAGATATTGAGATATTCATAACTTTTGGTATGTCTTTGGATTCCCAATTCTGGATTGCATGTTTTATTAACTCATCATAACTGAGCTTTTGACTTGGTAAAGTTTGATTCAGTAAAGTGAGAATTTTAATCATGTTTTTCAACCTATTTTCTTTTTTCACAGGGGTTGCGTCTTCACTTTTGCTGATTTTTTTAGAATCAATAACCAAGACAGGGTGGTGAAAATAATCTAATTCAGGAAGGTTTAATAATTTTTGAATAAATCTTTGTTGAAGCGTTGAATATAATAAATCTGAACCGCGAGTAACATTTGTTACCCCTTGAAGAAAATCATCAATTACACAACAAAATTGGTAGGCAAAAGAATCTTTCCTTTTAATTATAAAGTCATAAATTTCTTCGTCATTAATTTGAGTTTCACCAAAATTAAGATCGTAAAATTTTTTTGACATATTCATAGATCGAACTCTAGTGGAGCCAGAGTTATGATCTAAATCTCTGCAAATTCCATCATATATATTTCCTAGTTTTGATTGCGGTAGTGATTGAATTCTCTTTCGGTTACATTTGCATAAATATAATAATGACTTAGGTATTTTATTTAGATATGATTCATAATCTTTGATGTGTTCACTTTGATGATATATCTCATCAGGAAATAAACCATAAGCTTTAAGTTGATTAATAATTTCAATTGTATTTTGAGGTTTCGACCTTTCTTGATCTATATCATCAATCCTTAATTTCCATAACCCATTTTTATTTTTTGCATCTAAATAACTAACCGTAGCTGATAACAAAGAACCAAAATGAAGCAAGCCTGATGGGCTCGGTGCAAATCTGCCGATATATCTTTCTTTAGTCATTCGCTATAAGGTTCAATATACCAATCTGACATTTGTGAGCCATTCATCACCAGATAGCATTGAAGGCGTTTTTCACTGAAGGGAGATGCGTAAAAATGATATTTCCTTTGTATGGAGTAGGGATATTTTACTCCTCGAATAATTTTCATTTTTGCGCAAAAAATTGAGTCGTCTAGAAACTGTAAATTAAAACTATCAACTAACTTTTTGGCATAAGCTTTGGCTTTTTCACGCTTTGCTAAATTGTCAATGAAGTATCCCAAAATCACCAGTAGGATAAGAATAAAGATGGTGTTCATATCTGCACCAAAATAAAGCTAAAACTGTGTTTTTCTGCTCTAATATGGAGCATATATATAATTTTTTCTGTCATGATATCTTATATTACTAGAATTTTAATGTACGATAGCTAGAAATTTAATTTTGGGAATTGTTCATGGAAAATTTAGTTAATCAAAGCAATGTACTTTTTGTCCTTCTGGGTGCAATTATGGTACTGGCAATGCATGCAGGATTTGCCTTTCTTGAGGTGGGTACAGTTAGAGAAAAAAATCAAGTCAATGCGCTTGCAAAAATTATCGCTGATTTTTCAATATCAACCATAGCTTACTTCTTTATCGGTTATTCTTTAGCTTATGGAATGAATTTCTTTGACTCAGCCACAGTCATATCTGAAAAGAGTGCATTTGAGCTCGTCAAATTCTTTTTTCTCTTAACTTTTGCTGCCGCTATTCCTGCAATTATTTCCGGGGGTATTGCCGAGAGAGCATGTTTCAAGCCACAACTAATCGCCTCTTTTGTTATTGTAGGCTTTATCTATCCAACTTTTGAAGGAATTGTTTGGAATGGTAATTTTTCTATTCAGTCGGTTTTTGAAAATTTATTTGGACATGAATTTCATGATTTTGCAGGGTCAATAGTTGTTCATGGGTTTGGTGGATGGTTGGCTTTATCTGCTGTTCTTATTTTAGGCTCAAGATATGGCCGCTACAAGAAAGATGGGTCATTAGTTGCTTTTCCTCCGTCAAGCATTCCATTTCTTGCACTTGGTTCATGGATTTTAGCTGTTGGTTGGTTTGGTTTTAATGTGATGTCTGCCCAAGAATTAAGTGGTGTATCAGGTTTGGTCGCTGTTAATTCTTTGATGGCTATGGTCGGAGGTACTTTAGCGTCTCTGTTGGTTGGTAGAAATGATCCAGGTTTCTTATATAACGGACCGCTTGCAGGACTCGTGGCAGTATGTGCAGGATCAGATTTATTCCATCCTATCGGAGCCCTGATTGTCGGTTCAGTTGCAGGAGCATTATTGTTATGACTTTTAATATGACTCAAAATAAATGGAAAATTGATGATGTCCTAGGTGTGTGGCCTCTTCATGGTTTATGTGGTTTATGGGGTGGTATTGCCGCAGGGATTTTTGGACTAGAGATGTTTGGTGGTTTGGGCGGTGTTTCATTCCTGGGTCAATTAACAGGGTCAGTATTGGGTATCTCGTTTGCTTTTATTCTAGGCTTTGTCACTTACAAAATAATTAATATTTTCTCTCCAATTAGGCTGAGTCAAGAAGAGGAATATAACGGTGCTGATATTTCAATTCATAAAATTACAGCTACACCCAATATAGATCGATAAATTAATCTCATGCTAAAATCTCCGCATGAGTAATATTTATGTCATCATTCCCTCTTCAGGAGAGGGTAGTCGTTTCGGATCCTCAGGTCCGAAACAACTTCATATACTCAATGATGAACCTATCCTAATCAAAACGCATAACATTTTTAATATTCCTGAAATTACAGCTATTTTTATTTCCGTTAATCAAACAATCAAAAAAAATATAACTGACTTGAAATTACGATTCAATTCAAAATCTGAAATTTTAGAAACCGGTGGAAATAGTCGTTCCGAGACAGTACTTAAAACTTTGATACACGTCAGTGCGTTTGCAAAATCTGATGACTGGATTATTGTTCACGATGCAGTAAGACCTTTCCTAGATCAAGACACCTTAAAAAAATTCATTAAGACGATAGAAGCTACTGAATTTGGTGGGATAATGGGCTTTCCAGTTGTTGAAACCGTTAAGTTGGTTGACAACAATTTAAGAGTTTCGGAAACAATTGATCGAACCAAAGTTTGGCTAGCTCAAACACCTCAGATGTTTCCTTTTCATCTTTTAAAAAAAGCATTGCAGGAATTTAAAGGCATACCAACTGATGAATGCCAAGCAATAGAAGCTCTCGGTTATAAGCCTACTATTTTTATGGGTGATGCGAAAAATATAAAAATTACTTATCAAAAGGATCTATTCATATAGAAAAGAATGTTATGAAAATAGGACATGGATTTGATGTACACAGATTGGTTAAAGGTCGCGATTGCATAATTGGCGGAGTAAAAATACCTTATCATTTGGGGCTGGATGGTCACTCTGATGCTGATGTTTTAATTCATGCTGTTTGTGATGCATTAATTGGTGCTATGGGTCTTGGCGATATAGGTCATTTCTTCCCNGACAATGATCCANAGTATAAAAATATTAATTCTCGAGATTTGTTGTCCCAAGTCAATAAGTTTTTGCATGAAGAAAAATTTNANATCATTAATATTGACGCTACGATTATTNGTGAAGAACCTAAAATATTTCCTCATATAGAAGCAATGAAAAAAAATCTCTCACAAGATCTAAATTGCGAATCATCTTTAATTAATATTAAAGCTACCACAACAGAAAAAATGGGTTCCATAGGCAGAGGTGAGGGCATTGCTGCTGAGGTTGTTTGTCTGATTAACGCTTATTAAGGAGGGCAATAAGAGCACCACCGCCACCCTCATGATTGGGTGCCTGTATAAAGCAAATTACCTCCTCTTTTTGTATTAACCATTTTTTTACTTTATTTTTTAGGACTGGTTCTTTGTTTTTGGAGTTAAATCCTTTTCCGTGGATTATCCTTACACAGCGAACATTATGATGTTTGCAATGGCTAATAAAAGTCACCAAAGCTTCTTTTGCCTCAGGAGTGATTAATCCATGAAGGTCTAAAGTTTCTTGAATAACCCACGAACCATTCCTCAGTTTTTTAATGATGTCAGGTGAATGGCCAGGTTTAAGATAAAATAATTCATCTTGTGCAAGAAAGTAATCTAAAGATTCAAAATTATCACTCAGGGCGTCAATCAAAACCTTCTTTTCATCTTCAATTAACTTTTTCGCAATCGGCCGAGGTTTTTTTTTAAAACTATACTCATCAAGACGATCTTTAGTCTTAAGGGGCTTTACGTCCCCAACTGCCTTTCTAAAGATTTCATCTTCTTCATTCATTGTTGCTTAAGAATCTTTCAGCATCCAGGGCGGCCATGCATCCAGTTCCTGCTGATGTAATAGCTTGTCTATATATATGATCTTGCACATCACCGGCAGCAAAAATTCCAGGGACTGAGGTAGCCGTAAAGTTTCCATCACGACCATTGTTGGTAATAATGTATCCATTTTCCATTTTTAATTGACCTTCAAAAATATCGGTATTTGGTTTATGACCAATTGCGATAAATACGCCATTAACATTTATTTCTTCAATATCTTGAGTTTTCGTATTACGTAATTTTAAGCCGGTAACACCTGAACTATCCCCGATCACTTCATCCAACTCCCTGAATGTTTTTAAAGTAATCTTTCCTTCTTTTTCTTTTTGATAAATTTTTTGCATCTCAATTGCCTCAGCACGGAATTGATCTCTTCTGTGAATTAAGGTTACGTGCTTGGCTATATTTGATAAATATAATGCCTCTTCTATAGCTGTGTTGCCACCACCAACAACTGCAACNTCTTGATTTTTATAGAAAAATCCATCACATGTCGCACAAGCTGATACACCTTTACCCATAAAAGCTTCTTCGGAAGGNAGGCCTANGTATTTTGCGGAAGCTCCNGTACTGATAATGATTGAATCAGCAGTATATTCATCATTATCACCAATAAGTTTGTATGGTTTNTTTGTAAAATCACATGTATGAATCTGATCAAAAATTATCTGTGTATTAAAGCGTTTAGCATGTTCTTCAAAACGCATCATAAGATCTGGCCCCAAAACGCCATTAGAATCTGCTGGCCAATTATCAACATCGGTTGTGGTCATTAATTGCCCGCCTTGTTGAACTCCAGTAATTAGGACAGGGTTTAGATTGGCTCTAGCGGCATAGATTGCTGCGGTGTATCCGGCAGGCCCGGAACCTAAAATAATTAGTTTTGTATGCATGATGTTCTTATATTTTTGATTAATCAGTCATTTTAAATCAGTATATTTTTTACGGCAAATATTTATCGCTTTGGTTCCGAAAAGCTTGATCAAACTGATATAATTTTTAAAGAATCATAAAAAGGTAGATATTTTGTTTTTTAGCAAAAAAGATAAGAAAAAAAATAGTGAGTTACTAGGTCAGGCATTAATTGAAAAGAAAACTTTTGATCGAATTCTTAGAGAAGTCTTTTTCTTACTTCTGCTTTTTAGTGGAGCATATTTAACACTCGTTCTTGCTAGCTATAGCCCACTTGATCAATCATGGTCCCACACCGCTCAAACTCAAGAAAGAATTTTAAATTTAGGGGGTTCTTTAGGGGCACTCTTATCTGATATTTTAATCTACTTACTTGGCCTTTCTTCATGGTGGCTTGTTTTTTTACTATTTTATTCGATTAACCTAATTTACAAAAAAATAGAAAATGAAGACAAGGTTAGAAGAGTACTTTGGGTAAATTATTTTGGTTTTGTTTTATTTGTATTATCCTCCGCAGCAATTGAGGCGGGTCATATAATTAATCTGCCCGCATCTTTTGCATCAACTCAAGGTGGATTAATGGGGGATTTATTAAATAATTTTTTAATATCAAATATTGGTTATATTGGCTCATTACTTTTGCTAACGGTTTTATTTGCATCAGGATTAAGTCTTTTCACTGGATGGTCATGGTTAATTATTTGTGAAAATATTGGAACTTATTTTTTAAATTTTTTTAATTTTGTTCAAAGAGTAGTTATCAATTATATCGACACTCGTGCAGGGAAAAAATTTGAGCAAGAAAGAATTAAATATGTCGAAAATGAAAGAAAAAAATTAGAAGATAGAAATCCTGTTGAAATAGTAGTTCCAAAAAATAATATTAAAGAAAGTTTGCGAGTAAAAAAAGAAAAACAAACCAGCTTATTTACCGAAATAGGAGACGAAGGCGAGCTCCCTCCATTGCATTTATTAGATCAACCCTCCAAAACAACAGAGCAACAATCTCCAGAAACGATTGAATTTATCTCGAGACTCATTGAAAAAAAACTTCTAGATTTTGGTATTGAAGCTAAGGTAATTTCAGCACAACCAGGGCCAGTCATAACTCGTTATGAATTGGAGCCCTCAGCAGGCGTAAAGGGTAGTCAAGTTACAAACCTCTCAAAAGATCTAGCTAGATCCCTATCTGTTACTAGCGTCAGAGTGGTTGAGACTATTCCTGGGAAAACATATATGGGTCTAGAAATTCCAAACACCAAAAGACAGATTGTTTTTTTATCAGAAATTATGAGTTCCAAAACGTTTGCGGATACTTTATCACTAACTACAATTGCGTTAGGAAAAGATATTTCTGGCAAACCTATAGTTGCTGATTTAGCAAAAATGCCTCATGTCTTAATTGCTGGAACAACTGGGTCAGGAAAATCGGTTGCAATCAACGCTTTAATACTAAGTCTTCTTTACAAAGCAAAAGCGAATGAAGTTAAATTAATAATGATTGATCCCAAAATGCTTGAGTTATCTGTTTATCAAGATATCCCGCATTTGCTCACACCAGTTGTAACTGATATGCGTGAGGCTGGGCATGCACTAAATTGGTCTGTTAAAGAGATGGATAGAAGATATAAGCTTATGTCTGAATTTGGAGTGAGGAACGTTGCCGGGTTTAACGATAAATTAAGATCCTCCAAAAAATCAGATAAACCGTTAACAAATCCTTTCTCATTGGATCCAGAAAATCCAGAAATTTTAGATGAACTTCCCTTGATCATTATTGTGATTGATGAACTAGCAGATTTAATGATGGTTGTTGGAAAAAAAGCTGAACAGTTAATTGCTCGTATTGCACAAAAAGCTAGAGCTGCAGGTATCCATTTGGTTTTGGCCACACAACGACCATCAGTAGATGTAATAACCGGCCTAATAAAAGCAAACGTGCCTGTAAGAATTGCATTTCAAGTTTCAAGTCGCGTAGACTCGAGGACAATTTTAGATCAGATGGGCGCTGAAAATCTTTTAGGTCAAGGGGATATGCTCTATCTTCCTGCAGGAACTGGATACCCTTCAAGAGTTCATGGGGCTTTTGTTTCTGATCAAGAGGTACATAAAGTGGTTAGTTATTTAAAACAACAGGGTAACCCTAACTACATAGAAGACATAATTAATTCTAATGAAGGTACAGATAATCAGATCGACGGAGAGTTTAACTCAAGCGGAGAAAAAGATCCATTATATGATCAGGCTGTTCAAATAGTATTAGATTCTAAAAAACCATCCATTTCATTTGTTCAAAGAAACCTTCGAATTGGTTACAATAGGGCTGCCCGAATTATTGAAGATATGGAGAGAGCAGGTCTAGTTTCACCAATGCAAAGCAATGGAAATAGAGAAATTATTCAGCCAAATTCCGAGTGAAATTATTCTTATCAATTCTTTTTTTAGTTAACCCCATTTTTTTATGGGCTAATCCAGCATTGGAATTAAAAGTAATTCTTGATGGAATGAAAAACTTTAAAGCTAACTTTGAACAAAGTGTTTTTGATGAAAGTGGTCAGCTCCTCGAAGAAACAGAGGGTTTAGTTACCTTTAAGATGCCAAATTACTTCAAGTGGCTTTACAAGAAACCACATAAAAATCAAATTATAAGTGATGGTCAAGAAATATACATTTATGATCCAGATTTAGCTCAAGTTATTATCTCGAAAATAAATTTAAATGATGGTAATAATCCAGCTGTCATTTTTATGGAAAAAAATATTGAATCTTCATTTAATGTAAACTTAATTACTGTTGATGATGACATTTGGTATCGATGCACTCCTAAGTCAGATAAAACTGGCTATGAAAATATTGATTTATTATTTAATGATAATAGAACTTTAAAATCCATGCTGGTAACTGACTTTTTAAAAAATAAAATCATAATTAATTTCGATTTTATCGAAAACAATTTAAAAATTGATGATGCATTTTTTATGTTTAATTTTCCTGAAAATGTAGAGGTGATTAAAAATTAAAATGGATATATCAATTAAACCACTTGCAGATTTATTGAGACCTAAAAGTATTGATGAAGTTTATGGGCAACAGCATCTTCTAGGAGAAGGCTGCCCTATAAGAAACGCCGTTAAACAACAAAAATTGCCATCAATTATTTTATGGGGACCTCCTGGTGTTGGGAAAACCTCTATTGCAAATGCTATAGCCCTTTCGGTTGATTATCAATTTATTTCCTTATCAGCAGTTTTATCCGGAGTAAAAGATATTCGTGAAGCAGTAGAAAAAGCACAGTTTAGCCTTCAGCAAAACAACAAAAAAACTATTTTATTTATCGATGAGGTACATCGTTTTAATAAAAGTCAACAAGATGCTTTCTTGCCTCATGTTGAAAATGGCTTGTTTACATTTATTGGAGCGACCACAGAAAATCCATCTTTTGAGGTAAATTCAGCACTTTTAAGTCGATGCCAAGTTTATACCTTAACGTCTCTAAATGATGATGCATTAAATCAAATTTTAAACAAAGCAATTGAAATGAATCAGAAAATTTTACTTAATGATGATTCTAAAAAATTCTTGATTGAATATGCAAATGGGGATGCGAGGAAACTTCTGAATATAGTCGAGGTTATATCATTTTCAAT